>LULK01001234.1_pt1 | contig 11636 bp, 10 predicted proteins | sample 728181 | NCBI WGS metagenome assembly LULK01 (sample SAMN03860291, study PRJNA289734) | marine metagenome | biome: seawater column; feature: ocean; material: water; isolation source: Red Sea water column Station 169 - depth 10m | place: Saudi Arabia: Red Sea | collected 2011-10-15 | depth 10 m | reverse complement strand
ACCTGGTGCTGCCCGAGCCCTTCCATGAGCTGACTCTTCCAGGGACCGCCGACATTCCGAGACGCTCAGAGCCCTTCTTCAGCAGGGCCCGGGGCATCGTGACCGGACCGTGACCTGTGCCAGGACCATGGGTCTCGAGGCTCGCTGCGCTCGCACCTCGACCGGCGGGGTCGTGGGTCTCGAGGCTCGTCGCTGGCGTTCCTCGCACCTCGACCACCGGAGGCTGCGCTCGCACGTCGACCAGCGGGTACGCGACAGCCGTGTGTCGAACTGGTTTCGGCAGCCACAGGGGCGGCTCATAGGATTCTCCGCATGACCGAGACCCCGCAGCAGGCCACCGAACCGACGAGCGCGCCCGAGCGTGCCGTCGTCGTACCGGACAAGCCTGCACTGGAGGGCCTCGAGGCCACCTGGTCGCAGCGGTGGAAGGAGCAGGACACCTACGCCTTCGACCGCTCCCAGCCGCGCGAGAACGTCTACTCGATCGACACCCCGCCGCCGACCGTGAGCGGCAGCCTGCACGTCGGGCACGTCTTCTCCTACACCCACACCGACCTCGTCGCCCGCTTCCAGCGGATGCGCGGCAAGTCCGTGTTCTACCCGATGGGCTGGGACGACAACGGCCTGCCGACCGAGCGGCGCGTGCAGAACTACTACGGCGTGCGCTGCGACCCCTCGCTGCCCTACGACCCCGATTTCACCCCGCCGGCCAAGCCGGACCCCAAGAAGCAGGTCCCGATCAGCCGACCGAACTTCATCGCCCTGTGCGAGGAGCTCGTCGAGCAGGACGAGCAGGTCTTCGAGCAGCTGTGGCGCACGCTGGGCCTCTCGGTGGACTGGAAGCAGCACTACACGACCATCGGCAAGAAGGCCCAGACGGTCAGCCAGCGGGCGTTCCTGCGCAACTTCGCCCGCGGCGAGGCCTACCTCCAGGAGGCGCCGACCCTCTGGGACGTCACCTTCCAGACCGCCGTGGCCCAGGCCGAGCTCGAGGCGCGCGAGTACGCCGGCGCCTACCACCGCGTGGCCTACCACCGCCCGGACGGCACCCCGATCCACATCGAGACGACCCGTCCCGAGCTGATCCCGTCGGTCGTGGCACTCATCGCCCACCCCGACGACGAGCGGTACCAGCCGCTGTTCGGCACCACCGTCACCTCGCCGGTCTTCGGCGTGGAGGTGCCCGTCGTGGCGCACCCTGCCGCGGAGATGGACAAGGGCGCCGGCATCGCCATGTGCTGCACCTTCGGTGACCTCACCGACGTCACCTGGTGGCGCGAGCTCCAGCTGCCCGTGCGCACCGTCATCGGCCGAGACGGCCGCCTGTCCCGCGAGACCCCCGACTGGCTCGCCGCCGCCGACGAGGCCTACCAGCGCCTGGCCGGCAAGACCGTCTTCTCGGCCCGCGAGGAGATGGTCGCCATGCTGCGCGAGACCGGCGACCTCGACGGCGAGCCCAAGCCCACCCAGCGCATGGCGAACTTCTTCGAGAAGGGCGACAAGCCGCTGGAGATCGTGGCGACGCGGCAGTGGTACGTCCGCAACGGTGGCCGCGACGCCGACCTGCGCGGCGAGCTCGTGGAGGAGGGCAACCGGATCACCTGGCTCCCCTCGCACATGCAGCACCGCTACGAGAACTGGGTCAGCGGCCTCAACGGCGACTGGCTGATCTCGCGTCAGCGCTTCTTCGGCATCCCCTTCCCCGTCTGGTACCCCCTCGACGCCGAGGGCGAGCCCGACTACGACCACCCGCTGCTCCCCCGCGAGGAGCAGCTGCCCGTCGACCCGTCGACCGACGCCCCGCAGGGCTACGACGAGGCGCAGCGCGGCAAGCCGGGCGGCTTCATCGGCGACCCCGACGTCATGGACACCTGGGCGACCTCGTCGCTGACGCCGCAGATCGCCGGCGGCTGGGAGGACGACCAGGACCTCTTCGAGCGGGTCTTCCCGATGGACCTGTGCACCCAGGGTCACGACATCATCCGTACCTGGCTGTTCAGCCGCGTGGTGCGCGCCCACTTCGAGCACGGCCGGGTCCCGTGGAGCCACGCCATGCTCTCGGGCTGGATCCTCGACCCGGACCGCAAGAAGATGTCGAAGTCCAAGGGCAACGTCGTCGTCCCGACCGAGATCCTCGACAAGTTCGGCGCCGACGCCGTCCGGCTCGCCCGGGCCTGGACTCCCCCTTCGACGAGACCCAGATGAAGGTCGGGCGTCGTCTGGCGATGAAGGTGCTCAACGCCTCCAAGTTCGTCCTCGGCAACGTCGGTGCCACCAGGACCGACGCCTTCGCCGTCTCCGAGCCGGTCGACTGCGCCTTGCTGGGTCGTCTGGCCCTGGTCGTGCGCCGCGCCACCGAGGCGTTCGAGGCCTACGACTACACCACCGCCCTGGAGACCACCGAGAAGTTCTTCTGGGAGTTCTGCGACGACTACCTCGAGCTGGTCAAGGAGCGCGCGTACGACGAGGACGGCGGCGAGGCCACCGCCTCGGCGAAGGCCGCCCTGGCGATCGCGCTCGAGGTCCAGCTGCGGCTGCTCGCGCCGTTCCTTCCGTACGTGACCGAGGAGGTCTGGTCGTGGTGGCAGGAGGGCTCGATCCACCACGCCTCGTGGCCCACCGAGCTCGACCTCGGCTCGGCGGCCGCGGCCGACCCCTCGGTCCTGGAGGCGGTCGCCGCGGCGCTGATCGGCATTCGCGGCGCGAAGTCGCAGGCCAAGGTGAGTATGCGCGCCGAGCTGGCACGCGTCGAGGTGACCGGCCCGGAGGCGATCGTCCGGGCGGCCGAGAAGGCTGCCGGCGACCTGCGCCGCAGTGGCCGCATCACCGGCGACCTCGTCTTCACCCCCGGTGGGGGCAGCGAGCTCTCGGTCGACGCCGAGCTGGCCGTCCAGCCCGACTGACGACGTACGACGCTGGGCGGACCTGTCGGGTCCGCCCAGACAGGTCGTCCAGCGAGATCACGGAGTGTTCGGTACGCCTGGTGCGCCGAACCCACCGTGATCCGGCTCCGTGGTCCGGCTCAGTGCCTGGAGTGGCCCTTCGCCTTGCCGTGTCCCTTGGACTTGCCCGGGCTCTTCGACTTACCAGGGCCGTTGCTCTTGCTGTGACCCTTGGCCTTACCGGGGCCCTTGGCCTTGCCGGAGCTCGTAGCCTTGCCGCTGCTCGGGGACGAGCTCTGCCCCTTGGCCTTGCCGTGCCCCTTGGCCTTGCCGTTCCCCTGACCGCCGCCGGGCGCGGTGGACCCGTGGCCGCCGGGGCTCCCGCCGCCGTTGCCCTTGGTCCCGCCGTTGCCCTTGGTCCCGCCGTTGCCCTTGGTCTTGCCGGGGCCCTTGCCCTTGCCCTTGCCCTTGCCCTTGCCGGGACCCTTGTCCTTGCCGCTGCCCTTGGCCTGGCCGGGTGAGCGGTCCGTGCCGACGCCCTGTCCCTGGGCGCTGGACGTCGGCGGAGAGACCGACGGCAGCGACGTCGTGGGCTCCGCGGACGGGGAGGGTGCTGGCTCCGACTCCTCGGGCTCGATCGCAGCTCCCGCCTGCACGACCCGCGCCGGGGGCTCGGGCTCGGTCACCAGCCCGATCGTCAGGTCAGCGAGGAGGCTCGGGACCGGGGGGACCAGTCCGCCGGCCGGGCCGAACCGGATGCTCGTCGCGATCACCACGGCGCACGCCACCGCGACGAGCGCGAAGGCCGCCATCGCCGGGCGGTGCTGGGGCGAGCGCAGCTCGGAGAGCAGCCTCAGCGGCTTCTCCTCCATGCCTGGCGCTCCTCCACGTCCCGAGTGTGTCGGCCCCGATTCTCGCGCGACCGGGCCTCCCGATCGCAATCGACCGGGCTAGACAGCCCGAGATGACTAGACAGGTAGTCCGTTCGGACTACCTGTCCAGCTGTTCGCGCGTGGGCTGCTCGCTGCGTGGGCGAGGAGATCAGGCGGACTTGCGCTTCTTGGTCTCCGACTCGCGCAGGACGAGCTCGGGGGCCTCCTCGCCGGCCACGACCGCACCTGTAACGACCACCTTCGCCACGTCGCCGCGCGAGGGCACGTCGTACATCACCTGGAGGAGGACCTCCTCGATGATGGCGCGCAGACCGCGCGCACCGGTGCCACGCTCCATGGCCTTGTCGGCGATGGCGTCGACCGCGTCGTCGGTGAAGACCAGCTCGACGCCGTCGAGGTCGAAGAGCTTCTGGTACTGCTTGACCAGCGCGTTGCGCGGCTCGGTGAGGATCTGCACCAGCGCAGGGCGGTCGAGCTTGGAGACGCTCGCGATGAGCGGGAGTCGTCCGATGAACTCGGGGATCAGGCCGAACTTGGTGAGGTCCTCGGGGCGGACCAGGGCCAGCAGGTCGGCCTCGCTGCGCTCGGCCTCACCCTTGACCTCGGCGGTGAAGCCGAGGGTCTTCTTGCCGACACGCTGCTCGATGATGTGCTCGAGCCCGGCGAAGGCACCGCCCACCACGAAGAGGATGTTGGTGGTGTCGATCTGGATGAACTCCTGGTGCGGGTGCTTGCGTCCGCCCTGGGGCGGCACCGAGGCGGTGGTGCCCTCGATGATCTTCAGCAGCGCCTGCTGGACGCCCTCACCGGAGACGTCGCGGGTGATCGAGGGGTTCTCCGCCTTGCGGGCCACCTTGTCGATCTCGTCGATGTAGATGATGCCGGTCTCGGCCTTCTTGACGATGTTGGACTTCGCGACCTCGACCTGCTCGTCCTTGGAGTGCTTGCCGCTGACCGGCTGGAGCCCCGCCTGGACGCGCTTGTAGTGGTTGTAGACCGCGACGGCCAGCGACTTCTTCGCCTGCTCCTGGCCGATGACGTAGGAGTTGAGGAACTCGAAGATCTCGCGGGGCTTGGGGAGCTCGTCGAGGCTGACCTCGGCGCCCTCGCTCAGCTCCTCCTCGATGATCTCGTTGCACAGGTCGATGCACTCGTCGCAGATGTAGACACCGGGGCCCGCGATGAGCTTCTTGACCTGCTTCTGCGACTTGCCGCAGAAGGAACACTTCAGCAGGTCACCGCCGTCACCGATCCGTGCCATGCGGTCATCCTCCCTGTGCCGCCCGGCCAGGTGCGCCGGGTCGAGTGCTGGTGTTGCTGTGGTGGTGCTCGGTCGTGCGCCCGTCAGGGCGCGGGTCGTGCTGGACCGGTCCGCCGCTCGGGCCGACCATCTGACGGTACCCCTCGCCCGCCCCCGCTGGGGCGGATGACACGGGGTCCTCGTCGTCCGATCGGCCCGAGGCGGAAGGTTCTTAGGCCAGTGCCGGGGTCTTGAGGGACTCCAGCACCGAGTCGATCAGGCCGTACTCGACGGCCTGGGTGGCGGTGAGGATCTTGTCGCGCTCGATGTCGCGGCTGACCTCCTCGACCGGCTTGCCGGTGTGGTCGCTGATCATCTTCTCCAGCAGCTCGCGCATCCGGATGATCTCGTTGGCCTGGATCTCGATGTCGGAGGTCTGGCCGAAGGTGCCCTCGGTGTAGGGCTGGTGGATCAGCACGCGGCTGTTGGGCAGGCCCATCCGCTTGCCGGGCGTGCCGGCCGCGAGCAGGATCGCCGCGGCCGAGGCCGCCTGACCCAGGCACACGGTGCGCACGTCGGGCTTGATGAAGTTGATCGTGTCGTAGATCGCGGTCAGCGCGGTGAAGGAGCCACCGGGGCTGTTGATGTAGATGCTGATCTCCTGGTCGGGGTTCATCGACTGCAGGCACAGCAGCTGGGCGATCACGGCGTTCGCGACGTCGTCGGAGATCGGCGTCCCGAGGTAGATGATGCGCTCCTCGAAGAGCTTCGCGTAGGGGTCGATCCGGCGGATGCCGTAGGACGTCCGCTCCTCCCACTGGGGGATGTAGTAGTTCATCTCGGGCCTCTCGTCACTTGGAGTGGGCCGGGCGGCCCTCGTCGGCGGCCTCGCGGGCGCTGCGGATGACCTTGTCGACCAGGCCGTACTCGAGCGCCTGGTCGGCGGTGAACCAGCGGTCGCGGTCGGCGTCGGCGACGACCTGCTCGATCGGCTGGCCGGTGTGCTCGGAGATCAGGTCCAGGAGCACCTTCTTGATGTGCAGCGACTGCTGGGCCTGGATCTTGATGTCGGAGGCGGAGCCACCCATGCCCGAGGAGGGCTGGTGCATCATGATCCGCGCGTGCGGCAGGGCGTAGCGCTTGCCCTTGGTGCCGGCGCACAGCAGGAACTGCCCCATCGAGGCGGCCAGGCCCATGCCGACCGTCGCCACGTCGTTGGGGATGTAGTTCATCGTGTCGTAGATCGCCATGCCGGCGTCGACCGAGCCACCGGGGCTGTTGATGTGGAGGAAGATGTCGGCCTCGGGGTCCTCCGCCGAGAGGAGCAGCAGCTGGGCGCAGATCGCATTGGCGTTCTGGTCGCGCACCTCGGAGCCGAGGAACACGATGCGCTCGCGCAGCAGTCGCTGGTAGATGTGGTCGTCGAGGACGCCCAGACCTGCGCCACCACCCATCATCGGGAGGTGCTCGGCGCCGCGGGCAGCGGATGCGGAGTTCGGGTTCACGTCAAGGACCCTAGCCCGTGCCGCGGACAGTTCCACGGACAATCGGGGGCTGTTCGCCGACAGCGGATTTCAGGCCAGCCACTCCAGCAGCGCCGTGTGCACCTGCGGGTGGTTGAGCAGGCCGAAGTGGTCGGTGCGCCCGACGTGGAGCACGTCGGCGTCCGGGAAGAGGCTGCGCCCGCGGCGGTCGCGCCCGTACGCCGAGCCCGGTCGCACCAGCAGGTCCCCCACCAGGTGGCCGACCGGGTGCCGTTGGGACTCGGTGAGTGTGGCGGCGACCAGCCGGTAGCGCGCGTGCGGCAGGGGCGGGACGTCCTCGGTGAGCCCGGCCACGAGGTCGTGGACCCCGGCGGAGCGCCAGTCGAGCAGCCGTCCGAAGGCGGCGGTCTCGGGGAGCACGCCGAGCCCCCGGCTGCCGTGGCCGATGCCCCAGGCGATCGGTGCGCCCAGGTGCGGCGTGCCGAGCGTGACCACGTCGGAGACCTTCGAGCTCCACGGCTCCTCGACGTCGGCGGTCACCGCACCGGCCGCACGGATGACCAGACCACCCATGGAGTGGCCCACCAGCGCGATCCGCTCGACCGGGACCGGCCAGGCCTCGACGACCTGCTGCATCAGCCCGGTGAGGGCCGCGCCGTTCTCGCGCAGGCGCAGGCCGGTGTTGGCGCGCAGCATGAGGGGCGTCCACCCGCGCGCGGCCAGCTCCTCGGCGTACGTCGTGCCGGTGCGGTCGCGGTGACGCTGCCAGTAGGACTCGTTCTCGCACAGGCCGTGCAGGAAGACGACCAGCCGCCCCGAGGCCTCCGGGAAGGCCGCGCCGAGACCCGCCGGCGTGGGGTCGACGTCCGCGCCGGCGTGGCGCACGGCCATCGGGATCGCCATCTGCGGGCGCTCCCGCAGCAGCCGGTCCCCGATCAGGCCGTTGACGGCCGAAGAGACGAAACGACCCTCGGGGGTGCTCTCCAGGTGAGGGCCCCGGCCCGTGGCGGCCACGAGGTCCAACCCGGTCGAGGCGAGCCGCAGGCCGCCGCCCACCCCGGCGTAGACGGCCGAGGCGATGCCCCGGTGCGCCCGCTCGCCGAACGACGGCGACTGTGCCCGGGTGGCCAGGCGGCCGACGCCGTAGATGCGGTCGACCCAGGCGGTGTGGGTGTCGCGGACGGTGCGGACGACGAGCTCGTCGGCCACCTCGCACAGCAGCGAGGCGGCGTCGAGCACGGTGGGGCCGGGTGCGGTGGTCACCGCGGCAGCGTACCGCCTGAGTGCAAATATGTGCACTCATGTCGCGTGTGAGGCACGTCCCCGGATACACCTCGGCCCGCCCGGAGGAGTCTCCGGACGGGCCGCGGGGTACGACGGGTGGGGATCAGGCCTCGGCCTTCTCCTCCTCGGCCTCGGCGGCCGGCTCCTCGTCGGAGACGTCAGCGATGGTGCCGTCGGGCTGCAGGCCCTTGAGCTCCACGACGTTCCCGGAGGCGTCCTTGACCGTGGCCGACTCGACGATGGTCGCGAGGGCCTTGCCGCGCAGGATCTCCTGCACGAGGTCGGGGATGTGGTTGTGCTCGAACATGTGGTTGGCGAAGGACTGCGGGTCCTGGCCGGACTGCTGGGCACGGCGCACCAGGTGCTGGGAGAGCTCCTGCTGGTCGACGCCGAGCTCCTCCTTCTTCGCGATCTCGTCGAGCAGGAACTGCGCGGCGACGGCGTCGCGGACCCGGCGGTCGAGGTCGGCCTCGAACTCCTCCTGGGTCTGGCCCTCGTCCTCGAGGTACTTCGCCATGGTGATGCCGGCCATCGCGAGCTGCTGCTCGATGTTCTGGCGGCGGGCGTTGAGTTCCTCGGTGACCAGGGTCTCGGGCAGCGGGATGCTGACCTTCTCCAGCAGGGCCTCCAGGACGGCGTCGCGCGCGGCGGCGGCCTGCTCGAGGCGCTTGCCGTTGCCGAGACGCACGCGGACGTCGGCCACGAGCTCGTCGGCGGTGTCGAACTCGGAGGCGAGCTGGGCGAACTCGTCGTCGAGCTCGGGCAGCTCCTGCTCCTGGACCTGGGAGACCTTGACCTGGACCTCGACGTCCTGGCCGACGAGGTCGCCGCCCACCAGCTGGCTGGAGAAGGTCTTCTCCTCGCCGGCCGACATGCCGACCAGGGCCTCGTCGAGGCCGTCGATCATGCCGCCGCGGCCGACCTGGTAGGAGGTGCCGGTGATCTCGGCGCCCTCGAGCACCTCGCCGTCCTGCATCGCCTTGAGGTCGAGGACGACGAAGTCACCGTCCTCGGCCGGGCGCTCGACGTCGGTCAGGGTGCCGAAGCGCTGGCGCAGCGCGGTGACCTGCTCCTCGACGTCCTCGTCGCTGATCTCGATGTCCTCGACCGAGGCCTCGAGGCCGTCGTAGGTCGGGAGCTCGATGGTCGGCTTGACGTCCACCTCGGCGGTGAACTCCAGCACGTCGTTGTCCTCGAGACGGGTCACCTCGACCTCGGGCTGGGCCAGCGGCTCGAGCTCGTTGGCCTGCAGCGCCTCGACGTACTTCTTGGGGAGCACGTCGTTGATTGCCTGGTCGAGGACGGCGCCACGGCCGACCTGCTTGTCGATGACCATCGGCGGGACCTTGCCGCGGCGGAAGCCGGGGATGTTGATCTGCTGGGCGATGGCCTTGTACGCCGCGTCGAGGCTCGGCTTGAGCTCCTCGAAGGGCACCTCGACGGTCAGCTTGGCCCGGGTCGGGCTCAAGGTCTCGACGGCGCTCTTCACAGGTTTCTCCTAGGGGATCGGTGGATCGTGCGGGTGCTGCTTCGGTGCTGCTGGCTGGTGGTGCGTGCTGCTGGGCGTGCTGGGTCGTGCGGGACTCACGGGTGAGGCTGTCGGGGCGACAGGACTCGAACCTGCGATCTCCTGCTCCCAAAGCAGGCGCGCTAGCCACTACGCTACGCCCCGCCAAGCGGGCACCACCCGACCGCGGTCACGACCCTGCGGAGCCCCTTGGAGCGGATGACGGGAATCGAACCCGCGTAGCCAGTTTGGAAGACTGGGGCTCTACCATTGAGCTACATCCGCGACCCTGGAATCCTGCCACAGGCCCGCGCCCGCACCCCAAACGGGGCGCCGCCCCCCGCACGGCTCCGGCCGCGGCCCCTGCCCCGCTCAGCGGCGGTGCACCACCACGACGGCGCGGTCGTCGTCGCGGGAGCCGAGCTGCTCCACCAGTCGTGCGGCGGAGCCGTCGACACCGCCGCACAGCAGCTTCTCGGCCTCGCCCAGCAGTCGGTCCAGGCCCATCTCGAGGTCACGGCGCGGCTCCTCGACCATGCCGTCGGTGTAGAGCAGCAGCGAGTCGCCGCGCTCGAGCCTCCCGCGGGCGGTGGTGAACTCGGCGGCCGGCAGCAGGCCGAGGACCGCACCGGTGGAGTCCAGCACCGACCAGCGGCCCGACCCGGCCGCGCGGAGGACGGCGGGCGGGTGCCCGGCGGAACGGACCTCGTACTCCCCCGTGTCGAGGAGCAGCGAGAGGTGCACGGCGGTGGCGAACCCCTCCGCCCAGTCCTGGCGCAGCAGGTAGTCGTTGGCCGAGGCGAGGAACATCTCCGGACCCACCGAGCCGAGCAGGCCGCCGAAGGCTCCCGAGAGCTGCAGCGCCCGGGTGCCGGCCTGGTCGCCCTTGCCGGACACGTCCACCACGACCAGCTCCAGACGCTCGTCGTCCTCGAGGTAGGTCGCCACGACGAAGTCGCCGGCGAAGCGCGTGCCCGAGGCCGAGCGGAGCTCGGACTCGACGTGCCACCCCTCGGGGAGCCTGGGCATCCGGCCCTGCCGCAGGAGCCGATCGCGCAGGTCGACGAACATCGACTCGCCGGTGAAGCCCGCGACCCCGAGGCGCGAGCGCCGGAAGGCGGTGGCGAGCACGATCACGCACATCACGAACTGCACCGCGGCGGCTCCGGCGGTGCGGATCGTGATCGTCTCCTGGAGTGTCAGGGCGATCGTGAGCATGCCCAGCACCCACACCACGAACCACGGGAGCTGGCGGGGGTTGAGCACGATGCTGCCGAGCAGCAGCGCGATCATCAGCGACGAGAACGGCGTGAACCGGGGAGCCAGGGCGACGCCGACGACGACCAGAGCGGCGAGGATCCCGAGCACCAGCACCGTGCGGTGCTCGCGGAACCGCCCCGGTGTGCTGTAGCGGCTCATCTGTGCGTCCTTCCGGGCTGGCCCGGGCTGCACCCTGGCTGGGGTGCCGACATCTTAGGGCTCACGAGGCTGCCCGGGAGCGGAACCGCGGCTGGCAGCGCGGGCACCAGAACAGGTTGCGCCCCTGGAGCTCGGCGGTGCGCACGGTCGCGCCGCAGACGTGGCAGGGCCGCTGGTCTCGTCGGTAGACGTAGACCTCGCCGCCGTGGTCGTCGCGGCGCGGCGGGCGGCCCATGGCCTCAGGGGTGTGCTTGGGTCGCACGGTGTCGATCCGCCCGGTGCGCACACCCTCGCGCATGAGCTCCACCAGGTCGGTCCAGATCGCCTGCCACTGCGACACCCGCAGGGTGCGGCCGGGCCGCATCGGGTCCAGCCGGTGCCGGAAGAGCACTTCCGCGCGGTAGACGTTGCCCACCCCCGCGAGCACCGACTGGTCCATCAGCAGGCCGCCGATCGGCGCGCGGCTCCGGCGGATCCGCTCCCAGGCCAGGTCGGGCTCGGCGTCGGCGCGCAACGGGTCGGGGCCTTGCCGCGCGACCACCGCCGCACGCTCGGCCCCGGTGAGCAGCGCGCAGGTCGTGGCGCCGCGCAGGTCGGCGTACGACGCAGCGCCGGGCGCTCCGGCCTCGAGCCGCATCCGCACCTGCCCGACGGGCCCGGGGACCTCCTCGACCACGGGGTGCACGAGGAAGGTGCCGTAGAGCCCGAGGTGGACGTGCACGAACCGGCCGCCCTCGAAGGCGACGAACAGGTGCTTGCCCCAGGCCTCGGCGCCGGTCACGACCGAGCCGTCGACCAGCGCCGCCGACTCCGCGAAGCGTCCCTGGGGGCTGGTGACGCGCACCGCGCGGCCCGCGAAGGTCGCGCTCAGCTCACCGGCGAGCCGGTGGAGGGTGTGCCCCTCGGGCACGGGTCAGGCGTCCGGGC
>LULK01000571.1_pt1 | contig 11646 bp, 10 predicted proteins | sample 728181 | NCBI WGS metagenome assembly LULK01 (sample SAMN03860291, study PRJNA289734) | marine metagenome | biome: seawater column; feature: ocean; material: water; isolation source: Red Sea water column Station 169 - depth 10m | place: Saudi Arabia: Red Sea | collected 2011-10-15 | depth 10 m | reverse complement strand
ATAATAGGAATGTTATTAAAAAAAGCAATGAAGGGAAGTCTAGATATTATGACTCCTTATCAAGATGTCTTGAATAACAAGCCATTATCAATTGAAGAAAAATGTGAAACTTTTGATGATGAAATTATACTTGTTGAAAATATTAAGAAAATATTCCTTTTGCTTTTAGGTAAAGCATTCGAAAAGTACGGTCCTGAAATTGAAAAAAATCAACAGGTATTACTAAGCCTGTCTGATCTAGCAATAGAAGCATACCTGTCAGAATCAACCCTTAAAAGAACTATTAAGAATATCAATAGAGGTTCAATTGAGGATCAATTTGACCAAATAAATATGACTAAGCTATATATATATGAGGCTTGTCAAATAGTCTTAAAGAAATCTAGTGATGTTGTTAATAGTATAATTGACTTAAAGAGCCAAGATGAGATATATAGCTCTATAACAAGCAAACTTAAGTATAGTGAAAATCCAAATGTGTTTGAATTAAAAACTAAGATTGCTGAAAAAATTATTTCAGAAAACAGGTACTGTTTTTAGAGTGCCTAATACCCAATCGCGCTTCCATCTTTACGTGACTCAGATGCACCAAAGTATACCTTATTTATGTAGTCAATCATAATTGCTTGATAGCCACCAAATGAACCTAGATCATAAATAACACTATGACCTTTCTTCATTAACTCACGGATTTGTTTATAATCAAATCCCTTTTCTAAAGCCAATTCTCCTCCATCAGTCATTTCTCCTCCTGTTGGTTGCTGGTTAGATTGGTGTCTTATTCTAGGTGCATCACCTGCTTCCTGGAGATTCATATCAAAATCAATCAAGTTTATTACTATTTGTGCATGTCCTAAAGGCTGCATAGCTCCTCCCATAACACCAAAACTTACAAATGGATCACCATTTTTTGTTATAAAGGCTGGAATAATTGTATGAAATGGTCTTTTACCTCCCACTAAAGAGTTTCTATGAGTTGGATCAAGATTAAACATCTCACCCCTATCTTGAAGCATAAATCCAGAATCATTTGGTATTACCCCTGATCCCATACCTCTATAGTTACTTTGAATAAGTGAAACCATGTTTCCAAATTTATCCGCCACAGTTAAATAAATTGTATCGCCATCCTCAAGATTATTTGAATCAATAGACTTTAAAACCTTATCAAAACTAATGAGATTATTTCTCTTCTTTGCATATTCTTTTGATATCAAATAATCAACTGGCACTTTAGCAAAACTCATATCTGCGTAATATTTAGCTCTGTCTTCAAAAGCAAGTTTTTTAGCCTCAGTAAAAAGATGGATATATTCTGCACTATTGAAGCCTAATTTTTTAATATCGTAATTTTCTAATACATTTAATATTTGTAATGCAGCAATTCCTTGTCCATTGGGAGGGAGTTCCCATACATCGTATCCTCTATAGTTTGAAGAAACAGGATTTATCCATTCAGGTTTATATTCTGAAAGGTCACTTAAAGTGAAATATCCACCTTGTGAATTAACTGACTCTACAATATTTTTTGCTATCGTACCCTGATAAAAATCTTTACCATAAGAATTCGCTATAAGTCTGTAATCATTTGCTAATAATTTATTTTTAAATACCTCTCCTTTTGAGGGAGTTTTACCATTTGGCATCCAGATGGTCTTAAAATTTGGATAATCTTGAAATACCTCTGAAGATCTATTTAAGTAATAAGCTATTAATTCAGAAACTGGAAATCCATTTTCAGCATAACTAATTGCGTCATCGAATAATAATTCAAAATCTAAACTTCCAAACTTTGAATGAAGAGCATTCCATCCAGCAACAGCCCCAGGAACAGTTACAGGAAGCGCCCCATACGGAGGTATCTTATTAATACCCTCCTGTCTTAACTTTTCAATAGATATATTCTTTGGTGCAGGACCAGAGGAATTTAAACCATAAAGCTTTTTATCTTCCGCACTCCAAACTATTGCAAATAAATCTCCACCAATTCCGCAGCCTGTTGGCTCTACAAGCCCTAAGACAGCATTTGCTGCAATAGCAGCATCAATAGCGTTACCTCCAGCCTTAAGAATTGAAATGGCTGTTTGTGTTGCAAGTGGGTGACTGGTAGCTGCCATCCCATTTGTTGCAATTACTTCAGATCGGCTAGCAAACTCAAGACCAGTTATCCTGTCATATCCATTCATAGGACTTGATATTATTAATATGATAGAGATAAATAAGAATTTCATTATTTATTAATATATACTCATGTCATGAAGATGTTAATAACTATTTTTGTTATGTTTTTCAGCTTTAATATCTCAGCTGAATTTGATAATAAATGTTCTGTTCTTATTACACTAAGATTCCAAAATAATGAAAATGCTTATGCTGATGCATTAGATAAAATTAATCAGTGTAATAAATATGATATTTTATCTGTTACAAGCTTTCTTGAGCTATCAGTTAGCAAAGTTTACATAACAGATTTAATTCAAACATATTGCATGTTTAATCATGAAATTGTTACATTGCTTGATGAAAAAACTTCGAATTTAAGTTGTGTTCATCGAGGAGAAGCAAGAGTTGAAAGAAAATTTAATTAACTTGCTGTAAACAAATCTTTACAATCCTTAACAAAAATTTAACACAACTGTTAGATTAATAAGTTCAAATAAGTTGTATCAAATCTGATGCGTTTGTGAATATGGGCATGGTGATCAGTATCCCCCAGTTATCACCATGCCTGCCTTGAGTCTTTACTAATTACTCAGTATATAAATTTAATCCCATCATTACCAGAACTACAATAGAGGGTAACCATATAATTGGTCTTATTAAAGGGAATCTATATAAATCTATAATATGGCCAAACAAATAAACAATTCTCAAGCCAAACCAAATTTTACCTAATAATAGGTTATCGACATTTAATACAACAGACATCATTGCAAAAGGAATAAAAATTAGCATTGACTGTCTTAAATTTTCAGTTGCTACCATCATCCTCTTAGATAATTCAGTTAACCCAGAGTCATCTCCGCCTTTATAAGTAAACTCAACAAAGGGCACTTTATGTAAAGAAAATGACATTCTTAAAAAAAGATGAAGAGCATAAAAAAATGTTACGCAAATTATTAAATTAACCATATATACCTCAACTATTTATAATATTTAGAATACCATATTCTAAGATTTAATTAATGCAATATCCTCTGGTTTCAAGAGATTATTATCTAAACTATCGACTAATGATCCAAGATTTTTAGCATAGGGTTTCCAACGACCCTGCCCTGATTTATTTACTGGCTTTCTAACTTGCTCAGAACTAGCAGTTCTTACAGATCTATCTGTTTCATAAAATGTTATACAAGATTCTTCAAATGGTAGTTCAAGGTAATCTAACATTCTTTTAACTTGACCTTCTAAATCATCTATTACGTCTTCATTATTAACTCTTAAAATTTTATTTGGAAGGACTTTGTCCCAATGATCCATTAGTTTTACGTAACTGTTATAGTAATTTCCGGCTTCTTCAAGACCATAAGTAAATTCTTGTCCTTGAGCAAATAATTGCTTGAACATACTAAAACAGCAATCTAGTGGGTATCTTCTTGCGTCAATAATTTTTGCATTTGGAAGAATTGAGTGGATTAACCCAATATGACGAAAGTTATTAGGCATCTTATCAGTAAATCTTGGCGCATCTTTTCTATGCATTCTTGTATCGTCAATAAAACTTTTACCAAGTTCGACCCTTTTTTCTTTAGTTAACGATGTCATACTTTTGGGGTAATTGCCTAATTTGCCATATATATCGTCGCCTCTTAAACTTTGTGCCATTGAAAGTATATTTGGCAATTCAAGTGTTCCATCAACCATTGAGTGAGATGCAAGAATTTGTTCAATTAATGTTGATCCTGCTCTCGGAAGACCTAAAATAAAAATTGGATCATTAGACTTATGTCCACCTTCACCAAGCTTATTAAAAAAATTTTTATCGCATACATCTATCTGTGCCTGAAGTTCCTTGTCCATTCTTTGAATAGAATATTTACTCTGTTCATTTTTAATTAAATTTCCTTTATCCAAGTTTTCAAATGCCTCATCATACTCACCAATGGCTTCACAACCTTGAGCTAGTGCGAAATGAAAATAAGCTTTATCTTTCAAAGTCAAATCTACTCTTTTTAGCTGATTTCTCATTTGATCTAACTCACTATTAGAAAATTTATATGTTTTCAAATTTGACAGAGAAAAATACGCCTCTCCATGATCTTGTTTTATTTTGTATGCTGATTTATAACTTTCAATAGCGTCATCAGTCTTACCAAGTGTTTTTTCTGCATGACCTTTAGAAGTTAAAGCACTGAAATTAAACTTATTCTTTTCAATAATAGATTCAAATAATTCTATAGCGTGACCATGATCTCCATTTTGCATTACTTCACTGGCTTTTTGTGCCTGATATGAAAGATTTTCAGGGAATTGTTCACATAAAATATTTACTTGTTCCATTGTTTTGGCGAATTTTTGTTTTTTTCTAAGAATCATTGCATATTTCATTCTTAGCTCACCATCATTTGGACTAAATTTAACGGCATTCTCGAGCAATATCTCTGCATCATCGAAATAACCTAATCTGTTAGCTATTTCAGCTAACAATGACATGGCATAAACGTCTTTAGGATTCTTTTTTAAATATTCTCTACATTGTTTCTCAGCAATTCCTAATCTACCTTCGTTAAGGATTTGATTTATATATAAAAGAACACTGGGAATTGATTCAAGTTTTTTAATCTGCTCATATGCATGTTCTGCAGCAGGTTTATTTTTCATTTTTGTAAAATAATTAAATAAAGACTTCCATGATGAAATAAGGGCAGGATTAAGTTCACAAGCTTGTCTGTAATGTGAAGCAGCATTTTCGTCATTTCCAATAGCTTTACTAAGATGTCCTAACTCTTGATATGCTCTTCCCATATCAGGCGCTTTTGTTAGAAGGTTTTCTAAATATTTTTGTGAGTCTTTATAATTTTTAAGATATCTTGAGCATACTGCTGCAAAATACAAACTCTCAAGATGGTCTGGATCTTTTGCTAAATTAGATTCGAGCATACTTAGAGCCTCAACAAACCTACTATCTCTAATAGCTTTTGATGCTCTTGAAATATCTATTTTAGTTTCAGACATATAAATATTATAAGTAATCTTTAACTAATATTAAAAAAGGGAGCCTAAGCTCCCTTCTTAATTATTTATTAGAAGTTAAAAGTTTTTCTTAACTCTAATACCAATAGTTGTAGGTCTGATATATGCAATACGTTGTCTATCAAAAACAAATGTATTACTAATTTCAGCTCTTTCGTCAGTTACGTTGTCAACATAAAGCTCAGCAGTAAGTTCATCATTACTGATACCTGCTCTAAGATCGATATAACTATAACTATCTTGTTCAGCTTTATTTGGTCCCATGATATCTGAGAAACTGCTATCAGAGAAAGTATACTGAACTTGAACGTGTCCAACGTTTCCACCAGACATTCCAGTTTCCTTTCTAACTCTGATGTTACCCTGATGACCTGGAGCAAAAGCTAGATCTGTTCCAACAATTACGTCATTGGTAGGTACAAGTTTATCATCAATATTGGTATTTAATATTGAGAATGCGCCTGCGACAGATAAGCCTTCAACATTGGTATAGTATGTGAAATCACCCTCTACACCTTTAATGGTTGCATTAGCAGCATTATCAGAGAAGAATAAATTAACAATACTTGGATCAAAAATTGTACTTTGTAATCCAGAGACATCTACATTAAAAGCACTACCATTAAATCTCATTTGACCATCCAACAGTACAGTTTTCCAACCAAATTCGACATTGGTAATTTCATCAGATTCTACTTCAGGCTTCACAGTATATGAACCATCTGCATTAGATGATCCCACTGGTCTATTTAATAAACCAGGTCTAAAGCCTTCAGACCATGTTACATAGTACATAATATCCTCTGATGGATTCCATGAATAAGTTACTTTTCCAATAACACCATCGGATTTAGCAACATCAGGATATCCATTTGCATTACCAGGAGCATATTGGACAGATAAGTTAGATCCAAATCTTTGCTCATCAGGATTACCAAAACCGTTACCAAAGGATGAGTTAGCACTACCTTCAAAGTCAACTTCTATATCGTACCAACGAGCGCCAACTGTAAGTTCTGAAGTATCAGTTAAAGCAATATTGAGCTCACCAAATACGCCTTTTTGCTCATCAGTTCTTCTTATGTCATTAAAGAAGATCACTGGTTCAGAGAAAGGTCCAGCTGAGAACCAACCTGCACCAGCTCTGACCGCTGACTTTCCACTATCTTTTCGATCTCCAGTGACAGATATATCAGTTAATGCATAGTTTGCAGCATATGTAATATCATTTGCTAATGAACCTGGATATGTAAACAAGTTTAATTCCATAAGCTCAGTATCACTTAAGAAAACACCAGCTGTTAAAGACATAGTGTCATTAATTGGAGCATTTACTCTAAACTCGTGACTCTCTACGCTTGTATGTGTTGTTGAGTCAACAAATAAGTCCGCAGTTCCACAACTTCCAAATGGAGCTCCAGTTGGTGAGAATGATGTGTAAGTTACATAGTAATCACAAATGTAATATGGAAGATATTGACCAACAAATAAATAATCAGTGTAATCAACTATTTGATTTGTTTCTCTATCAGTATATGCACCAGCATAAACAGCTTCTAGTTCACCAATTGAACCTTCTAAAGTAAGACTCATGTTTTCATATTTATCTGAAATATGATCATCACTGTATCTTTGTATTTCTAAGTCGCCTAAATTAGGATCAGCGAAGAAAACACCATCTGATTCAATAGTTTGTTCTGCATATACTAATGTAGCATTCCAGTTATCACCAAGCTCACTAGCAAGAGTTGATCTGAAACCTTCATACTCAGTTCCATTAACATTATCTTCTTCAAGAGCAGGAGTATTTGCAAATGTAACACCTGAAAGATCAGCTCCAGCTTGGAAGCCAGCTCTTTGTGAAGAAACAGGTAATCCATTTTCTCTAACTGTGCCTGCTGTTCTGAAACGAGCTGACATACTAGGATCAACCTTTCCAGCTACTTGGTCGATGTATCCACCTCTTCTATCACTATATCCAACAAATCTCCATGTTGTTGTATCTGATAAAGGTACGTTTGTCATAAATTCAAGTTTTGTACCAGTATCTCCTTCTGGCATAAATCTTGTTTCAACCTCTACATTACTTTCAGTAACGCCTTGTTTTGGTTTATTAGTAATCATTCTAACAACACCAGCTTGCGAGCTTGCACCAAATAGAGTTCCTTGAGGTCCTGATAGTACCTCAATACGTGCAACGTCAGCTGCATAAACATCTAAGTTTCTTCCAGGTTGAGCTAATGGTTGCTCATCTAAATAGAAAGATACATTTGGAGCCAAACCAGCTACACCAGCAGTAGTTAAATTTGGTGTTGTTGAAGCAAGACCTCTAATATAAATAGTGCTTTGGCCAGGACCGGAGCCACCAGCTGTTACACCAGGTAATTGAGTGAGATAGTCTTCAAATACATTGATTCCTCTCTCCTCTAAGGTTTCTTCGTTTAATGCATTAACAGAAAGAGGTACATCTTGTAGACTCTCAGATTTCTTTCGAGCAGTAACTACAACCTCTTCAATCGTTGCATTTTGTGCCGCAATATAACCACTGAAAACTGATGCATTAATTACTGCAAAAGTTGATAGCGATGGCAATATCGCAGGTATTAGTGAAGGTGTAATTTCCTTCCGAATTTTGTTTAATTTTTTTAACATAGTTTCCCCTAATTAAGAAATTAATAGATAAAGGTTAACAAATTACTAAAAACTATACAAATTTAGTTAAGTTAATATACCTTTTTCCTTTATATAAGTGATTTATATGGTGGAAATTTAATATTAATTATGTTTCACTAAAGCTAATTTAAAGGCTGTATGAACAATTTAAGTAAACCAAGATTTTTAATTTCAATATTACTTTTATCATTAATAACAGCAATCGTTTCTCTTAATTCCGATATTTCAGAGTTATTTTTCCTTGATTTACAAGCCTTTTTATCTAAGTATTTAGGATGGATGATAATATTAATAGCAAATGGATTTGTCATATTTGCTTTTTTCCTTATTTTTACTAAATACAAAGATATTAGGTTAGGTGGTATTAATGCTAAACCGGCTTATTCTTATGTAAATTGGATTGCAATGCTTTTTAGTGCTGGATTGGGTATTGGGTTATTGTTTTATGGAGTAGCTGAACCAATAATGCATCTTAACTCATATCCAGGAATGATTGATGGAGATCCATCATTTAATGCTGGCAAGGCTATTGGTTTGGCAAATCTTCATTGGGGTTTACATGGTTGGGCTATTTATTCACTTTTAGGGCTTTGTTTTGCCTTTGCTTCATATAATAAAAAGCTTCCATTTAGAGTTAGTTCGCTGTTAGGGCCTAAAATCTCTAATAATAAACCATTAGCAATATCAATAGATGTCATAGCGATACTTACAACAGTGCTTGGTGTAACAACTTCTTTGGGATTAGGTACAATTCAGATTAGTTCAGGATTAGAGTATGTTTTTTCAATTCCTCAAAGCTTTTCTAATCAAATTATTATTATTTCTTTGATTACTTTAATTGGTTTAACAAGTGTTTGTTTAGGACTAGATAAAGGTATTAAGAGGTTATCTCAGATAAATATGATTCTTGCCTCCTCATTAATGGCTTTTATATTTATATTTGGACCAACCGTTTTTATATTAAATGCATTAATTCAAAATTTTGGTTCTTATGTAAATACCCTCATAGAGTCAGCAACATGGACAGAAGTATATTCTTCATCATCATGGCAAGATGGTTGGACTCTGTTCTTTTATACATGGTGGTTTGCGTGGGCACCATTTGTTTCTTTATTTATTGCAAGAATATCTTATGGAAGATCAATTAAAGAATTTATTATTGGAGTACTTTTTGTTCCATCACTAATTGTTTTCTTATGGATGGGAATTTTTGGTAATGCAGGTATATACCAGGTAATAAATGAAACAAGTCAATTAAATGAGATAGTAAATAATAATTATACTGTAGCTCTATTTGCTCTATTTGATGTTTATCCAATACCTACATTAATATCAATTTTAGCTTTAACTATAATTGTGACATTTTTTGTTACTTCATCTGATTCAGGTGCGCTTGTAGCATCAATGCTCTCATCAAAAAGTCGTGTAGGCATTCATGATGATTCCCCTATTCTCTCAAGGGTAACGTGGGCAATATTGCTAGGTATTATTGCTGCTGTACTTTTATACAAAGGAGGTCTCACTGCGCTTCAAACTTCAGTAGTGATATGCGGAGTCCCATTCTCGATTATTGTTGTATTTGCAATTAAACATTTTTACAACTCTCTTGAATCAGAGTTAGATAAAAACTAGCCTATCTCGTCATCTAATTTCTTTAGCTCATCTTCTTCCATTTCATCTTCATAAATTAAATCACTTTTTTGATTAAATCTTTTAGAAAGAATTATAGCTGCAACGATAATGATGAGTATGATTCCTATTTGGTATAACATTGATTGAATTATTATAATTAAGACTTACTTATATAGTAACTCATAAAATATAAATTAATGGATGCACTTGAAAATATTTTAAATCGAGTTTCTGCAAGAACTCTTGCAGAACCTTTTCCTTCAAAAGACGAAATGGACACGGTATATAAGGCTGCATTAAGAGCGCCTGATCATGCATGGCTAAGAACAAGCAGCTTTATTGAAGTCAAAGGTAAAGGTTTAGACAAGCTATCAGACATATTTGTAAATTATGGTAAATCCATACCGGATATATCAGATGAAATCTTAGATAAATATAAAAATGCTCCTTACAGGGCTCCAATGATTGTAATTTTAATTAACTCATATAAAGAACATCCCAAAGTGCCTGCAATTGAGCAAAAATTATCTACCGCAACGGCTGCACAAAATATAATGCTAGCTTTAAATGCAATGGAATATTCTTGTATCTGGAGAACTGGAAAAATGGCATTTAATAAGGTTATCCAAAAAGAACTCGGACTAGAAAACAATCAAGAAATACTGGGTTATCTTTACATCGGTACCGAAGTAGGTAAAAAGAAAGAAATTCCAAATTTAGATATAGATAACTTTGTAAGTTATCTATAAATTATTTTTATATCTAAAAGCTGCTGTAAATGCCATCGAAGCAAATACAATTTCTGCAATGAAAGATGAGACACCCAAAGGTGCATCGTGACTAATACTTGCTAGGATATTAAAAGTTCCAGCAATCAAGTAAATCAATCCACAACAAAATATATATTCATATTTCTTTGATGATAATGATAAAAAGCACATAATAGATGAGGCCAAAAAGAAAGCAGTAAAGTCTCTTATCTGTGTATTTCTTCCATCACCTTCAAGATATAACATTCCAAGTGATTCAGCCGCAGATGCTGGCATAAAAATCCATTGCAATGCTATAAGTAATAAAACTACTCCAAGAACTGATGATAATGTATTTGCTATTTTCATAATTGTATTAATTCTGTATTTTCAATTTTGTTATTACATATTATAGAGTCTTTTTTATTTACTAAAAAACAATTTTTATTTTCACCAAAACTAACGGAGTACTTTGGTAAATCATTTACTAAATGTAATGCACAGAAACCTTCAACAGCAATGCACTCTGATATAAGATCATCATTAAGAATTTGATTTACAAAAGGTATCCTCTCAGGCTCTTCATCATAGTGCGGACAACATATTCCTTTAACAAAACCAAGACAGGGAAGAATAGCTTGATGGTCTTTCCATGAATCAGTAATTCCTTTCTCAAACCAACAAATAGCTCCAGCACTTACACCACTCATGATAGTACCTTTAATGTAAGCTTTATGTAATATTTCATCTAACTTCCATTCTCTCCAAACTGCTAACATGCTTTTTGTATTACCGCCCCCAACAAAAATTATGTCTTGTTCATCAATATGCTTTTCAATATCAATGGTTCTTTTAAAAAAATCTATATGAGATGTTTTGCATCCTAGAGAATCAAAAGCATTATAGAAGTTTTCTATATATTGGTGATCATCTCCTGTAGCTGTAGGAATAAAGCATATTGAGGGATTTTTATTAGTAGACTGATCAACAATATATTTTTCTATTTTTAATTCTTTGATTTCTCTACCGAAGCCCCCGCCTCCAATTGCAATTATTTGTTTCATTTAATTATTTCCCAACTGTAATGTTTTTATTAGATCTCCAAGCCATGGTTCATAATTTTTCCATTGACCAATACCTTTTTTATAAATTGGCTGTCGAACCTGTTCAGAACTGGGAGTTCTGACCGTTCTTTTAGTTTTATAAAAATCAATACAACCTTGTTCAAATTTAAGATCACAAAATTTAAGAAGTTTTTTAATCTCATTTTCAGTATCTTCAATCATATCTTCATATATAACTCTGTGAACTTTTCCAGGAAGCACCTTATCCCAATGTTCCATAATTCTTAAATAATCTAAATAATAGTTGCCAATTCTATTTTGTGAGTATGTAAAAC
>LULK01001708.1_pt1 | contig 11709 bp, 9 predicted proteins | sample 728181 | NCBI WGS metagenome assembly LULK01 (sample SAMN03860291, study PRJNA289734) | marine metagenome | biome: seawater column; feature: ocean; material: water; isolation source: Red Sea water column Station 169 - depth 10m | place: Saudi Arabia: Red Sea | collected 2011-10-15 | depth 10 m | reverse complement strand
CCTCAACGCGGTCCTCGCCGACAAGGACACCCTCACCTCGATCCTGACCTACCACGTCCTCGAGGGCCAGATGGGCCCGGACGACGTGACCGGTGAGCAGGAGACCCTGCAGGGTGGCACCGTCGAGGTCGAGGGCGACACCGACGGCATGACCGTCAACGGCGCCAACGTGCTCTGCGGCAACATCCCGACCGCCAACGCCACGGTGTACGTCATCGACACCGTGCTCATGCCGTCCTGATCCCACCCTTCCGGACCAGTACGACTGACAGGGACAATCGACACCATGAGTGACCCGACGTCCCTGCCCACCGGGGCCCCACTCACGGGGGCCCCGGTCGGGCCGGACCTCTCCGAGCTGCTCCGCGCCAGTGCGCGCGGGGACCAGGCAGCCTTCGCGCAGCTGTACGACGCGACCGCGTCGCGGGTGCACGGGCTGGCCCTCCGGGTCGTGCGCGACCCGGCCCAGGCCGAGGAGGTCACCCAGGAGGCCTACCTCGAGATCTGGCGGACCGCCGCGAGGTTCGACCCCTCCCGGGGCAGCGCGCTGAGCTGGCTGCTCACGCTGACCCACCGCAAGGCGGTCGACCGGCGCGGGGCGCTCGCCAGCCTCACCGCCGTCCAGCGGGAGGCCGTCGAGCTGGCGTACTTCGGGGGCTACACCCACACCGAGGTCGCCACCATGCTCGAGCTCCCCGTCGGGACTGCGAAGACACGCATCCGCGACGGACTCATCCGACTCCGAGACGCCATGGGGGTAGGCCAGTGAACGACGTGCACGCCCTGAGTGGCGCCTACGCGGTCGACGCGCTCGACGACATCGAGCGCGCTCAGTTCGAACGACACCTCGTCGAGTGCGCCGAGTGCCGGGGCGAGGTCGACTCGCTGCGCGCCGGCGCCGCGATGCTCGCCGACATCTCCCCCGTCGCGCCGCCCCCGGCGCTGCGCGACCGGATCCTGGCGGAGGTCGCCACCGTGCGCCCGCTGCCGCCGCAGGTGGTGGAGGTGCGACCCAGGCGCCGTCGATTTCCAGCCCTGGTCGCCGCTGCGGCTGCCGTGGTAGCCCTCGGCGCCGGCGGCACCCTGGTCGCCACCCAGCCGTGGTCCGACGAGCCGAGCGTCAGCTTCTCCGCCACCGAGGCAGTGCTCCGTGCCGACGACGTCGAGCGCTACGTCCAGAAGTTCGACGACGGCTCCAAGGCCACCGTCTACCGCTCCAAGGAGCTCGGTCAGGCGGTCCTGGTGACCGAGGGCATGGCCGACCCCGGCGAGGGCAAGGTCTACGAGCTCTGGCTGGACCACGACGGCGAGATGGTCGCCGCCGGGTTCATGCCCAAGGGCCCCGACAACACCGTGCTGCTCTCCGGTGATGCCGCGGCCGCCGAGGGCGTCGGCATCACCGTCGAGCCCGAGGGCGGCTCCGACGAGCCCAACCTCGACACCGCCGTCGTCTTCGTCTTCGACGCCTGATGGGTGCCCCGCACCCGCCGCGCACCGTCGCGGTCGTGGGCTCCGGCGTGGCCGGCCTGGTGGCCGCCTACGTCGCCTCCCGCACCGCGACGGTCACGGTCTACGAGGCCGCCGACCGCCTCGGCGGGCATGCCGACACCCACGACGTCGTCGACCCCACCGGCACCCGGCTGGGCATCGACACCGGCTTCATCGTCCACAACCGACGCACCTACCCGACGCTGCTGCGGGTCTTCGCCGAGCTCGGCGTGGCCACGCAGGAGTCTGAGATGTCGATGTCGATCCGCGACGACGACTCCGACCTGGAGTGGGCCGGCGCCCTGGGTCGCCAGGGAGTGATCCCGACCCGCGGGCACCTGCGCCGACCGGCGTACCTGCGGATGCTGACGGAGATCCCGCGCTTCCACCGTTGCGCGAAGGCCCTGCTGGCCCAGCCCGCTGGTCGAGGTGCGAGCGCAGCGAGCCCCCTCGCTGGTCGAGGTGCGAGCGCAGCGAGCCACGAGACCCAGGCCTCCGACCAGACGCTGCGCGACTTCCTGGCCGAGCACCGCTTCACCCCCTACTTCGTGCGGCACTTCATGGAGCCGCTCGTGGCAGCCGTGTGGTCGTGCGACCCCGAGGTGGCGCTGGACTACCCCGCGCGCTACCTCTTCTCCTTCCTCTCCCACCACGGCATGCTCAGCGTCTTCGGGTCGCCGACGTGGCGCACCGTCTCCGGCGGCTCGCACCGCTACGTCGAGAAGGTCGCCGCCGCGCTGGAGACCTCCGGCGGCACGATCCGCCTCGGCGCCAAGGTCACCTCGCTGCTCGAGACACCGGGCGGCGTCGAGGTCACCGACGGCAACGGCGAGGTGTCGACGTACGACGCCGTCGTGGTCGCCACGCACCCCCACCAGGCCCTGGCGCTGCTCGCCGAGCCCACCTCGGCCCACCGCGCGGTGCTGGGCGCGATGCCCTACGCCCCCAACACGGCTCTGCTGCACACCGACACCTCGCTGATGCCCCAGCTGACCCAGACCTGGGCCTCGTGGAACTTCATGCGCCCCAGCGCCTCGCAGACCCGCCCCGACGGCGGCGACGGCGTGGTCGTCACCTACGACCTCACCCGCCTCCAGCGCCTCCCCACCGACACCCACTACCTCGTGACCCTCGGCGGCGAGCACCTCGTGGACCCGAGCACGGTCATCGACCGGATGGAGTACGAGCACCCGCTCTACACCCCCGAGTCGGTCGCCGCGCAGGGTCGGCTGCCCGAGCTCGACACCGACCGGGTCGTCTTCGCCGGGGCTTACCACGGCTGGGGGTTCCACGAGGACGGTGCGCGCTCCGGCCTGGCCGCCGTCGAGCGGCTGGGACTGACCTGGCCCGAGCCGGTGGTCGAGCAGCGAGGAGCGCCAGCGACGAGCGGGCGTCGAGACCTCACCACCCCAGCGCTCTACCGCACCACCATCAGCCACACCCGGCGCGAGCCGTGGACGCGCACGTTCACCCACCGCTCCCACACGTGGATGGTCGACGTCGACGAGCTGCCCGACCACCGTCCGCTGGCCTTCGCCCGCGGCACCTTCGAGGCCCGCGACCACCTCGGGTCGCCGGACCGCACGCTGCGGCAGAACCTCGAGGCGTTCCTGGCCACCGAGGGCGTCACCCTCGACCCCGCCGGTCGGATCCTGCTGGCCACCCAGCCCCGCGCGTTCGGCTACTGCTTCAACCCGATCAGCGTCTGGTGGTGCCTGGACCACCTCGGCCGCCTCGAGGCGACCGTCGTGGAGGTCCACAACACCTACGGCGACCGGCACGCCTACCTCGTCGACCCCGACGAGCAGGGCCGGGCCAGCACCGACAAGGCGATGTACGTCTCGCCGTTCCACGGCACCGACGGCCACTACGAGCTGGCCGTGCCGCTGCCCGGTGAGCGCCTGCAGGTTGCGGTCACCCTGCACGCCGAGGGGACGAGGTTCAGCGCCTCGCTCGCGGGACACCGGACCGAGGAGGGGGCCCTGCGCTCCACCACCGCGGCCCTGCGCGGCTCCGCCCTGATCCGGGTGCACGGGATCTGGCTGTGGCTGCGCAGGCTGCCCGTCCGACCCCGCCCCACCCACGCCCAGCTCGCGGTCCAGCCCACCCGGCGTACCGCGGCACCGCACGTCGATCGTCCCGCCGATCGGCCCGCCGACCGCACCCCCGAGGAAGGCCCCCGCTCATGACCGAGGCACCCAGCCGCCCGACCACCCCGCCCGACAGCGCCCGCTGGCCGGGCCTGGACGCACCCGTCACCGGCCCGCGCACCCGCGTGAGTGCCTCCGTCGCGCGCAAGCTCTTCTGCGGCGCCGTGGAGCGGCTCGACGTCACCGTGCACCTCGAGGGGCGCACCCTGGGTCGTGGTGGCCCGGAGATGATCATCCACCGCCCCGAGGAGTTCTTCGCCCGGGTCGGCCGCCACCAGCTGATCGGCTTCGGCGAGGCCTACCTCACCGGCGCGTGGGACGCCCCCGACCTCGGTGGCTTCCTCACCGTGCTGGCCGCGGAGATCTCCACCACTACGACCTGTCCAACGACCTGTTCCGCCTCTTCCTCGACGAGACGCTGAGCTACTCCGCGGCGTTGTGGGACACCTCGGTCAGCACGGTCACCGACACCCTCAACGGCCAGCCGTCCAGCCGCCTGCAGGCCGCGCCTCCGGGTGCGGTGTCAGCCGACTCGCTCGCCGAGGCGTCCGGGCGCAAGATCGAGCGGCTGCTCGACGCCGCCGGCGTCACCGAGGGCAGCAGCGTGCTGGAGATCGGCACCGGCTGGGGCGAGCTGGCCATCCGCGCCGCACGCCGCGGGGCGACGGTCCACTCGATCACGCTGTCCTCCGAGCAGCTCGCGCTGGCCGAGGAGCGCATCGCCGAGGCCGGGTACGCCGACCAGGTGACCGTCGCCCTGTGCGACTACCGCGACCTCGAGGCACCGGTCGGCCCGCACGGCGCCACCGGCTACGACGCGGTCGTGTCGGTGGAGATGATCGAGGCGGTCGGCCACGAGTACTGGCAGACCTACTTCGAGACCATCGACCGGGTGCTGGCACCGGGCGGCAAGGTCGCCATCCAGGCGATCACGATGCCCCACGACCGGATGCTCGCGACCAGGAACACCTACACCTGGATCCACAAGTACATCTTCCCCGGCGGCCTGCTTCCCTCGGTCGAGGCCGTCGACGAGGTCACTCGCGAGCACACCTCGCTGCGCCTGGTCGAGCGCTTCCAGTTCGGCTCGCACTACGCCGAGACCCTGCGGCTGTGGGACGAGGCGTTCCTCGAGCGTGCCGACGAGGTCCTCGCCCTCGGCTTCGACGAGGTCTTCCTGCGGATGTGGCACTTCTACCTGGAGTACTCCCGCGCCGGCTTCGCCTCCGGCTACATCGACGACTACCAGCTGCTCTGGGAGCGCCCGTGACCACCACCCAGCAGTCCTCCGCCACCAGCGCACCGACGCAGGGCGTCGCCCAGCGGCTGGCGGCGGTCCTCGAGCCCTTCCTGAACGGTCCGCTGCCCGTGCGGCTGCGCTGCTGGGACGGCTCGGAGTTCGTGCCGCCCGGTGATCCCGCGGCCTCGCCGGTGGTCGAGCTGCGCTCGCCCGACGCCGTACGACGCCTGCTGTGGCACCCGGGCGAGCTCGGCGCCGCGCAGGCCTACGTCACCGGCGAGCTCGACGTGCTCGAGGTCGACGGCTGGGACCTCGACAAGGCGTTGACCCACTCCTTCGCCGTCGCCGCCGAGCGCGGGCTGTCCGGAGCGCGCATCCGCCCCGCCGCGGTCGTCGAGGCGCTGCGCACCGCCGTCGGCATCGGCGCGTTGGGCCGTCGCCCCGCCAACCCGGCCACCCAGGCCGACGTGAAGGGCCGCCTGCACAGCAAGCTGCGCGACCGGTCGGCGATCTCGTTCCACTACGACCTGTCCAACGAGTTCTACGAGCTGATCCTCGAGCCGCAGATGGCCTACTCCTGCGGCTACCACTCCAGCCCGGAGCAGTCGCTCGAGGACGCCCAGCGCGCCAAGCTCGACCTGGTCTGCACCAAGCTCGGCCTCGAGCCGGGGATGCGGATGCTCGACGTCGGCTGCGGCTGGGGCTCGCTCTCGCTGCACGCCGCGGAGCACTACGGCGTCCAGGTCACCGGCGTCACCATCGCCGCGGAGCAGAAGCGCTTCATCGACGCCCGGATCGCCGAGCGCGGCCTGTCGGACCGGGTCGAGATCCGGCTGCAGGACTACCGCGACGCCGTCCCGCCCGCCGGCCGGGAGTACGACGCCGTCGGCTCCCTGGAGATGGGTGAGCACGTCGGCCAGAAGAACTACCCGACGTACGCGCAGGTGCTGCACGACGCCGTCCGCCCCGGCGGCCGGGTGCTGGTGCAGCAGATGTCGCGGTCGGGCAAGTGGCCCGGCGGCGGACCGTTCATCCAGTCCTTCATCGCTCCCGACATGCACATGCGGCCCGTCGGGGAGACCGTCGCGCTCCTCGAGTCTGGGGGGCTCGAGGTGCGCGACGTCCACGCGATGCGCGAGCACTACGTGCTGACCGTCGCCGGGTGGCTCGAGCGCTTCCGCAGCAACCGCGATCGGCTCGTGGCGCTGATGGGCGAGGAGGTCTACCGCGTCTGGGAGCTCTACCTCGTGGGCGGCTCGATGTCCTTCCGCGACGGCCGGATGGGCGTGGACCAGATCCTGATGGTCCGTCCGGGTGCTGCGCACACGCTGCCGGCGGTGCGAGCGCCCGCCAGCTCGGGGTGGTCGCCGTCGTCGACGTCGCGTGGGGCCTCGGCTTCGTGCTCGTCGCCGCGGCCACGACCCTGCTCGGCGCCGCGCTCGGCACGGCCGAGTGGCGCTCCTGGCTCGTGCTGGCCCTCGTCGCCGTGTGGGGTGGCCGCCTGGGCTGGCACGTCCGGTCCCGCGCGATCGGTGAGCACCAGGGCAAGGAGGACCCGCGCTACGAGCAGATGCTCGGTGGCTCGCTGGCCGAGGTGGGCCTCGGCACCGCAGTGCGCCGCGTGTTCGCCGTCCAGGGCGTGGCGCAGTGGTTCGTCGCGGTGCCGCTGGCCGTGGGCGCGGTGCTCACGGTCGAGTGGGCCTGGGTCGTGTGGCTCGGGGTCGCGGTGTGGGCGCTCGGGCTGTTCTTCGAGGCCGTCGGGGACCGGCAGCTGGCGGCGTACAAGGCCAGGCCGCGCGAGGAGCGTCCCCCGGTCATGGACCAGGGGCTGTGGGCCTGGACCCGTCACCCCAACTACTTCGGCGACGCGTGCGTGTGGTGGGGCCTGTGGCTGGCCGCCGGGCTCGCGTCCGGCTGGCTGCCGGGCCTGCTGACGGTGCTGTGCCCGGTCGCGATGACGGTCTTCCTGCGCAACGTCACCGGCGCGAAGCTGCTGGAGAGGACGATGTCGCAGCGTCCGGGCTGGGACGAGTACGCCGCCCGGGTCCCGCTGTTCTTCCCCCGCCCGCCGCGTTCCTGACCGAGGATGTGCGCATGCCCACCAGGGCTGCCGGGTCAGCTCGGTGGACCGCAAGGAGATCGGCTGCCCCTGCCACGGCAGCCGGTTCTCCGCCAAGAACGGCTTCGTGCTCGCCGGCCCCGCCACCAAGGACCTGCCGCCGATCGCCTTCGTGATCGAGAAGGGCGTCATCTACCTCGCCTGAGGCGGCGCTGTCCTGTCTCTCACCCCGCCCCCCCTCGGCTGGCCGCCTCACCCCGAGGTACCTGTGCCGCACGTCGTCGGCGTGGCTCACTGGAGCCATGACTTCGACGCGTTCTGGCAAGGCCGTCCGGACCATGCACCTCGCGACGGCCGGGTACGCCGTCTACTGCCTGGTCAAGCCCGAGCACCTGCGGGAGGCGATCGGCTCCAACGACACGATGTGGGACACCGTCGCCCGGGTCTTCGGCGTGCGAGACCTCGCCGTGGCCGGGGTGGGGCTGCTCGGCTCGGCGACCGCGACGCGCACGGCGCTGGCCATCCGCAGCGCCATCGACTTCGGTGACGCGGCGCTCCTCGGGGCCACCCTCGACGGCGAGGCACGCACCAAGGCCGTCGGCGTCGCCGCGGGCTGGGGCCTGCTCAACCTCGCGGTGCTCGGCCGCTCGCGCTGACCCTCCTCAGCTGCCGCCGGTGCCTTCCTCCTGGCCCTCCTGCTGACCCTCCTGCTGCTTGCGGCGCTGCTCGGCCTGGTAGCGGGCACGCTGCTCCTCCGCGCGGGCCCGCACGTCCCGCAGGAACGCCTCGTCCTTGGTCGGGTCACTACTGCGCATGCGCCCCGGGCGGTCGTACTCCGGGAAGGCGCTGGGCGGCGGGGTCGGCTGCGGACGGCCGGCGACGAACCACGCGATCGAGCCCAGCAGCGGGAAGAGCAGGATCATCACGATCCACGCCCACTTCGGCAGGTTGCGCGGGTGCGTCGTGCCGATCGCATCGACCAGGCAGAAGACCGCGAACGCGAACGACAGGACCCCGAGGAACAGCTGCACCTTGACCACGGGTGAAGTGTCCTGCCGCACGGGCCTGCTGTCACGCGAACGCCCGGCGCAGCGCGCGCCGTCGGGCACGCGACCGGGGCCGCCACCTGCACGGTGACGGCCCCGGCCGTTGGGCTGCTCCCGACGACGCTGTCGGGCTCACGGACGTCGACTGCGGATCAGCCCAGTCGGAGCACGACCTTCTCCGAGACGCTCCGCTCGGCGACGTCGTCGCCCAGACGGACCGCCTTGAGGGCGTGCCGGCCGGTGCCGAGCTTCAGGGTGACCTTGAGGGTGCCGTCGTCCTCGGCGGTGACCTCGAGGACCTCCACGGTCCGGCCCTTGTCCTTGACCTTCACGGTGCCGGTGCCCGGCTCGCCGGCCACCTCGACCGAGACCGTGACCACGGCCTTGCGCTTGTTCTTCGCCTTCGCGCTCAGGCTGGTGCTGGACTCCGCGAGCGGCTGCTCGACGTCGATCGTCTCGCCCTCGGGACCGGCCCACTGCAGGGCCTGTGCGGCCTGGCTCAGCCCGCCCTTGGGGTGGGTGCGGAAGAACACCGAGGTGCCGAAGACCATCGCCTTGGCGCCGGTCTCCTCGTCGACCGAGGAGACGACCGAGGCGAGACCGGCCGCACCATCGGGGCCGTTGGTCTCGCTCGTCGCGCGCCAGTGGCCCGCCAGGAACGGGTCCTCGGCGTCGTAGGACTGCGCCACCTCGACCCCCTCACCGAGGTCGGTGAAGGCGTAGGCCGGGTAGATGAAGGCGTAGTCCTGGGCGTACGGCGCCAGCACCGAGTCCTCCGGGGTGTCCACGGCGACGATGCCGTTGCCCGAGCGGTTGCCGCTCACCACGGTGCCCGAGAGCAGACCGAAGGAGGCGGCGGAGTCGAAGGCGCTGTTGCTGTCACCGACCAGCCCGCCACCCTCGGCGAGGAAGGCCTCGACCGCGGCCCGGGCCGCGGAACCCTCGGCCGGCGAGAAGGAGCTGGACACCCAGAGCACGTCGACGTCGTCGAGCAGGCTGGGGTCGGCCTCGAGCGTGGAGGTGGACAGCTGCACCAGGTCGTCGAAGCCGAGCTCCTCGAGCGAGAGCCTGTCGTCCTGGTTGCCGACGTAGCCGATCGACAGGTCCGAGAGCGGCTTGGAGCCCTCGTCCTCCACGGCGGCCAGGTCGGCCGGGGTGGCCGGCTCCAGCTCGATGCCGAACTCCTCGGCCGCGGCGCTGGCCGCGTCGTGGTCGTCGGCACCGACGACCACGGAGCCGTCGGCGAGCATCACGACCGGGACCGAGTCCTCCAGCAGCGCGTTGAGCGCCCGGTGGTCGGCCACGCCGGCGACCTCGAAGGTGGTGGCACCGGCCGGGACGTCCAGGTCCGGGGCGGTCGGGGCCTGGATCAGGGTGGTCGCGCCCAGGGCGGCGTCGGTGACCGAGCCGACCTTGTCGACGTCTGCGCCCCACAGGTAGGAGTAGCTCCACGCGGAGACGTCGTACATCGACGGGACCTTCTCGGAGATGTCGTCACCGAGGTCCAGCAGCACGTTGGCCAGGCCGCGCAGCGGCTGGTGCATGTCGACGACGTACGACCCGGCGGGGTACGTCGTGCCGCCGACCGTCGTCGGGGCGTCGAGCGTCCCGACCTCGATGTCGTGCAGGAGCAGCTGCTCCACGAGCGAGCGGGCGTCGCTGGCCGAGCGCTGGTCCTCGCCGACCGGGATGACGTAGGCGCGCGGCAGGTCCACCGCCTCCTGGTCGTCGGCGACGTCCCACAGCTCCTTCCAGGAGTCGGGGCCCTCCACCGCGGCGACGTCGGCCTCGGTCAGGGCCGTCTTCGGCTCACCGGCCGCACCACGACGGAACACCTCGATCTGGCCCGAGATCATGTCGCGGGCGTTGGTGGTGTCGTTGATGTAGTCCACGATCGAGGTCATCGTCTGGTAGGCCACCGCGGTGTTGACCTCGGCGCGCTCCGGGGTCTGCCGCCCACCCGAGGCGCCGCGGGTCAGCGGCAGCTCGACGGTGGAGGTGATGGCGCCGTAGAACGCGGCGTACTGCGCGGTGAAGATCGGCGGGAAGTCGTCCCAGCCCGACGGGGTGTCGCGGTAGGGGATCTTGATGTGCGCGTCGGCCTCGTCGCTGATCTCGTCGACGATGGCCCCGGTCTCGATGTTGCGGTAGGTGTTGCCCGGGATCGCGGCGGCGACGACGTCCTCCTCGATCTTGAGCGCCATCTCGTAGTTGTGCGGGAGGTAGAGGTCGTACTCGTAGTTCGAGCCGTGCGGCGGGCCGCAGGGCTCGACCTGGAGCACCCGGGTGTAGCCGTGGAAGTCGGCCGCGTAGACCGCCTGCAGCGCCTGGGCGGTGCGGATGTAGGACTGCGCCTCCGGCGTGCGGTTGGTGATCAGGTCGCGGTTGGGGTCCAGGCCCAGCGAGGTGGCGCGGGTGGCGTTGGTGCGGCCGTCGGGGTTGAGCGAGAGCGAGAAGTAGAGGCGGTTGTTGCGCAGCGTGCTGCCCACCTCCGAGAGGGGCGCGGTGGCGAGGTGCTCGATGAGCTGCATCGCCGCGTCGGTGCCCTCCCACTCGTTGCCGTGGATGTTGTTGGAGATCCAGATCGGCGTCTTGTACTGCGCGAGCAGCTCGGCGTCCTGGGCCGCGGCGGCGGGGTCGTTCTTGATCTTCTCCCGCCACGCGGTCTGGCGGGCGGTGTCCTCGGCCCGCTCGGGCGCGGTGACGGTGACCAGGTAGAGGTCGCGTCCCTCGGTCGACTGGCCGACCACCTGGGTGCTGACCCGGTCGCTGCCGTCCATCAGCGCCATCAGCCGCGGCGCGAGGTCGGGGTGGGTGAGCAGGCCGGGGGTGTCCGCGGCGTCGTCGGGGTTGTCCCGGTAGAGCCGCAGCTGCGGCTGGTAGGGGTAGGAATCCGGCATCTCCAGCACGTCGCCGCGACGCTCGTGACGCCGGTTCGAGGCGTACATCGGGAACACCCCGACCACGCCGCCCGCGTGGGTGGAGACCCAGTTGTTGGGGAACACGCTGTCGGGCCGGGTGTGGTCGTGGTCCTCGAAGACGTGGACCCGCACGCCCACCTCGCGCAGCGCCTCCGCCACCGCGTCCATCTCCGCCAGCGCCCGCGCCGACAGCTCGGCGGCGCTCTCCCCCACCGGGGCGTCGGACTGGAAGGCGTTGTCGGCGGCCGTCGCGGGGTTGGGCAGGAACCGGGTCGCGCGGATGAGGATCACGGCCGAGGGCGCTTGTGCTGTCACGGCCGGAGAGTAGGTCATCCGCAGGTGGGTGCGCACGGCGACGGTTGCTGCCACAGTGCTGGCATGGCTCCCTCCCCCACCTCCTCCCGCCCCACCGCCGCGCCCGACGACGCGTGGCTGGGCTCCGACCCGGCGTGGACGGGGGTGCGCCAGGAGCTCCTCGACGTCGACGGCCGCAGCGTGCGGGTCCTGCGCGCGGACGCCGCCGGCACGGCCAGCACGCCCCAGCTGCTGGTCCACGGGCTCGGCGGCAGCGCCGCGAACTGGATCGACGTGATCGCCCCGCTCGCCGCCCACGGGCCCGTCGTGGCCCTCGACCTGCCGGGCTTCGGCCACACCCGGCTCGTGGACTCCGACCGCCTCACGGTCCCCGGCCACGTCTCCTTCGTACGTCGCGTGCTCGACGCCCTGGGCTGGGAGTCGGCGACCGTCCACGGCAACTCGATGGGCGGGCTCGTCGCGACCCACCTCGCCGCCCGCCACCCCGACC
>LULK01005287.1_pt1 | contig 11711 bp, 8 predicted proteins | sample 728181 | NCBI WGS metagenome assembly LULK01 (sample SAMN03860291, study PRJNA289734) | marine metagenome | biome: seawater column; feature: ocean; material: water; isolation source: Red Sea water column Station 169 - depth 10m | place: Saudi Arabia: Red Sea | collected 2011-10-15 | depth 10 m | reverse complement strand
CGATCTCAACGGCAGCCTGTTCAACCTTCCAGCTGGCCCCGTCTCCTTTGCGACAGGGGTCGTCTATCGCAAGGAAAAGGGCTGGCGCGATCCCGATCCGCTGACCGTGCTCGGTATTGCCAACACGAACCAGCAGGATCCGATTTCGGGTTCGACCACGGCGAAGGAAGCCTATCTCGAGCTGTCCGTGCCGATTCTCGCGGGCAAGCCTTTCTTCGAGGCGCTGACGCTGGACGGCGCGGTGCGCTATTCGGACTATAATCTGTTCGGCAGCGACTGGAATTACAAGGCCAGCCTCGACTGGATGATCAGCGACAGCTTCCGCCTGCGCGGGACCTATGGCACCGGCTTCCGCATTCCCAACGTGCCCGAACTTTACGGCGGCGTATCGGAAGGCAATCTGACCACCACCGATCCCTGTTCGCGCTATTCGACGAGCGGTAATGCGACGCTGATCGCCAATTGCCAGGCGTCGGGTGTTCCCGCCAACTATGTGCAGCTCGGCACGACGATCCTCACCACGGTCGGCGGCAACGAGAATCTGAAACCCGAAAGCTCGAAGGATGCGATTCGCGCCATCCCCGGATCGACCAAGCTGTCGATATGTTATGCGAGCCAGAATCTGTCGCACCCTTTCTGCGACGATTTCACGCGCAGCCCGCTGACGGGCGAAGTGACCTTCCTATCCGCGCAGCCGATCAATACAGGGCGCGAGGAGATGAATGGCCTCGATCTGGGGCTCGTCTATGCGGGCGGCATCGGCAGCGTGAACATCTCGCTCGACGTCAACCTGACTTATCTCAACAAATATGTCGTTCTGCCGTTCCCCGGCGGCGACCCGATCGATTTCGACGGCTTCATCGGCGGCGGCAATGGCGGCTATCCCAAATGGCGCGGCTATGGCGTGCTGACCGCCGAGAAGGATGGCGTCAGCGCCACCTGGTCGACCCAATGGATCGGCAAGGCGACCGACTTCAATGCGGCGCCCGGCGAAATCGGCTACAGCACGCCGAACGTCTTCTACCACAATCTCCAGGTCGCCTTCGAGATTGACGAGAAGACGCGCTTCCAGGTCGGCGTCGACAATGTCTTCGATCGCAAGGCGCCCTATATCCAGAGCTTCACCGATGCGAACACCGACACGATGACCTACGATCTGCTCGGACGGCGCTTCTATGTCGGTTTCCGCACCGCCTTCTGAGGAACCAGGAGATGGCGATACGTTGGCCGCTGCTCGTTCGGCGAACGCATAAATGGCTGGCGCTGGTCGTGGGTGTCCAGGCTTTGCTCTGGACGTTGACCGGCTTCTACATGGTGGTCGTTCACATCGACACCATCCACGGCGATCATCTGGTGCGCTCCCCGGTGGCCCAGCCCTTCGACCTCGATGGCCTCGCAGCGCCGTCGAAGGTCGTCGCGGCCGCGCCGGGGGTGTCCGAAATCCGTCTCCAGCGCTTTTTCGGCCAACCGGTCTGGCGCGCCGAGACCCCTGACAGGAAATGCAGGCGCGCAAGCCACCATATTGGCAGGTCGAGTTCGAAGGCTGGAACCGGCCGACGCTCTATCTGTCGCCGGCGACGGGTGAGCTCATCTCGCGCCGCCACGCGCTGTGGCGCGTTTTCGACTTCGCGTGGATGCTGCATATTATGGACTATGACGAGCGGACCGACGTCAACAATCCGCTGCTCCGCGTCGCGACCTGGAGCGCCTTTGCGATGGCGCTCTCCGGCGCTTGGCTGCTGATCTGGTCTTTCAAACGCCGCAAAAGGAAGCAGGCATGAAACGCATCCGGCTGACCCCGCTCTTTTTCCGGCGTATCCATAAATGGGTGGGGCTGATCCTCGGTCTGCAGTTCCTGCTCTGGGCGCTCAGCGGTTCGGTGATGGCGCTGCTCGACAAGGACAAGGTCGGAGGGCACGGCGGCGGCATGTCGCACGCGCACGCGCTGCCCGCCGGCGAATATTTCGATGTCGCCGCCCTACCGCGCGGCGAACCCGTCACTGGCGTGGTTCTGCGCGATCTCGGTGCGCGGCCGGTCTATGAGGTCCGCGCCGCCGGGGGCACACGCCTTGTCGATGCGACGAGCGGCGAGGATATTCGGGTCGACGAGCAGGTCGCCCGCGATGTCGCGGCGATGATGAACGAGGCGCCGATCCGCAACGTAAGTGTGCTCGCCAAACCCAATCTTGAATCGCGCGACCATGAAGGCGCGATGTGGCGCGTCGATTTCGCGGACGCCGAAAACAGCAGTGCCTATGTTTCGCTCGACACCGCCCGTTTCCTGGTGATGCGTGGCGATACCTGGCGGACATGGGACTTCTTCTGGATGGTCCACAATATGGATTATATCAACCGGAAGAGCTTCAATCATCCGCTGATCATCTTCGTCGCCTTCGGCGTACTCTGGCTTTCCGGAACCGGCTTCTACCTGCTGTTCAAAAGCTTCAGTCGCGCCGATTTCCGCTGGCTACGCCGTCGCAAACCTGTGGTTGTCGCTCGAACCAGCTGATCGGCGTCAATCGTCGATCGAGAAGGCGGCCGACAGTTCGAACCGGGTGCCGGGGTGTGTCAGCCAGGCATGCGACACGAGACGCGACCGGCTCCATGTCCGGCGCGTCATCTGGAGTACCGGTTCGCTCGCGGACAGCCCTAACATGCCGCGCATTCGTTCGTCGGGCATCGTCGCACAGACACGGTGCTCGACCCGTTCGAGCGGCGCGATGCACGTCAGATATTCGTTCGGTGTCATCCGTGTGAAGTCGAGCGTGCCATAATCGGGCGCGATCGACGCGAGGACGAAACGCTCCTCGATCTGAATCGGGAATTCGGCCTCGTGATGGACGATGATCGAATGGAATAATTTGGTCCCTACCGAAACTTCGAGCAGCGCCGCCGTGTCGACATTGGCGCGCTCTTCCCGGTTCTGGATCACGCGGGCACGATAGGCATGACCTCGCTCGCGGATTTCCTCGGCGATGTTGCGGATTTCGATCTTGTTGAACTAGTTCTGCTTCTGAGGGAACACGGTCGCCTGGTTGGAGGCGACCATCGCGAACGGCGTCGGAAATACTCTGCTTGATAACAACGTAGCGTGGTGTCGATTCATCACCGGCATGGTCGAGGGAAGGCATTGCCTCTCGGGGCTTGGGCATTGAAACTTTGGGCTTCCGAGTGGGCGAAGGACTCATAGGTCGTCTATACAACTTCACGGTTTCCCAGCTAGTTAAAAGAGAAGGCTGCCAATCGTCGATGTCGCAACGAAATGACGAGCGTCCTTGTCCGCTCGTCGAGCGCAGCGGCGTGCTCCTTTTGTTCAAAGAAACCTGGCTCGGCAAAGGTGGCCGGGGAACATCGCGATGGCAAAATCAGGCCGGCTGCTCCCTGTGTCTGTTTCGTCGACCGGCTCATAGGCTGCTTCTAATATATTGCTGGTCTGGGCGACCACATACCCGCCGGCTGAGAAGCCTATGACACCAATCTTATGGGGACCGATCTTGAGTTCGTCGGCGCGCGAGCGGACCAGGCGGATCGCACGCTGCGCGTCCTGTGGTGCATGGAGGTGCTTGATGGGCCGCTTTACATTGCCGCTAGCACCAATCCGCGGAGCGGTTTGTGTACCGGCCAATTGAGTTGAGAAGACAGTGAGACTAGTTGGAGGCATGGATGATATATCGGGCAACGAGCGGCCATCTGTTCGCGCTGGCAGTGCCCGCGAAGTATTTGCGGCCTTCCTGAAGCTCGGGGTGACGTCGATTGGTGGGCCGATTGCACATCTGGGCTATTTTCGTGACGAGCTTGTCATCCGTCGTCGCTGGATCGACGACAGCGGTTTTGCCGAGTTGCTGGCGCTCTGTCAGTTCCTTCCTGGCCCCGCTTCGAGCCAGGCGGGGTTTGCGCTCGGCCTGATGCGCGCAGGTCCGTTGGGCGGGCTTGCCGCATGGACGGCATTTACATTTCCTTCGGCAGCGCTGATGTTTGGCTTTGCCGCGATGGCCCGCCATCTCGAAGGCGACATGGCGACTGCAGTGCTGCACGGCCTGAAACTTGCCGCAGTTGCCATTGTGGCTCAGGCGCTTTTCGGGATGGCGCGGACCCTTGTGCCCGATTGGTCTCGCCGAACCATCGCTTTGGCCGCGGCGGCGGGGATGCTGGTTCTGGCGTCGCCTGTGACGCAGATCGGATTCATTGCGCTTGGCGCTCTTTCCGGGCTGCTTGTTTGCACGCCGAAAGTCCGGTCCAGCATAGGGAATGGCGGGTGGATTCCGACGCGCAGAGCCAGTTTCCTGATGCTGACGGGGACTGCCACTATTCTTCTCCTTCTCCCGGTTGCCGGGCGGGGCGGCTCGCTCTTCGAGCTTGCGGGTATTTTCTATCGCGCCGGGGCGCTCGTATTTGGGGGCGGTCACGTCGTTCTGCCGTTGCTCCACGCTGAACTGGTCCCGGGTTTCGTGGACGATACGGCTTTCCTGACCGGTTATGGCGCGGCGCAGGCTCTGCCAGGACCATTGTTCGCACTGTCGGCCTATCTCGGAGCCGTCGGCTCACCGGATGCGCCACTCGCAGGCGGACTGATCGCCATAGTCGCAATTTTTCTGCCAGGGCTGTTGCTCGTCGCGGGCGCGTTGCCGTTTCGCGCGGCGATCGCAAAAAATGCTCGCGCGCAGGCCGCGATCATGGGGGTCAATGCGGTCGTCGTCGGCATTCTGGCGGCCGCGCTTTATGACCCGCTCTGGACGTCCGGCGTAAAATCTTTCGCCGATGCTCTAATAGTGGGCGTCGGATTGCTGATTGTGCTGCGATTTCGCTGCCCTCCGCTCGCGCTCGTTGCTGGGACCGTTGGAGCCGCGCTGGCACTTGCAGTCATATAGTTGCGATACATAATCTCGGACGCGAATCTGGCGCGAACAAGCTCGGAGATGAAATAATGGGGATGGCGCATCTCCAAACTACTCGATCATACGACTGAGATGGGCTTTAAAACCCTGTTGTCTCCAGCAAATTTGGGACGAAGGTTTGGGTCCGAACGCGAGTGTTTGAGCAGCCGACTTAAAAATATAGGAAAATCATAGCGCTATACGCGTATTACGTCGCATGCGAGGCAAATTCTGTCTCCACATAGTCTCCATATGACTCAGTTTCGGGGTTGTCCGCTAGGCGCCTCATCTCGGCCATTTGCGGCGTGCATCCCGGCGCCAGAAAGCGGACATTATATATGCTGCCCCAAGCGACCGAAAAGTTGGACGCTGGAGACTGTCCGGACTCGCGCTTCAACGCCGAGGATGCGCCGATCTTCCAGATCGCCGACATCGGGCTGGTTGGGGACCTCTTCGATATCGTACCGGATTTGACCCGAAAGATCTGAGTGATGGCGCTGCCCGTCCTAAGGAAAGCAATTCGCAGGCAGGGCGAGCACCACCTATTGCCTTCCTATTCGCGCTGATGGATTTGCGTCGCGCCGTCCGGTTGGAACGGACGTCCTCGCCGATGGCAATCCCGATTTTTCGCGCGGTCTGGATTGCAAGTCTCGTCTCGAATTTCGGGGCTCTCATCCAGCTCGTCGCGGCAGCGTGGATGATGACGATCTTGACGGCGTCGCCGGTCCTGATTGCGCTTGTGCAATCATCGACGACTCTGCCGCTCGTCCTTCTGTCGCTGTGGTCCGGGGCGGTGGCGGATAACCTCGACCGCAGGATCATATTGATCGTGGCCCAGCTGTTCATGCTGGCGACGTCGCTGTTGCTTGCGCTTGTTGCGTGGGAAGGCGGACTCACCCCCTCGATCTTGCTGCTTTTCACCTTCGCTATCGGCTGCGGCACCGCGCTCAACTCTCCCGCTTGGCAAGCATCCGTCAGCGACATGGTACCTCGCTCCGAGCTTCCCGCCGTCGTCGCGTACAACAGCATGGGTTTCAACATGGCGCGAAGCTTCGGGCCCGCGGTTGGGGGTGCGATCATCGCGGCCTGGGGCGTCGCCGCTGCATTTCTGATCAATGCCCTATCCTATATGGGGCTGATCGCCGTGCTGATCCGTTGGCGTCCGCCTCGCGTCGAGCGTTTGCTGCTGAGGGAGCCGATCGGATCGGCGATGCGTGCAGGGATACGCTACGTGCTAATGTCGCCCGCGCTGAGCGGATTGATGGCCCGCGCTGCATTCTTCGGAGTTGGCGCCGCTGCAATCCCCGCGCTTCTGCCGATTGCGGCAAAGAATTTTGCCGGAAGCCCCTGGGCTTATGGCCTGTTGCTGGGAGCGCTCGGGGGCGGCGCAGTCGTCGGCGCAAGCGTTCCTCCCTCGGCTAGACGGCGTTATAGCGCGGAGGCATCGGTGACGAGCGCCACGTTCGCGGTTGGCATGGGCACGATTGTTTTCGCGGTCAGTGAGGCATTGCTTTTGAGCTGCGCCGCTATCTTCGTCGTCGGGGCAGGGTGGCTCGTGACGCTCTCGACCTTCAATGTAACGGTGCAGCTTGCAGCTCCCCGTTGGGTCGTGGCGCGCGCGCTTGCGATTTACCAGACGATGGCGTTTGGCGGCATGACCGTGGGCAGCTGGTTGTTCGGCTGGATCGCGGAGCGCGCGAGCATAGAAACTTCGCTGGTCGCGGTCGGCCTCGTAATCTTGGCGTGTCTCGCCGGCGGACATTATCGCCCGCTTCGGGAGACCGAGGCGCGGGTCTCGATCCACTCGACAGCTGGCGCGAGCCGCGCATGGCGATCCCGGCCACAGCGCGAACCGGTCCGATCCTCATCGCGATCGAATATCGGGTCTCGCCAGCATGCGAGGCGCGGTTCCTGCGAGCTATCGCGGAACGCCGCCGTGTCCGGCTGCGGGATGGAGCGCGCGACTGGGAGCTGGTACAGGATCTTGCGAACCCCGAAATCTGGGTCGAGCAGTTTTTTGTTGCGACATGGGTGGAGTATGTCCGGCACAATCAGCGCCGCACCAAGGCGGATGCCGGGAACTGGGCCGAGCTGCGCTCATTCTCCGTAGGCGATGACGGGCCGCGCGTCCGGCGCTTCGTCAAGCGCGCGGTGGGGCGTTAAGCGAGAAAGGTGGCGGCGGTTTCTTGCCTTCGTCACGGCAGCCTATCACCCGGCCGCGGGGCAGTTCGAGAAACATAGATGACAACGGCCGCATCGTTGCACGGATACGCTAGTGCAGAGGCTGTCCACGTAATCACGTCACTACCACCACCTGCCTTCCCAAAAAGCCTGATGAGGGCCGGAACATTCGGCCGCGACCCGCAGCAGAGCGGAGGTTATTGGGTGATCGACGCCGTGTCGACACGCGCCATGGCGGCGAGCGCCATCATCAGGGCGAGCGCCGCAAAGGCCATCGTATAGATCGGCTTGCCGGGAAAAAACGCTTGCATGATCGACCCCATGACGGTCGCGACCAGAAGCTGCGGGATGACGACGAATATGTTGAAGAGACCCATGTAGATGCCAAGCTTTGCCTGTGGCAGGCTCGACGCAAGGATCGCATAGGGCATGGCAAGGACCGAGGCCCAGAAGATACCGATGAAAATCTCGCTGAAGATCAGCTGCGTCGGATTTCGCAGCAAAAAGAAACTCGCAAAACCGATCGCGCCGCAGGCCAGCCCCACCATGTGCGTCCGCGCCTGTCCCAGATGGCGCGACAACCACGGCAGCAGCGTCAGTGCGGCAATGGCCGCGACACCGTTATAGATCGCGAACAGCTCGCCGACCCAGTTGCCCGCCGCCTGATAAACCGCACTGGCCGCGTCGGTCGTGCCGAAATGATATTGCGCGACGATCGGCGTGGTATTGATCCACATGATGAACAGCGCCGACCAGCTGAAGAACTGGCCATAACCGATCAACAGCGTGCCGAGCAGCAGCACCTCGCGCAGCAGCGCAAATTCGACCTGAATCAAGATGACTGCCAGCCCGGCGGCAATCCAGCCAAAGTTGCCGATGTGGCTGCGCGACGCCAGCGCGCGCCCGGCCGGAGCATCGTCTGCATTCGCGGGTTCGAACGCAGCCATCTGCGCAGGGGTATATTCGCTGGTCGAAACGACGGTCCACAAAACTGCAAGAAACAGGGCTAGTCCGCCAAACCAGAAGGCATAGCGAACCGTATCGGGAATCTGCCCCGGTGGCGCGACATTGGCGACGCCTGCCGCCTCCATCAGCGCCGGGAACGACGAGCCGACGACCGCGCCGGCACCGATGAAGGCGGTCTGCACCGCATAACCGATGCTGTGCTGATCCTTGCGCAGCATATCGCCGACGAACGCCCGGAAGGGCTCCATCGAAATGTTGAGCGATGCGTCGAGAACCCACAGCATCATTGCCGCAAACCAGATGGACGGGCTTTCGGGCATGAGGAACAGCGCGATCGTCGCGAGCAGGGCGCCGGCAAGGAAATAGGGGCGCCGCCGACCAAGGCGGCCGAGCCAGGTACGGTCGCTCATGTGGCCGATGATCGGCTGGACGAGCAACCCGGTCAGCGGTGCCGCGACCCACAGTCCGGGCAATTTCTCGATATCCTCGCCCAACGATTGGAAAATGCGACTCATGTTCGCATTTTGCAGCGCGAAACCAATCTGGATGCCGAAAAAGCCGAAACTGACGTTCCACATGCCGGCGAAGCCCTGCCGCGGCTTTTCCATCATCTCTCTCCCATGGCCGCTGACGGCTGTTGTCGGCAAGACGTGTTGCAGCGGGCGGCGTGCGGGGCAAGCGCGCGGCAACCACGTATACGAATACGTTGACTAAACTGCTGTGCTTTGTCGCCTGATCAACCGGGCGGGCAACATGCGTTGCTCGACCGGTCGCCCGTCGATGCTGGCGAGAAGAGCATCGACAAGGAGCGTCCCTGCGCCCTTCATGTCCTGCATGACCGTCGTGAGCGTCGGTGAGGTCAGGCCAGCGGCGGGAATGTCGTCGAAGCCGATGATCGCGACATCTTGCGGGAGTTTCAGCCCTGCTTCGGAGAGTGCGCGCATTGCGCCGATCGCGATCAGGTCGCTCGCCGCGAAGATCGCGTCGAATCGCTTTCTGCCAGCGAGCAACGACTGCGCCGCGGCATAGCCCGATGCCTCCGAGGATATGGCGTCGCGTTGAAGCGCGGCATCTGGCACGATGTCGGCGGCACGAAGCGCCCGGCACAGACCGGTGTAGCGGTCCTGAAATTCGGGCGCATGGTCCGACGCATCGCCGAGGAAAGCGATCGCCCGGCGGCCTATTTCCACCAAGTGTGCTCCCGCCTGTTCGCCCGCGCCGACATTGTCCGACCCGACCGTCAACCCGATCCCCTCGCTCGACACCGAGCCCCAGCGAACGAAATTAGTGCCCATCTCGACCAGATGCTCGAGCTTGCTGAGATACAGCTGATAGTCGCCATAGCCGAGCAGGATGATTCCGTCCGACCGGTGGCTGTCCTGATAGGCGACGTGCCAGTCGTTGTGCATCTGCTGAAAACTGATGAGCAAGTCATATCCGCGCAGCGCGCATTCGCGGGTGATGGATCCCAGCATCGACAGGAAGAAGGGGTTGATCATCGATTCGTCGGGCGTCGGATCTTCAAAGAAGAGCAGCGCGAGCGTGTGGGTGCGTTGCGAGCGCAGGCTCGATGCATTCTTGTCGACCATGTAATTCAGTTCGCGTGCGATGCGTTCGATATTGGCCCGGGTCGCAGCGCTGACCGATTTGCTGCCGCGCAATGCGCGCGAGACCGTCGGCTGCGAGACGCCGGCAAGATAGGCGATGTCGAAACTCGTCGGCTTGACGGAGGGTGGCCGGCCCATGCTGTTCTCCCGGTCGCGGCGCCCTTATCGTTGGTCGCTCGGCGCGTACAAAGTAACCGGCGACCGCGGTCCTGCCAAGATATTGCAAGTCCCATCGCGCTTCGAACAGCCGCTGTGGCATTTGGGCGACACGTCGGGAATGCGCATATTATGCGTATACGTATACCCTATGGCCCTCGCAGCCGATTGGCCTCAATTGCGAGGGCGAAAGATGGGATCATCCCACGCATCGGAGAGGATAGTCGCGGCTGGCAGCCGCTTCCCTTGATGCTGGGCGCGCGATCCCGTCGAAGCCAGGGGAGCATAGATGACAAACAACAGTCGAATCGATTTCGGCCGAGGACATCGGCAAGCTGCCCGACGCCTCGATCGCCGAATCGATCGCGCGCCTGCCGGGCCTGACATCGCAGCGCGTATCGGGCCGTTCGAACGCGATCTCGATCCGCGGTTTCGCGCCCGACTTCTCGACCACGCTGCTCAACGGCCGCGAACAGACCTCGACCGGCGACAACCGTGCGGTCGAATATGACCAGTATCCCAGCGAAGTCATCAACCAGGTGCTCGTCTACAAGACTCCGATGGCGTCAATCGTCGGGCAGGGGCTTTCGGGTACCGTCGATCTGCGCACGATCCGTCCGCTCGACTATGGCAAGCGCGTCATCTCGGTCGGCGGGCGGGGCAGCTGGGCCGAAATCGGCAAGCTGAACGCCGGGTCGAAGAAATATGGCTACCGCGTCAACGGGGTGTACGTCGACCAGTTCGCGAACGACACGCTGGGGATCGCATTGTCGGCAAGCTATGTCGACGAACCCTATCAGATCCAGGAATTCAACGCGTGGGGCTATGCCGGCGACGGTACCGCGGCGAACCCGGTGGTCATCGGCGGGTCGAAAAGCTACGCGACCTCGACCCAGCTGACGCGGCTTGGCCTGCAGGGCACGGTGCAGTGGCGGCCGAGCCCCAATTTCACCTCGACGATCGATGCCTTTTATTCGGACTTCAAGGACGACCAGATCAAGCGCGGCATCGAGCTGCCCCTCGCCTTCGGCGGCGCCGGGGTCAATGTCACCGACGTCGACAGCAGCGGCCAATATGTCTTCGCGCGGTCGGGCACCTTCACCAATGTCGAGGGGGTCGTGCGCAACGACGTCTTCGAACGGCAGGCAAAGCTCTACAGCTTCGGCTGGAACAACCGCTGGGAAGGCGACGACGGCTGGAACGTCACCGCTGATATCAGCCTGTCGAATACCGACCGCAACGAACTGATCCTCGAAAGCAATGCCGGCACCGGGCGCGGCGCGGGCGTCGGCGCGACCGACACGATCGGCTTCAGCAGCGACCGCAACGGCACCGTGTTCAGCCCCGGCCTGAACTATGGCGACTATGATCTGATCCAGCTCACCAGCCCGCTCGGCTGGGGCGGCGACCAGACCGGTGTCGACGGTACGAGCATCCGCGGCGGCCAGGACGGCTATTACAACAACCGCATCATCAAGGACGAGCTCTGGCAATATCGCGTCGAAGTCGAACGCGAGCTCGACGGCTTCCTGAAATCGGTGCAGTTCGGCGTGAACTATACCGATCGCAGCAAGAGCCTGGTTCCCGACGAAGCCTTTGTCGGTCTCGTCGCCAACACCGACGGCCTGACCAGCGTGCCGATCCCCGAACAATATCGCCTCGGCACGACCAACCTGTCCTACCTCGGGCTGGGCCCCGTCGTCAGCTACGACCCGCGCGACCTGCTCGCGGCCGGCATCTATCAGCTGGTCGCCAATCCCTATGGCGACGTCGTGGTCAAATCCTACGACGTGTCCGAAAAGCTGATGACCACCTATCTCCAGGCCAACATCGACCAGGAAATGGGCTCGTCGGTGCTGACCGGGAATGTCGGCGTGCAGGCGATTTTCACCGACCAGAACTCGAACGGTGCGAGCGCAGCCTATAT
>LULK01003630.1_pt1 | contig 11760 bp, 12 predicted proteins | sample 728181 | NCBI WGS metagenome assembly LULK01 (sample SAMN03860291, study PRJNA289734) | marine metagenome | biome: seawater column; feature: ocean; material: water; isolation source: Red Sea water column Station 169 - depth 10m | place: Saudi Arabia: Red Sea | collected 2011-10-15 | depth 10 m | reverse complement strand
AAAAATAATTGAAAAAGCTACTCGGGCAAACCCGCTAGGCGCATGCCTTCAATCATTAATTCTTTAATTTCGTTGTTTAAATCGGGAGCCACACTTTTATAGTCGTCCATTGTTTTTATTTCGGGGCGTTCTTTTTGATATTTTAATAGCCATTCTTTACTTTCCGAAACCTTACCTTGATGAGCTAACACAGATGCTTTGAAACCAAAATATCTACTATGATTATTTTCCCTCATCTCCCGATCTAAAGACTGATTGGCTTTTTCCCAATCACGATTACCAAGATGACAGAAAAATATAACAGTCTCTCCATAATCTTCTCCTAGCGGGTCAACTTCAGCTGCTCTAGTAAAGGCGTCAATTGCTGCATTAAAGTCTTTGCCCTCTTCTAATAAATTCATCCCTTTGGCCATTAAAGATCGAGAATGGTGCGGATTAACCTCTAAAGCTTTGTTTACATATTCTGTAAATCTATTCTTATCTTCATCAAAGAACGCCATGAACCCCATATTCATTATTGAGTCTGGATTTTGAGGATCTAGCTGAAATGCTTTTTCAGTAAACTCCCTAAACTTTTTTTCATTTTCTGATCTTTTATCCTGAACTGATGATTCAAAAATTAGAAAATTATGAGCTTGAGCTAACAAGTTGAATGCAGAACTGTGATTTGGGTCTAATGCAGTTGCTTTCTCCCCATGCTCGATCGATTTAGTTACATTAAGTAGTTTTTCTTCAGTTGTTTTTGCTGCATTCATAAGTGCATAAGAGTTAACAGCTTGCAAGTACTCATCCCAGCTGCTGAGAGCATTCATCTCACGATCAGTTAACTTTTTCCTTTCGTTGGTAATAACTGCTGGACTAATTAACGCTGCGGATTTTTGTGAAACTTCATCCTGAACTTCAAAGACATCATCTAATGATCGATCCCATGTTTGTGACCAAATTTGTGTATCTTCAACGGCATCCGTAAGCTTAGCCATTATCCTAACTTGTGATCCCATCAACGAAGAAATCTTGCTCGGGATCATTGCTTAGATTCAAAAATGGAAGTACCGCTACTGATGGCGCTTTACTTGTTTTTGTAATTTTTTCAGCTGCAGCCTCTGCAAGTTTTTTGTCATTCTTTTCTCTAACTTGTAGAGCAGTATCCGCAATATCATAGGCATGGACCTCAGTGTTTTTAACCTTTTGTTCTCCAAGATCGTTGAATAGCAGTTCTGTCTTCTTATTTACAAAGTCAACTATGCTTTTTGATACACATATCCCATTGGCTTGTGAGAGAGCCTCAAGTCTCGCGGCTACATTTACACCTTCACCGTAAAGATTATCTCCTTCAATTATCACATCACCCATATTCAAACCAATCCTGAAGCTCATTTGGGACTCCTCAGAAACTGACTTATTTCGTTCCTTAATTAATTTTTGAAATTCATTTGCACAAACCACTGCAGATACAGCACTCTGAAATTCAGCTAAAACAGAATCTCCTGCCGTATTAAAAATTCTTCCACCATGTTCTTCAAAAAGTTTATCTAAGATTTCCTGGCAAGCTCTAAAGCTACGTAAGGTTTCTTCTTCATTCACTTCCATTGATTTGCTGAAACCAACAACGTCAGTAACAAAAATAACTGCGATTTTTCTGTCTATGTCTTGCTGAGAAGATTTATTTAATTGAACAACGTTCTCTGCCATGTTAAATCCTTAAATTATACCTATAATACATTAATCTTTTTTCTCTCAAAGTCACGAACTTAGAATACGTTTTTTATAATTAAGTTTGAGAAGTATCAGATCTTTGGAGGTTCCAGAGCAGATTTTTTTTCACTCTTGATTTTAACTAATCTAAAAAAAAGAAGGATGGAACAAACTAATAAACCCAGTCCAATGCCGTAATAAACCCCTGATCCAGCTAATGAAGTTTCTTGAGAAAGAAAATATGCAGCTGGGATACCTATAGTCCAATAAGAAAAAAAAGAAATTATGAAGGGTTTCTTTGTATCTGAGAAGCCTCTCAAAAGTGCAGCGAAAAGTATTTGTCCGCTGTCGGCTAAATGGAAAAAACAGCCAACGAAGAGAAAAATTCCAGCATAAAAAGCAACTATATCCACATTTAGATCATTACTATTTAAAAACAAAGAGATTATAAAATCACCAAAAAATATTATTAGGAAGGTATTTAGAAGTGCCCACCCAAGGCCAAGAAAATAGACAGAGGAGGCTGCTTGGTCCAACTTGCTTAACTCATTGGCTCCTATTGTTTTGGCAATAATGACCGTACCGGCTTGAGAGATTCCCAAGGGTATCATGAAAAAAAGTGCGAATACTGTTATGGAAATACCGTGGGCTGCTAATTCTACGTTACCAATCCAACCCATTAAAATAGAGGCAAATGAAAACATTCCACTTTCGGCCATAATTGTCAAACATATCGGCCAACCAAGTTTGAAAAGATTTTTAAAAATCTCGGCATCGAAAACAAAAAAACCTTTAAAGATTTGCTTTTCTTTCAAATCAGAAAGATGAATGTACAAAAGCCCAGAGAGCATCATGCAAATACTGGTTAAAAGTGAAGAACACGCGACGCCAGTAATCCCTAATTCCGGGAAGCCAAAGTTGCCAAAGATAAAAAGATAATTAAATATAAAGTTCGTGATTAAACCCAAGATAGAAATGAAAAGAACAATTTGCTGCTTTTTTACCGATATCAAAAATGCTTTTATTACATATGTGAGTAGTAAAAATGGCATCATCCACTGAACTATTTGAATATATTCAGATACTATTTCAACAATGTATTCATCCTGTTCTAAAAATGTAAGAAATGTTGAAGTGTTGCTCACTAAAGCCAAACCAAACAGGGAAAAGGCAAAAACTAACCATAGACCCATTCTGAAATTAATTCTAAGTGCTTCCGTATCGTCCTTGCCAAAAGCTCTTCATTTGTAATGACAGCTAGTGAAAAACCAGTGAGTGTTATATAAATAAAGAAAAGACATGTATGCCCTAGAGTTAAGGCAGCTAATTCACTGGTCCCATACCAACCAATCATTGCAACGTCGGTTAGCCCTAAGCCTAACTGAGCTATTTGTGCGATGATTAATGGTAAAGAAAGCTTAAAAGTTGATAGTAGATGTTCTCTCAATTGCGTGCCACAATTGTATTATAAAATCGATTAAGAAAATGGCCTATTCTGCCGCCTCGACATACCTAAATTCACGAATGGCTGCCCCGTCCAAAGCTCTTAGTGCTTCTTGGTATCCTTCGCTATTATAGCCATTTTCTGCGTGTTCTAAGCTTTCCCACTCCAAAACAACTGTTCGCGTTTTTTCACCACTTTCTTTTGTCATAACAGGAATTCCTCTAGCAAGAAACTTGCCCCCAGCCCCTTTAATTGCTGGACCTGCCAAAGCTGCGTATTCTGCCAACTTTTCTTCGTCAGAAATTGATTTATAGATAACTACTTGATAGATTTTTTTTGACATTTTACCCTCTAAAAAATTGTTTGTATAAATTTAAGAACAATATCGAACTTTGTACACTAATACTTTAAGATAAAGTTGAACAAACAGTTTTTTAGTTTACAATCTATACTGTTATAAAGGAGAGAACAATGTCAGTAGGATTAGCGCCGAGACCCGCAAATGAAGAACAGCGAGCAAAGGCAGTTGTGAAAACGGGTTTGATCGAAAGCCCCAATCCAGATTTATTTCAGGTATATTGTGATTTGGCAAAAGACATAACAGGTTTTACAGACGCAACTTTCAGCCTGTACGATGGTGAAATGCAGTGTGCGATCGCAATGACTGGGAGAGAAACTGAAGAGTGGAAACCTGGTAGTAAAAACTTACGTACAGAGCACAATATTTGCTCATTCGTTTTGTTAGACACTGAACCATTGTTAATGCATGATATATCTAAAGACCCTGTTTGGAAATCGCATCCAAAGGCTGAATCTTGGGGATACGCTGGATTTCCTGTCGAAAACAAAGACAATTATGCACTAGGAACACTCTGTATGTTCGATAGGAGTGGGCCAAGATCGTTAAACGAGGGTCAAGTCCAGCTTGTGAAAAAAATCAGTAGTAGTATTGCTCATCTGTTAGATGTAAAAACTGAACAGAAGCAAATGACATCGCAAAACATGCTAGAAGCGATTACAAAGTTCAAAAAGTACAATGAGTACTTAAGCATTGACGATTTTGAATGTTTTGTGTCGTTATCAGCTGGACTGAAACAAGCTGATTCTAAAATAGCAGTTCTTGCTGAGGCTGGCCTTTGTGAATTAAATGCCTCAGGAGATATTAAAATTACAGCTGAAGGTATTGAGTTACAGAGGGATATGCGGCTTGAGGCAAGACTGATGAAAAAAGTGAAAATAACTGGTGATGATGCGAGCGTAATGATTGACGAAATGATGAAGGAGTTGAACTAGAACAATGTATGCAAAAGTATACAATTTAAAATTTCCTGGCCTCAGCGAAGCAAAGGTTGCAGCTACTTTTTGCTCTGAAAACCTCGGAAAAAAAATAGTAGCTTTCAATATTAGATCATTGAATATTTCGATCGGTCAATGCGGAAGTGTTTCTATATCACTGAAGTTTGAAACTGGAGGCGATTTAAAAAAATTTGAAGAGCATTCGACAGGGTTTTTTAGTGAGCTAAAGGATACCTTTGTTTACAAGGAGACCAATTTTTCTGGAATTTTTGTTTATAATTATGACTCGGAAATTACATCTACCGAGCTTTCAGTTAACTAAATGCGCTCCTTATAATCTTTGGGTAAACTATGGAAGAGATAAAAAAGCTTACTCAAGTCCATAAAATTTTAGATTTTCACGTAAAAAAAAATCCAGACAATGTGTCTCTATCGATAGATAGTATAAGCTATACAAACTCTGCCATATTATCAAAAGTATTATCCTTTGTTGGATTATTAAAAAAAAATAAAGCTATATCTGGCGACCGAATAGCTTTTTTAGCAAAAAATTCTTCTGAATTTATAGAGCTAATGTACGCTTCATCCATTCTTGAACTTGTTATGGTTCCAATAAATTTCAGGCTTGCGTATGAAGAAGTAAAGTTCATAATACAAGACTCTGGCTCAAAAATTATTATTTTTGGTGAGGAATTTAAAGAGCTAGTAGAAAAACTTAATGCCGACAAAACTGACTTACACATTTCTTTTGGAATAAGTGAACTAAGGAATTTATTAAAGTCGAAAAGTCCAGGTGCATTTGATGTATCATTATCTGTAAATAAAGCTACTAAAACCCCACTTTTTCAAATGTATACTTCGGGAACAACAGGTAATCCCAAAGGCGCTTTGATTTCTCAAAAAGGAATTATGTCTTTAATTGCTAATGGAATGAATAACTTAGGGCCATTCGATCCCAACGCTGTTAATCTTGTTTGCATGCCACTATTTCATATAGCGGGAAGTGCGTGGCTTTTCTTTGGGCTTGCGTCGGGATGTCAAAATATTTTATTGGTAGATATAAATCCTGAGAAGATTTTGGATATTATTGAGAACTATGATGTAGCAACCACTCTGATGGTTCCAGCTGTAATTCAAATGGTAGTTGTGGCTGCTGAAAAAAATAATAAAGTATTTGAAAATGTTAAAAACATTGTTTTTGGTGCATCACCAATGGCTGTTGATACGTTAAAGCGTGCGCAAAAAATATTTCCGAACTCAAATTTTACTCACGTCTATGGAATGACTGAAACAACTGGCATGTTTATGTCTTTAGACCCGAGCGAATTAAAAGCAAACAGAAGGCTAGAATCATGTGGAAAATGTTTCAGCAACTCAGAGATAAAAATAGTTGATGCGCATAATAATGAAGTTCCCGCTAAAACTATCGGGGAGATTATATGCCGTACCGATCAAATTATGGATGGCTATTTTAACAGAGAAAAGGCGAATAACGAGGCAATAAAAGATGGCTGGTTTTACACAGGTGATGCTGGGTATCTCGATGAAGAAGGGTATCTGTTTATCAGAGATCGGATAAAAGATCTCATTATAACAGGTGGAGAAAATGTTTATCCTGCAGAAGTTGAAAATGCTTTAATGTTGCAACCTTCCATTATCGATTGCGATAATTTTTCAGAGATAGAGGTGAGGTCATCTTTGAGGTCGCAGTTAGCTGGTTTTAAAATACCAAAAACATTTCACGTTGTAGATAGTTTGCCACGAAACGCTGGAGGTAAGATTACAAAACATGTCTTGCGTGAAAAATATGCATATCTCGGTAAATAAATGCACATAAATTTAGACTCAAATGAAAAAATAAAAGGGTACTATGATAGCCCTTGGCCCGCTGAATGTGGCGGTCCTAGAAGACAAAAAATACCTAGATCACCTGGATTGAATATTAGCAACGGCGAATATTTATCTCAGAAAACTAGAGCAAATGGTGAATGGAATGTAATGATGGTTCTTAGAGATCCCGGAGAAGTTTTTTTGATGGGAAACAACCATATTAATTCTACTGAAAAATATGGCTTTTTAGAAAAGATAGATCCTTATTCTTTAGAATGTATCTCACGTTCACCTAATTTACCATCTGGAGGCCATACTTGGTGTGGGGGTGTTGTTGTGCATGAAAATGGCTATCTCTATCTCAATAACGGAAATTATTGTTATAAACTGGATCCAGATTGTAAAGTGGTAGCTTCAAAAAAATTACCCCAAAATTCTGCATATAACAGTTTTTTGATTATGAAAGATGGAAACCTTGTCATGAAAAATATCGAGCATGCATGGGATGCAAATTCAAAATTTGTTATTTTAGAACCAGAGTTTCTTAATCAGGTTGCAGATGAAGTTGCCATTGATGAAAACTCGATGGGTAGAATAGCCATGGATATTGATACACAGGGAACACAATGGATATATGTTCCAGGGCGAGACACTTTCTTTAGATACAAATACGAAAAAGCAAGCTTGACTTTAGATCAGAGTTGGATGCCAAAATATAGAACACTGAATTATGAGGAGCAGAGTTTTAGTTGGGATAGCTGTATAAGTGATGGCGGATGTTGGTTTTTAGATAATGGCGATAATAGAGCTAATGTGACTATATTTTCTACAAGACCATTTGGTCAAGACCTTCCAGCTAGAGGGTCTGTTTTCCAAGGGTTATCATCATCGCCACAAAAATTATTTCGAGTTGATATAAAAAATGATAAAAAATTAGAGGTTGTACAGCCTTTTGATAAACAACGAGGAAGCATTTTTAGCCCCCCAGCATTTGATCCCATTCATAAAGTCGCGATAGCGTTTGATACAGGAAATGGCTTGCTAGCGGGTTTGAATTACTCAAAAGATCTGGGTTTTAAAAAATTATGGGAAAAGCCTACTAGAATTTCTATGCAAATGGTAATGTACAGCGATACGAGGGAGATTGCAGTGAATGACTTTCGTACCGGCTATGACAATATTGTCGTTTTCGATACAATTACCGGCGAAGAAAAAGGAAGGGTGCCTACAGAGAGTACGACAGCAAATGGCATGTTTCTTTCTCCTGGTTGGGAAAGAGACGTTTTTTACTGTTCAATAGGGGCTATTGCTAGAGCCTTTATAGAGTGATAGACTTAAACTCTTATAAGGCAAAGAGGGGAGTCCGTTATGGAACTTAGTGGAAGATGCTATTGTGGTGATATTCAATATGAAATTAACGGAGAATTGCAAGCTAGTTTCCAATGTCACTGTCGTGAGTGCCAGTATATAACCGGTGGAAATGCAAATACTGTTATGGTTTTTTCAGAGGATGATTTCCAGTTTACAAAAGGAAAACCCTCGGTCTTCGCTAGAAAAGATCTAGAAACACCAGTTAAGAGGTTTTTTTGCGATAAGTGTGGAACTGGTTTTGGAAGCATTAGTCCCTCGAGACCAGGCTCATTTATTGTTAAGGTGGGTACTCTTGATACACCTGAAGTCTTTTCTCCTGATTTCGCAATATTTACTTGTGATATCAAAGACTATCATCACATTCCTGAACATATAACTTCCTTTGATAAAAGACCCCCTAAGAAAAACTAAACTAAAAATATTACAGGAATGAAAAGTACCTTGGGAGGCTTTGTTCCAGTTCATAGTCTGGGCATGAGTCAGATCGTTGCCTACGGTGCGATGTTTTATTCTTTTGCGCAAACCATGATAGTCAGTCTGTCTTTGTTTATAAATGTACTTATTTCCAGTTATGTTGGTTATTTAATTGATAGATCGGGAGGGTTGAAAATTCTTTCGACTGGGCTCTTTATAGGATCAATAGGGTTTATCTCGCTGTATTTTACTAAGGACTTATTAGGATTTTTGTTTTCAATGGTGCTGATAGGAATAAGTTTCAGTTCAGCGACTTACAACGTAGCTTTTAGCACGGCAATTCAACTGGATGACCAAAACTCACGAAAGAATATTACCATAATCACATTTTATGGCGCTATCGCAAGTTCGGTCTGTTGGTTGACTATCGGTTTTTTACGCAACTATTTTGGGCTGGATTCAATATTTTTGCTTCTGTCATTATCTTTATTTCTAATGGCGGTATATTTTTTTATAAATTTAAACTTTAAAAAGGAAGAGAAGAAAAATGAGGCTAAAAAACCAATTATAGATCTTGTTCCTTTAAGATTGTCTAAAAAAGAAAAAGTCATAATTACTGTTTTGATGATTTTTGGGTTTACAGAATATTTAATTTTTTCTACCACTGCACTGTCATTAATTCAGTTTTTTAACTCAAATTTTAATGATCCTTCAATTGCAATAATATTAGCGAGTGTATATGGACCGTTTCAGCTAGTAGGTCGCTTTTTAGAGATGAAGTTTGCTACATTTTTGGATGCTAGACTTACAGGCCTAGTAGCTAGCGCAATTGTACCGTTATCATTAATCATAATACTTACACCCAACTTCTATGTATGTATTATCGCTATGGCTCTTTTTGGTATGGGTCATGGCTTGCTGACTGTAAGTTATTGGGAGAGTTAAAGGATACATATGGGCTCCTACTGCGCTGGGGATGGCATGTGCGCCTTTTTTATCGGGAATATTTCACGAAAATATGAATAATTTAATTATTTTTTTGTTAGCTTTGTCTGTATGCCCTTTTTTTTCATTGCTCTTTATCTTTAAAATGAAAACAAGGTTTTAAAGATGTCTATACATAAAGCGAGCATTGATGTAGTTGCGGCAGTGATTAAGAAAAATGATTTATTTCTTATTGCAAACAGAAGTTTTGAAGATAATTCCCAGGGAATGTGGGAGTTTCCAGGGGGAAAAGTCGAAGAAAACGAGACTTTCACTTCTGCTCTGATAAGGGAAATTAAAGAAGAACTTTCTCTGAATATCAAAGTTGGTAATATGATAGCAACTATTGACTTGAATAAGACAGATAAAAATATTTATGTCCACTATTATTATGCAATTATATTATCTGGTCAAATCAGTCTAAATGTTCATTCAGAGTTTAAATGGGTGTCACATACTCAACTGAAAAACTTTACATATATTGATGGTGATAGACATATTTTAAATTATCTCTGACCAAAAAATTTGTAGGGAAGGGTGATTATAGCAATATAACGAAATATATTTATGGTATATGAGGATCTAGTTATAAGGAACTAAATTCTCCTTTGGTAATAAAGGCTTATTCAAAATATGGTCTACTGCTTTTTCGCCTACCATAATGCTCGGGGCGTTCCCCATTTTGCAGGTACCACAAGGGTGATACGCTGACTCAACGCTCGACTTTATGAACTCATCCAACTCCCTATTCGACTTCAACGTTGGCTTTGGTTGAATTTCTTGGCCCGCATAATCTTTAAAAGCAGGCTGATTTAGAATATTTCTTGTTATTCTAATTGCATTTCGAAAATCCTTCAGGTCATCAGAGTGACTAAGATAGTTAAACTTTATAGTAGGAGAGTTTTGTGGATCTGCATTCTTAATGGCAACAAATCCCCTAGATTTTGACCGCATCGTTCCTACATGGAACTGAAAGCCATCCCCTCTGTGTGGTGATGATCCATCATAATTTATTGCTAGAGGTAAAAAATGATACTGCAGGTTAGGGGACTTTTGTTGTCTATCTGTTTTAAGAAAGCCAAGAGTTTCAAATTGATTTGATATTCCTAACCCTTTTTTGAACATATACCATTGTAAGAAAATTTTAGCTTTTGAAAATATGCTAGTATTTCTAAAAAGAGTAACGGGTTGAGTGCATTTCACTTGAAAATATAACTCAAGATGATCCTGTAAATTATTTCCAACACCTTTTAAATCCAGAAAGGGTTTTATACCAATGCCAGCAATATGTTTTGAATCTCCTATTCCAGATCTCTGTAAAATGCAGGGATTGCCAATAGGGCCAGCGGCTAATATGACACCTCTTTTGCATTGCGCAGAAAAAGTTTCAGATTTCTTTTTAAAAATGAGACCATTGCATTTATTATTTAAAAACAGAAGCTTATCAACTAAACATGAAGTAATTATACAAATATTTTTTTGTTTTGTTATATTTTTCAAATAGCCTTGGGCAGTAGACCATCTCTTGCCTTTATATACAGTCATTTCTGCAGCTCCAATGCCTTCTTGCTTATAGCCATTATAATCTTCAGTAAAAGAGTACCCACATTGTATAGCTGCATCTGAAAAAACTTTATGCAATACGTTTTTTTGTTCTGCAGTTTTTATACGGATAGGGCCATTTTTTCCTCTCCAAGCTGATTGTCGACTTTCACAACACTCCATTTTTTTGAAGTAAGGGAGAACATCTGCAAATGACCAACTTGAGGCCCCTTTGGTGCTCCAATTATCGAAATCTTGAGGATGACCTCGTACATAAATCATTCCATTGATTGAAGATGATCCACCTAAACCTTTTCCTCTGGGACAGATTAATGATCTTCCATACAAGTTTGGTTCTGGTTCTGCTCTATAACCCCAGTCATATTTTTTCAAATTCATAGGGTATGATAGAGCCGCTGGCATATCTATAAATACCGATCTGTTTTGTCCCCCATATTCAATTAATAGAACTTTCATATTGTTTTCTTGCGCTAATCTGTATGCTATTGCAGAACCAGAAGAACCCGCGCCTACAACAATATAGTCAAAGTCGCCAGCAAAATGCTTAATATTTTTTTTATCTAAAATAGTTTTTGATCCTTTAATTCTTTATAAACCACATCGTTGTTAAGTATTTTTTTGTAATATTCTTCTAACGATTCATTACCGTATTCTGGTGTTTTATTAGAGCTATAAGAACCAATTTTTTCATCCCAGAATAACATAGACTCAGTCGCGTAGTAATAAGCAATCTTAAGGAATTCCCTTAAATCTCGTATTTTTTTTGAGACTATTGATAGGGGGAACAGAGCATAGGTGATCATGAGGAAAAGCTTTGGGGATATGTGAGTAATTTTTTTTTCTTTTTTGCATAGCTCAAATAATAGTTCAGCTTGGCGTTTAGGGGAGATGGGTGGACCTGGGCCACCTATTATGTGAATTTTGTTCTCAGAATGACTTCTAGTAACGAGTGGGATAATGAATTTGCTTAAATCGCGTGCAGAGATTGGCTTACAAGAAGTTAATTCGCCATTACCAAAAATTAAAAAGCTTTTTCCTTTTTTAACTCTATCAATCTGTCCAGAGAGACTTTTGAAAAAAGCTGTTGGTCTTATTATTTCATATTCAAGACTTGAATTTTGTAAAAGATGTTCAAAGGCTAATTTCGCCTTTTGAAATTCTAG
>LULK01001252.1_pt1 | contig 11789 bp, 12 predicted proteins | sample 728181 | NCBI WGS metagenome assembly LULK01 (sample SAMN03860291, study PRJNA289734) | marine metagenome | biome: seawater column; feature: ocean; material: water; isolation source: Red Sea water column Station 169 - depth 10m | place: Saudi Arabia: Red Sea | collected 2011-10-15 | depth 10 m | reverse complement strand
TTTATTCAATAAAAAATATAAATATAAGCAAATTAATAAATGAAAGCAAAAATTGGAAATTTTTAATAAAAAATAAAAATCTTAAACCTAATTCATCATTAAAAATTAATTCATCTAAACACATTAAAAAAATAAATTATTTGAAGTTAAATATTTATCCTGACGGTGGTATTTCACGGATCAGGGCAATTGGAAAATTTTTGTGAAATATAAAATAAAGAATATTAGTAAAGAGAATTTCAAAAATTATGGTGATTTAATTACAACATCTAATAAAAATTATGAAAGTATTAATAAAGATACAACCGATAGTTTTTTTGATTTAGCAAATATTCAAATAATTGGTGATGACAAAAGATCTAGATTAAATATTTTTCAGGCAAAGAAAAGAAACTTTCCATTAAAAATTAACATGTTAGAAAATCACCCCTTTAGCTCTCAAGTATTTCTTCCGTTTAATGCTACAGGTTTTTTAGTTTTAGTTGCTCCAATAGGTAACAAACCTAAAATTGATTTAATTGAAATATTCAAAGTAAGCGGTGGTGATGGTATAAATTTTAATCCCAAAGTATGGCATTTTCCTCTAATATCTCTTGAGAATGAAAAATATATTACCATTGATAAAAAAGATGCGGATAATAATATTGAGATTTATAATTTTGAACAATCAGAAATATTTGAATTAAATTATGAGTGATACAATATTAAATATAGAAAATATTACAAAATCTTTTCCAAGAGTAATTGCAAATAAAAAGGTTACTTTTGATATTAAAAAAAATGCAGTTCATGCAATTTTAGGAGAAAATGGAGCAGGGAAATCTACGTTGGTAAAAATTCTATATGGTCTCTTAGAACCAGATGAAGGAAATATTAAATTAAATAATAAGGATTTTAAAGTTAATTCCCCAGCAGAAGCAAGGAAACAAGGAATAGGAATGGTATTTCAGCATTTTTCTTTATTTGATTCTTTATCAGTAAAAGAAAATTTAATTTTAGGAATTGATGAAAAGATGTCTTATTCAGATTTAGAAAATAAGCTAGAAAATATAAGCTCAAGATATAATCTTCCCTTAGATTTAGATGCTCCAATTACTGCTTTATCAGCTGGAGAAAAGCAGCGTGTAGAAATTGTAAGAATTTTATTACAAGACCCTCAGATACTTATTATGGATGAGCCAACTTCAGTCTTAACACCACAAGAAGTTGAAAGTTTATTTGTAACATTAAATGCACTCGTCAAAGAAGGTCGTACAATATTATATATCACTCATAAACTCGAAGAAGTAATATCAATATGTGATACAGTTACTATAATGAGAAGTGGTGAAATTATAGACACTTCAAGTACTGCAAATCAAACTGCAAAAACACTTGCAACAAAAATGCTAGGACAAAAATTAGATGACTTAAAAACTAATTATGGACATATAAAAGACGAAGTTAACTTTGAAGTAAAAAATATTTCATGTGACTTTAATGATCCATTTTTAACAGATCTTAAAAATATTTCTTTTCAAGTTAGAGTGGGTGAAATTTATGGCATTGCTGGAGTTGCTGGTAATGGACAATCAGAATTAATGGATATTTTAACAGGAGAAAATATAAATATTAAATCTGGATCAATTACTTTTGATAATAAAAAAATTGAAAAGTATGGGCCACAAAAAAGAAGAGATTTATCTATTTCTTTTGTTCCGGAGAATAGATTGGGTCATAGTGCGGTACCTGAGTTAAGTTTGTCTGAAAATATTCTTTTGAGTCAATTTCCAAAAAATAATTTTATTAGAAATGGCATAATATTGAAAAATAACGTTGATGATTTTGCGAATAATGTAATTAATGAATTTAAAGTTATTACTCCTGGTAATGATGCTAAAGCATCAAGCTTGTCCGGAGGAAATTTACAAAAATATGTCATTGGTAGAGAAATATCATCTAAGCCAAAAATATTAATTATTTCACATCCAACTTGGGGGATAGATGCTGGTGCTGAGCATTCTATAAGAGAGTCTTTGATAGAATTATCTCAAAATGGAACGTCTATAATTGTTATTTCTCAAGATTTAGATGAATTGATTGAAATTACTCATAAAATATCTGTTATTTATGATGGTAATTTATCCAAACCTTTTAAAACTAGTGAAATAGAAATAGAAAAATTAGGATTATTGATGGGTGGAAAAAATGAATAGTTTATTTCCATCTATAGTTTCTCGCTCACAGAGTTCGGGTTTAATGAATTTTTTTGTTCCTATAATATCAATAGTTTTAACTTTAATTACAGGTTCAATTATTTTTGTTCTTCTTGGTTTTGATCCAGTTTATGCATTGTATACATTTTTTATTTCACCTATTTCTTCAACCTACGGTATTTCTGAATTGTTTGTAAAAGCAACTCCTTTAGCCTTAATTGCAATTGGTCTCTCATATTGTTTTAAGAATAATATTTATAATATTGGAGCTGAAGGACAACTTACCATGGGTGCAATTTTTGGTGGAGGTATTGGAATATTATTTCATGATACAAATGCTTTCTGGTTGTTGCCATTAATGATTTTTGCAGGAGCAATTGGAGGAGCATTGTGGGGTTTAATACCTGCTATTTTAAAAACAAAATTTAATACAAATGAAATTTTAACAAGTTTAATGTTAGTTTATGTTGCTTTATTTATTTTAGATTATTTAGTAGTGGGACCTTGGAAAGATCCATTTGGTTATAGTTTTCCTAAATCAAGACCATTTAGTGAATCTGGAAGAATGCCTCTATTATTTGATGGTTTGAGAGTGCACTTTGGACTAATTATAACGCTATTTTTAATTTTTGTATCTTGGTTTATATTTTCAAAAACTATTTTTGGCTTTCAATTAAAAGTATCCGGTTACAGCCCCAAAGCTGCTAGATATGCTGGTTTTAATCAAACAACTTTAGTTTTTTTTGCTTTTGCAATTTGTGGCGCTTTTGCAGGTATTGCAGGTTTAGCTGAAGTATCTGGCCCAATTGGATTATTATATAGAGATATTTCTCCAAATTATGGATTTACTGCAATTATTGTTGCTTTTTTAGGTAGACTTCACCCAATTGGTATTATTTTTGCTTCTTTAGTTATCGCTCTTACTTATCTTGGTGCTGAAGATGCACAATTGTTTTTACAAATACCTTCAGCGGTAGGTTTTATATTTCAGGGTTTGGTTTTATTTTATTTATTAGGTGCGGAATTACTAATTAACTATAAATTAACTTACAAAAAATTATTATGAATTTAGATTTAATACTTGGAATATTACAAATTGTTTTAATTGCAACAACACCTCTTGTTTTTGCTGGTATAGGTGAGTTAGTTACAGAAAAATCTGGAGTATTAAATTTAGGTGTAGAAGGAATGATGTTGGTAGGAGCAGTGTCCGCTTTTATTATCTTAGTAATTACCGGAAGTTATTTTTTAGCTTTTTTTGTATCTATATTATCTGGAATTATCATGTCTGGTTTATTTGCTTTTCTAGTTCTATTTTTAATGTCAAATCAAATTGCTACAGGATTAGCATTAACTATTTTTGGAATAGGTCTTAGTTCGATGCTTGGCAAACAATATATTGGAACACCAATTGATGGTCTGTCACCATGGTTTTTTGTTATATTTTCTTTCTTAATTGTTTTTTTGGTTAGTTATTTTTTTTATAAAACTAAAGCTGGTTTGATTTTAAGAGCAGTAGGGGAATCTCATAATTCTGCACATGCATTAGGATATAGCGTTATTAAAATTAGATTTTTATCAATTATATTTGGAGGTTCTATGTGTGCTCTTGCAGGATCATATATTTCAATTTGTTATGCTCCAATGTGGCAAGAGGGTATGACAGCTGGACGTGGATGGATAGCCTTAGCATTAGTTGTATTTGCAACTTGGAAACCAGAAAGAGTACTTATTGGTGCTTATATATTTGGAGGTGTTACTATTCTTCAAATGAATCTTCAGGCTTTAGGTTTAAGATTTCCTGGTCAATTTTTCAGTATGGCTCCATATGTTGCAACTATTATAGTTTTAGTGTTAATTTCTAGTAATAAATTAAGAATAAAACTTAGTGCACCAGCTTCATTAACTATTCCTTTTTATAAAGGCAGATAAATATCCACTTCTTTTTTTCTATAATCATATAGATTTATTGATCAAACCTATTTGTATATATTAAGTATATAGTTGAGTAATCGTTATATTAGCAGGTGAGGTTAAAATGATTAGAATAATAACTTTTTTATCTACTTTTTTGGTATTTGCATTTGGTTCAGCATATGCAGACCCTAAAAAAGTTGGATTTATATACATAGGTCCTCCAGGTGATCATGGTTGGACATATATGCATGATGTAGGTAGAAAATATATGGAGAGCCAACTTGGTGACTCTATTACTACTACTTATCTTGAAAATATTCCTGAAAACGCAGATGCAGTGAGAGCAATCCGAAAACTAGCAGACTCAGGACATGATTTAATATTTACAACGTCTTTCAACTATATGGATCAGACACATGAAGTAGCTAAGGATTTTCCTGATATAAAATTTGAACATGCTACTGGGTATATCCAAGCAGATAACGTTGCTACGTATTCAGCTAGATTTTACGAAGGTAGAATGATTGAAGGGCATATTGCTGGTCATATGACTGAAACTAATACTATTGGTTATATAGCTTCATTCCCTATTCCTGAAGTTGTAAGAGGAATTAATGCATTTTATTTAGCAGCTTCAAAAGTAAATCCAGATATCAAAATGAAAATTATTTGGGTATTTACTTGGTACGACCCAGGTAAAGAAGCTGATGCAGCTAATACATTAATTAATCAAGGAGCTGACATAATTGTTCAGCATACTGATACATATGCTCCTTGCCAAGCTGCTCAAAAAGCGGGTGTTTATGCATTTGGTCAAGCTTCAAACCAAGAAGAATTTTGTCCTGATGCACATTTAACTTCAATTGAAGATATTTGGGGCCCTTACTATGCTGAAAGAGCAAAAGCTGTTGTGGACGGCACTTGGTCTTCTGGTGATACTTGGGATGGTATGGATAAAGGTATGGTTGTAATGTCACCATATAATACTAAACTTATGCCAGCAAGTTTAATTCAAGAAGCAGTAAATATGGAAGTTGGAATTAAAGATGGAACTATTCATCCTTTCACGGGTCCAATTTACAATCAAGCTGGTGAGCTTGTGGTTCCTGAAGGTGAAGTAGCGCCTGATGGAATGTTACTTGGAATGAACTTTTATGTTCAAGGTATTGACGGCGAAGTACCACAATAATTAAAATTCTTATAACCCTCTCTCTTTTAAAGGGAGAGGTTTAATTCTTAATTTCAAAGGAAGATTTATGTCTGATTTACACATTAGTTGGGACGAATATAGAAGTAAAACAGAAGATTTAGCAAAACAAATTCATAAGGATGGATGGCAATTTAATCAGGTTGTATGCATCGCAAAAGGAGGTATGAGAGTAGGGGATGTAATGGCAAGAATATTCGATGTTCCTTTAGCAATTCTTTCTGTTGAATCATATAAAGGTGAGGGAGTAAAAAATAAAAGAGGTGCAATCACATTTTCAAGAGATTTAGCAAAAACAAGCCCTAACATTGGATCAAAAGTTTTAATAGTAGATGATTTGGCAGACTCAGGAATTACTCTTAAAAAAAGTATTGATTGGTTAAATCATACTTATGGTTTTTATATAGATGAACCAATAAGAACTGGAGTTTTGTTTTATAAGTCAGTATCTTCGTTTAAACCAAATTATTATGTTGATTATTTAGAAGATTCTCCTTGGATACATATGCCTTATGAGGTTTATGAAACTATGAAACCAGAAGAACTTGGTTAAAAAATTGAAGTAATTTCCTCAAACTTTTTCTTTTGTTTTGCAAACTTTGGAACTTTTACATCTTTATCTGGTCGTCCAACAATAAGTAAAACAAATGGTTTTTCATTACTAGGTCTTTTCAAAATTTTATTAAGAAATGTCATTGGGCTTGGCGTGTGTGTTAACATTGCTAAGCCAGAAAAATGTAAACAAGTAATTAATATACCAGTAGCTATACCGACAGACTCTTTTACATAATAATTTTTTATTTTCTTATTTTTTGAAACTGAAAATTTTTTCTCAAATATAGCTATTAAATAAGGTGCATTTTCAATAAATTTTTTATTTTCATCAGTTCCTAAAGGAGTTAATGCATCTAACCATTCTTTAGGAGCTTTGTACTTATAAAAATTTTCTTCTTCTTTTTCTGCTTCTATTCTAATCTTCTTTTTTACGTTTTTATTTTTTATTACTACAAAATGCCAAGGTTGAAGATTTGCTCCACTTGGAGCTGATCCTGCAGATAAGATCGCATTTTTTATAATATTTATATCGATTTTATCTTTTGAAAATTCACGTATGCTTCTTCTTTCTTTAATTTTATTATAAAATTTTTTTGAATTAATCTTCATTTCTTTGATAGTTTGATTTGAAAATTTTAAATCTTCAGCTATGTATTTTTTAACTTTATGCATTGGTTAGTTATTATTATTGGGATACTATTAATTTCTCTATCAATTAGTAATCCTCTATACAAACTAATTATAAAAAAACGAATAAGATTTAATCTTTTTATTGAAATCCTGTTCAGGATAATAATGTTTTTAGTTAGTGTAATACAATGATTATAACCTTGTGCTTTAAGCCATTTACATACAGCTTGGCTTCTTGTACCGGTATGACACATTACAAAAATATTTTTTTTCTTATCTAATTCGGTGTATCTTTTAGCAATCTCTGAAAGTTTCATGTGTATTGTACCTTTAATATGGGCATGATCTCTCTCAGTATCTTCTCTTACATCTATAATTTGAATTTTTTTGTCATCTTGCTTTAACTCATTTAATTGATGAACTGTAATTTCACTGCTACTGTAAAGATCCATTAGATTATCTTATTATAAATACCATTAGATTTCTACTATTTTAAATAAAATTAATTTTAAAAATTAAATTTGTTATTTCTAAGTTTTTCATGTAAGAGCGCATATCATTATGACGAAGAAAATAACTTTTTCAGCTTTTGGTAGAGATTCATATTATCACAGAGATTGGTTCAAAAAAAATGGTTTCAAATTCGATAGAAGTTCTAGAAAATGGACTGTAGAAAATTTACCAATAGATAATGCAGAAGAATTTGCCAGTTATTGTAGGAAATACGGTTTAACATTTGAACGATCTGATAGAATGATTACAGAATTTGATTACGCATATCAAATAATTTAATACTTCTTATAATTTTAGCTGCAATTTGGGGATCTTCTTTTTTTGTTATTAAAATTTGTCTGTCTAGTTTTACACCTACAAGTATTGCTTCCTTAAGATTAATTATAGCATCAATTTTCTTAATTATTTTATATTATTCATATAACAATCATCCTAAATTAAATCTCGATTTAGTTTTAATTCTTTCTTTTATTGGCATTACTGGAAATTTTTTACCATTCTATCTGATTAGTTGGGCTGAACAATACATTCCTTCTTCTACTGCAGGGTTATTAATGTCGGTTGGTCCCTTAATAACATTACTAATGTCTCATGTTTTAACTTCAGACGATAAGTTTACTTGGGTTAAATTTTTATCAATTATTATAGGTTTTGTAGGTATTATTTTTATTTTAGATATAAGTAAATTTAATTTTCAAGATGAAAACTACATTAGTACTTTAGCAAAAATTTTTGTGATTATAGCTGCATTTGGCTATATGATTTCAAATATTGCTGCTTATAATAAATTAAAGAAATTAAGCCCTATTTCGATTACTACTTTTGCTACATTATTTGGAGCGATAATATCATTACCTTTTTTATTCTATGATTTTATTAATTATGAGAATAATATTAATAAGATTTCTTTAATTTCTATTATTTATTTAGGTGTTTTTCCAACAGCTATTGCATTTCATATGCGCTATCATATAGTTAAACAATCTGGTCCGGTTTTCTTGTCTTATGTTGCCTATTTAATTCCTGTTTTTGCATTAATATGGGGATTCATATTTCTTTCTGAAAAAATAGTATTTAGTTCTGTAGTCGGAATTATTCTAGTTTTTATTGGTCTGTTTGTAGGGCAAAAAAGATCAATGAGTAAAATATCCGTAAAAAACATATAATACTAATAAAACAGCAATAAAAATAGACACATTTTTGAAGTTAAAGTATTTCATTTATGGTTGAAATTTAATTTTTTATAGTCCAATATACTTTTATTATGAGCGACTCAATTAAATACTTACTTGAAGAAAATAAAGCACCAAAGTTTTGGTATAATATTAATGCAGACTTACCAAGTCCACCACCACCACCATTACACCCTGGAACTAAACAACCAGCTGGTCCTGATGACTTTGCTCCTTTATTTCCAATGAGTTTAATTATGCAAGAAGTTTCTACCGAAAGAGAAATAGAAATTCCTGAGCCAGTAAGAGAAGTATACAAACAATGGAGACCTTCTCCTTTATTTAGAGCAAGAAGGTTAGAAAAGTTTTTAGATACACCAGCTAAAATTTATTACAAATATGAAGGTGTTAGTCCTACAGGAAGTCACAAACCAAATACTGCAGTTCCGCAAGCATTTTTTAATAAAGAAGAAGGAATTAGTAAAATTTTTACTGAAACGGGTGCAGGTCAGTGGGGAAGTTCATTAGCTTTTGCAGGTCAGATCTTTGGTATAGATATAGAAGTTTTCATGGTTAAGGTTAGTTTTGATCATAAACCTTACAGAAAATTAATGATGCAATCGTTCGGCGCTAACTGTCACGCTAGTCCATCTAATTTAACTGACTTCGGTAACAAGTTATTATCAGAAAATCCTGATAACCCTGGTAGTTTGGGAATAGCTATATCAGAAGCAATAGAAGCAACTGTTAAAAGTGGAGGTAAAGCAAAATACTCACTTGGAAGTGTTTTAGGCCACGTTCTAATGCATCAAACTATAAATGGTAATGAAGCTATTATGCAAATGGAGATGGCTGGAGATTATCCTGATATTATTGTTGGCTGTACAGGTGGTGGTAGTAATCTTTCTGGATTAATGTTTCCATTTTTAGGACAACAGTTAAGAGGTGGTCAAAAAATTGATATAATTGGTTGCGAGCCTGCATCATGTCCTTCATTTACTAAGGGTAAGTATGCTTATGATCATGGTGATATGGCAAAAATGACTCCATTAATTAAAATGCATACTCTTGGATCTGATTTCTTACCGCCGGCTAATCACTCTGGTGGATTAAGATACCATGGCATGTCTTATCATTTAAGCCACTTATATGAGTTAGGTCTGATGAGAGCAAAGGCTTACGGTCAAAAAGATTGTTTTGAAGCTGGTTTAACCTTTGCAAAACAAGAAGGAATTATTCCTGCTCCAGAAGGAAACCATGCAATCAAAGGTGCTATTGATGCAGCTTTAGAATGTAAAGAAAAAGGCGAGTCAAAAACTATTCTCTTTAATTTATGTGGCCATGGATATTTTGATATGTCAGCTTATGATGATTATCTAAATGGATCAATGGCTGATGATGTTATTGATGATGATGGAATAGGTAAATCTATTTCTCAAATACCAGAAGTAGCTCCTTACAACGAAGATGCAAAAAATTTAATTGCTCCCTCTACTGATCATTTAAGTATTGAAAATATAGAAATATTTAAAAAAAATAATTATTGGAATTATTTAAAAATTTTGAATCCTGTTGGGCAATTAAAAGAAGCAGATACTCTCTTAGAAGCTAAATCACATTTTAATGAAATGAAAGAAAATGACGTAATTAAAAAAGATAAAGAATTATTTTATTACATTTATCAAATTGAATTTAAAGGCCATACTCAACTAGGTTTTTTATCTCTTTCTAAAATATCAGATTTCGTAGATGAAAAAATTAAAGCGCATGAAAAAATTTATGAAACAAGGATGAGAGAAAGAGCAGAGCAAATGTTAAATATAAAAACACAAATTGGTCCTATTTATGTGGTATATAAAAAAAACAATAAGATAAAAGATTTATTATCCTCTATAATATCAAATACTCCAGATTATGATTTTGAAAGTTTTGATGATGGACATCATAGAATGGGTGCAATGAAAATTATTGGTGAATTAAATTATAATAAAAATATTTTACAAGAAGATTTTATGATAGCGGCGTTTCCAAGTGATGAGGCTAAAATATTTGATTATAATAGAGTTGTTAAAGATTTAAATGGTTTGAGTGAAGAAAATTTTTTAGACATTCTTTCTGAAAACTTCGAAATAAAAAAAGAAAAAAATCCTTTCAAACCTCAATCTAATAAACAATTTGGAATGTATCATGAAAAAAAGTGGTATTCATTACATTTTAAAACTGAATTAAAAACTGATAATTTTGTTGATACGCTAGATATTAATATTTTAAATAATTTTATTTTCAAAAAACATTTAAATATATCTGATGTTAATAATGATGAAAGAATAAGATTTATTGCCGGATGTCATGGTTTGGAAGCTTTAGAAAAAAAAGTTGATGAAAATAATGACAGTGTGGCATTTTCTATCTTCCCATCTTCAATAAGTGATGTTATTACAGTCGCGAATAAAAATTTGACTATGCCCCCTAAATCAACATGGTTTGATCCAAAACCTTTAGATGGCTTAGTAGTTTATGAGTTTGAAAAAAATGTATGAATAAACCTAATACTAAACCTAACAATCCAAATTTTTCAAGTGGACCAACTTCAAAAAGACCAGGCTGGGACATATCTGTTTTGAGTAATGCTTTAACTGGTAGATCTCACAGATCTGTTGAATGTAAAGCAAGATTAAAAGAAGCAATAGATAAATCTAAAGATATTCTTAAATTACCTGATGATTATTTATTGGGTATCATGCCTGGATCAAATACTGGTGCTTTAGAAGCTGCTATGTGGTGCCTATTAGGTAAAACGGGACTACCTGACCTAAGCAAAGTCAATTTTGATAATGACGTTATTTTTACTTGGAATGGAACAACATCTGGTGTCAAAGTTCCAAATGGAGATTGGATACCTAATGACAGAAAAGGTCTAACAATTTGTGATGCAACTTCAGCAATTTTTGGCATGCCTATAGATTATAATAAATGTGATGTTATAACTTGGTCATGGCAAAAAATACTTGGAGGAGAAGCCGCTCATGGAATGATTGCAATTTCTCCACGCGTTGTTGAAAGATTAGAAAGTTTTACACCAAGTTGGCCAGTACCAAAATTATTTAGATTGGCTGAAAAACAAAAATTAATAAAAGGTATTTTTGAAGGAAATACAATTAACACACCATCAATGATATGTGTTGAGGATATTATTGATTCTTTAAACTGGGTTTCTTCTCAAGGAGGTTTAAATTCGTTAATCTCCAAATCTCAGAATTCTTTACAAAAAATTCGAGAATGGATCAATGAGAGAGATTGGGTTACTTTTTTATCTGAAATTGAAGATGAGAATTATATTTCAAATACTGGAATAACTTTTAAAATTATTGAAGATTGGTTTACTAATAAAGATGAAAGTAGTCAAAGAGCTGTAATGGCCGATATTTGCAAGTTACTTTCTGAAAATAATGTTGGATTTGATTGTAATGGATATCCAAAAGCGCCTCCTTCTTTTAGAATATGGGCTGGAGGCACGGTTCAAACTTCAGATGTAGAATTAGTTTTACCTTGGATAGATTGGGCCTATTCAGAGATTAAATCAAAACATGCCTAAAGTAC
>LULK01000929.1_pt1 | contig 11824 bp, 9 predicted proteins | sample 728181 | NCBI WGS metagenome assembly LULK01 (sample SAMN03860291, study PRJNA289734) | marine metagenome | biome: seawater column; feature: ocean; material: water; isolation source: Red Sea water column Station 169 - depth 10m | place: Saudi Arabia: Red Sea | collected 2011-10-15 | depth 10 m | reverse complement strand
GCTTCATCAGGAATGATTGGGACCAGTCTCGGTGCAACATTTTTATCTCTCAAAAGATTTGTCAACATTCTAACTAATGCCATTGTGGTCGACATTTCTTTTTCACCTGTAGAAACCTTCATATTATCGAAAATATCTTTTGGAGGTGCTTTAATAGGCTTTGCATAAGTAGTTCTCTCAGGAATAAAGCCACCCAACTGAAGTCTTCTTTCTTTAATGTATTTTATTTCAGGAGAATTTTGATCTGGCTTATAATACTCAATATTTTTGACCTGCTGGTCTGTTAATGGAACATCAAATCTATCTCTATAATACATTAAGTCTTCAACATCTAATTTTTTAGTCTGATGGGTTGTATTTACGCTCTCACCACTTTTACCCATACCATAACCCTTTATAGTCTTAGCAATTACTACAGTGGGACTAACGACATTTTTAGATGCTTTGTCATATGCTGCAAAAACTTTGTGAGGATCATGCCCACCTCTATTTAATCTCCAAATATCCTTATCTGAAAGACTTGAGACAAGTTCTGAAGTTTCTGGATATTTTCCAAAAAATTTTGCTCTAACGTAAGCTCCATCTCTTGCTTTCATTGCTTGATATTCTCCATCAACTGTTTCATTCATTGTCTTAATAAGGTGGCCTGTTTTGTCGTTGGCTAACAGTGAATCCCAATATGAACCCCAAATTACTTTAATAACATTCCATCCGGCTCCTCTAAAAATTCCCTCTAATTCTTGTATAATTTTTCCATTACCTCGCACGGGACCATCTAATCTTTGAAGGTTACAATTTATAACAAATATTAGATTATCTAAATTCTCTCTAGCGGCTAAACCAATTGCTCCTAGAGACTCTGGCTCGTCCATTTCGCCATCACCTAAAAATGCCCAAACTTTTCTACCTTCATCCTTAATTAGTCCTCTATTAATCAAATATTTCATATATCTTGCTTGATAAATCGCTAACATTGGTCCTAAACCCATAGAGACTGTTGGAAATTGCCAAAAGTTTGGCATTAACCAAGGATGTGGATATGAAGATAAACCACCAGGTTTAACTTCCTGTCTAAAACTATCCAATTGTTTTTCATTAAGTCTTCCCTCAAGAAATGCTCTAGCGTACATACCAGGTGCACTGTGGCCTTGAAAATAAACAAGATCTCCTCCGAATTTATTATTTTTTGCCCTCCAAAAATGATTCATTCCAACATCATATAAAGTTGCAGCAGATGCAAAGGTTCCAATATGACCTCCAAGTTCAGGAAATTTTTTATTTGCCCTTACTACCATTGCAGCAGCATTCCATCTAATTAATGATCTAATTCTTCTTTCTATATTCTGATCACCACTCGATTTCTTTTCTTCACTTACAGGAATTGTATTTATATAGGGAGTATTTTGTGTGTATGGGATATTGGCTCCCTCCATATAAGCTTTATTGATCAATTCCTTAATCAAATAGTGAGCTCTATGATTACCATCTTTTTCAATAACATCTGAGAGAGACTCTAACCATTCACGCGTCTCTAAAGGATCAATATCACCTTCATTTACAACTTCAATTTTGCTAGGTTTTTCTTTCTCAAATTTTGGAATTTGCTTTTCTTGTTCTTTATTTTTTTTTAAAGAATTTTCTGCCTCTATAATTAAATTTTCAGTATTTTTTGGAACCTCTTCTGATTTAGACAATTTTTCATCAGGGCCTGATATACTGAGAAGCAAGTCCCCTTTTGAAACTTTATCACCAACTTTTACTTCTATGTTTTCAACTTTGCCTGAAAAAGTTGATGGAATTTCAACACTAGATTTATCACTTTCAATAGTGACCACTGGATCATTTTTTTTAATTTCTTGACCCTCTTCGACAAGTAATTCAATTACCTCAACATTTTCAAAATCGCCAATGTCAGGAACTAGTAATTTTTCAGTCATTTTTTATGTTTTATACACTATAAAAATTTAGTGAATTGAAAATTTTAACACATTCTGTCCTATTTTTTGACACTCTTTTACTCTTAAATGCAAAAATGTTTAAAAAGATACTAAAATTACTTATTCATTCAAATGATAATACACACGTGGACGCTAAAATGTGGATACAAAAAATATTACTAGAGGGGAAATACGGAAAGATAAATTCCTAAATTCTTTCAACACATAAAGCTATACCCATTCCACCTCCAATACAGAGAGTTGCACAACCCTTACTTTTTTTTTGTCTCTTCATTTCATGTACTAAAGTTACAAGTATTCTTGCTCCTGATGCACCAATAGGATGACCTAACGCGATTGCACCACCATTTACATTAACTTTGTTTGGGTCAACACTCAACTCACGAATTACAGCTATGCTTTGAGCTGCAAAAGCTTCATTAATTTCAAATAAATCAACCTCATCTAAATTCCATCCAGCTATATTAATTGCCTTGCGAACAGCTTCTATTGGCCCTAGACCCATTAAAGTTGGATCTACTCCAACTGATGCCCATGACACTATTTTTACAAGCGGATTGATAGATTTTTTTTCTGCTTCTTCAATGGTGGTTAAAAATAAAGCCGCAGCACCATCATTTATCCCAGAAGAATTTCCGGGTGTGACTGTTCCATTTTCCTTAAAAACTGTTTTAAGTTTTTCTAGATCAGAAATTTTTAGACCTATTCGTGGATGCTCATCTAAGTTTAGCAGGTTATTACCTTGGTTAATCTTAACTAACTCATCATCAAATTTGCTATTTTTGATTGCCTCTTCTGTTTTTTTTTGAGAATTTAGAGCAAACTCATCTTGTTCCTTTTTAGATATGTCAAATTTTTTTGCAATATTTTCTGCTGTAACGCCCATGTGATAATTATTAAAAGCATCCATCAATCCATCATTAATCATTGTATCTGTTAGTTTATCTTCTAAAATTTTTCTTTCATCTCTAAAAAAAATTGAATGTGGTGCTATTGACATATTCTCTTGTCCCCCAGAAATAACATTTAATGCCTCGCCCAATTTGATAGATTGATATCCCGATATTACTGCTCTTAATCCAGACCCACAAACTTGATTAATTATATGTGCTGGTTTTGAAATTGGTATTCCAGCATTTATTGCAGCTTGTCTAGCAGGGTTCTGTCCAGCGCCAGCAGTCAATACTTGGCCCATTATTACTTCATCTACCTCATCTGAACTAAATTTAGTTCGTTTTAAAGCTTCTTTGATCACTAAAGATCCAAGCTGATCAGATCTCATTTTTTTTAATGAACCTCTATAAGATCCTATAGGTGTCCTAACAGCACTAACAATCACTACTTCTTTTGATTTATCTGTCATTAATTTTTAAATTTATCTTATAATTAAAATATACTAAAAATTAATATAATGTATTTAAATAAAATTATAAATGCGCCTGTAGCTCAACTGGATAGAGCGCTTGGCTACGGACCAGGAGGTTCTGGGTTCGACTCCTAGCAGGCGCACCAAAAAATATAAATGTTTGATTGGCTCCTTAAATCTTCCCTGCAAATGTCTGTAATTTATTTTTTCATAATAATCTTTATAATTTTAGTAATTTTAACTTTTATATTATAAAGATTCTATGACAGATAAATTTGAGCAAATTAGTCTAAAAACAGGATTTATGAAACACAATGGTGGAGTTTTATTTAGACAAATTTCTGAAAATCATTATGAGTTTAAATCTACAATAACAAAAAACCATCTAAATTCAGCTGGTATCACTCACGGTGGTTACCTTGCGGCTTTAATTGATGCTGGTGCTGGTTCAGCTGCTCACAGATCAGCTAAACCTTCACCATGTGTAACAATTTCATTGGATTTAAAATTTATTGGTACATCTAAAGTTGGAGATGAAATTATAGGTCATGTTAGAATTTTAAAAAAAACCAAAACACTTGTGTTTTTATTTTGTGAGCTTAAGTGTAACGACGAAATAATTACTGCCGCAAACGGTATTTGGAAAATCTTAAAAAATAAACCCATTAATATCTAGTGTGTATTTGACTAATTAGTTAAAGATGAAATATACCTAAAGAATAAATATTAATTGTTATATAAATTTTATATATGTGCTAAAATAAAACTGCTTATTTTTGAAATGAGAACTTTTTAACTTCCGATTCGGTCTTGTTTTAGTCTATTTTTGTTCTTTAGTGCTAACAATATCTGGTAGGTGAAAAAAAAAGTATACTAAACATAGAATGTCTAAAAATAAAATATCTGCAATTCTAGGTCCAACCAATACTGGAAAAACCCATCTTGCAATAGAGACAATGTTGTCTTTTGAAAGTGGTATGATTGGTTTTCCGTTAAGACTGTTGGCACGTGAGGTCTACGACAAAGTAATAAAAAAGGTAAACACTGACAAGGTAGCATTAATAACTGGTGAAGAAAAAATTATTCCATCAAACGCTAAATACTTTTTATGCACTGTTGAGTCTATGCCAATTGATAAACAATTGGACTTTGTTGCTGTTGATGAAATTCAAATGTGTTCAGATCATGAACGAGGTCATATTTTTACGGATAGACTTTTAAATATGAGAGGTGAAAAATTAACAATGTTTATGGGTTCAAATACAATTAGGAATATTATTGCCAAATTAGACGACGATGTAGAATTTATTAATAGAAATCGTTTGTCAAAACTTTCTTATTCTGGCCATAAAAAAATTTCAAGAATAGATCGAAAAACAGCTATAATTGCATTTTCTGCGGAAGAAGTATACGCAATTGCTGAACTTATAAGAAGACAGAAAGGGGGAGCCTCAATAGTTATGGGGTCTCTCAGTCCAAAGACTAGAAATGCTCAAGTTGAATTATATCAATCTGGCGATGTTGATTTTTTAGTTGCAACAGATGCAATTGGGATGGGTATAAATATGGATCTCAATCACGTGTATTTTTCAAATTTAAAAAAATTTGATGGAAAAAAATTAAGACGATTAAACTTATCCGAAATTGGTCAAATTGCTGGTAGAGCAGGAAGATATATGAATGACGGAAGTTTTGGTATAACCGGCCAATGTGGAATGATTAGCCCTGAGAATGTTGAATTACTCGAAAACCATAAATTTGAGGAGATTAGCTGTTTATTTTGGAGAAATTCAAATTTAAATTTTAATAACTCCACTTCATTAATAAAATCACTAGATGAAAAACCTCACAAAGAATGGTTGAGAAAAATATACGAATGTGAAGATGAAAAAGCCTTAAAGTTTTTTTTAAAAGACAAAAGTTTTGAAAATATCGAGTCCAATCAAGAAAAATTAAGACTTTTGTGGGAATGTTGTCAAATACCAGATTTTGTTAAAAAAACATACGGTAATCATTATGAGGTAATTAGAAACGTATTCAAATATTTAAACAGTAAAAAAGGCAAAATTTCTAACGATTATTTGCGATTACAGCTGATGAAACTTGATAAATTAGATGGAAATGTAGATTCTTTGTCAAATAGAATTGCAAATGTAAGAACTTGGTCATATGTTTCAAATAAAAATAATTGGGTAGAAGATCATAACTATTGGATAGAAAAAACTAAGTTATTAGAGGACAGACTCTCAGATAGATTACATGAGGAACTTACAAAAACTTTTATTGATAAACGTGCAAGTATTTTGGCAAGAGGTTTAAAGCAGGATATGGAGTTTGACACAAAAATTTTAGAAAATAATGATGTAATAATCGACAACCAGTTTATCGGTAAAATAAATGGTCTCAAACTAGAATTGGATTTAAAAAAAGGAGCCTTAGAAACCGACATTAAATCTTTAAAAAAAGCTGCTAGACAATCTGTAGGACCTGAGCTCGAGAAAAGAATAAAAATTATAATTGATACTGGTCTTGTTGAGCTTAGGAATGATTCTAAAATTTATTGGAATAACTCTGCGATTGGAAGGTTGACTGCTGGTAAAGATTATTTAAATCCTAATTTAGAATTAATAGTTGATGATATTCTAGAACAGAATCAAAAGCAAATATTATCAGATTTCATTAATAAATGGTTAAAAAACAAAATTGGTACAGTTTTGAAAAGTTTGATTGATTTAAAAAATATAAAAGAAAAAAATCCATCAACAAAAGCTTTAGCGTATCAACTTTATGAAAATAACGGTGTGATTAAAAGAGAACAAGTTTCGGAATATTTAGAAAAGTTAGATCAAGATGAAAGGAAAACTTTACGCAATATAGGAGTGAAATTTGGAAGATATCACGTGTTTTTGTATAAATTAATAAAACCTGATGCTGTTTCATTAAGAACGTTATTATGGAAAAATTATCATCAAAAATATTTCAATTTACGCCCTCCGACATTTGGTTTGAATTTTTTAAATGATAAGGATTTTAAAAATAAAAATTTCATGCTGTTATGTGGATTTGAAAAATTTGACACCTTTTTTGTTAGAATTGATATTCTTGAGAGATTGTTTATACAAATATTAAATTCAGATAATAAAGAGAAAAAAAAGATGATCAAAATGGTCCCAGAGATGATTAATCTACTAGGTTGTAGTAAAGAAAATTTTAAAAGGTTAATTAGTATGATGAACTATAAAATTTTTGAAAAAAATAGCGAACTTTTTTTCAAATATAATCCCCCTAAAAAAAACAAAAAGATTTTTTTAAAAAAACCTAATAAAGAAAGCCCTTTTATGGTTCTTAAGAATCTTAATTTAAACTGATAGATGTTTTTTAAAAAAAAAGAAAAAGTAGACATTAATAGTAATTTAATTGAAATATGTGCTCTTTTAATTCATGCAGCAAAAATTGATGAACACTTCTCTGAAAAAGAGGAAAAAATTATTAAACAAACAATGCTAAAAATTGGAGTAAAAAAAGATCATTTAGACGAATTATTTAACGAAGCAATAAAAATTGAAGATAATTCTAATCAAATTCTTAATTTCACAAAAGAGGTCAAAAATATGAATGAAGAAAATAAAATTCAAATTATTGAAGCTTTGTGGAGAATTATTTACTCTAACAAAGAGGCAGACATCTATGAGACAAGTTTAATGAGAAGGCTTGGAGGATTATTGTATGTTGACAATAAAGTAATGGGAGACATTAAAGAAAAGATAAAAAGTGAGAATTTATAATGACATATTTAGTTAATGATAAATGTATTAAATGTAAGCTAACCGATTGTGTTGATGTTTGCCCAGTTGATTGCTTTTATGAAGGTAAAAATATGCTTGTAATTAAACCCGATGAGTGTATAGATTGTGGCGTTTGTGAACCTGAATGTCCAGTGGATGCAATTCAAGCAGACACAGAGCCAGGGAGCGACAAATGGTTAGAGATCAACAAAAAATATTCTGAAATCTGGCCAAACATAAGCGAAAAAAAAGATCCACCTTCGGATCACGAAGAATATAAAGATGAGCAAGATAAGTTTGAAAAATATTTTAAAGAGAACATTTAAAAACAAATCAAAAAAAACAAAAAAAGTTACAAAAATAAAAGTTTCTAAAAGTGTAAAAAAAACACCTAAAAAAATTAAAAAAACAGTAAAACCAAAATTAAAAAGAGTTACTCAAAAAAAACAAAATAAAAATATTCCCAAAAAGACAGAATTAAAATCTGAAAACCTTAGGATTTCTAAAGGGACTGAGATTAAACCTGAGATAAAAAAGGTGAACAAACAAGCGACTGAAAAAAGAGAGTATAAAGTAAAGGATTATGTTGTTTATCCTAAACATGGAGTAGGACAGATATCTGAATTTAAAAAAATTAGTATTGGAGGAATCGATGTCGAAACGTATGTAATAAAATTTGAGAAAGACAAAGCTAATGGTATGGTTCCAGTCAATAAACAATCTCACCTTCGTCCATTAGCTACAATCAATCAAGTTAACAAGTCTATTTCGATTTTAAAAAGTAAACCAAAAATTAAAAGATCAATGTGGAGTAGGAGAGCACAAGAATATGAGGCAAAAATTTCCTCAGGTAAAATTTATGAATTAGCAGAAGTAGTAAGAGATTTAAATAAAGGAGATGATTTAATGGTCGACCAATCCTATAGCGAAAGGCAACTTTTTGAAAAAGCTTATGAAAGAATTTTATCTGAATTTAAAATAATTTTAAATTTATCTTTTGAAGATGAGAAGCGTTTTTAATAAAGAATACTAAGTTATTATCTTCTTCTTCTTTTTTTAGCTTTTTTCTTAGCTTTTTTCTTAGCCTTCTTTGCTTTTTTTCTTCTTTTAGCCATCTTTAGCTCCCTTTTTAGTTAGACGAATCAAAATTGATTCGTAATTACTTATTTTTATTTTTTTATATACGTTATGTCAATTCTTTAATTGAAGTTAAAATTTTTATTAAAATTTTTTAAATTCAAAAAATTTAATATAATTTTAATGAGTAAAAAAGTTAATGTTTATGCGCTTTATAATCAAATATTTAACTTAAATTAATAAAGTTTTTCTAAATCTTGTTTATAATTTTCTAAAATTTTTTTTCTTTTTAGTTTTAATGTTGGTGTTAACATTCCATTTTCAATTGTGAATTCTTCTTTAATCAATTTGAATTTTTTAATTTTTTCTGTAATTGACAAGTTTTTATTTACGTTTTCAATATAAAGTTGAATTTCTTTTTTATTTTCTTCGCTTTCAGTTACAATTAATGCTACTAAATAAGTTTTTTTATCTCCATAAACTAGACTTTGTTTAATTTTTTCGCTTAAACATAATAAATTTTCAATTTTGGAAGGTGAAATGTTATCTCCACCAAGATTGACAATTATTTCTTTTTTTCTATCCGTTATTTTTAAATTTCCCTCTTTTGTAATTTCACCTATGTCTCCAGTATGTAACCAGCCATCTTTAATTACTTCATCTGTTTCTTTCTTTTTATTCCAGTAACCTAACATAATATTTTCACCTTTAACTAGGATCTCACCATCTTCAGCAATTTTTACTTTATTAGTTTTGAAAGGAGGGCCTACTGTTTCAATCTTAATTTTTCCGGGAATATTACAACTAACAACAGGAGAGGCCTCAGTTAATCCATATCCTTGTAAAGTTGGTAATCCTATAGAATTCAAAAATTCACCAATTTTTTGATCTAAAGCACCACCTCCGGAAACAAAGGCCTTTAATTTGCCACCAAATTGATTTTTAATTTTTCTTCTTACCAATTTTTCACAGAAAATATTAATTAAATTTTCTTTCAAACTTAATTTACCTTTATTTAGTTTTTTAATCCCGAGTGAGATGGTAGATGAAATCAACTTCTTCTTAAAACCCTTTTGTTTTGAGAAATTCATATAAATTTTACTGTATAAATTTTGATAAAATCTAGGCACTGCTGTCATTATTGTTGGTTTTGCAACCGACATATTGGATAATAATTTTTCCAGACTCTCAGCGTAATAAACTTTAGCTCCAAGTGATATTTGAACAAATTGAACTGCATGTTCATATGAATGAGATAATGGTAACCACGTTAGAAAGACTGGTTTTTCATTTTTAAATAAAGGTACTAAAATATCTAATGCTCCCTCGCAATTGGATAAAATTCCTCCATGACTCAACATCACTCCTTTTGGGTTTCCAGTTGTTCCAGAGGTATAAATAATACACGCAAGATCATTTCTTTTTAGATTGGTATTTATAGAGTGTTGAATTTTAAAGTTCTGATCAATCATTATAGTATGCCAATCAGTAAAAATTTTTTGAAAAAAAACCAATTCTTCATCAAAGCTATCCATAGAAATAACTTTAATGTCTTTTGCTAAATATTTTTTAATTTTATCAAATTGTTCTTGGGTAGAGACAATACAAGCTTTTGGCATACAGTCTTTAATTATATATTCATAATCCTTATCAGAATAAGTTGTAAATAAAGGTACAGTCACTCCACCAGCATTCATAATTGATAAATCAGAGATTAGCCACTCTGGTCGATTTTCTGAAAGTAACAAACACCTATCTCCTCTAGATATTATCTTTTTTAAATAGGAAGATAATATCCTAACGTGTCCATCAACTACTCTCCATGAATAATTATTAGGTTGTCTTAATTCTGATAACTCATGTTCTTTTGGTTTTAAATTTGTCAAAAACGTAGACTCATTCATACTTATTTTTTTTGGTATATTTTTTTTAGATTGTCTAAAAAAAAGTTCTACAAGACTATTGATATTTTTTAATTCCATAAAGAATGGTGGGCGAAGAGAGAATCGAACTCTCACTTCTTGCGAAACACGATTTTGAGTCGTGCGCGTCTACCAGTTCCGCCATTCGCCCATAATTGTTTAATAATTTATTAAATAGTATAAGAACTAAAATTATATTAAAACCAAAAAATGTTTAATGATCTTTATAAAAAGTGTTTAAATTTAGCAGCACACAAAAGTTCAAAGTACTACTTAGCAATTGTATCTTTTGTTGAAAGTTCTTTTTTTCCTATTCCTCCAGACGTTATGATTATACCAATGGTGATCTCCAAAAAGAATGATTTTATCAAAATCTTTCTTATAACAACGTTTTTTTCTGTTTTGGGTGGTATGTTAGGTTATTTAATTGGAGCTTTCTTTTTTGATTTTGGATCACAAATTATGAATTTTTATGGATATGAAAATAAATTATCTAATATCAAAGAAAATTTAGTTAATAGTGATGGTTTTTATGCCTGGCTAGGTATACTTTTTTTAGCAGGATTTACACCTCTTCCCTATAAAGTTTTTACTATTGCAAGTGGCCTAATAAGTTTTAATTTTTTTATATTTATCGTTATTAGTTTGGTTTCAAGAGGGTTGAGATTTTTTATAGTCTCATACCTCTCTTATAAATTTGGGAATTTATTTACTGAATTTATGGAAAGGCACGGGTCAAAATGGTTTACAATAATTGGATTAATAATTGTTATAATTGGCTTATTGATTTACCTAATTATAAAATTTTATGTTTGATTTAAAAAATGAATACTATCTAAAAATTATTTTAATTATTAGCCTTACTGCGTTAATTTTTGCGTATTTCGTAGAACATATTTTAGGTCATCAACCGTGTAATTTATGTATTATTGAGAGAATTCCTTATGGGATAAGTATAATCTTAATCACAATGATTTTTATTATAAAGAAAAATCAAAAATTTTTAACTTTGTTGCTAATTCTTACCTTTGTCTTTTCGTTTACAATTTCTGTTTACCATTATGGAATTGAGCAAGGTTTTTTTCAAGAATCAACTGTATGTAATGCGAGAAATTTTACAGAAAATATGACTAAAGAAGATTTACTTAGAGAGTTGAGTAAAAAAACCATAAGCTGTAAAGATGTGACATTTAAGATTTTAGGATTATCACTTACAAGTATTAATATTGTAATAAGTTTATTATTTATTATAACTTTTATAAAAATTTTTATTAAATATGAAAAAAACAAGTAATAAAGTCGAAGAATTTATTAGAGTTGATCATGCAGGTGAAAGAGGGGCTGTCAAAATTTATGAAGGTCAGCTGTTGGCTCTAAATACAATTGTCAAGAATGAGAATCTAAAAAAGACAATTGAAGATATGAAAGAGCATGAGATAGAACATTGTCAATTTTTTGAAAATGAAATAAAAAAAAGAAATATTAAACCTACAAAATTTTTACCTTTGTGGGACTTAATGGGTGTAGGTTTAGGATTTGGATCAACGTTATTAGGAAAAAAAGCAGCGATGTTGTGTACTGCATCAGTCGAAGAAGTAATAGACAAACATTATTTAGATCAAATTAATCAGTTAGGTCCAGAAGAAAAAGAATTGAAAAAAAAAATAACTAAATTTAGACAAGATGAGCTAGATCATAAAGATATTGCCTATGAGG
>LULK01000693.1_pt1 | contig 11891 bp, 10 predicted proteins | sample 728181 | NCBI WGS metagenome assembly LULK01 (sample SAMN03860291, study PRJNA289734) | marine metagenome | biome: seawater column; feature: ocean; material: water; isolation source: Red Sea water column Station 169 - depth 10m | place: Saudi Arabia: Red Sea | collected 2011-10-15 | depth 10 m | reverse complement strand
GTCCATTTGAAGAGATGTTATTCCGTCTTTAGTTCCAGCAACTTTAAAGTCCATATCACCTAGGTGATCTTCATCTCCAAGAATATCTGAAAGTACGCTAAAGTCATCTCCTTCTTTAATTAATCCCATTGCAATACCAGCAACTGGTTCTTTAATTGGAACACCTGCATCCATCAATGCTAAAGATGAACCACAAACAGTTGCCATTGATGAAGAACCATTTGACTCAGTTATCTCTGATACAATTCTAAATGTATATGGAAAACTTTCCTTTGAAGGCAAAGATGAATTTACTGCTCTCCAAGCTAATTTTCCATGTCCAATTTCTCTTCTACCAGTACCTATTCTCCCAGTTTCTCCAACAGAGAAAGGTGGAAAATTATAATGAAGCATAAATCTCTCTTTTTGTAGACCCTCCAAACTTTCTATTTTTTGTTCATCATCAGATGTACCAAGTGTAGTAGTAACTATCGCTTGAGTTTCTCCTCGAGTAAACAAAGAAGAACCATGAACTCTTGGAAGAATTCCTACTTCACACATAATTGGTCTAACATCTGCAAGACCTCTACCATCAATTCTATTTTTATTTTTTAAAATATCAGTTCTTACAATTCTTTTTTCTAAATTTTTAAGCTCAGAATTTATGTCAAGATCAGTGTAATTCTCATCTTCTTCAAAAAGCTTTTTTGCTTTATCAGTTATTTCTGAAATTAAATTCGATCTTTCTTGTTTATCCTTTATTGAAAATGCTTTTTTAAGTTCCTCAGTAAATTCGCTTTCCAATTTATTTTTTACTTCTGAAAGATCTTTTTTCTCAACAACCCAATCAGGTTTTTTACATTCTTTCGCTAAATCCTCGATCATCTCGATTACAGGAACAAAACCTTCGTGCCCAAACTTAACAGCTTTTAACATTTCCTCTTCAGTTAAGCCGTTTGCTTCAGACTCGACCATTAAAACCGCGTCTTTTGTTCCTGCTACCACAAGATCAAGTTTTGAATCTTTAAGTTGTACTTTGGTAGGATTAAGAACGTATTCTCCTTTAATAAAGCCAACTCTAGACGCACCGACAGGACCCAAAAATGGCATTCCTGAAATTGCCAATGCTGCTGATGAAGCAATAATTGATAAAATATCTGCTTCGTTTTCTTTGTCATAAGATATCACAGTTGGTAGTACTTGAACTTCATTTTTAAATTCATCTGGAAAAAGTGGTCTGATAGGTCTATCAATTAATCTTGAAATTAATGTTTCACTATCTGTTGGTCGTGCTTCTCTCTTAAAATATCCACCTGGAATTTTACCAGCTGCGTAATATTTTTCTTGATAATTCACCGACAAAGGAAAGTAATCCATATCTGGATTAACTTTTTTAGCTCCAACTGCTGTTGCTAATACTATTGTTTCACCACATTGTGCTATAATTGCTCCATCTGCTTGTCTTGCTATTTTGCCTGTTTCTAAACTTATTTTTTTTCCTGCTACTTCTATTTCTTTCTTTACAACTTTAAACATTTACTTCCTTAAATTTAATTTTGATATTACTTCTTTATAAGACTCAATTTTATTTTTTTTTAAATAGTCTAATAATTTTTTTTTTGCCATTTTTTTTCCTTACTTATTTGTTTGTTTGATTAAATTTTCAATTTTTTCTGCATAATCAAAAGAATCATCTTTTACAAAAAATAGCTTTGGTAAAAATTTCATTACTATTTTTTTTGATAATACTTTTCTTATTACAAATGAAAATTCTTTTAATTTAGCAACGACTTCTTCAGCGTCTTTTCCACCTAAAGGCATTACAAAAATTTTTGCAGTTTTTAAATCTTGAGACATTCTAACTTCTGTTACTGTTATCTCTTTCGTAGATAAATTTGGCAGTTTTGCTTCATCTCTTATGAATAACATTCCTAGAGCTTGTTTAATCATTTCTCCTACTCTCAACTGTCTCTGGGTAACTGGTTTTCCTAGGTTAGTCATTATATTGTTCTCTCTGTTACTGTTGAATTATACACTTCAATTACGTCATTTTTCTGAAAATCGACAAAATCCTTGAGTGTTATTCCACATTCTAAGCCAGCAGACACCTGTTTAGTTTGATTTTTTTCTCTAAATATTGAGCCAATTTTTCCATTGAAAATTATAGCTCCATCTCTAATAACTCTTGCATTAGAGTCTTGCGTAATTTCTCCATCTGTTACTTTAGATCCTGCAACTTTACCGACTTTTGAAACTTTAAATATTTCGAGTATCTCTGCTGTCCCAATAACTTTTTCGTCTACTTCTGGAGTTAATAGACCAGACATTTTATTTCTTATAAAATCTAAAACTTCATAAATAATATTAAAGCTAGATATAGAAATCTTCTCTTGTTCGGCTCGTTTTTTTGCTTCTTTGCTAGGTTTTACATTGAATGCAATAATTACAGCATTAGATGCTTTGGCTAATGTAACATCAGTTTCTGTAACCATACCAATATCTGATAAAAGTATTTTTGGCTTTACCTCATCATGCTTTATTTGATTTATTGCATTTTTTATTGCTTCAGAAGACCCATGCACATCAGATTTAATAATTATATTTAATTCTTCAGATGAAGCGTCTTTAAATGCAGAGTCTTGTGTAACAAAAGACATTGGATTTTTGCTGTCCTTTGCTTCCTGAATTCTTCCATCACAAAGAGATTTTGCCTCTTTTTCACTCTTCAATACTATGAAGTCATCTCCTGATTTTGCTGCTCCATTAATACCTAGTATTTCGATTGGTGTAGCAGGTTCAGCATTATCTATTTGTTTTCCTTTATCATTTATTATGGCTCTTACCTTTCCCCATTTTAAACCACTAACAAAATAATCACCTTTTTTTAGAGTTCCTGCTGTGACGATTACATTTGCAATCGGTCCTCTTCCGATATCAATTTTAGACTCTAGCACAATCCCTTTTGCATCCGTATCAAAATCGGTTTTTAGATCTAAAATCTCAGCTTGTAAAATAACACTCTCAACTAATTTATCTAAATTTTGATTTGTTTTAGTTGAGATCTCTACCATCAAAGTATCTCCCGATAAATCTTCGGCTATTAACTCATATTCTAAAAGTTGATTTTTAATTTTTTGAGGATCAGCTTCAGGAAGATCACACTTATTTATTGCCACAACTATTGGTACTTTTGCTGCTTTCGCATGTTTTATTGACTCTATTGTTTGAGGCTTTACTCCATCATCAGCTGCAACAACAAGAATAACTATATCAGTTAATTTTGAACCTCTTGCCCGCATTTCAGTAAACGCTGCATGACCGGGTGTATCTATGAAAGTTAGTTTATTTCCGTTATGTGTGATTTGATACGCTCCGATATGTTGCGTGATGCCCCCAAATTCACCAGAAACAACATTTGCTTTTCTGAGTACGTCTAGAACAGATGTTTTCCCATGATCTACATGACCCATAACTGTTACTATAGGAGCTCTACTCTTTAAATTTTGTGTTTTTATTTCTTTAATTTTATCTAAAATTTCTTCTGCCTTCTCTTCTTTGACAGGATTATGTCCAAATTCCTTAACTAAATACTCTGCTGTATCTGCATCAATTGTATGATTAATAGTAACCGTTACCCCCATACCCATCAAATGTTTTATTATACTACTGGATTGCTCAGCCATTCTATTTGCTAGTTCTCTTATTGTAATCACTTCGGGTATATTTATATCCCTTTTGACTGGCTTAAAATTTTCTTTTGTTTCATCTTTATTCAGTAATCTATTTTCTTTTTTCTTAGCTCTTTTTAGAGAAGCTAGACTTCTAACCCTTGTACCAATGTCATCTCCACTCAATGCTCGAGAAACTGTAAGTTTTAACTCTCTTCTTTTGCCACCTAATTTATTAGACTTGTTTTCCTTTTGAATATTTTCACCTTTTAATCTCCTTGTCGCTCTTTGTTCTGCTAGTTTTCTTTTCTCAAAATCGGAAGTAATTGGAGGTTGAGGTTTAGAGTAATTTGTTTTTTTTGCCAAAAAATTACCCTGCGATTTATTATCTGTTGGTTTTGTTCCTCTCGAAAAATTAGCTTTTCCCCCATATCTTGGAGATCTTTTTTCTATTACAACTGTATTCTTTGATTGGGATTTTGCTTGTTCAATACTATTAATTGTTTTTTTGGAAGCTCCAGAAATTGATAACTTTAATTTTTTCTTTTCCATTATTCATCTCTCAATCTTGATAAACTATATCTCTTGCAGACATAATTAAATCATCAGCTTCTTTTTTTGAAAGAGCAAAATCTTCTAAATATCCTTTAATTCTAACTCTTTCACCTTTGATTACATCGTAACCACCAGTTAATTCATCAGAAGCTAAATCTGCAAAATCGTTTAACGTTAATATCTTTTGCTCACCAAGTGTTACCAACATTCCTGGTGTTAAACCTTTGTGGTTAATTAAATCATTTTCTAAGCCTAGATTTTTAATTCTGTTTGCTATTTCCTCTTGGTCCTTTTGATGAAATTCTTTAGCTCTATCAATTAATTCTTTGGCTGTTTCCTCTTCAATGCCCTCAATCTTCATTAAAGCTTCAGGATTACTATCTTTAATGTCATCAATAGACGAAAATCCTTCAGCGACCAATAATTGTCCTAGTGTTTCATCTAACTCTAAATTTTTAACAAAATTATCAGTTTTTTCTTTGAATTCTATTTGCCTTCTTTCAGAATCTTCTTGATCGGTCATAATATTAATTTCATAGTTCATTAGTTTAGTTGCTAATCTTACATTTTGACCTCTTCTTCCAATTGCCTTACTTAAATTTTCTTCAGTTAGAATAACATCTAGTTTTCGTCCCTCCTCATCAACATTTACTCTTTGTACTTCAGCTGGAGATAGCGCGTTTGCGACAACTACAGCTGGATCATCTGACCAATTAACTATGTCAATTTTTTCTCCTTGGAGTTCGTTTACAACTGCCTGAACTCTACTACCTCTCATACCAACGCACGCTCCTACGGGATCCAAAGAAGTATCAATTGCTTTTACGCAAATCTTTGCTCTACTACCAGGATCTCTTGAGGATGATTTTATTTCAATAAGACCATCATAGATCTCTGGAACTTCTTGTATAAATAATTTCTCCATAAATTTAGGATGTGCTCTTGAAAGAAATATTTGTTGTCCTCTTGGTTCTCTTCTTACATCAAGACAATATGCTTTTACTCTGTCACCAGCCTTTATATTTTCTCGAGGTATCATTTCATTTTTTTGGATTATTGCCTCTGTCCTTCCTAGATCAACAATTACATTTCCAAATTCCAATCTTTTAACTATTCCACTTAGTATAGTATCAATTTTATCTTTAAAATCATTGTATTGTCTTTCTCTTTCTGCTTCTCTAACATTAAAACTAATTACTTGTTTCGCAGTTTGCGCAGCTATTCTTCCAAAGTCAAATGACGGTAACGGTTGAAGGACTTCATCTCCAATTTGTTTTCCTTGATTATTTTCGTTAAGTTTTATTGCATCATCAATAGTTATTTCTAAATTAGAATTTTCTGGATTTTCTGCTATTATTAATTTCCTAAATATTCCAATGTCGCCGCTCTCTCGATCAATTTCAACTTTAATTTCGTTATCAGAACCAAACTTAGATTTAGCTGCTTTCGCTATTCCGTTCTCCATTGAACCAATTATTAGTTCTTTATCTATAGATTTTTCTAAAGCAACTGCTTCTGCAATTCTAATCAATTCTAATTTATCAGCTCTTCTATTTAACATACTATTATCCCTAAAAAAAAATGGGCCGAAGCCCATTTTGAAATTTCAATAATGTGTTTGAAATATATTTATTTTTTTTTAATATTCAACTTTATTTACCTGCTAAATACATCTGATTTATCTGTCTTTTCCCATGAAAATGAACCTTTATCATCTGGAATTCTTCCGAAGTGTCCATAAGCGGCTGTTTTTTCATATATAGGTTTATTTAGACCTAACATTTCTCTTATCCCTCTAGGGCTTAAGTCAAAATTTTCTCTTATAAGCTTTTCTACATGCTTGTTTTTTTCTTCATCGTTATCAAACAAATCGACATAAATAGATAAAGGTTTCGATACTCCAATTGCATACGCAAGTTGGATGAGACATTTATCAGCAATTTTAGATGCGACTACATTTTTTGCTAAATATCTGGATGCATAGGCAGCAGATCTATCGACTTTAGTAGGGTCTTTACCTGAAAATGCTCCTCCTCCGTGTGGGGCAGCGCCACCATAAGTGTCAACAATAATTTTTCTTCCTGTTAAACCACTGTCTCCATCTGGACCACCAATCACAAAATTTCCAGTAGGATTTACATAAATTTCGTTTTCATCCAACGAATTTAATAATTCTTTGGGTATTGATCTTTCAATATAAGGTTTAACTAAATCTCTGACTTCTGCTTGATTTACATCAGCTGAATGTTGAGTAGATATAACTACAGATTTAACAGACGAAGGTTTGCCATCTTTGTATTCAATTGTTATTTGGCTTTTTGAATCTGGTTCTATATTTTTTAGTTTTCCAGATTTTCTATCCTCCGCCATAAGTCTTAATATTTTGTGTGAATAATGAATAGGGGCTGGCATCAAAACATCAGTTTCATTGCATGCATAGCCAAACATAATGCCTTGGTCACCTGCACCTTCATCTTTATTTCCAGAAGAGTCTACTCCCATTGCTATATCAGCTGATTGCGCATGTAAATGACTTTCAACTAAAGTTGCCTCTTTCCAAGTAAATCCCTTTTGATCATAACCTATATCTTTAATGCAATGTCTTACTTTTTCTATTAAATTCTCTTTTTTGATTTCTGGACCTCTTACCTCACCAGCTAATACAACTTTATTTGTTGTTGTTAAGGTTTCGCAGGCAACCCTTGATTGGGGTTCGGCTGCTAAATATGTATCTACAACCATATCTGAAATTCTATCACAAACTTTGTCTGGATGACCTTCGGATACTGACTCGCTAGTAAATAAGTAATCTTTTTTCATTTATTCTCCCTAATTTTTAAAATCACAATGAAAGTAATATAAATTAGAACAAAATAAAAGAAGATCTTGTTACCGTGTTTAGCAAAATAAGTTTTATTAACACGTTTGTTTTTTTTAACATCAAAATATCCTTTTTCTCTAATTTGTTTAATAATTTGACCTTTGGGATTAACAATAGCAGATATTCCATTATTTGTTGACCTTAAAATATTTTTACCTTCTTCAATTGATCTAAATATTGAGTGAGTCAGATGTTGTTCGGGTCCAATGGTTTTTCCAAACCAACCATCCTCAGAAATATTTAATATAAAATCATAATAATTTTTATTTGGGTTAATTTTTCCTGAATAAATAATTTCATAACAAATAAGTGGGATAAATTTTAATTGATTGATTTCCAAAATTTCTCTTTCATCATCAGCTGAAAATGATTGATATCCTTGAGTTATTTTTTTTAAACCTATTTTTTTAAGAAAATTTTCAAAAGGTAAGAATTCTCCAAATGGAACAAGTTTATTTTTATTATACCTATATAATAATTCTGTCTCGTTATTTAATACTATTAGAGAATTATAAATTTGATTTTGGCTGATACTATTAATACCTAATATAACCTTATGGTTAATATTATAGTTTTCTTTAAAAATATCTTTGAAAAATTTGAGATCTTTTAAATATATACTTGTTATAATTCCCTCTGGGTAAATAAATATTGTTTTTTTGAGGTTATGTGGGTCACTTAAACTAATCAATTCATTAATACTTTTTTCAGTATCTTGATTTGATAAGAATCTTTCGATGGGTATATTTGGGGATACAACTCGAATAATAGAACTTAAGTTATCATATTCTTTTTTTTCAAAATTTTTAATAACCAAATTTCCATATAAAAAATTAATGACTACTAAAATTAAACTAAAACTAAAAATTAAAAACTTAGTTGAGCTTTTATATTTAAAAAAAAATATTACTGGTAATAAAAATATAGTTATTGATAATAAATTTAATGAATAAGTGCCTATATAAGATAAAATTTGTAAAGAATATAAATTATTTGAAAAACTAAAAACTACTAAATTCCATGGAAAACCACCAAAAATAAAACTTCTTAGAAACTCAATTCCTCCAAAAAAAATTGAAAAGATTAAAATTGAAGAGATTTTATTTTTCAAATTAAAAAAATTGCATAGAAAAGTAACCAAACCATAAAATATTCCTAAAAATAAAGGGATCAATATTAATGCAAATGGAATAACAATTTTAAAATTTGCATCAAATGTCAAAGAATTTGTAATCCAATAAAGGTTTGAAATAAAATAACCAAATCCAAAAATCAAACCAACAAAAAATGATATTGTTTTTTTATTTACATAATTAATTAATATGTAAAGTAATACTGGAAATGTTAAAAAATTAATAAAAAATAAATTGTAAGGGGGTAAACTAAATGATGTTAGTATACCTAAAAGTAAACATATTAAAAATAGGAACGCTTTATTTTCTAAAATGGATTTCAATTTATTTTATTCAATTTTTTAAATATTAAATTTTCTTTTTTCTTCATTAAATAATAATCTTTATTTTTTTTATGATCATGTCCTAAAAGATGTAAATAACCGTGTATCCACATTTTATCTAATTCATGATCGAAGCTAGATGATTTTGCTCGTCTATTAATTATTTCAAAAGAAATTGCTATATCTCCTAAGTATAATTTATTTTTTAATTTAATTTTTAGGGGAAAAGAAAGCACATCTGTTGAAACATTTTTATTTCTAAACTTTGAATTTAAATCTCTCATTTTTTTACTATTAGTGAGCATCACAGTAAATTCTTGGTTTTTATTTTTTATGGTGCTTAATTTAGATAATTTGTTTAACTTCTTTCTGAAGTAAATTTCTGGTTTTTTTAATTTTTTTTCCCAAATTTTTTTGTCTATAACTATGTTAGCCTTAATCATTAATCTGAATTTTTATCAGAATAAGCCTTGACTATCTTGGAAACTAGTGGGTGTCTCACAACATCAGTATGATCGAAATCTACTACAGATATCTCCTTTAAATGACCGAGTAATTTTTTTGATCTATTTAAACCTGACATTGTTTTATTGGGTAAGTCTATTTGGGAAGGGTCACCGTTAATGACTATTTTAGAATTTTCACCAATTCTTGTTAAGAACATTTTTATTTGAGTATCAGTGGCGTTTTGTGCTTCATCAAGAATAGCAAAAGAGTTTTTTAAAGTTCTTCCCCTCATAAAAGCAAGTGGTGCAATTTCAATATCTCCAACTTCTATTTTTTTTTGAATTTTTTCGAAATCTAATAAGTCATATAATGAATCGTATAGAGGTCTTAAGTAAGGATCAACTTTTTCTCTCATATCTCCTGGCAAGAAACCTAATCTCTCTCCCGCTTCTACTGCTGGTCTTGATAAAATTATACGTTCTATTTTTTTTTCAAGTAACATTGTTAATGCAACTGCGACAGCTAAAAAAGTTTTACCAGTTCCCGCTGGTCCTGCGGAAATAACAATATCTGATTCTTTTAAAGCCCTTATATAATTTTTTTGCTTCTCTGATCTTGGTATTACAGATTTCTTTGGAGTTTTTATTATGTATTCTACATTTCCACTTTTATTTGTAACTTTTTCATCAATCATAAATTTATTTACAGATGATTCTATATCCTTTTTTTCTAATGATCCATTATTTAAAAATTGATCTACAAGAAATTGAATTGCATTCTTTATTAGTTCATTTTTTTCAGGAGTATTTTTTAATAAAATTGAATTTCCTCTAGAGTAAATACTAGTATTTGTAATTTTTTCTAATTCTTTTAAGTTATTATTAAATTCTCCTAATACACCTAAAAGTAATTCATTACTTTGAAATACAATACTTAAGACATTGTTTTCTGAATATACGTATTTTAAATCAGAATTAATTTTTGATTTTGCAAAATTTTTCAAATTATGCTGCTTTCATTTCATCTATTACTTTACCAAATAAAGAATTTTGATTACTTTTTTCGACATTAACTTTAATTAGTTTACCAATATGACTTTCATTACCATCAAAAATTACCGAATTTAAAAATTTATTTCGTCCAAAATATTTGTTTTGGTTTTTAAGTTTATTTTCCACAAGTACCTCTAACGTTTTGCCTTCAAAAGATTTATTCAATTCAATTTGATTACTAAATAATTTGTCTTGAATAGTTATAAGCCTATTTTTAAGTTTATCTTTATCAGTAATCTCTAATCCGGCAGCCTTTGTTCCTGGTCTTGGACTAAAAATAAAAGAGAATGAATTTATAAATTTAATTTTATTAACTAAATTTAAAGTTTCTTTAAAATCATTCTCTGTTTCTCCAGGGTATCCAATAATAAAGTCACTAGAAAATTTTATATCAGGATTAATTTTGATTAATTTTTCATAAATATTTAAATAATAATTAACAGTATGCTTTCTGTTCATCATTTTTAATATTCTGTCAGAACCGCTTTGAATTGGTAAATGGACAAAAGGCATTAATTTTTTTGAATTTTTGTAACATTCAATAAGATCATCTGTCATATCTCTTGGATGAGATGTGGTGTATCTAATTCTGCTTATTTCGTCATATTTGCTAAGTGTGTTAATAAGATCTGACAGTCTGTACTCTCTAGATCCATCTATATAAGAATATGCATTTACATTTTGGCCAAGAAAGGTAATTTCTTTAGATCCATTCTTTATCAATCTCTCTGCTTCATCAATAATGCTTTTGAATGGTCTAGAATACTCTGGTCCCCTTGTATAAGGAACAACACAAAAGTGACAGAACTTATCACAACCCTCTTGAATCGTTAAGAAAGATGAAACATCGGTATTATCGTTTTTAATATTATCAAAGTACCTAAACTTAGAAACTGAATCAAACTCTATTTCTTCAACTTTATTTTTTTTCTCAAAATTCTTTAAAAGATTATTTATCTTTTGATAAGCTTGTGGACCTATAACTAGATCTATATATTTTTCTCGATTGAGCATCTCAGTATTTTCAGCTTGTGCTACACAACCTGCAACTACCATTATTGGTTTTTTTTTGTCTTTGTATAATTTCTTAACTCTTCCAATCTCATGATAAACTTTATCTTTAGCTTTATCTCTAATATGACAAGTGTTTAAAATATAACAATCAGCTTCATCCTGATTTTCAGTTTTATTATAACCTATAGCCCTAACAGCATCGTATATCCTGTTGGAGTCATACTCATTCATTTGACAACCAAATGTCTTTATAAAAACCTTTTTATGCATTAATTACTTTTTTTTGATTCCGTATAGCTCTAATTTATGATCAACGAGCTTATAGCCGTATTTATCAGCGATTTTTTTTTGTAATTCTTCAATCTCTTCGTCAACAAATTCTATTATTTCTCCAGTTTTTATATCAATTAAATGATTATGATCATCATTTAATTCATATCTCGCCTTTCCAGATTTAAAATCATGCTTTGTTAATATACCCGCTTCTTCAAAAAGCTTAACAGTTCTATAAACTGTAGCAATGCTAATTTTAGAATCTATTTGAGAAACTCTATTATATAATTCATCAACATCCGGGTGGTCAGACTCTCCATATGTTTTTTTAGACTCGGATATTACTCTAGCAATTATCCTTCTTTGATCTGTGAGTTTGACACCATTTTTTTGACATTTTTCTTCAATAGTTTCTAACATAATTTATTTTAACTCGAGTAAAGGGGTTTAATCAAATTAATATTTGTAAAATTTTTTTTATCAATTTTTACTAACTGATCTACATCTTTATCTGTTAATTGTTCGCTCAAAAATCCATATAAATCAATATTTTTTGCAAAAGCAAT
>LULK01000541.1_pt1 | contig 11958 bp, 10 predicted proteins | sample 728181 | NCBI WGS metagenome assembly LULK01 (sample SAMN03860291, study PRJNA289734) | marine metagenome | biome: seawater column; feature: ocean; material: water; isolation source: Red Sea water column Station 169 - depth 10m | place: Saudi Arabia: Red Sea | collected 2011-10-15 | depth 10 m | reverse complement strand
ATCTTGGAGCATGTTTTAAAGCTTCATAACATCTATCTATATCTTTTTTAGAGTGTCTTGCTAATCCACAAGGAATAGATTTCTTTAAAACTTTACTTATTGCTGATACAGCTTCAAAATCTCCAGGTGAAGCAATTGGAAAACCTGCCTCAATAATATCTATCCCTAATTCATCGAATACTCGAGAGATTGAAATTTTTTCCTCTAAACTCATTGAAGCACCAGGCGATTGCTCACCATCTCGCATCGTAGTATCAAATATAAAAACTCTATCTTTGCTTGCCATAACTTTATAAATTTGGAAAAAGTATAATACAATCTATATTAGAAATTGCAAAATATTTATAAAAAAAACTACTTTACTAGCTCTTGTCACTATCCACTAGTTTCTTTTTACCAATCCAAGGCATCATAGCTCTCAAATTTGCTCCTACTTTTTCAACAGGGTGCTCGGCTAATTTTGCTCGTGTTGCAAGGAAATTTTTTTGGCCATTTTTACACTCTTCCATCCATTGTTTTGTAAATTTTCCTGATTGAATATCAGCCAAAACTTCTTTCATTCTTTTTTTAGTTTCATCTTTATTAATAACTCTTGGACCAGACTCATACTCTCCATACTCTGCAGTATTAGAGATTGAATAATTCATGTTAGCTATTCCACCCTCATAAATTAAATCTACTATTAGTTTTACTTCATGAACAGTTTCAAAATATGCCATTTCTGGTTCATAACCAGCTTCCACCAATGTTTCATATCCATTTTTTATCAATTCAACAAGACCACCACATAAAACTGTTTGTTCACCAAACAAATCTGTTTCTACTTCATCTTTAAAAGTTGTTTCTATAATTCCAGATCTTCCACCACCCACTGCTGAAGCATAAGACATTGCAAGATCTCTAGCTTTACCAGAGCCATTTTGATGAACAGCAAATAAACAAGGGACACCGCCACCTTTTACATACTCACTTCTCACTAAGTGACCTGGACCTTTTGGAGCAACCATAAATACGTCCAAATCTTCTCTAGCTTTAATTAAGTCGTAATGCACATTCAATCCGTGAGCAAAAGCAAGTGAAGTTCCCTTTCTTACTCTTTGTTCAATATGATTTTTATATATAGATGCCTGCAATTCATCTGGTGTTAAAATCATTACTACATCTGCCCACTCAGCTGCATCAGAAAGATTCATTACTTTTAAACCTTTTGACTCTGCTTTTGGTTTACTTGATGATCCTTCTCTTAAAGCAACAACTACTTCTTTAACACCACTGTCTTTTAAATTTAGCGCATGGGCATGTCCTTGACTACCATAACCAAAAATAGCGATCTTTTTATCCTTAATTAGATTTACATCTGTATCTTTTTCGTAAAACATTTTCATAATATTCTCCCCTTTTAATTAAATATTTTATCTCCTCTAGTCATTGCAACAGCGCCTGTTCTGGAAACACTAACTAGCCCGAATTTTCGTAAATTTTTCGACATTTTATCTATTTCTCTTCTTAATGCAGTAATTTGAATAACATTAGATTTTTTTGTCTTATCCAATATTACAGCATTGTATTTTTTACAAGCGTTAATAGCTTTTTTAATTTTGTTAGTGTTACCAACAATCTTAAATAAAGCCATTTCTTTAAAGATTACGCTTTTATCATTCCTTTTAAAATCAGCCACTTTGTGAACTGGAACTAATTTCTTTAATTGAAGTTTAATTTGATCGATAACTTGTGGTGGGCCAGTTGTTACAATAGTTATTCTTGATATATTTCTTTTAGCATCAACTTCTGCAACTGCCAAAGACTCAATATTGTATCCTCTACCAGAAAAAAGTCCAACCACTCTTGCTAAAACACCTGCTTCATTATCAACCCAAACAACAATTATATGTGTGTCTGATTTTTCTTTTTTTGTAGAAACACTATATGCTGATTTTGGATTTGCCATATCTAAACTAAAGCTTTGCCTTTGCCTGTAATTTTGTTCTCTTCTTTTTCAGAAGGTCCTAATATCATTTGATTGTGAGGTTTTCCCGAAGGGATCATTGGAAAACAATTTTCATTAGGATCAACACGACAATCAAAAATCACAGGTCCATCAAATTGAACCATTTCATTAATCTTTTCATCAAGCTCACTCGGTGTTTCAGCTTTTATACCTTTGCAACCATAAGCTTCAGCTAATTTAATAAAGTCTGGTAAAGCTTCTGAATAACTTTCTGAATAATTTTTTTCATGAAGTAATTCTTGCCATTGTCTTACCATTCCCATGTATTGATTATTCAAAATGAAAATCTTAATTGGTAAGTTATATTGGACCGCAGTTGACATTTCTTGCATTGTCATCAAAACCGATGCTTCCCCAGCGATATCAATAACTAATTTTTTAGGATGGGCTATTTGAACACCAACAGCTGCTGGAAGGCCATATCCCATAGTTCCTAGGCCGCCAGAAGTCATCCAACGGTTTGGTTTATTGAATTTATAATGTTGGGCAGCCCACATTTGATGTTGACCCACTTCAGTGGTAACAAATGTATCTTTATGTTTGGTAAGTTCATATAGTCTCTGCACTGCATGTTGTGGTTTAATTGTTTCATCACTGTTATTGAAGTGTAGAGAGTTTTTAGTTCGCCATTTTTGAATTTGTTCCCACCACTTTGATATTTGATGTTTGTTTGATTTATTCAAATTCATATTTTTCTTTTTTAATGTTTTGTTAATGCCTTTCAAAACATCTTTAACATCACCCACAAGTGATAAATCAACTTTAATAATTTTATTTATTGATGATGGATCTATATCGATATGTACTTTCTTCGATTTCGGGGAAAACTCATCGATCTTACCTGTTATTCTATCATCAAATCTTGCTCCAATATTAATAAGTAAATCACAATCATGCATAGCGTTATTAGCTTCATAAGTTCCATGCATTCCTAACATTCCTAAAAATTGATTATCATCTCCAGGATATGCACCTAAACCTTGTAATGTTGAAGTAATTGGAAACCCAGTTAATTGCACTAGTTCTCTTAACACATCACTTGCCTCCGGCCCTGAATTTATTACACCACCACCTGAATAAATAATTGGTTTTTTTGATTTATTCATTAGATCAATTAATTCATCTATGTCTCTTTGAGAAAAATGGTTAATTGATTTCCCATTTAGTTTTTTTACAGGTTTGGGTTTTGAATAACTTATTTTTGCAAACTGTATATCTTTTGGAATGTCAACAAGAACTGGACCAGGTCTTCCTGTTGTGGCAACTCTAAAAGCTTCGTGAAGAGTTTTTGATAAATCTTTGATATCTTTTACTAACCAATTATGTTTTGTACACGGTCTGGTTATTCCTGTAGTGTCGCATTCTTGAAAAGCATCTGTGCCAATTAAATGTGTTGGTACTTGTCCTGAAATACATACCAATGGAACTGAATCCATGTAAGCATCTGTTAAAGCAGTTACAACATTTGTTGCTCCTGGACCAGAAGTAACTAAAACTACACCAGGTTTTCCTGATGATCTTGCATATCCTTCTGCTGCATGACCTGCACCTTGTTCGTGTCTAACTAAAATATGTTTTATTGAATTATGATTTTTTAACTCATCATAAATAGGTAAAACTGCACCACCAGGATATCCAAAAATAAAATCTACTCCTTGATCTTCTAGGCATTTAAATACGATTTCAGCTCCTGTAAATAATTTAGACATTCATCCAATCTAGCTGAAGTTGTGCTGATTGGTCAAGGCTAAGTAAGTAATATCTAAATTTTTTTTAAAAATTTATTGAGAGCGTCTGAGTTAATTTTGTTCCAATCAAACATGTTCCCCCTTGCCCAAGTGACCTGTCTTTTTGCATATTGTCTGGTCTTAATTGATATTCTCTCAATAACCTCTGAAATCTCGATCTTTTTACTAAGAAATTCCTTAATTTCTTGGATCCCAATTGCTTTATGAGCAGTTTTTGATGACTGAATTTTTAATTTTAAAAATTTTTTTACCTCCATTATTGCTCCTCCATTTATCATATCTGTGGTTCGAGCATGAATTCTCTTAATGAGCCTATCTCTCGGAAAGTCTATATAAATTTTATAAAAGTCATCTTTTTCATAGTCTGACTTAGTATTTTTAAACCATTCATACATAGATCTTTTAGTAAATAATTTTATTTCATAAGCGCGTATAACCCTTTGCGGATCTGATGGATTAATTTTACCTCTTACTAAAGGGTCTAATTTTATTAATTTTGAATAAAACTTTTTAGATCCTAGTTTTTTATATAAAAGTCTTATCTGTTTTCTATGTTTTATTGGAATATTTGGAATATTAACAAGACCATCAGTTAAGGCTTTAAAATATAGACCTGTTCCACCCACAAGAATTGGTATTTTTTTTCTCTTTCTTATATCGAAAATTTTTTTCTTTGTTAATTTTAGCCAATCTCCTGAAGAGAAATTTTTTTTTGCACTTATAAAACCATACAAATGATGTTTTATTTTTTGGTAATTCTTTTTTAATGGTCTTGCAGATAAGATCTTAAGATCTTTATAAACTTGCATGCTATCTGCGTTTATTATTTCACCATTAATTTTTTTTGCAAGTTTTACAGAAAAAAATGATTTACCCGATGCTGTTGGTCCATAAATTAAAACAATTTTGGATTTAAAATCCATAATTAATCTAATTTAATACCTATATATCTTCTTTGATTTTGACTGTTGTAGATAACCAATAAAATGGTTTTTTGATTACTATTTAAAACTTGTTTTAAGACTTGAGTAAAGTCATTTATTGATCTAATTTTTTTCTTCTGAGCTTCTAAAATAATACTATTAACTTCAATGGAGTTTGCTAACGGACTGTCTTTTTCAATTTTTGTTATAATTAGACCGGTAGTTTGATTTGGTAAATTTCGTGATTGTATATCTTCTTTTGATAATTTTTTCACAGAGATCTTTAATTCTTTAATTTCAGTTTCTTTTGAAGGTTGTTTTTGATCAGCTACTTTAAAATCTTCAGATGTTTCCAATCTTCCTAGTGTAATTGTTTTTTCAATTTCTTTTTTATCTCTCCAAATTTTTACTTTCACTTTTTTTCCAACTTCTGTTCTTGCTACAATAATCGGAAGTTCTTTCATTTGTTGAATTTGTTCTCCGTCAAATTCAAGAATAATATCACCAGCTTTTACACCCGCTTTATCTGATGGACTATTTTCAGCTACACTTGCTACTAAAGCTCCTCTGGCTTTATCTAATTTTTCTACTTCAGCTATTTCTTTTGTGACATCTTGAATTCTAACTCCCAGCCAGCCTCTTTTAGTTTCACCAAATTCAATTAATTGATCTATTACAATTTTTGCACTGTTAGCTGGTATTGAAAAACCAATACCTATCGAACCACTTCTACCTAATATAGCAGTGTTGATTCCAATTACATCTCCATTCATGTCAAACAGTGGCCCCCCTGAGTTTCCAGAATTTATGGATGCATCAGTTTGAATATAATCTTCATATCTTGATAATCCTATTGATCTATTTCTTGCTGAAATTATTCCAGAAGTTACTGTTCCACCTAAGCCAAAAGGATTTCCAATTGCAATCACCCAATCTCCAATTCTTGCTTTATCAGAGTCTCCAAATTTTACTGGAGTAAACTTTTCATTAGTTTGTAATTGTAAAACTGCAATATCTGATAAAGGGTCAGCACCAATTACTTTTGCCTCGTATTCTTTATCACCATTTACTCTAACAATTATATCCTCTGCATCTTGAATTACATGATTATTTGTTACTACTAAACCTTTTGCATCTATTATAAATCCAGATCCTAAAGCAGATGTTTGTCTCTCTTGGGGTGTACCAAACTCTTTAAACATGTCCTCAAAAGGAGATCCTGGTGGAAATTGAAAACCAGGAAATGGATTACTTCTAGTAACAACGGTTTGAGTTGTTGAAATGTTAACAACGGATGGCATTAATTTTTCAGCTAGATCTGCGAAAGACGCAGGAACGCTTTTCGAGAAGGAATTTACAGGAAAAGCAAAAATTAGAATAAAAGTAAATATTAATCTTTTGATCATGTACATCCTAATTTTTTGTATAATAAATTATAACAAATCCAATTATTGCGAAAATTAATCCACCTATTCTTAACTGATTAGTTTGAATTAATTCTAACTTTTTTAACATATTTTTCATTTTTGATGGAAATATGGCATATAAAATGCCTTCTATAAATAAGAATAGACCGAAGGCTATGATCAGCTCCTTCATAGAAAATTACTCTGGTTTAGTAGGCTGTTTTATATTTCCAAAAAATTTAAAAAATTCACTATCAGGTGACAAAATTAAAGACGTCTCCCCACCTATCAAAGCTTTTTCATAAGCTTGCATTGCTCTATAAAATGCAAAGAATTCTGGATCTTGTCCAAATGCAGCAGCAAAGATATTATTTCTTTTACCATCTCCTTCACCTTTCATAATCTCTGATTTTTTTTGAGCATCCGCCAATATCACTGTTACTTCTTTATCAGCAGTTGATGTTATGGTTACTGCCATCTCTGCTCCTCTTGCTCTAAATTCTTTTGCTTCTCGCTCCCTTTCAGTTTGCATTCTTCTAAAAATTGCATCACTGTTGGCTTGAGGAAGGTCTGCTCTTTTAATTCTTACATCTACAATTTTTATTCCAAAATTTTCAGCCTCAGTATTAACTCCCTCTTGAATTAAAGCCATTTGTTTAGTTCTATCCTCCGATAATAATGTTTGTAATTCTTGCTGACCAAGAACATTTCTTATTCTTGAATTGATAATTGTTGCTAGTCTTGATCTTGCAACTCTTTCATTTCCAACTGAAATATAAAACTTTAGAGGGTCTACAATTTGAAATCTTGCAAACGCATCAACTATTAATCTTTTTTGATCGGAAGCAATAACCTCTTCTGGAGGAGTATCTAGATTTAAAATTCTTTTGTCTAAGTAAACAACGTTTTGAATAAATGGAATTTTAAAATTTAATCCTGGTTTTAAAATTATTCTTTTTGGATCACCAAATTGCAGTACGATAGCTTGGTTGACTTCTTTCACTATGAAGATCGAAAAGAATGCAACGACCAAAACTGCTACTATTAAACCGGCTATTACTTTACTAATATTGTTCATTTTAGTTAGTCACTTTCTTTTTTAATTCAGGTAATGGTAAATACGGTACAACACCTGAACCCGCATTTTTTTCAATAATTACTTTATCAATATCAGCTAAAACTTTTTCCATTGTCTCTAAGTACATTCTTTCCTGCGTTACAGATTTCGCATTTTTGTATTCATTATAAATCGCTAGGAACCTGCTAGCTTCACCCTCAGCCTTTGCTACAACTTCTTTCTTATATGCTTCTGCAGCTTGTAATATTTTTGCAGCTTCACCCCGAGCTCTTGGAATTACATCGTTAGCATAAGCTTCAGCCTCGTTTTTTGATCGCTCCATATCAGCTCTTGCTGCTTGCACATCTCTAAATGCATCAATAACTTGATCTGGTGGGTCAGCTTTTTGGGTTTGAACTTGAGTGATTTGAATACCACTAGTGTATTCATCTAAAATTTTTTGAATAATTTCTTGAGTGTCAGACTCAATTACTGATCTTCCTTCAGTTAAAATAGGTTGAATATCTGATCTTGCAATAACCTCTCTCATCGCAGTTTCAGCTGCGGCTTTAACTGTACCCTCAGGATCTTGAATTTTAAATAAGAAATTACCTGCATCTTTAATTACCCAAAAAACTGAAAAATCTATGTTTACAATATTTTCATCACCAGTTAACATCAAACTTTCTTGTGGTACATCAGCTACTCCACCAGATGAAGAAAATCCACTATCTCTCTCAGATCTAAAACCAATATCAATTCTATTAACCTTTGTTACTTTAGGAGTTAAAACTGACTCTACTGGAAAAGGAATATGATAATTTAATCCTGGTTGTGTTGTCTTGACAAATTTTCCAAACCTTAAAACTACACCTTGCTCGTCTGGTAACACTCTATAAAGACCGCTTGCTAACCACACAAAACCTAAAATTAATAAAACTAATATTGCTTGTTTTCCTCCAGATGAACTACCACCTGGTAAAAATTTTTTTATTTTTTCTTGAAATTCTCTTATGATTTTATCGATATCAGGTGGAGTTGGTCCTCTGCCGGAACCATTACCGCCTCCTCCTCCTGGTGGTCTTCCCCAGGGACTTCCACCTCTTTGTTGAAAATCGTCCGACATACACTATCTATATAGTGTCTAATTTACTAAAAACAAGTTAAGATCAATTTATGACCGATAAAAAGCCTGAACTTAGTGCCGCAATGAAAAGTAAGCTAGAACCTAAGGTTTTTAAAAAAAATCCGATCATTGGAACGAAATTTACCATAGCAATCTCAAGTGCCAAAGGAGGAGTGGGTAAGTCCACATTTGCCACTAACTTAGCTTTGGCTTTAAAAAAAATTGGATGCAAAGTTGGTCTTTTAGATGCTGATATATATGGACCATCAATACCAAAAATGTTTGGGATTAATGAAAAGCCTAAAAGTGATGGTCAAAAGTTAGAGCCTATTATGAAATATGATATTCAATGTATGTCGATTGGATTTTTAGCTGATCAACAAACTCCCATGATCTGGCGAGGTCCTATGGTAACAAGTGCAATTAAAACATTCACTCAAAAAGTAAATTGGAAAAATTTGGATTTTATAATTGTTGATATGCCTCCAGGCACAGGTGATACACAATTAACATTTTCACAGGAGATAAAAATGGATGGTGCAATTATAGTTTCTACCCCTCAAGAAGTAGCTTTATTAGACGTTAAAAGAGGAATTAAAATGTTTGATAAACTTGGAGTTCAAATTTTAGGATTAATTGACAATATGAGTTCTTTTACTGCAGAGGATGGAAAAAAATACGCAATTTTTGGTGAAGGTGGTGTAAAAAGAACAGCAGAAGAATTTAATAAAGAATTCTTAGGTGAAATACCTATTGATCCTGAAGTCGGTAAATCTGGAGATCAAGGAAAACCAATTGTAGAGAGTAATCCAGAAAATAGAATTTCTAAAATATACCTAGATTTAGCTAATAAGATTAAGTTAAATTATTTTAAAAATTAATTTACATTCGAAATTTTTAAATACACTCCATAATCTGGGTCATCTTTAAAAAAATCATAATGGCTATCTATATTAACTTTGAAGTCATTTAATTCTTTGTTGTGTGAAAGCTGAGCTGAACTATCTTGAAAAGACATGGCATAAGAAGATCGTTGAGAACCTCTGTAATCCAAAGCAATTATAAAGCTATCATTTTTATGGTTTTGAGCTTGATCTCTGGTGTATTTTGTCATTAAGGTTAATCCATTGTCTGAGATAAAATCAAATCCAATACCACTCGAAAAATTATGAGTAGAGCTCTCAATATTTTCTAAAGTAAAACTCTCACCATTAGATACATAAGAGAATTTTTGTTTTGAAGCTGGACTCATATCTGCATAATACTCAAAATCAAAATAGGGAATAAAAGATCCAACTTCAAAATCGTAAGTATTATCTAAACTTGTTCCTAAAGATGATGTAAAGTTTCCAATATATTGATCCTCATATTCTAAGTTCAATCCTGTAGATCCAGTTTCTTTATAAGCTCCTAAATGTGTTATTCCATAATTAATCTTTAATTTAGGGGTAAAATTTAATCGGTTTTTTGAAAATGTATCTCTTAAACTTAAAGAACCATATAATTGTTCACCGTATCTTTCACCATCTGTTGAAGCAGAACCACTATTATTAATTAAATTAGAATTAATAAAACTCATACCTAATAAGTGATCTGTAAATCTTTGTTCTCCCTTTGGTTTACTTGAGTAAAAAGTTAAACCAAAAGAGCTCATATCAAGTGCACTTCCTAAAGTACCAACATCTATATCATCAGTACCAAATCTTAATGCAATACCTCTCATGATATTATCTTCACCTTTTTTATCTGCACCAAGTGTGATTGCGGATGTATTGATATTTTTTGCAGAGGAAGCTGAGTCGTCACCAACTTTACCAATACTGATAGTGCCTTCACTCCAAAAAGACCAGCTTGAACTTTGATCATTTAAATCATTTGTATTATCATTTGAAAAATAAAGAGGAATTAAACTATCTGATAAGGAATTTAAAATTTCATTATTAAATTGAAACTTTATATTTTGATTTGTTAAATTTATTCTTCCACTATTTCGTCTTAACCATTCCATACGATTGAGCACTGGATAAGTTGTATGCTGTATAAGTTTTTTTGTAGTTTCAGACTGTGTTTCAATAGAAGCAACATCATCTTTATTTGCTGTTGGATCAATACAACTAATGACACCAAAACCACAAGTTAAATCATATTCATTAACATCTCTATTAGCAGCATTATTTTTAAAATCTAAAATAAATAATTTAAGACCATCAGCGCTTAATGCAATTCCTGCAGGTTCATCAATTTCGTCTGAGAGGTCGTAACCAGTCGATTCAAGTGTTACATTGGATAAATCAAAAGGTGTGCTTAGTGTGAATTCTTTAATTTTTTGTGTGCCTGTTCCTGTAACGTACATTTTAGATCCATCAGAGCTAAATGCAAATCCTTGTGGAGTCCCATTTATTTGTTTTAAAGTTTTGCTGCTTGTTCCAGTATATTCTTTTTGAAGAACTGCGTTTGAGAGATCAAAGGGACTACCCAATGAATATTGTTTAATCGAGTCATTACCTGTCTTATCATAAATAAAAAGTTTTGTTCCATCCGTATTAAATGCGATAGCTACAAAATCCAAACCATCCCCATTAAAATATACATTCTGATGTGTAATGGTTGAAACATCATAGGCAGTTGATAAATTATACTCATTTATTTCTTGATCATCGGTTCCAGCAAGAAACAATTTTGTACCATCAGAATTAAATTTTATATCTCTTGCATCTATTTGTTCTGATACATGAAGATATACATTAGAACTTATGGTAGCAGTTGAAATATCAAAAGCTGTAGATAAATCAAATTCAAAAATTTTATTTTGACTCAATCCAACAACAAACATTTTAGTTCCATCTGGTTTAAATGTTATTCCATGTGCAAGTCTTTGCGTAACACCTTTGCTGTCAACATATCCACTCACAGCTCCAAAAGCATTAACATTCAATGAGAGAAAAATGATTATGAAAGTTATTTTTTGTATAAGTTTCATTGATAGTTTATATTTTTTTTTGGCGAACTATATCAACTTATCTTTTAGATCAAAAGCAGTCATTAACTCATTCCATTCTCGCTTAGATAATCCTGATTTTTCAGCATCAATTTCTTCCCCACTAATCAATTTTTGAATTATCTTTTTGCCTTTTGAGGACACTTCAGTTCCACCCACTCTATAATCCATAAATGCATCATATGTAATTGGAACCCATTTTTTTACTGTATCAAGCATAGCATCTGCGTAAGCTCTGATTTCATATTGAGCGTGATGATCTGCTCTTAATCTTAAAAAATTCATTAAATTTAAAAGGTCTGTTTTCCAGTACCACTGCGTATAAGTATTTAAAGTTAAATTCATTCTTGCTAGTTCTCTTGCTAAACCAACTTGTTTTTCATCAATTACTGAACCATCATATCGCTCGTTTAGCATAGTTTCGTAATTATCATAAGTTTGCTCAGCATCTTTTTTTAACAAATCTAAAACTTTTTTTGCTTGATCTCCTGTAAGCACATCTCCTCTTCCTTGACGATTACTTTGAGATTGAGCAGCTAAATTCTCTACGGCAGGTAAATAAAATTCTTTATCCAAAATAGAGTATCTTGCAGAATACTCATTTACATTTGCTGTTCTATGTCTGATCCATTGTCTTGCAATAAAAATTGGCAGTTTAACATGATATTTTATTTCACACATTTCAAATGGAG
>LULK01000636.1_pt1 | contig 11973 bp, 12 predicted proteins | sample 728181 | NCBI WGS metagenome assembly LULK01 (sample SAMN03860291, study PRJNA289734) | marine metagenome | biome: seawater column; feature: ocean; material: water; isolation source: Red Sea water column Station 169 - depth 10m | place: Saudi Arabia: Red Sea | collected 2011-10-15 | depth 10 m | reverse complement strand
AAGTTCGATGATGAGCCTCAATCGATTTTGGAAGAAGCTCTAAAGATAAATGCTTCTAAGGTCTTCATTAATTCTGAATATGGCGTTGACGAAAGACGCAGAGATGCGAATTTAAAAAAACTTTTGAATCATAATGGAATTGATTTACATGAATTTGATTCTTCTATCATAAATCCCAATAAGATTTTCACTGGGGCCGGGACATATTTTAAAGTTTTTACCCCTTACTCAAGATCTTTTAGAGAAGAGCTTAATGAAGATTATCTTCAATGTTTTCCTGAGCCTATCAAACAAAAAACTAAAATTGGTGAATCAGATGAAATACCTAATTTCGAACTTGGGGATGTGCTTAAAAAAAATGCTTTAAAACTTTACGAACCTGGAGAAAAAGCAGCTAAAGAAATTTTAGAAAATTTTTTTAAAAATAAAATTTCTGATTATAAAGTCGCTAGAGATTTTCCTGCTCAAGACTCTACAAGCAAACTTTCAGTTTATTTATCCTCAGGAATTATTTCTGCAAAAACATGCGTTTCTAAATTATTAGAAGTATCAGAAGACTCTCCGGGCACAGGTGAATATTCTTGGTTTAATGAAATTATCTGGCGTGAGTTTTATAAATATATTATTTTTCATTATCCCAGAGTCAGTATGAGAAAATCTTTTAATGAAAAGTATGATCAAGTCCAGTGGAGAAATAATGAAGAAGATTTTATTGCATGGACAAAAGGAGAAACAGGTTTTCCAATAATTGACGCCGCCATAAAACAATTATTAAACACAGGTTGGATGCATAATAGACTGAGGATGATAGTAGCTATGTTTTTAAGTAAAAACTTACTTATTGATTGGAAAAGGGGAGAAGAATTTTTTATGCAAAATTTAATCGATGGAGATCATGCCTCCAATGTTGGAGGCTGGCAATGGAGTGCTTCGACAGGCGTTGATGCTGCACCTTATTTCAGAATTTTTAATCCCATTACACAATCCGAGAAATTTGATAAAGAAGGATTATTTATTAAACATTATTTGCCTAATTTAAAAAGTTTATCAAGCAAAGAAATCCATAATCCTGACACTAAATTAAGAAAAGAATTTAATTATCCAATGCCAATAACTGATCTTTCTTCATCTAGAAAAAGAGCGATAGAAGTTTTTTCAAAAATATAAAATGCCCAAAGATCATACTCCGGAATACATGAAACAGCTTGCTGCTAAAATTCTGGAAATTAATTATAAAAACGAAACCTTAAAAATGTCTTTTGAAGCTACTGAAGATATATGTCATACAAACGGCACCATTATTCAGGGAGGTTTTACGACCGTAATGATGGATTCTTGTATGGCATTTTTGGTTATGGAATTAACAGATTTTATTTACACTCCCATGTCAATTGATATAAATGTTTCTTTTTTATCAGCAGGTAGTCCAGGAAAGCTTTTTTGCGAGTCAAAAATTATTAAATTAGGAAAGTCTATTGGCTTTTCTTCAGCAGAACTTTATCAAAGTGAGAAAATCATTGCTAAAGCATCATCTAGTCTCAAGCTAATAAAATTAGGAGAGCCAAAAGACTTTTTGATTGACAATATGGCAAAGGACGCAAAAATAATCAAAGCTTAGATTCCAAAGTCCCAAGAAAGCCCTTCACGATATTTTTTTAAAACTTGTTTTGCAATAAGTATCCTATGTACTTCATCTGGTCCATCAGCTAATCTCAGTGTTCTTGCTCCTTGATACATCCCAAATAAAGGCAAATCAGCAGATACACCTTTCCAGCCATATACCTGAATAGCTCTATCTACAACTCTATGCATAGCTGCAGGGACATAAATTTTTATAGCAGATATATCTACTCTTGGATCTCCTTCAGAATCCATGACCTCAGCACAATGAATAGTCATTAATCTTGCTGTTTGTATATCAATATACGAATCTGCGATAAAACCCTGAATAAGTTGTTTTGATTCAAGCAAACCGCCATGAACTTTTCTGGTGGTTGTTCTTTGCATCATTAAATCAAACGCTCTCCACATTTGTCCAATACTATTCATGCAGTGGAATACTCTTCCTGCTCCTAACCTATCTTGAGCAGCAGCATGACCAGAACCTCTTGCTCCTAATTGATTTTCAATTGGAACTCTGACATTTTCATACTTTATTTCAACATGATCACCGCCAGTATGACCCCAGATGGGGACTGATCTTATTACATTAAAACCAGGAGTATTAGTTGGAACTATAATCTGTGTCATTCTTGAATTTACTTCACCAGAATCATCCTCTTCTTCTGTTCTACACATAACGATTGCAAAATCTGCTCTTATTCCATTTGAAGTCATTACTTTATGCCCGTTAATGACCCATTCATCTCCTTCCTTTTTAGCTGTAGTTTTGATAGATCTTGGATCAGATCCTGCATTTTCAGGTTCTGTCATAGAAAAAGCTGATTCCATTTCTCCTGCTATCAGTGGCTCTAACCATTTTTTCTTTTGTTCATCCGATCCATATTTGAGAAGAACTTTTTGATTTCCTGAATTTGGAGCAATTACACCAAATAATCTATTAGAAAGAGGTGACCAAGCCAAAATTTCATTCATGTAAGCGTGTGCCATAAACCCAATTCCCATGCCGCCATATTCTTTAGGCAAATGTGGAGCCCATAATTTTTTCTTCTTCACTTCTGATCTTATTTCTTCCCTCAGAGCCTTGGCATCATCACCACCTTTATAAATTTTGGCTTCATTCGGTATTATTTGATCTGCAACAATAGAAGCTGTTGATTCTCTAATTTTATTTATTTCTTTTGAAAGAGTTGGTATTGGTGATATTTCCATAATATTTTCGATTTATTTTCAATTATCTAGCATAATACTTTATCAGTTTATTTTCGTAGACTAAATATTTAAGGGGGCAAGAATTGTTTAAAAAAATTATCGTTTTTAATTTGTGTTTGTTAATTTTCGCCTGTGCAGAAGATAAAAGTAAAATTGTATATATTGAGGATTTAACTACTTTAAAAAATACTTCTTCAGGCCAAGTAATTGGCTTTAACCATAAATTTAACTCTCTAGCTTGGTATGGCATCCCCTACGCCAAACCACCTGTTAATGAACTTCGGTGGAGAGCTCCACAACCTATAGAAAACGACAAGGAAATTATTAAGGCAACCTCATTCTCAGACATTTGTTTTCAAAACAGGAGTTTTGTTGATTATAGTGAAGAAAAAGAAAATTACGTCGGTTCAGAAGATTGTCTGTATCTGAATATACATTCCCCAAGAAACTTAGCGGAAGATGAAAGCCTGCCTGTTATGGTTTGGATACACGGAGGTGGAAATACTACTGGAGCAGGAAGTGCTTATGATTTTAGTAGGTTAGCTTCTGAACAAAAAGTAATTGTAATTACTATAAATTATCGACTTGGACCATTTGGTTGGTTTTACCATCCTAGTCTTATTGAAACCACTGACTCAAAAGAGGATAAATCCGGAAACTTTGGACTGTTAGATCAAATACTTGCTTTGAAATGGGTTAAAAAAAATATAAAAGAATTTGGTGGAAACCCCGATAACGTCACTATATTCGGAGAATCTGCAGGTGGACATAATGTCTTTTCTTTAATTTCTTCAGATCTTGCAAGCGGGCTTTTTCACAGAGCAATATCTCAGAGTGGCTCAACTAGAACAACTTCTGTAGAAGACGCCTCAAATTATGTAGATGATGAATTAAATCCTGGTTGGCCAACTAGTTCTAGAGAAATAGTTAATAACCTTTTAATTAGAAACAATGATGCTAAAGATGCTTATGAAGCAAAAATATTACAAGATTCTATGAATAACTCGAACTTAAAAGACTTTTTACAAAGCCTAAGTTCTTCAGAAATTTTAGATACTTACCAAGAAAAGATAGTTGCTGGAATGTTTAACGTCCCTAGAATTATTGCAGATGGATATGTTTTACCCAAACAAGGTATGGAGTTTAGAAGAGGACAATTCAATAAAGTTCCCACCATGCTCGGAACAAACAGGGATGAGATGAAGTTATTCTTTGCACTGGATGAAGAGTTTGTCACAAGTTTTAGTAATTTCATCATTTTTGTTAAAGATAAAGAAAAGTATGAAATTGAAAATGAATATGCTTCCAATAACTGGAAAATTAGTGGCGTAGATCAACCAGCTAGAAAATTAGTAAAATCAGGTAACTCAGATGTTTTTGCTTATAGATTTGATTGGGATGAAGAACCAACTTATTTGTGGATGGATTTTTCTAAAATTTTCGGTGCAGCTCATGGATTTGAAATTCCATTTGTATCAGGAAGCCTAGAGTTTTTTGGATTTGAAAGGTTTATTATCAACGATAAAAGTAGACCAGCAGCAAGAGAATTATCAAATTCAATGATGTCTTATTGGGCAGAATTTGCTTATACAGGAAATCCTGGCTCTGGGAGACAGAAAGACTTAGAAAAATGGCAGCCTTGGCAAAATGGACCTGGCAAAGATAAATTTATTGTATTGGACTCATCTAACGATAAAGGTATTTATATGTCGAAATCTGAATTATTTTATGACGATGAGCTGCAAAGGTTAGCAGTAGATACTAGAATAGGAGATATAAAAACTAAATGCACATACATTAATAATTTAAAAGAGTCTGGCAATAAATCAAATTTTGCTTTGGAGGAGTGTGAAAAATTATGAGAAAAATAGATTTTTATTTCGACTTTGCTAGCCCGAATGCTTATTTGAGCCATAAAGTTATGCAAAAAATAAAACAAAAGTATGACGTTGAGTTGAATTACATCCCTGTGTTACTAGGAGGTATATTCAAAGCAACAAATAATAAGCCTCCCATGGAGCAGTTTTTTGGCGTCTTGAATAAAAATGAATATCAAGGAATCGAAATGGAGAGGTTTGTTCAAAGACATAATCTTAGTCTCTTTAAAATGAATCCTCATTTTCCAGTTATTAGTCTCCAAATTATAAGAGGAGCAGTCGCAGCAGATATGGATGGTTATTTAGAAGATTATATTGATAAAGTATTAGTTCACATGTGGGAGGAACCAAAAAAAATGGATGATCCTGATGTAATTAAAGCAGCATTTGATGAATCAGGCTTTGATTCAGAAAAATTGATGAATCAGATGCAAGATCCTGAAGTAAAAGCAAAACTTATTTCAAATACTGAGAAAGCTGTTGAGCGTGGAGTTTTCGGTATTCCAACTTTTTTCGTTGATGATGAAATTTACTTTGGTAAAGATACTATTTGGATGATTGAAGAGATTCTTGAATCTTAGTTTTTTGATTTGAAAATTTACCTATCCAACTCCAAATTAATAAAATACTTAAAAAAATTAAAAGAGAAAGCCATTCAGGAGTATTCAGAAAAAATAATAGAAAGCCAAAAGCTGAAATTGAAAAACTTATAAAACAAACAATAAGAAGCGTTTGGTGATTGGAGAATCCTTGATCTAAAAAATAATGATGAATATGTTCTCTATCTGAACTAAAGATTGAGAGTTTTTTAATAAATCTTTTCCATATCACTCTCAAAGCATTTAATAATACTAATCCAACACACCAAAGCGCTTCAACTGGACGTACAGTCTGTTCGTAAATATTTAGAGGATCTTGGGTAAGAAAAATAAAAGAGCAAGCAAGAAAAAAACCTATCATCATGGCACCATGATCACCTATGAAAACCTTGAATTTTTTCCCAAGCAAACCCAAATTCATTATGCTGTAGGGCAAGAGCGCGGCTAGCAAAGATAAATGGGCTAGATTAAATCCACCTCTACCAATAATGATTAATCCCACTAAAGCCAATAGAACTTGAAATGAAAAAAAACCGTCAATACCGTCTATCCAGTTAAATGCATTGGTAATTCCTACAACACAAAAAATTGTAAATAGAAATGCAAAATAACTGGGAAGAACAAGATCGTTCCCTCCAAATATGGCCCCTAAATTAATAAGATTCATATCGCCCAACTGAATCATTAAAATAGTGCAGCTAACTTGTGCAAAGAGCCTTACCCAAACCGGTAAAGTGATTAAGTCGTCAATAAGACAAATCATCAAAAGTACTAAAGATAGAAACAGCAACCAAAAAAAAGAAACATAAGGAAAAGATTCTAGAGAGCCAAAACCCTCGGCTGGAATCTGAATATTAAAATAAGGAGTTAAATTAAAAAAGCTTAATAAAAAAGAACAACTGAAAAATATAGCAAAACAGATCCCAAAAGATAAACCTCCTGAAATGGGTACTGCGCTTTCGTGCCTTTTTTTAATACCATCGGGAATATCAACAAAATTTCGTTTTTTAAAAAAATGACGAACTAAAAGGTGAATTATAAAACCCAATAGAGAATATAAAAGAAATAAAGAAAACAATTCTATAAAGAAAAGAAATTATTCAATTTAAAAAACTATCATCCTTTTCTAACATTAAATCGTAAATAGGCTGAAAACTTGCCCACATTGCAAATTCAGATCCAACTTGAGATTTTGTCAACTCCGCAACTTCATCGGAAATTCTTTCCATTTGACCTGCCGATTCAGCAATTAATTGAGACTGACAACACCTATCCATTGATAAAAAAGCCCACAAAGCTGCATCGACGGATTCACCAGTAGTTAAGAGACCATGATTTTTTAGAATTGCAGCCTTTTTATCACCTAAAGCTTTAGCAATTCTGTCTCCTTCGTCAGTTTCTAAAACTACCCCAGTATAATCGTCAAATAACACATGGTTGTCATAGAAAGCGCACGAATCTTGTGTAATTGGTTCCAGAAGACGGCCTAATGAAGAAAAAGATTTTCCATACATTGAATGAGAGTGCGCAGCTGCATTTACATCAGGTCTTGCTTCGTGCAATCTTGAGTGAATTGCAAAAGCTGCAGTATTGAGCATTTTTCCTTCACCTTGAACAATGTTCCCATCTCTATCAACAAGAATTAAGTCAGAGATACAAATTTGACCAAAATGCATGCCAAAAGGATTTACCCAAAAGTAGTGAGGATATTCAGGATCTCTTAATGTTATATGACCAGCGATTCCTTCGTCATAACCAAAATGAGAAAACATTCTAAAACCAGCAGCTAACCGTTCCAATTGGTGTCTTCTAATTTCTTCCGGTGTTTTACACTCTATTGGAAGTAAAGAACCTTTTTCTTTTTGAGGTAATTTTCCTAAGGAAGTATCTATAGGAAGTTTAATTTCTTTGTCTGACATAATTCACTCCATTAAATAATTATGCATTTAAATCATTTATTTAAATAAATATTTTGTACAATTGTATTCTAAACATTAAAAAAAATATGGCAAAAATAAAAAAGGGATTTCGTGTAGAAAAAGATAGTTTGGGTGAAGTATTAGTTCCTAAAAATGCTTTATACGGGGCACAAACTCAAAGGGCCGTAGAAAATTTTCCGATTAGCGGAATAAAGATGGATTTTCCTTTCACTAATTCGTTTGTAGATTCACTTGGATTAATTAAAGATGCTGCTGCAAGAGCTAATAAAAAATTAAACCTTCTTGGGTCAAAAAAAGCTAATGCGATCTCTAGGGCCTCTAAAGAAGTTTGGCAAAGCAAACGCAATGAAGAGTTCCCACTTGATGTTTTCCAAACCGGCTCTGGAACAAGTTCCAATATGAATGCGAATGAAGTAATAGCAAATCTAGCTACTAAGTATGGCGGCATTCAAATTGATCCAAATGATGACGTAAATATGAGTCAAAGTAGCAATGATGTCATTCCAACTGCTATTAAGGTAAGCGCTTATAAAGATCTTACTGAAAAACTATATCCTGCGCTTGATAAATTAATTTCAGAAATTAAAAAAAAGGAAATTTTATTAAAGGGAATTATCAAAACTGGCAGAACTCATTTAATGGATGCAATGCCTTTGGAAATTTCACAGGAACTTTCTGCTTGGACTGCTCAGTTACAGAATACAAAAAAAACTTTAGCCTTTTTAGAAAAAAGGCTTTTGGAAATGCCTTTGGGAGGTACCGCAGTTGGTACAGGCATTAATGCTCATCCTAGGTTTGCTAAAACTTTCGCAAAAGAACTTTCGGTTTTAACAGGAGGAAAATGTAAAGCAATGTCTAGTGACAATTTTTTCCATGAATTAAGTTCTCAAGATACAGCTGTGCAAGTTTCAGGAGAGTTAAAAAACCTCGCTGTAACTTTAATGAAAATTTCAAATGATCTTAGGTGGATGAATTCTGGACCTTTGGCAGGATTGTCAGAGATAGAGTTAAAAGGCTTGCAACCTGGCAGCAGTATTATGCCTGGTAAGGTTAATCCTGTAATACCTGAGGCTGTGGCCATGGCTGCTGCTGATGTTATTGGAAATGACGTCACTATAACTGTTGCCGCTCAGTCAGGAAATTTTCAACTCAATGTTATGCTCCCTGTTATTGCTTATAATCTTTTGAAAAGTATTGCTTTATTAACTGGAAGCATGAACGTTCTAGCTGAAAAAACGATTAAATCTTTTAAAATTAATAAAAAATCACTGGAGAATGCTTTAAATAAAAATCCAATTTTAGTAACAGCATTAAATCCTATTATTGGATACTCAAAGGCTGCTGCGATAGCCAAAAAAGCATATAGTGAAGATAGGCCCATTATAGAAGTTGCAATGGAGGAAACTGACCTTACGGAGGCGAAATTAAAAAAAATACTTGATCCCTTAAAGCTAACAAAAGGAGGAATAAATTAAAATGGATAAAAACGATCTAACAAATAATTCTTGTGAAGCTTGTCATGCAGATGCTCCCTTAGTAACTAAGGAAGAAATTGAAGAATTAAAGCCTAAAATTCCAGCATGGGAGATATTAACTATTGATGATATCGATAGACTAAGCTGCAGTTTTGCTTTTAAAACCTATATGGAAGGTTTGAGTTTTGTTTCAAAAGTTGCTGCTATGGCAGAACTTGAAGACCATCATCCTGAGATAGTTCTGGAATGGGGCAAGGTAACAGTAAGTTGGTGGTCACATAAAATTAAGGGTTTGCACAAAAATGATTTTATAGCCGCTGCTAAAACTGATTCAATTTATGCTGATTGAACTTTAGGTATTATGATTCTCGAACCCACTATAAATCCTATTAGAGTAACTAAACCCATGATTTGAAAAGCTTCAAGGTAAAAATTTAAATCAAAGGCTCTTCCTACAAAAAATATTCCAACTGGCTGAAGCGGCACTACTATCATTCCAGAAAAACCTCTAACTGAGCCGAGATTGACCGATCCAAAAGCTTTTAAAAAACATGCACTCATTAAAACCATTGCACCACCGAACCCTAGCCCAAACATAAAACAAAAGAAGGTGAAAAACAGGAAACCTCCAGAAAAGGTGATGCCAAAGATTCCCAGTGACTGCATTAACATCATAATCATTACCGGTTTATTTGGATTTAATTTATCAACCAAGTAGCCAAATAAGACTTTACCAACAACACCTCCAAATGCGGCAACTGAATAAGCAAAAACATATTGTTTAATTGGAAAGGTCAAAAGGAAAAAAGTTTCGTTAAAGCCAACTTTTTCCGAGTGCAACGGGAGATGGAGCAAAACTCCTCCCATAGCAAAAAATTGAAAGGCAAAGGTAAGTGATATTATCCAAAAAATTTTTGATTTAAAAAAATCAGAAATTTTTAATAGTGTTTGATCTAAATTTGAAGAAGGTTTGAACTCGGAGTCGTCTTTTTTTTGTCCAATCTCTTCAGGATTATTGATTACTATTATTCTTACAACGGGTAAAAGAACAAGAATTACAATAGAAGCAAAAACCAAATAAACATTTCGCCAGCCAATTAAGTCTATTAAAGGATCAACCAAAATAGGAAGAACAACTCCTGAAAAAGAAATACCAATAGCCGCAATACCTAATGCGATTCCGGCTTTAGCATCAAACCAATTAGCAACTAATTTGGTAATAGATAAATTACCTAGCTATGCTCAGCCCATATTTGTGAGAATAATTGAAGAACTTGAGACAACCGGAACGTTCAAGTTGAAAAAAAATGACCTCAGGGAAGAGGCTTATCATTTAGATAAAGTTAAGGGAAATCAAGTTTTTATAAAGAAACCTGGACAAAGCAACTATGTCCCTTTAGAAAGGGATTATTATGAAGTCATAGAATCTGGGGAAGCTGGTTTTTAACTAGCTATTTAATATTACTATCAATTAAAACCGCAATTAATAATGCTGGTTCAGTTCCATTATTAACCCAAGCGTGATTAGTTCCTCTTTGAACAACAACATCAAATGGTTTTATATCAACCTCCTCTTCATCTAAGATTAAAGTCACATCGCCTTTCAAAAGAATAATGTAATCGACTGTTTCAGTTTTATGCATTGCTGGATGTTTTGAAGTATCAACTCTATGATGCGCTGCACCAACTTTTTCAAAAGCATCAGCTGCTATTTCTTGAAGCATATCTTCTGGAACCCCTTCTGGGAGTGGATTAATTTGAAAATATCTGAATTTAGTGCCTCCTCTAGATGGAGATAATATAATTTCATCATCTGCTCTATCAATTACATCCGTTGAAATAACCTCATTTCCATCGGTGTTCCATAACTCAAATAATCCACCAACATCCTCACCAATTGATGCAGCTGGTGGTCCATCTATGGTAACAATTGATCTTCCATTATCGTTATGTCCAGTAACTATTCTTCTCATATTAATTCCTCATATTTTTTAGTTTTTCTTTAATTGCTTGTGCTCTGTTATCAGATCTATCATTACAAATTATTACCATATCGCATCCTGCATCCAATGACATTTTAACCTTGTTAATAAGGCTCTTGTTTCCAGATCCAAGCATAGATAGATCATCACTAAATATCAAACCTTTATAATTAAGCTTATTTCTTAGAACATTATTAATCCAAGTATCTGAGAAACTTGGGATTTTACTATCAACTTTAGAAAATAATATGTGGGCACACATTATCACATCTAATTTATCATTTAATTTAATATAAGGTTTTAAATCTTCGTTTAATAATTCATCAAGTTCTCTTTCATCAACTGGAAGTTCTACATGGCTGTCTTCAACTACGCTTCCATGACCAGGAAAATGTTTACCTGTAGATTTCATTCCTGCTTCATGCATTCCGTCAATATAATCTGAAGCATTATTAATTACTTCAAGAATATCCTCTGAGAAAGATCTATTTCCTATAACACTTGAAATACCTTTATTGATATCTAGTACAGGCGCGAAGTTAATATCTATGCCTACTGCAATTAGTTCACATGATACCAACCATGCCAAGTCTTTTATAAACTCTTTATCATCATTCTCTTTTGCAAAAAGAGAGGCATCTTGCATTGAGGGTATCTTTGTATATTCATTTTCAAACCGTTGCACTTTCCCACCCTCTTGATCTACAGCTATGATTATGTTTTCTTTGATCAAATGAACTTCTTTAATTAGATTATTAAGTTGATCATATGAATCAAAATTTCTTGAAAAAAGGATTAAACCTCCAATATGTTTGCTTGAAAGTATAGTTTTATCATTATTGGAAAGATTTTTTCCATCTATATCAATCATTAACCTTCCAAATAAATCAGTCATAATCTACTAATGTTTTTATAGAAAATCCTTTTTCTTTAATTAATTTACTTCCTCCAAGTTCAGTTAAGTCAATAATAGATAAAATCAATATATCTTGATTGCTAACATTAAAGTTTTCTGTTAACAATTCAGCACATGCGATTGCAGTACCTCCAGTTGCAACCAGGTCATCAACAATTACAATTTTTTGACCTTTCAAAATATTTGTATTTTTTTGGATTTCTATTGAGGTGCTACCATACTCGAGATTAAAACTTTTTTGAAACGTTTCATTTGGAAGCTTTCCTGGCTTTCTAGCAAGAACAAAAGGCAGGCTCAAATCTCTTGCTATAGTTCCTGCAAAAATGAATCCTCTACTCTCAATGCTAGCAAC
>LULK01000538.1_pt1 | contig 12000 bp, 12 predicted proteins | sample 728181 | NCBI WGS metagenome assembly LULK01 (sample SAMN03860291, study PRJNA289734) | marine metagenome | biome: seawater column; feature: ocean; material: water; isolation source: Red Sea water column Station 169 - depth 10m | place: Saudi Arabia: Red Sea | collected 2011-10-15 | depth 10 m | reverse complement strand
AGCAGGAAATAAGGCAGTATCTTTGTTTGATGTAAATTTAGTATAAATACTTTCTTCAGCATATATATCTTCTTGTGTTTTAGACTGTTCTTTTTCTTCTGCTACTTCTCTTAATGCATGTAGTATATTTTGAGAAAATTTTTCATTATTTTTAACAATATCTGCCCGTTTATTAATTAAAGACTTATCCATGGTACTATAAGGTTCTGCTTTCATACCATACTTTGCATCAACAATAATTGGGGCCTTATTAGATCTAATAGTTCTTAAGAACTTAGGAGACTTTTTCATTTCAACTTTAAGCTCATTTATTGATAAATTTAATAAAGGCTCAATATCAATCCTCAAGTCGAATGCATAATACCAACCAGCATATATTGGGTGCATACAATATTTTTGATGGAGAGGTGCAACTAAATGAAGTCTAGATTTACCATAATAATATTCATTTAAGGTAATAATTTCCCCTTTTTTAATTATAGTTTCAGTATCAGATTTATTCGCAGTTTTAAAAAAAGACTCCCAAGTCTCTGGCTGTTTTTTTTTGACAATATTTAAAACTTTAGCTGTCATTATACTATCACTTAATGCGCTATGAGCGTCAGTTGAGTCAATACCTTGCATTCTAGCTAATGATTCTAATTTAAATACAGCATTATTTTTTTCATTAAATTCTACTTCTAAAATTGAAGGATCTATTGCATAAGCTGCACGAGCAATATTAATACCATCATGTCTTTTGTTCGGAGCAGCATTTGTTAAATATGGATATCTAATCCCTTTAAAAAACTCTTTTCTTATCATTTCATCATCAAAGCCAATATTACTCCACCCGCAAAAAATAGAAGGCGACCATCGTTTGAAAATTTTTTCAACTTCTCCTAACATTTGATAATGAGAGAGATTGGTTTGAGTTAATTGCTTTATAGATGTTTTATTTACAATAAGTGCCATAGCCTGAAATACCTCTCCTTCTGGCAAACGACATCTTAAATTAAATCTGTCTTTCTCTTTAAAATTCTCATCAACTAGAACACCACCAATTTCGATGATACTTCCAAAGTCCGTGCTTGCACTCGACGATTCTATATCCCAAATTGCTAAATTCATAATTTTATCCTTAAATTAGCTAATATTTTATAGGTTTTTGGAAAGTTTTTTAAAGACTTAACCATTAGCATATAAACGATTAGCTCAGGTATTAATAACTCTTTTATGGATAGGTTAAATAAAGTCAAGATATATTATTCAATTCGTAAAACTTTTTAACCCTTCCTAAAAATAAATTTTGATACATTTCTAATTCTGCTCCTTCAATTTTAAATTCTTGGAATAAAATATCTTTAGTACATAATAATATTATTCCTGCTTTCATCTTGGTTCCATGAACAACATCATGAGCTAAAGTGTATGCTCCCAATTGCAAAAAGTAATCCTGAATATAATCTGTTTTTTTTGGTTTATTGGCTTGCTTAAAATCAATAATTACATTTTTTCCTTGATAAACACCAATAAGGTCCGCTGTTCCAGCGTACTGTTCTGGATAGTATAGAGTTTCTTCCATGCCATATATCTCTTCTAATTTTCCATTGATACCTTTTTCTATTATTTCTTTGGCCATATTTTTATATTGTTCATTGCTTTCAAAAAAACTTTCATTAATTCTTCCTCTTAAGAATTCTTCTATATAAGTATGCATAGAAGTTCCTCTGCTTGAGGCCTCTGTTTTAATTTTGTTACTTTCTTTCACTCCAACTCTTGAGATCCAGTTAGCGAGTGCAGCTTTTTCCTCTTCAGACTTTGTTGCACTTAAAATTGTTGTTACACTTGGTAGCTTATTATCTCCTAATAAGTACTTTCTGTAACCATCTTCTAAAGATCTAGAAGATTTTGGGTAAGTAAATTTGTTGCTCCACTTCATTCATTTTCTATGAAACTTTTCTTTTTTCAACTTGTCCATAGCTACTTATTGGTGATGGTGTGTCTGGATCTGGATCATCATCATCATTTGGATTTTTTATAGAGTCGATACTTCTATTAATTGCTCTTGCATCTTTACCAAAACTATCAACAACTGACATAGCTTCCTCTAATTTTTTTCTTAAAACTAAAACATTATTAAAATGCATATTAAATCTTGTACTTATTTTCTTTAGATGATCATATATTTCTGATGCATGTTTTTTAATTCTTAAACTTTGAAAACCCATATGCAGAGATTGTAAATAGCCAGATAAATTGTTCGGGCCCATAATAGTTACTTTATATTTCTTCATTAATTCTTGGGTTAATAATTCTTTTGTTGAAGGATCTTGGTAGTTAGCTAACTCTAAAAATAAACTTTCAGTTGGAGCATAAACAATTGCAAAGTCAACAGTTTTTGGAGGAACTATATATTTTTCGTTAACACTTTTTGCCTTTTCTTTAAAAGCTCTTGCAAGTTTAGTTCTAGCTTCAGCCATAGCTTTCTTATCATCTTGTTGATGTGCATCTTGGATGGCCTTATATCTCTCAACAGGAAAATGGCTATCTACTGGAACCAATACACCATCTTGAAGTTTGATTGCAAATTCAACATTTTCACTTGTATCTTCTTTCATCTTTACGTTTGATGAATACTGTGATGCAGGTAATAAATCTTTCAATAAAGAACCCAAGCTAAATTCAGCTAAGGTTCCATACTTTTTTACACCTGCTAAAATTTGATTAATTCCTTTTTGACTTTCATTTAAAGTCTCTACTTGAGTATTAAATGCAGCAACTTTTTCATCTACTTTTGTTAAAGCATTTGTCATATCTCTAGTCACACCGGTTGATAAATTATTGAATGAAGTAGACATTGATCCTAATGATGAATTAATAGTTGAATTTAAACTATCTTTTAGTCTAATTATTTCCGCATTTATATTTGCTAATTCTTCAGCTTCTTTATTCTCTTTTTCATCTTTGGGTTTTGATTTTAAATTTAAGTATAAAATACCCAAAGTTGCGCCAAGCAGTATAACTAAAATAATTAATAGAATCTTATCCATATATTCAAAGATATACGTGATTAATTAAATATCAAATATAATTCAAAATTGATTAATAATATCTCTACGTATATCTTAAAAATATGAAAAAAAAAAAAATTAATAGGAAAAACTCTGATAATTTCCCTAGAATTTTTTTATCTAAAGCAAAATTATCTAATCTTAAAGCTTTTAAAGGAGAAAATCATATCGAATTTGCTCCAATGATAAATCTCGTTTTTGGAAAAAATAGCTCAGGAAAAAGTACAATTAATCAAGCTCTTAGATTATTTAGACAAAGTTATGGTGTAGATAACTTAACTCCATTTAATTACGAATCACCCTCTGAACTTAGGGGTAAAGGTGGTTTGGATATTGATGTTGGATACTCAGGAATTGTTAATAATGGAGATTTAAATGCTAAAATTTCTATTGGAGTTGAAACCGGTATTTATCAAAGTCATATTGATAAAATTTTAGAAGAAAAAAAATCGTTAAGCTACTCATTTAAATTTAAAAAAAATTTTTATTCTGGTAAAAATTTAGTTAAAGAAAAGACTGTACTAACTCAGCTCAATTACTCAAATTCTGGTGGTGAAGTTACTGTAGATTTCCCTCAACATAAATTTTTCGAAGATAAGAGTGATTTAGGATTAGCAATAAGGCAGGGACAACAATATCACTCAGGTGATTATTTTTTTTCTAGAAAAGGAGATAAGGGATATAAAGATGATTCTATATATAAAAGTGTTTATCACCCATACTATTATCCAACACAACTTAAACCTGAAAATTTAAATATCAAAGATATCGAAAATATTTTTTATGAGCTAGAAAAAGCAAATGTAAATAATATAATTTTTAAATTTTTAAAAGATTTTTCAAAATATTTAGGAAATAAGTTATCTTCATTTAAAATTCAATTAAAAAAAAAACAAAAGAAAAAAGATAGAGATACTTATTTATATGAAAGTTTCTTATCACATAGAAAATCTATGGATCCTTTGCAAAAAGAAATGTCAAAAATTGTTAGGGATTGTAAAGGAAATTTATCTAAACAAATTTCAGCTTTCCAAAAAAAACAAGATACAATATTTAAAATACTTGATGATCAATTTATTGAATTTGATGATACCTTAGAAGATTTAATTTTACTAACAAAAGAATTCAAAAAAGATATATCTAAATTGATCATCTTTTTTAAAAAGACAAATTTTTCTAAAGGCGAATTCATTAATTATTTTACAAAAGATATTTGTTCTAAATCAAAAAATATAATTTTTTTTAATGGGTATTTTATGACTTTGCCAAATATAAAAAAAAGAGAGGTCAATCGATTTAGGGAACAAAAAGGGGAGAATTTTTTAATCACTATCTTAAGTTCTTTAATATCATCTAATCCAAGAGAATTTCGGAGTATAAATATATTTGGTGGATATCAACAAAGATTAGGTGGTGGAAGCAATGCAGTAATGACTGATATTAAAAAAGCTATGGACAAATTTTTAGTTGCTCCCGGATTAAGGCAGATACCAAAAAGATACTTTGTTAAAGGATTACAAACAGATTATGTTGGGCCATTGGCAGAAAATTTAGGGGAGTTGTTAGCAAATCCGGAAATAAATAAAGCGACAAATAAATGGTTTCAAAAATTAGAAATTCCTTACAAAGTTGATATTCAAAAGTCAGGTAATTACTACGAAATAGTATTTCTTCCAAAAAATTCAAAGATAAAAATCTCAAGTATGCATGTAGGTTTGGGATACCCTTTAATTCTCCCCTTTATAATTCAGTGCATTATTGCAAAGAATAAGATTATTTTAATTGAAGAACCAGAAGTTCACCTCCATCCTAAAATCGAAGCAGATTTGGCTGATTTAATTGTAGAGTCTTCAATACTTAGGAATAATCAATTTATAATTGAAACTCATAGTGAAGATTTTTTATTGAGAATTCTAAAATCTATAAGGAAAGAAAAATTAAAACCAGAACACGTTTCAGTTAATTATATAACACCAAATGAAAAAGAAGGTTCAAAAATAAATAAAATTAATATTAATAAATTTGGTCAATATACAACACCTTGGCATGATAATCTATTTGCTGAAAGACGAAGAGAGTTTAGTAATAAGTAATGATTTACACATATTCTTTTACAAATGAATTTTTTGAAGATATGAGAAATAACATTAATAGAAATCAAATTTTAGATGTAATTGATTTTTTAAAAATAAATATTCAATCAAAAGAAAATCTACATTATTGTGGTTCTGAAGATATTTATCAAAACTATGGTAAAAACGGAGATAACGCAGACCCTTTAGACCATTTTATAAATAGTTTTTTTCAAACAAGCGCCAGATCAAATTTTTTAAATAAAGAAAAAAATACAGATATAATATTTTATGGAAATAATGAAAAAGTTAATCAAAATGTTTTCAAAATCAATTGTAATAAAATACTTTATGATCTTAAAAGTTTGAAAAAGCAGATTGAAAAAAAAATAGAGGATGATTGGACAAATGAAAATGGTAAAAAAGACTTAAATCAAAAATTAAATCAATTATTAAAATTTTCTAAATCTATAATTTTTGTTGATAGACACATACCAGCTTGTATTGTAAGCAATGTCCCTGTACAGTTGAAACAATGGAGGCTTAGTTTAGATTTCTACAATTCATTAATTTCAAAATATAGTAAAATAAATTCTTTTTTTATTAACGGTATAAATGATAGAATCATCCGCGATTATATAAAGATAATTGAAAAAAATAAACCTAATGAAATAATTGACTTAATATATAAAATAAAAAAATTAAAAGAAGCTCAATCGAACGCAAAAAAAAATAATGAACCTTTTAACGACACAATAGAATTAGAAAGTTGTTTAAAAAAAATAGAGTTCGAGGGAAAAGAAATACTAAAAAAAGACTTAAAAAAATTTTTTTTACCACTTAGTGATATAAAAACTTATGTGATGATAAAAGATAAGGATGCTTGGCGTGAATTACATGATAGATACATTTTTTTCTTTTTTGAGGAATTTAATATCGAAAAACATACTTTGGAAGAGTTCGTTAGAGATAAAAATTTAAACATATTTGAGGTGTCCGAAGGATTAAATATTTTGGATGTTAAATCAAAGACAACCAGTAATAGAAAGATTATTAGACAAAAAGACAAGATTGCTGCTCAAATATCAAAAAAATGGGATAAAAAAGTAAGTAAACTCCCTCATTTTTATAAATTTAGGGCAAATCAAGAAAAAAAAGCTTCTTAGCACTTGTAGATTAAAAAATAACGTATATCTCTATATCAGCGATTGTTTATTTGATCGTTAGGCAGCACTAAATATGAAATATATTGATTTTTGTGCGCTGCCCACTGAACTTACTACTGATAAAAATTTTAAGGCGAAAGCTAGACTTGAGCTGTTCAATCACTACCTAAGTCACAAGGTTAATTCTGAAAGAACTGTTTTAGAAAATATAATCATTTCATTTAATAAAAAATACAGACCTGAAAGATATTCAATCATACCAAATGAAAATCCAAAAATTATTGATGATTCTTTAGAAGATATAAGATCAACAGCACATTTAATCGTTTGGGAAGCTACAGAAAAATACTTGTGGGACACTAACAGTAAAACAAATTTTCAACATAGAGAAAAATTCGACTTTTGTGTTTTTGCAAGTAATCAGCTTAAATTTAAATTAAAAACACACTTAAGACTTTTGAATACAAACAGGATTTGTGGTAAACTTCCTGACTCTGATAGCACAAGAAGTGTTTATTCAAAAATACCTAAATTTAAATTAAGTAAAAAATTTCTTTCTGAAAATGACTATAAATCTATTTCTAAAGAAACTGATATTGAAATTAGTGAAGTAAAATTAATAGATACATTTGTTAATACAAAAACAGAGTCTGGTGATGAAGAAATAAATAATCATGAAAATGATAAAGACAATGAAAACAAATGGGGCTTAACTCCTGATATTAAAGTAAATATAGAAGCAGAAGTAAATAAAGATTTAAATATAGAAAAATTTAAAAAAATAAAAAATCGATTTTTAAAAACTCTTCCACCCCGTGAAAAAGAAATTTTAAACTGTACTAAATTAAGTGAATTAGATGATAATGAAGAATTATCACTAAGTAAATTAGGTAAAAAATATAATATTTCATCAGAGAGAGTAAGACAAATATCTGAGAAAAGGTTTGCAGAACTAAAAAAAATTTTAATCAAAAATAAAAAAGACTTTGAATTAAAATAATTACGAATATCTCAGTAGTATGGAAATTAATAATAAACATAAACAAAGGAGGTTATCTTCACATAACTTTTCTAGCTTTGGTAAGAGTAGCTGTCGAGTAGCGGTAACGCCTCGATCACTTGGTTCTTCTTTCATTCCTTTCTTTAATTACCAAGTATCTGTATGCAGCAGCTCTTCCAAGGCCAGAAAGAGTATAAAAATTCATTTTAGAAGTTTTTCTAGCAGAAAATCATGCTTTGTTTTCAAAAAAAAATTAAAAGAAAAGTTTTACAATTTCTCAAACAAAAAATTAAAAATTAGAACAAATGTTAGAGGAACTAAAATTCAATATTATTGTGGAGCAAATGCATGACTTTAAAAATAGATATTAAAGACAAAATTAAACAAAACTCGTCAATGTTCGTTAACTTTATAAAAAACGCAATAACTGCATCTCCAAAAGTACAAAATAATTTCTTAGAAGTAACAACTAAAGTTGCTGAAACAGCTTTGAAAATTATTAAAGATGCTGACCTGATTGTTGATCTAAATTATAAAGGTAAAGAATTTTGGTCAATAAATCGTTGCAAAACCTCATGTTTTATAGATGGAGGTGTTGATAGAACGTCAATAATTAGCTCTGCCCCATTAAGCATAAGAGCTGGAAGCTATATAGTTAAACCAGACGCAACCAGTAAAAGAGAATTTTTTGAAGAAAGCATGGTTTTCTTAGGTGACTTATATGATCCAAAAAATGAACTATATGATTTTGTTGACGATGATTTTGAAGAAGATCAAATGCTCAATAAAAAGAAAGATGGTGCAAGAATTATATTTGAAGCTGCTACAATTGTTAAACACATCTTATTAAATAAAAAATTTGATTACTGTTTTCTCCATGGCCCACTAGAAGCAACTGTAATGCCATTTACAGTTGCGGGCTTTCCAACTTTTACTAAATTTGCAGTTGAAAATATGTTTCCATTTATAAACAAGAATTCAAACATAGAGTCCCGACATTTTATTAATGCTTATTTGGAAGCACTTAATTATATAAAGAAAAGTAAATTCCCAATATATGGTATTGTTGAGACATCTAATTCAGCGCCATACATTAAAAATTTATTATTTAATTATAAAATCAAAGGAACAATTTCTGATAAAGATTATAATTCAGTAATCAAAACGATTAAAAAATATAAAATTACTGACTCTCATATTCTTGAGATCATTTTATCAAGTGGCCAGGCCTTAAAGCCTCTTGAAGTAAAAAAACAGCTTGCAGGCTTTACAGTTACAAGTGGTTCAGCTTGGGAAGAAAAAATGGATAGCTTTCCTAAAGTATTTATTGGTTATATTAAAACATCAGACAATCAAGCACCAGTAAGAATTGAATCTCTAAATTATCCAAAATATTTGATCAAAGATTATGAATATATTTTAGGAACTTCAAGGTTATTACCTAATTATGGATTTCCGGTTGGTTTAAATGTTGTCGATAAATTTGCAAAAATTCCAAACTGGATGAGTAAAACTTCTAGGAAATATTACGCAACCCATTTGTTAAGACAAGCTATAAAAAACAAAGACCAAAACACTGTTAGTCTTGCAGTAAAAATTTTATCAAAAAAATCAAGGTCTTGGAAAAATAGACCAATAGGAGGTATATCAAAATGAGTAAATTTAATAATTGGAAAGCAATTGGAACTGTATTAGGTGAAACTGATATTAATGAGTATCACTTTAGTTTAAAAAATTATAAGGCCAAAAAAGGAGACATAGTGACTACAGCCTCAAGGCTTCCGTCTACAGATGGCACAGTGATACCTGTTACAGTTTGGGGAAAAATTTCAAGTATTGAAAGATTTAATGCATTCTTTCCTGCAGAGGCTGCTCAAGAACTGACAAACGAAGATATAGATATAAGAGACACTATACTTCCTACAACTAAAGATGAGTTAAGATGTAAAGTTATCATCCTAGGATACACAGAGGATGGGAAAGAAAAAATATCTAAACTTTTACCATTAAATTATCCAGTCATGCCTGCTGCAATAGTGAAATATCCCTCAAGTAAAGACGTAGAGGAGTTATTTATCTCTGATTTAGACTCTTCTCATCCAATCTCAATTGGTAATTTGCTTGCTAGAAAAGACGTAGAAATCAAGATTGACGGGGATAATTTAATATCTCGACATATCTCGGTTTGGGGAATGTCCGGATCTGGTAAGACTGTTTTTGTTAGAAGAATACTTACAGAATTATTAAATTTAAAATATCCAAGTTTTGTTTTAGATATACATGGAGATTATTTAGGGTTCGTCCAAAAGCAAAAGAAATATTTTCCAGATAATAAAGTTAAATTATTTTATCCTAATTTAAGCGTTAGAGCTGAAGATAAAGAAATAGTTTATACTTTAATAGATAAACTAGGAAATACACTAACGGATCCACAAAGAGATTTCTTAAACTCACTATTAGAAAAAATTAAATACGAAGGTGGAAGTCTTCTTCAATATATTAAATTATTAAATGTAAAAGCAAGAGAGTTTGCATCATCAGGTTCTACTTCATTCAAAAATGTTAAACCTGCTTCCATGTTTGTTGTGGCTAGAAGCTTAAGAATTGTATCTAAAAAACTTGAAAACATGGAACAAACAAATGCAAGACACAGAAGAAAGATGAGCCATCTTAAATTTGAAGAATTACCAGACTCAGCAACCGAACCAGAAAAAATTATTTCTAAAGGTCAGATGAGTATATTGTATTTAAGAGGTTATGAAAATTTACCAGCAAGCGCAATCGTTTCAATAGTATTGGAAAATCTATTCAGACACAGACAAGAAGCAAGCGAAGAAATTGCACCATTCTTTACTGTAATTGAAGAAGCCCATAACTTCATTCCCTCAAGATCTGAAAATAAAGATGATATTCCATCCGTTGATACAATTAGAAAAGTAATCTCAGAGGGTAGAAAATTCGGAACTGGGGTTATGATTATCTCTCAAAGACCATCTAGAGTAGACGAAACAATTGCTTCACAATGTAATAGTCAGGTTGTATTTAGGATTGTCAATCAAAGAGACCAAAGAGCAACAACAAGAGACTCTGAAACTTTAAGCAATGATGATGCAAAACAATTACCTAACTTGGCAAATGGCCAAGGTATAATCAGTGGGCAAATCGTAAATTATTCTTTACCTGTTCAAATAAAATTTGATGAAAAATTAATCAATGACGATATTGGAAATGAAAACTTCATTGATACTGTTGAAAATTGGGATGATAAAGAATCTGTAAAACTGAGAAAAAAGTTTGCAAAAGATTTTGCAGATATAAATGAAATAGATAGTAGGAGAGCAAATTGATCGAAGTTTTAAACTTAACTGAAATAATGGAATTAGCCCTTAAAATAACTTTGATTTTTTATGGTGTTTTTGTTTTTTACTTGTTTGGAAAATTTGAAAAAATCCCTTACTCAGCAAGACAGACTATATATGTAATAGGAAATGGTGGTTGTTTATTTTTGGCTGGAGGCCTTATAACTAGCAATTTTTTTCTCATAAAAGGTGGAATTTTTATATTGATAATTCACGCACTTATCGATGCTCATTATTTAATTTCAAGATACGAGATGTTTAAAGAATTAGAGAAAGAAGAGAAGAAAAGTAATGAAAAAAAATAAAGATTATAATTGTCCAGCATGTAATGGGATTGGGGAAATAAAAGTAATTAAAAATATAGCTCAAATAGGTCCATTTCATCTAGGAAAGGAAGTAAAGGAAAAATGTAATTTCTGCAAAACATACAAAAATGAAAAAAATTTATTAGATGATGAATTTAGAGGAACTGTACACTAATGGGTAAATTACTAACTGTTGATGACTTAGAAATAATTTTCGAAAAGCAAAATGACAATCATGATTGCAGATGGTGTGTATATGTTAGGGCTAGAAAAGGACAAAAGGAAAAAAATGTTTTGATGATTAAATTGAATAATAAACCTTATACAAGATTCTTAAAGAATGACGGCACCATAGTTAAAAATTCCAAAGATGTTTTGAAAGACATAATGTCTAATATCGTTCAACTAATTTGGGAGATGCCTGTAAGCAAACTTGAGAAAGATATTATGAAAAAGTCAAATAAAAAGAAATTAAAGAAAAGTGGAAACTATAGAAATTAAAGAAGAAAAAGCTATTAAAGTTTTAATAAGTCCAAGTAAAAATGGATTTAATTGTGTAATTGATATTAAAAATAAAAATAATTTAAATTCTGCTGAGGAAGAACTATGTACAACAATAGCAAGGGGCCTAGTTCAACAAGCGACTTCAAGACCAAGTCAAACTTTTAAAATGGGATTAAAAGCTATAAAGAAGGATAAAAAAATTATTAGTGATAAGCTAGGTAAAGAACAAAATAATGTAATAGATTTTTATAAATATATATCAAGACCAAGATGATCAATTTTAATAAATTAACATTATTAATTAGATAGGGTTTTAATTAAACTCTTTGTACCAGATCTACCACTTGATGCCTTCGAAAATAGTAAGCATGCTTGAGAATTAAGGATTATTCCATCTTTTAATATCCTTAATTTATTAGCTTTTAAGGTTGCTCCTGTTGAGGTTATATCAGTTATAATTTCTGATGATCCGGTAAATGGATATATCTCTGTTGCGCCGAGACTCTTTACCAATTTAAATTGTGTAACTCCTCTTGAGAAC
>LULK01001133.1_pt1 | contig 12026 bp, 10 predicted proteins | sample 728181 | NCBI WGS metagenome assembly LULK01 (sample SAMN03860291, study PRJNA289734) | marine metagenome | biome: seawater column; feature: ocean; material: water; isolation source: Red Sea water column Station 169 - depth 10m | place: Saudi Arabia: Red Sea | collected 2011-10-15 | depth 10 m | reverse complement strand
ACTTTACCTTCTTTTTTATATATAGATTGTATAACAGCACTACCAATACCTCCTCCTCCAGCAATAAACAGAGATATAAGATGAAGAAACTTACAAATGTATATAATCATACAAAAAAAATATCATAATTTAATATTTATGAGTTAATATATTTTTAAAAGTTGATTAAAAAAAAGATTGTCACGATAGTCGGTGCTGGCGTTATTGGCGCTGGATGGGCTGCTAGAATGCTAGCATGTGGTCTAATAGTTAATGCTTATGACCCAAGTGTTAAGGCAAGAAAACAACTATTATCAAATACCAAAACAGCTTTAAAGAGCCTTCAAAGATTAGGTTTAAATAAAAATGCAAAACTTAGTAATTTGAAAATTTATTCTGATCTCAGAGAGTCTCTTCATTCAACCATCTTTGTCCAAGAAAATGCTCCAGAGAATGAAAAATTAAAGAAGAAACTTCTTAAAGATATAGATAAATTATTGCCAAAAAATATAATCATTGCGTCTAGTTCATCAGGACTTTTGCCTACAAGAATTCAATCTTTATGTAATTATCCAGAAAGAGTTTGTATAGGACATCCATTTAACCCTGTATATTTATTACCTCTTGTCGAGTTGGTATCAGGAAAGCAAACAAAGAAAAACACAATTACCAGAGCTAAGAAGTTTTACGAGGGAATAGGAATGAAGCCTTTGATTGTAAAAAAAGAAATTGAAGGTTATATATCTGATCGCTTACAGGAGGCTCTTTGGAGAGAGGCACTTCACATAATTAAAGATGGAATTGCTTCGACTCAAGATGTTGACGATGCGATTGTTTATGGACCTGGATTACGATGGTCTTTTATGGGTGTTTGTCTAACTTTTCATCTTGCAGGAGGGCAAACTGGTATGAAACACATGTTAGAGCAGTTTGGACCTGCTCTTAAATTACCTTGGACTAAATTAAAGGCGCCAAAACTTGATGCAAAACTAAAAAAATTAATGATTTCAGGCACAAAAAAACAGGCAGGAAAATACACTATTAAAGATCTAGAGGTGCAAAGAGATATTTTTTTGATTGAAATCATGAAAACTTTGAATAAATATCAAAGAAATAATTTTCCTAATTGGAATAAAACATTTAATAAATTTTAATATGAGCGAAAATCTTTCAATTAAAACAATCGATAAAAATAACAAGTCTATTTTGGTCGATTGGAGTGATGGTTTTAAAAGTAAATATAATTTCTTATGGTTGAGAGATAATTGTCCCTCTGAAGTGCATCCAACAGCTCGTGAACGAACTTTTAATTTGCTTGATGTATCTGAAGATATTCACCCAAAAAATTACTCTCTAAATAGTGAAGGTAATCTTGAGATTGAATGGAGTGAGGGAGGGCATAAAAGTGTTTATGAGAGAGATTGGTTGAGACATAATTGTTATTCTTTAAAACACAGTCGAGAGTACGTTTCACCATATAGGATTTGGGATAAATCCATGCAAGATACATTTACTGATATTCAAATAGATTACAGCGAAATAAATAGTAGTGATGAAGGTTTAAAAAAGTGGTTACAGCAACTACATTTTTTTGGTATTTCAATTGTTAAAAATGCTCCGACAGATGTAAATTCTGGTTTTGATATCCTGAAAAATATAAGTCACACTCGAGAAACTTTTTTTAAAACACCATTCGAGGTCATTGATATACCTAACCCTAATAATTCAGCTTATACTGCTGCAGGTCTAAGAAATCATATTGATTTACCATATTATGAGATAGCTCCAGGATATCAGTTTCTTCACTGCTTAATAAATAATGCTACTGGGGGTGAGTCAGTTGCTGTAGATGGTTTTAAGGTTATTGATTATTTAAAAAATAATCACCCAAATGATTATGACGTACTACTTAATACGTCTGTAAAATTTGTAAATAGAGACTACACAACTAATACAATTAGAGTAATGCATAAACCTATAATAACTCTCGATCACAATAATGATTATAATGATATTAGGTTCAGCGTTGCTTACATGGGAGTTATGGACTGCCATCCTGATCAAATGGATCATTTTTACTCAGCATACAGAAAGCTTTTAAGCTTACTTCATGACCAGAGGTTTGAAATTAACTTTCGTATGCAAGCCGGAGATATTTTTAGTTTTAATAATCGAAGAGTGTTACATGGTAGAAAAGAATATGATGCCAATTCTGGAGAAAGGCACCTTCAAGGTTATTATATGGACAGAGATGAAATCTTGGGTCGCTTAAATTATATTGAAAATTTAAATCCTTAAATTTAATAAAAATTAAAATAAAAAATTCATGAGTTATTCAAAGATTACAGCAATATAAATAAAAAAATTTATTAGGATTAGTTATGTTAAAAGGTAAAAGAAGCAATAGATAATGAGAAATTTTGTTAAGTAATGTCTTAAATTACTTACTTTGGTGGCTTCATCTTTTTAACCTCCATCCTTAAACCTATCCTCTAGGTGATTCTATCTTATCAAATAAATTGGATTTTGTATTTTTTAATTTGTGAATATTATGAAAACTTTATTTTACACAATGTTCATTGTCCCAAAATTTATTAACCTTTGGCATTATTAATGGTAGTTTAGCAATAACAGTAGGTCCAAATTTTTCTATATCTCCAGTTGCAAGAACGTAATTACCCATATTAATTTCATTGAAAACTTTAATGTAGTATGAACCTGGTTCGTAAGTTACTGTACTTTTAAAATCTTCACCTATTTGTGGTCCTATCCAATACCATTTTTTACCATAAGGCTCATACCATTCCCACCACTCAAAATTTTGACCATCAACTTCCTCGATGACACTTAACTCAAGGTCTTTACCTTCTAAAATACTAAATGAGAACTTTCTAAATGTATTACAATCATCAATTTTTGGAACAGTAATACCAACATAAAAATTAAATTTCTGATCAGAATTTATTAAGTAATAATGTGGATCACCATTTAATTTAGAGTATATTGCTTTTGATATTTCTGGTTTTTCTATTAGATATGCCTCATTAGGTTTATTTGGGTTTGAGTCATTTATTACAGGTTGATGAGCATAGGATAATGAACAAAAGGTAATTAAAATAAAAACACTAAAAAATTTCATAGTTTAATTTACACTATTATTTTATATGAGGCGAATATGATCTATGAAAAACAATTAATTTTGTTATAAATCAAACTTTATCATGAATTTTGAACAAGCAAGAACAAATATGGTTCTTAATCAACTAAGAGCTAATCGTATAAAAAACTCATCTTTAATTGAAAAAATTGAATTATTTCCAAGAGAAAACTTGTATCCAAAATCTTATAAACATTTGGCTTATTCTGATAAGATTATATTTCTAGATGATGGTCGCTTTATTCTACCACCTTTAACATCATTTCATTTATTACAAGCTTTGGGAGAGATTGATGATGAGAGTATTTTAGAAATTGGTTCTGGATTTGGTACATCAACATCTATTATAAATAAATTTTCCTCTAATATTGACTGTATAGAGTCTTCTATGCAAATGACTGAAGTTTTCAAAAATAGTATGAAAGACGGTTTGTTTAATGCCTCTTTATTAGATTTAACGATAGAGGAATTTTTCAATAACAAAAAGCCAAATATTAAAAAATACCAAAAGATTATTATTAATGGTTCACTTGATGAAGAGCCCATAAATATAATTAAAAATGCATCTGATAATGCAGAAATAGTTTGTATAATTGATAATCAAGATTTTAAACATAAGATTGTTAAATATATAAAAGTAGGAAGCAAATCGAATAAGTTTGTTATAGATGAAGCTTCTTCTTCTTATATTTATAAATATGTTCAATCCGAACCATTTGTTTTTTAGCAAATGGATGAATTTCAAAATAAAAAAGAATATGAAAATGAAATTTATCAGCTTTGGTTAGACAATGAATGTTTTAAACCTAAATACAATTTTGATAAAAACTTTTCTATTTGTATACCTCCCCCAAATGTAACAGGGTCGTTGCATATGGGACATGCACTTAATAACACTATTCAGGATATTTTAACAAGATATCACCGAATGAATGGATTTAATACTCTTTGGCAACCTGGAACAGACCATGCAGGCATAGCGACACAAATGGTTGTGGAAAGAAACTTAGCTGAGAAAAATATTTATCGTAAAGATCTCACAAGAGAAGAGTTCATTGAAAAAATATGGGAGTGGAAAGAATATTCGGGTTCCACAATCATAAATCAATTAAAAAGGCTTGGTAGTTCATGTGATTGGTCAAGGGAAAGATTTACGATGGATGACGGATTGTCATCTGCAGTTAGAAAGGTTTTTGTTAAATTATATACAGAGGGGTTGATATATAAAGATCAAGCTCTTGTTAATTGGGATACCAAATTTAAAACAGCTATTTCTGATTTAGAAGTTGTTCCTACGGATGTAAGCACCCAAATTTACTATATAAAATATCCAAGCTCTAATTCTGAGAGTATAACTGTTGCAACAGTTAGGCCAGAAACAATTTTTGGTGATGTTGCTATAGCAGTTAACCCCAATGACAGTAGATATACTTCATTAAAAAAAGAAACTTTTACTATTCCTTTAACATCAAGATCTATTCCACTTATATTTGATGAATATTCTGATCCCGAAATGGGAAGTGGCGCAGTTAAAATTACCCCAGCACACGATTTTAACGATTTTGAAATCGGTAAAAGGCATAACTTAGAACTATTAAATATTCTAAACGAGGATGGATCATTGAACGAAAATTGTCCAAAAGAATTTCAGGGTTTAGATCGATTTGAGGCAAGAAAAAAAGTTGTTCAATTGCTAAAAGAAAAAGGTTTTTTAGAAAAAATTGAAGATTATAAAACTACAATACCATATGGTGATCGCTCGAACACTGTTGTCGAACCTTTTTTAACTCATCAGTGGTTTTGTAATGCTGAAGAATTAGCAAAACAGGCAATGAAAGTTGTAAAAGACGGTGATACAAAATTTTTTCCATCAAATTGGGAGAAAACATACTTTCAATGGATGGAAAATATAAGACCATGGTGTATTTCTCGACAAATATGGTGGGGACATCAAATTCCAGTTTGGTATGGTCCTGATGGAAAAGAATTTTGTGCAGAAACTGAAGAAGAAGCAAAAAATTTAGCTGTAGACTTTTATAAAGCGGATAAAATAATTTTAAAAAGAGATCAAGACGTCTTAGACACCTGGTTCTCCTCAGCTCTTTGGCCTTTCTCTACATTGGGATGGCCCAATAAAGAACAAACACTAGATACATTTTACCCTAATTCTGTACTAGTTACGGGTTTTGATATCATCTTTTTCTGGGTTGCCCGCATGATGATGATGGGTAATAAATTTATGTCAGAAACACCTTTTAAAACTGTTTATGTTCATGCTCTTGTTCGTGATGAAAAAGGTCAAAAAATGTCAAAATCAAAAGGTAATGTCATAGATCCTTTAGAAATAATTGACAAGTATGGTGCAGATACACTTCGCTTTACTCTAACATCATTAAATACACCTGGAAGGGATGTAAGGTTAAGTGAGCAACGCATAGCTGGTTATAGAAACTTCGTTACTAAAATCACCAATGCCTATAAGTTTGCTGAATTTAAAGGAATTTATCCATTTACAGATAATGGCAAAGTTAACCCTAACCATATTTTTAATATTTGGATTATAAATGAGTTTCAAGAGTTATATAAAAAAGTTCAAGAAAATTATGAGAAATACTATTTTCATGAAGTAGCTAATCAACTATATCATTTTACATGGCATACTTTTTGTGACTGGTATATTGAACTTTCTAAAAATCTTTTAGACGACAATCAATTTAGAGATGAAACCAAACAAACTTTTCATTTAGTATTTAATTCTTTATTGCAACTTTTACATCCAGTGATTCCTTTTATCACTGAAAAATTGTGGGGTAAAAATAATAAAGATATCTTGATGAGTCATCAGTGGGATTATGTTGATCTAAAAACAGAGAGTGAACATGTATCTAAAACAAAATTATTTATTGATTTTATAGAGGAATACAGGTCAATAGAAAAACTTTTTGAAATCAAAAAAGAAGATACTGTAGAAATTTTTTCTAAAAACCAATTAATTCAAACAATTTTAGAAGACAATAAAAAAACATTTGAATTTTTAACAAGAAAAAAACTTTCATCATCCCATAAAGACAATAGTGTTACTTTACCTTTTAAAGAGTTTGATTTCGAAATTTCCACTAGCCAAATTGATAAATCTAAAATCAAAGAAAAACTTCAAGAAAATAAAAGCTCTTTGGAAAAAGAAAAAAATACGATTGATAAAAATTTATCAAATGAAAATTTTGTATCAAAAGCTCCAAAAGATCTAATTGATCAAAATAAAGAGAGACAAAGTTCAATTAATATGGAATTGTCTAAAATTGATAGTATATTAATTAATATTCAATAATGGTTGATAAAAGCAAATTACCAAGTAGACATGTTTCTGTAGGTCCTAAAAGTGCACCACATAGAGCTTTTTATTATGCTATGGGCATTACCGAAGAACAGATTAAACAACCTTTTGTCGGTGTAGTAACCACATGGAATGAGTCTGCCCCTTGCAATATTTCACTTTCTCGCCAAGCTCAATCAGCCAAAAAAGGTGTGTGGGATGCAAAAGGTACACCAAGAGAATTTACCACCATTACTGTTACTGATGGTATTGCTATGGGTCATGAGGGAATGAAATCTTCTTTAACTAGTAGGGAGATTATAGCTGACTCAACTGAACTTTCTGTAAGAGGGCACTGTTATGATGCCTTAGTTGGTTTAGCTGGGTGTGATAAATCTTTGCCAGGTTTAATGATGGCAATGCTAAGACTTAATGTGCCATCTGTATTTATGTACGGTGGATCTATATTACCAGGTGTTTATAAGGATAAGGACGTAACAATAGTAGATGTTTTTGAAGCTGTTGGAAAACATTCAACAGGAAAGATTTCAGACCAAGAACTCCATGACATTGAGTGTGTTGCCTGTCCATCTGCTGGATCCTGTGGCGGACAGTTTACCGCAAATACCATGGCATGCGTTTCAGAGACTATTGGTTTAGCTCTTCCAGGTTCTGCTATGACACCAGCTCCTTATGAAAGTAGAGATAAATATGCTTATGAAAGTGGAAAAGTAGTTATGGAATTAATTGAAAAAAACTTGAGACCTAGGGATATTGTTACAAAACAATCACTAATAAATGCGGCTGTGGTTGTTTCAGCATCAGGTGGATCAACCAACGCAGGTTTACATCTACCTGCTATGGCTCATGAAGCTGGTATTGAATTTACTTTGGAAGATGTCTGTAATATTTTCCAATCAACACCTTATATAGATTTGCTTTGATAGAGAAGAACATGCTCTAGACGCTGTCTTAAATGGTAAAATTAAACCTGGTCATGTTGTGATTATAAGATACGAGGGCCCAAAAGGAGGGCCAGGTATGAGAGAAATGCTATCTACCACTAGTGCCCTTTATGGACAAGATCTTGGCGAAGAGGTAGCTTTAATTACTGACGGAAGGTTCTCTGGAGGTACACGAGGTTTTTGTATCGGCCATGTAGGTCCAGAGGCTTATGATTGTGGACCTATAGCGTTAGTTGAAGATGGTGATGAAATAGAAATTGATGCAGAGAAAAATTTACTAAATTTGAATGTAGACGAAAAAACGTTATCCGATAGAAAAACTAAATGGGTTAATAAAGAACCAGAGTTTATGTCAGGTACTTTATGGAAATATATGAAAACTGTTGGACCTGCAAACCTAGGGGCAGTTACACACCCTGGTGGTAAATTAGAAAAAAAGACTTATTCAGATATTTAAATCTATAAGAATAGGGCAATGATCAGAGGGTCTATCCATATCACGGTATTCTTTTAATACTTTTAGTTTCATTATTTTACTTTTCAAAAATGGAGATAAAAGAAAGAAGTCTATTCTTATTCCTTCCTCTTTTCCAAATTTGTAAGTTTTATAATCAAAAAAAGTATAACTTTGTTTTTTTGGAGTAGTCTTAAACACATCAATTAGATCTAGATTTATTAATTTATAGAATTCTTTTCTGGACTCAGGTTGTGCTAGAGCATCATTTTTATATTTTTTAATATCATGAGCATCTTCATCATCTGGAATAACATTAAAATCTCCCATTAATAAAATTTCATATTCTTTTTTAAGTATTTCTATTTCTTTATAAAGTAATTTCATCCATTCAAGCTTATTTGTAAATTTGTCTGTATCTATAGGATTTCCATTAGGGAAATAACAATTGAGGATTGCTAAATTTTTATCTTTTATAATAACTGTATTGTTTCTTGCTTGTGTCATATTTAACTTTTTTAAGGGATTTTCACTTAATACAATCTCTCTTTTACAAGAAACACTTACCCCATTATAACTTTTTTGAGTTTCAGCCACTGTTTTCAATGAAAATTGATTAAAAAAATTTTCTACGTATTCTTTATCTAATATCTTCAGTTCTTGTAAGCAAAATATATCTGGAGCTTCTGTTTTTATTATTTTTTCTATAAGTGGTTCTCGAGCTCTTAAAGAATTTACATTCCAACTAATTATTTTCACAATTAAACGCTAAATGATGTGCCACAGCCGCAAGAATTTTTAGCATTAGGATTTGAAATAGAGAAACTAGAGCCTATCAATTCATCTTTATAATCTAATTCAGACTCATTTATGAAAGTCATAGAATTTTTATCGATCAAAATTTGTAAATCTTTAAAATTAAATACATGATCTTTGGTTTCATTAATTACATTTTCACTTTTAAATACGTACTGGAATCCAGAACATCCACCACCTTTGACTCTGATTCTAAAATATTTCATATTTTGATCTTTTAGAACTTCTTGAATTTTATTTATAGCTTTATCTGTTATATTAATACTTCCCATATGTTCAGTAATTTATCAGCTTTACCAGAAAATTCAAAAGGAAGACTTTACGATGAAATAAATGATCATCGATCACTCTACGAAAGAGATAGAGATAGGATTTATCATTCAACAGCCTTTAGAAAACTAAAAGATAAAACACAAGTATTTATGTTTGAAAAAGGTGACTATTATAGAAATAGACTAACACATACTCTTGAGGTATCTCAAATAGCAAGATCTATAAGTAGAAAATTGTCTTTAAATGAAGATCTCACTGAATGTATAGCACTATCCCATGATTTAGGTCATAGTCCTTTTGGTCATGTGGGCGAAGAAATAATTACTCAAGAATTAGATGCAAATTTCAACCATAATTATCAATCTTTTAGACAAATTACATTATTAGAAAAGAGATATATAAATTTTGATGGTTTAAATTTAACTTGGGAAACAATAGATGGCTTAATAAAGCATAATGGAAAAATACAAGAAACAAATAGAAACTACGACTTATCAAAAAATTTTAAATTTGATTTAAATAAGAATCCCTCATTAGAGGCTCAAATCGCATCCTTGTCTGATGATATAGCTTACATAGCTCATGATTTCGATGATGCTTTAAGATCAGGTATTCTGACAATATCAAGTTTAGCTGAAAATAAAGAACAATTTAATTTTATAGATTTTTCATACATTGCAAACTTAGATAAAAGTATTGCAAGAAATTACTTTTCAAGATCCATTATGAACTACTTAATTTTGGATCTTCTTAACGAAACTGAAAATACTCTTTCTAATAATTCACAAATAACATCAATTGAAGATGTTATAATAAATACAAATTTTTTGGTTAAGTTTAGTCCTCCAGTATTAGAAAAAGTAAAATTCCTTAAAAATTTTCTATTCGAATTTTTTTATACATCTGATTTTGTATATAAAAATAGAACGCAAGCTGAAAAAATTTTAGTATCTATAATAAAATTATTAAATAATGATACCTCTATGCTCCCATCAAAATGGAAAGAAAAATTACAATATGATACAGATAAGCAACAAATTATAGTCGATTATGTATGTGGTATGACAGATCAGTATGCTATAAATTTCTATAAAAAATATGTTACATAAATTAAAAAAATCTCTTTTTGAAATATTAATTAAAATTGATAAGAACGTTAGTATTAATTTTGAAGATGTTGAAGTTGAAACACTTTTTGACCAAAAAGGTGATTTTACAACTAATGCTGCTCTAAAATTTTCAAAAATATTTGGAAAAAATCCAAATCAATTAGCAGACATTATTACAAAGGCTATTAATTTAAATAATTTTGAAAAAGTAGAAATAGCTGGACCTGGTTTTATAAATTTTTTTCTTAAGGATGAAAGTTTTAATCCTCAATTATTCAATTATGAAAAGGAATTTACAGAAAATGAAAAGGTAAATATCGAATTTGTATCTGCAAATCCAACAGGCCCATTACACTTAGCACATGGAAGAGGAGCAGTTGTTGGGGATATTTTATCTAATTTATTTGAGTATTTTGGACATCCCGTAACTCGTGAATATTATGTAAATAACACAGGTAATCAAATTAATGAATTTCTATCTTCGATACTTTATTCGATTTCACATACATATAATTTAAATCTTAATGAAAAACAATTTTACAAAGGTGATTACATTAATGATATAGCAAAGAACTGTTACGAAAAATTTAAACCTTTATTTGATAATAAGCTAAGTTCCGATGAGAAAAACAATATAGTAAATTATGCTATAGAAAATCTTGTCAATCAGACGCTTCAAACACTTGGCACAGCAGGGATTAAATTCGATCAAATTTCATATGAAACAACTATTATGGATAAGGGTCATCTTCCATTAACTAAAAATGATGGCACTCCCACTTATTTTGCAAATGATATTGCTTATCATGAAGATAAATTTCAAAGAGGATTTAATAAATTAATAAATATATGGGGCGCAGATCATTTAGGATATCTCAAAAGATTGTCATCAGCGATAACTTCTTTACATCCAAAAATTGATTTTTCAGTTGTTTTTTGTCAAATTGTCAATTTAAAACGCGATAATAAAATACAAAAACTCTCAAAAAGAGAGGGTAACATTTTTGAACTAAAAAATTTAATAGATGAAATAGGAATTGATAATTTTAGATATTTTATGTCTTACAGAAAAAATGATACTCACATGGATTTAGACATAGATTTAATTAAGAGAGAGAATAAGGAAAATCCTATTTATTATATTCAGTATTCTTATGCTAGAACACAATCCATTTTAAATAAGGTAAATAAAGTTGTTGATACACCCGTTATAATTACTTCAGAATTAAAAAACTTATATAAAAAATTATTGGAGTGGGATAATGTAGTAAAATCTGCATATTTAAAAAAAGAAGTTCATTTAATAGCACACTACTTAGAGAGTTTGTCTTCATATTTCCATACATTATGGTCCTCTTCAAAAAATAAACCATCAGTAAAATTTTTAGATAATGAGAATAATATTTCCTCTAATCTAATTAAGTTATTACATAATTATCAAAATGTCTTAGACGAAGGATTAAAAATTTTAGGCATAAAGCCTAAATTACAAATGTGAAAAATCTAAAAATAGTAATAATTATTTTTTTTTTAATACTGATTTTATTATTTTCCTATCTGTTTTTTGATAATTACTTGAAGTATATTTTTTTTGATAATTTTATAACTATTACTGCTGATGAATTTGATTTTATAAAATGAACTTTCCAATAATTATATCCATTAAAAGTATTTCTTTATCTAAACAAGAAAAAAATTTTATTTCGAAGATAAAACCTTTTGGGGTAATAATTTTTGCAAGAAATATCAGTAATATTCATCAAATATCAAAGTTAAATCAATCAATTAAATTATTAAGTAAAAATACATTAATATTTATTGATCAAGAGGGTGGCATTGTAAATAGATTTAAAAAATTTAAAGAATTTAATTTTTTAGATAATTTTGAGCTTTATAAAATTTATTTAAGATACCCTTCTTTATCAAAGCAGTTAGTTTTTTTGAAATCCTTCATAACATC
>LULK01000768.1_pt1 | contig 12036 bp, 15 predicted proteins | sample 728181 | NCBI WGS metagenome assembly LULK01 (sample SAMN03860291, study PRJNA289734) | marine metagenome | biome: seawater column; feature: ocean; material: water; isolation source: Red Sea water column Station 169 - depth 10m | place: Saudi Arabia: Red Sea | collected 2011-10-15 | depth 10 m | reverse complement strand
TCACTAGCTCTATCAGCAGCTTCTTCAGCAGCTTTTTTTGCTGCTTCTTCTATTGCTTTCTGTCTAGCTTCTTCAGCTCTTTTTCTATCTTGTTCAGCTTTTCTTTTTTCTGCTTCTCTCTGTTGACTTTCAGTTTGTTGTTGTTGTTTTTGAGGAGCATCAGGAGTATCTTGCACTTCTACATCTGGAGGTAAATTAACAGTAGGTTTAGGTGTAGGCATAGGTGTAGCTGTAGGAGGTAATTCTCTTGGAACACCTGCATCTTCAAACTCTTTAGGAGGTAATTCTCTACCTCTACCACCGAGAGGTCCAGTACCACCAATTTGTTTTTTAAGTCTTTTTTTAACTTCTTTTAATGTTTTTTTATTATTTTTTGCTCTTTGTCTTGCCATTTTTCCTTCTCATTAATTGTTGCAATAGTTTACCTTTAGGCATACCAATAGCCAAAAATATTGCTACTCCTTTGCTTTTGTGCATTAAACTGATTCGTTATCGTTTAAATATATGTTACCACTATTAGGTACTTTTGGATTTTCAGGATTAACTACATCGTTAACTCCTCCAGATGGATTACCACTTAGGCTTCCACCAAATCCAGCACCAATATCATTAGCACCACCAGATACTCTTGAATTTTCAGGGTTAACTACATCATTAACACCACCAACAGGATTACTCATGCTAACATTACCACCGAATCCAACTTGGCTTCCTGAGTTAGCATCGCCTGAAAGCATTGGTCCATTAGGTGCATAATGGTCTACTTGCTCTGGTTGAGCTTTTTTATTATACATTTTTGGTTTCATTTTTTCTCCTTTTTATTTAATTTCAAACAATCTATCAATCTTCTCATCAAGCTTTTCAAGCCTATCAATGAGATTATTCATATCATCCTTGACCTCTGATTTAGTCACATATTCTTTTGCGACCTCTTCTCTTGTTTTGTTTATTAATATATCTTGTCTTTTTAATTCTGAAGCATTTTGTCTAATACTATACATTAGTGGAGCAAGTACCAAAGTTATGAATACATTCCAGATAATGTATGGTGTTAGTAAATCCATTATGCAATAACTCCTTTTACTAAAGGTGGATTTTTCTTTTCTTCAAGTTGACTAGCTAATTCATTTTTTAAATTTTGAACAGAATTTTCATCATCAATATTAATAGAATTTTCTACCCATTCTTGTACTTGAACTAATGATACATTTTCATAAGCTATAAAGTTTTCTAAATTTTCAACATTTAAATACTGACAGCCATAGTTATTTACTTTGTAAGGTAAACCTCTTTCATCTAATTCACTATCTACTGCTGATAGCTGCCAATGAACTTTGTATATAACTTTTTCTTGTCCATTATAATTAGGATAGTATTCTACATTTTCACAATTCCATTCGTAATTTACCATTTTTTCTCCTTTTGATTACCCACAATATAAAATACAAGATACTAACTTTACATTAACATCACTATTTCCTATCGTTACTTTTCCTATTGTTTTACTTCTAATAACATCATCATCTTGTACTTTAGCTGTACCATCACCATTAGACTCTAATAAATCTCCACCATTACAAGCTCCAGTAACTTTTATAGAACCTACTCCCAATCCTGCTACTTTTAATTTACCATCAGATTCTGTTAGCCCAGCTAAAACTCCTAAAACTCTTGTATCACCCACAGAGTCACTAATTTTTACTTTAGGATGGTCTATTCTATCTTGTCCTATTTTACTTCCTGATAAATAAGTATCTAATTCATCTATACTAGAAACAACAGTTCCTATATCTGTGCTTGTATCAACTCCAGAACTTTCGTGAATACCAACAAAACCACTTAAAGATACTGTACTACCACTAACATCTATACTGCCTTCTTGTGACCCTGCTTGTTTAAATCTTATAAGTTCACCATCATTTGTTTGTCTAAGAACTGAAAGTGCTGCTCCACCTGACCTAGCACAAACTAAATCAGCTCCATTTTCAAAATATACTCCTGTTGCTGATGATGAATTAATTATATTACCTGTAGCACCACCTATACTTACATCTCCATTTTGAAATACAATTATTCTATTGTTTTGTCCATTAGTCATTAGGTGGATATTGCCACCATCATTTCTCATGGCAAAGTTTGATGCACTACCACCAGACTTCATGGCTTTTTCACTACCCATCTCTATGTGAGTGTCGCTACCATCTATCATTCTTATAGCTGTAACACCAGTATTAGGAGTAACTTGAAATATTCCTGTAGAGCCTAAAGTTATTCGTTCTGTACCAGCAGTATCAAATCTGATAGTATCTTCGTCAGATGATTCTTCTACTTGTATTTTTGTATCTGAATCTGCATCAGCTATAGAAGTTGAAGAACCTCCACAGTATCTTGAATAAACTCATCAAGAGCTGTGCCATTAACAGTAATCGCATCAGCTTCTAAAGTACCATCAATATCTGCATCACCAGAAATATCTAATGAAGCACCATCTACTTCGCCTGTTACTGTAATACTATCTACATAAGCATCTTTAAAACGAACACCTGTTGTACCTAAATCGACATCACTATCTGTCTGTGGTCCAAAAACACCATCTGATACAAATACTTGTTCGGCATTAGCAGCATAAAAATGTATTTCATCTGCTGTTTCAAAATCTATTTTTGTTTCATCATCTTCACCTATTTTAATATCTGTAGCTAGTAAAGAGGTAATACCTGTCTGAGCTGCATCTATTGTTAAGGTTAAATCAAATGGGTCTGCATCTGAACCATCACTTGTATCTGTAAAGTTTGTAGTAATACCAGAACCAATAATTTTTAGTTCTTTACCATTATCTATTGTAACTTCTGTACCATCATCATCCTCAACTACAAAAGAAGTAGAAGAAGCTGCAACTAAATCTATAGTGCCATCGGCATCTTGATAAGTAGCTGTGATGTTTGTTTCTGTGTTAGAACTAAACATAGCTCCAACTGTGTCTTGTATAACTTCTGTTAGGTCTATGTTTGCAGTTCCATCAAAACTTACACCATGAATATTTCTAGCAGTTTCTAAAGCTGTAGCTGTTGCTGCATTACCTGTAGTATCTTGGTTAAGTGTGCCAATTACAAAATCTAAAGTATTATCAGAATCATCATAACTAACTGTAATATTAGTTTCGGTATTTGAAGATACCATTGCTCCAACAGTATCAGAAATAGTTTCTGCTAAAGTTACACCATTAACAGTTATGGCATCTGCTTCAAGAGTTCCATCAATATCAACATCACCTGAAACATCTAAACTAACAGCATCAACTTCACCGGCTACAGTAAGCACCCCATCAGCTAATGTCATTAGGTCTGTATCATCAGTATGTCCAATGGTTGTACCATTTATAATAACATTATCAACAGTCAAGGTTGTAAGTGTGCCAAGACTTGTAATATTTGATTGAGCTGCACCTGTTACTGTTGCTGCTGTTCCAGAAACATTACCTGTAACATTACCTGTCAATGGACCGGCAAAAGCATCGGCTGTAACTGTGCCATCAAAAAATGCATCTTTAAACTCTAAGCTAGATGTACCTAAGTCAATATCATTATTAGTTACTGGAACTAAAGCACCATCTTGTAATTTTATCTGGTCTGCACCAGCTGCCCTAAATATAATATTATTATCTGTGGCAAAATCTATATCGTTATCTGCATCTCTACCAATAACTAAACTTGTATTTAGTAAAGATGATATTGTTGTTTGTGATGAGCCAAGTACAAAATCAAGTGTATTATCACCATCTTCAAAAGTAACAGAAATACCTGTTTCAGTATTAGAGCTTACCATGCTTCCGACAGCATCGGTAATAACTTCATTTAAAGTTGCACCATTTACTGTAATAGCATCTGCCTCTAATGTGCCATCTATATCAGCATCGCCAGATATATCTAAAGAACCAGCATCCAGTTCTCCTGTTAATGTTACATTTCTAAAACTTGCAATATCTTTGTTGCTATCTACTACTACTGCTTTAGAAGCTGCAACAGTTCCTGCTGTAACTCCATCAATAGTTTCTAGTTCTGCTTCACTAATATCTGCTGAACCAATAACAAAACTTGTACCTGTGATAGTTGTACCTGTAATAGCTGCTGCACTTGAGCCACCTATTATTGCTCCATCAACAGTACCACCATTTATGTCTGCAGTATCAGCCACTAGGCTGTCAATATTGGCAGTACCATTAATGAATAAATCTTTAAATTCTGAAGATGAACTTCCTAAATCTATATCGTTGTCTGTTGAAGGTACTATTGCACCATCAGTAAATGTGACTTGATTTGCTCCTCCAGCTGCAACTGTAATAACATCTGAGCCAGAAAAAGTAATAGAAGTATCTGAATCGGCATCACCTGCAATACTATCTAGTTGAATACTGCCTACATTAGTGATAGCTGAGTCACTAAAATCTATTGTACCTGTAACATCTAAGTTACCACCTACTGAAACATTACCGGTGGTTGTAATAGAATCAATAAAGGCATCTTTAAAATATAATGAGCTAGTACCTAAGTCTACATCACTATCTGTTATAGGAACTATAGCTCCATCTTGTATTCTTAATTGTTGTACTGAAGAGGATGATACCTCTACATAAAATTCTATATGATTGTTTGATGTATCTATTAATACTTTATTGTTTGGGGAAGTTTCTCCAGCATCTCCTATAAGACCTATGACTGGTCCTTCTGCTGTTGTACCATCGTGTTTGTGTCCTGTTGAATTATTAAATGCAGCTAATAATTGATTAAACTCATTATTAAATAATGCTGCTGTGATGGTATCACCATCGTTGATTGTACTTTGTCGTGTATAACTTGCCATATTTTATCTCCTGCCTGATGGTATGTAATCAACATAAAAGCCATTTACAATGTATGAAGCTTTTGTATCATTACTTTGTATTCTAAAATTATTACTACTTCCACTACCTACTAAAGGTATTCTTACTAAAGGTTGTTCTGATGCTCCAAATTTATTAGTACCAAATACTGCTGTACCAAATACTGAAGGAGCTGGAACTGAATCTAAAGTTATATCAGCTGGTTGAGGAATATCCAAACTATCATAATCAAATCTTACTCGTAAGTCTGGTTGTATCTCATCCTCTGGACCAAAAGATATTTTTATATAATGTAAAGTCTTTAATGTACCAAAATCACCATAATCATAATTAGGTGTTTGGTATCTTGCATCTATTGCTGAACCATTAAAGTTATTACCTGTATCATGTAAATATACAAAACCATTTGTATCGCCATGATAATAAACCTCTACTCCATTGTTATCAAAGTTAGAACCTATAGCTGTAACTTCAATACCTAAAGTTTCTGACCATTGAAATCCATTAGGTCTTAATGTACCTATGATTCCTTTTTGTGAAGAATCAGAAGCACTTGTTTTTGTGTAATATAATCTGTATTGTGATTTTTCTCTAATTACCAGACTATTAATTACAAAATCATTTATTGTTTCTGCTAAATCGCTTATAAGTGGTTGTATCTGTTTACTAATAGTTCCCAACTCCACATCGCCAATCCTTACAGTACCAGCGACTGTTCTAAGACCATCTGGTGCTAAAAATATTAAGTCACCACCAATCTCTTGAATACTATAACCACTTAAACATCCCACATTCTTTGTAACTGGAACTATTGCTATGTTACTTGAATCATTTATATTTATTAATTTAAAAATACTATTTCTACAAAATATAAATAATTCGTTTCGGAAACTTTTAATACCTTCTACTTGGTCCTCTAATACTATGCTACCTGAACCTGTTGATGTAAAATCATCTGGGTCTAAAGTTCCACTAAAAAATATAGTGTTTAAATTATCTTCAACTCCAGCAGCTACTAAATGTTTGTCATGCACTGCTAAAAATTTAACACCTTTTGTAGTTGATACAGTAACTTCTGAAGAAAAGAAAGTTCTAGAAGTTAATATACCAGTTCCTTCCATTCTAAAACTGTAAACTTTATTAGCTCCATCTGCTATAAATACTGTACCATAATCAGATGTAGCTGTGTCAAATATAGCAAACTGTACTTGTCCTTGACTTGTTCTATTTAAAACACTTCTGCCAGTAAAAGTACTATGATTATCACCACTTCCTGATACTGAGCTTCTATTTATTTGTAACCAACTTGTTCCTGTATTACTAAAATAAATATCATCATCTACACAAGCTATAACTCCATCTGCGTAAGGAAATACTCCTAATATAGTATTTACTGCACCTGAAGGTTTAACAGCACTATCACCACCAAACTTAGCAAAACCACTTACTCTTCTGTAGCCTCCTTTTACAGAAACTTCAAAATTTTGTAACTTCGTTGCTACTCCGGGAGTTCTTACTAAATCTAAAGCATTAGAAGCAGTAACTAATCCTCCATCACAAGCAACTGCGTAAGGTTGTGAACGAGCCATAATTAAAAATAAGTTCTATCGTCTGTCATAAACTTAGGAGCAGGATTTATTAAATTTGACTTCATGTATTTTATAGCTTTTTTATAATCCTCTAAAGCAAATGCTGCTTGTTGAGGAGATTCTTTAAATTGCCAAATGTAATATCTTGCTCTTGAAGTTATAACATTACTATATTGTTCTGGTAATACTATAGTATCATCATGTGCTGATAAAGCTGTGGGTTTTGTAAAGGCATAAAAATGCACATTATAAACTTTATCAGGTATTGGACTTAATCCAAACTTTCTATTATCTGGAGACTTAATTACAAATTTAGGTTCTCCAAACTGTTGACTACCAGCATCATCTTCGTTTTCGCTATCTCTGTAGTATCTTCGCCACTCATTTAAATTTACAAATCGTAAACCTTTTGATACATGAGGAGCTGATTCTCCAGAAACATTTATTGTTGTCAGGTAAAAATCATCCCAATCTATTGAAGCAAAGTCAGTTGTTATGCTTGAACTACTAGCATTTAATAAATACCATCTAGTTCCTGCAACTGTAGCAACTGTAGTATTGCCATAAAAAGGGTCTGTGCTACCACTAACTCCAGCTGAAAAGAAAGGTAACTGTGGTTCTTGATTAGCAATATCAAATATAGATTTATTTATTGCATCTTTAACAAATGCTTGAAAGCCTACTGCTCCTGAAAAATTAGAAGAAGTAAGAGGAACTTCATTAAGTTCTCTTAACAATTCATTTGTTAAATCAAGATATGTTGTTGCCATTACTTTTTCTTTTTCTTATTAGCTTTTAAAGACCTTTCTAAAATCTTAGCTTGACCAGCATGACTTTTAGAAGCTTTCTTTAATGCAGCTATTAATTTTTTTGTTTGTGCTTCACTTAACATTTTATTTACTGTGTACCTTTTGTATTGCAAAGTTTGCCATTAAACTTGCACCTTTATGTGGTACAAATTTACCTTTATGTTTCATTAATTTAAAGTTACCATTTTTTTGTTTCATCCAATGATAACCTTTAGGTGCTTTAACTTTCATTATTTATCTTCTTTTGATTTTAATGATTCGTTGTAACCAACTCTTCTATTACAATCTTTTTCCATATCAGATATTGATGAATAGTCTCCAGATTTTTTAGATTCGCCACCATGTCCTTTAGCTATTCTATACATATCGCCACCACCCATCATAGGTTCTCTACCATAAGCCATTGGCTTTCTTTTTTTATTATGATACATATTGTTCTCCTTAAAAAAATGGAAGGGTCCGAAGACCCCTCCTAACTATTTCTAGTCTATTGCGTAAAATGCTGAAACTAATGCTTCAGGTCTTAAAACTTTTACTCCATAAACATGCAGTCCTCTAACAATATCGCCAAATGAATCTGGGTCTCTTAGGACCTCAGTTGAGATAATTGTTTGAGCAGTTGCTGTTGAGGAAATATGTCCAGCTAACACTTTACCACTTGCTGTAGAAGCAGCAGCAATGTTATTAGATTTGTACATATTAAAGCCTCTTAACATTCCACTAGAAACTAAACCATTTCTAATAGAACCTTGACCTGCGTTAAAGTCAACACTTAGTAACTTAGAGCCAGATTGAGATAGTTGCTCATAAAAACTTGGAGGAGCAACAAACCATCTACCTTCTTCAGGTACATTTTGCTCGTCAAGTAATCTAGCCATAAAAGCCATAACATCTAATGGGTCTGTTCCTGTTCCATCAGAACCTGTAAGGTCGATAGAATTAGAACCACCTTGATGCTGACCCATTGTTTGTGTAGCTGCTACTGCATCTGCACCTAAAATGTGGTCTGGGCTTGAAGATGAAACACCACTAAACATTGATGCTAATACTGCTGAGTCAAAAGAATCTCTTAGAGCATAAGCTGCTGATGATGTTGCCACCTCTTTAAAGTTAACATGTGACATTTTGCTTTCAATATCATCTACGATGAATTTAAAAGCTTTTGCTGAATCAACAACCAAAGATGTTTCTTGGTCTGTTAATTTTGTTGCACTAGGGTCACTTCCTCTGGTGTAATCTGAAACACTAATTTCAGGTTCTTTGATAATTAGTACAGAGTCACCAAAGTTTGAAATTTCTCCGGAGTAATCGGTATTTGTAATAGCTTCTGCTACACTCGCTTTTCTGAAAAAGTTTAATACTTTAGCAGAATAAATTTGAGGTAAAAAGAAACTATTTCCTTGACCACTCACGGAGTTACCGAAGTTTGCATTTGTATCTGGACTAGGTTCAAAATACTGTGCCATTTTTATTCTCCTTTGGGTTAAAAATTAAGTTAATCTAATTAATTCTTCCTTCATCCCAAGCTTTGTCGATTTCTTTTTCAAGTCTATCAAATTCAGCTGGAGATAAATTTAGAATCTCCTGTTGTGTCCAAATCTTTGCTTCTTTCGGCTCGACATTAGTTGTCTTAGTAGACACCATATCGGCAGCCGAAGACTTAGATTCAGAGCCTCTTGATAGCTGTTGTTCTTTGCTAGTTATTCCCATATCTGATTTGAATAAATCTATAGCTCTACTTGCTGCTTCTGGGTCGTCAGAATTTTTATAAATCCAATTCTGTATAGACTCAGGTTGAGACTTTGCCCAATCATGGAAATCATCACTGTTTCTAACATCGTCAAAATCAGGATGCTTTGCCTTGAGTTCTTTCTCAGCATCTAATCTAATAAGTTGCTGTTCTCTTTCTTGTAAAAGTTTTACCTTTTCTTCAAGTTGTTTTGCTCTGCTTTCGCTTTGCATAGTAGCAACTGTTTCTACTACATCATAAACATCAGGATATTTTTGTTTAAACTCAGCAAGTTCTTCTTCAGATTTAGGTGGGGTATATTTTACCTTACCTTGTTGTGCTTGTTCTATAAGTTCAAGCTCTTTCTGTTTAAACTCATTAAGTTTACTATCATAATGTTTTTTCAAATCATCATATCTTTTTTTATAGTCGGGTCGCTTGTAGTCACCTTTTTTTTCTGTCTGAACTTCTTGTTCTTCTTGAACAGACTCTTCAGTATTTTCTTCTACAGTATTACTTTCAGGGTCTGGAAAGTACATTGATTCAGATGAAACAAATTGTTTATCTTCTACATTGTGCCAACTCTTTTTTAAATTATATGGGTTAGCTTTTTCTTCTTTTTTAGCCATCTTATTCTCCTATTAAGTGCTTTAACAATCTTTCAAGGTAGCTGCTGTACATGCAGGGCTTGTCTTGTAAAGGTCGCCTTTCGGTTAAATTTAACGCATTTTAGAAGGTCCTAACATATCTTCTTTAAGTTTTTGAGTTATAAGGTCTTCTTCCTGTTCTCTTGCTAACAGTGGTTGCACTGTAGAAACAGTTTCAGGTCGATTAACATTATAAGTTACTTCAACTTCTTTTTTGTTAGGCATGTCTCTTTCCATGTCCATTGACATTTCTTGAAGACCTCCTTCTTGCATTTTTTCTCTATCTTCCCCAGCATCGTAAGCAGCTTCGGCATCCTTCATCATTTTCATAAGGTTGTCTGCACCAATCTGCTCTACTGATTTTGCTGTAAAGACAAATTCTCCATCCGATAACCTTGCAGGTATCGAATCAGAGGTCCCAGTGCCGGGTCCTTCGACTTCTCCGGCTCCAGTAAACTCCGAAGCTTTTTCAATCACTTTATCGAATATCATACTCAACTCAGGATTAGCTTCCAGTTGTTCCATTAACATAGACTCTTCTTTTTCGGATAGAGCTTCATCTATCACAAAGTCTACAAATTGTTCTTCCATTTTTTCGTCAGGTAGCATTTTCATTTCGCCACCTTCTTCTTTTTGTTCTCTATATAGTTCAGCCATTTGGGCATTTTCTTTTTCTATAAGTTTTTCCATGCCACCATCTGCTTTAGGTTCTCTCATTTCTTTTTTATCTTCAGCAGCTTCTTTCATTGACTCTTCTTTATTGCCATCGCCATCCAAATCTAAAAAGTCTGGTTTTGCTCCACCTTCTTGCATTCCATATCTGTCTTTATCTTTTTTTAACATTATAATTATTCCTTTCTATTCAGGGCTTCCTTCACCTGCTCCTTGAGCTGCTCCAACTGTACCACTGAACGCATCTTCCCCTGCAACCGGTACATTTCCAATTCCGATGTTGCCACCACCAGTGCCTGTAGGTCCAAGTTCTTGAGGTTGTTGAGGTGTTCCAGCAATGCCTCCCATATCTCCTTGTTGTTGACCAAGGGGTTGAGTTTCCTCGCCAATTTCTTGTCTAGCATTTTGCATTCCTATTATTTGTGCCATTATAGTTGCTTCTTCAGGGTCATTTAAAATTTCATCAGGGTCTAAATCTAAGCTATAAGCAAGTTCACTGACCAATTTAGAAATCTTAACAAATGGTGCAATAGTTGGATTTTGTGCAGTTTGTAAAAACATTGTCAGTCTTTGACTTCTTACTTCTTTCTGCATCAAGCTATTAGTACCTGTTGCTTTAACTTCTAAATCACCTTGTATATCTAAACTACCTTCAAAGAATTGCATATTCCATGCGAAATATGATTCTCCTAAAGGTTTTAACAAAAAGTCGTCAAGATTCTTAACAACTGTTTTGATATTTAAACTTGCTGCTCCAAGTAACATTGACATACCAGATGCAGTTCTTGTCATACTTTGAACTCCTGTATGCCCATGCGAATAACTTGGTATACCAGTCTGTTCGTCAGCAAGTTGTCTAAACCTATCAAACATCATCATGTTTTCAGGTGCAGTGTTAGGAAACTTCAATCCATATATAGACTGACCCGGCATTCCAGCTTGTCTTCTGAAAATCTTTCCCGGATATATTTCCATTGATTGTCCACCTACTAATGCTGATTCATCAACATCAAACACCAAAGAACCTGATAATGCTAAGTTATCAATAGCCATTCTAGCATGACCATTCATAATTTGTTGAGAATCATTCATATTCTCAGCAACTCCTATACCAAAGAAATTATATGGATTTCTTTCGTAAGGAAAAGCATGATAAGGTATTCTATATGGTGTAAATGGATTTATTACTGCTCTTAGTAACTTATCACCACAAATCCATGCATTAATTTGCACTTCATCTAACTCATCAATTTCATCTGCTAATTCTATACCTACTTCTTTGGCATACTTAGCATCCATGATACCCCAATACTCTAATACTTCAAAAGCATTTCCATAAGCTTCTTCAGTATCATAGTCTTCTTTTAGTTGACTTTCAAAGTCTTTTTCAATATAGTTAGGTCCATTTTGAATTGATTCTCTAATAGCTTCTTTATCAAAATAAGGCATATTTTTTAATGCTCTAAGTTGTGAAGTATTTAGTTTGTGTCTATGTATTACATATTCACATTCTTCTACATTTGTTGCTCCGGGTTCTGGGTAAAAATCCCAACAGCTTACAAATTCAATTCTTGGAACTCTAACTTGTACAGGTGAATATTCTCTTTCACCCATTTCATTCATTTGCCAATTATTAAGAGTTTTGTTAAAATTAAAAGGACCCTTAATAATTCCTGTTCCTAATAGTGCTGATTCTAATAAAGCACTTCTC
>LULK01001722.1_pt1 | contig 12038 bp, 11 predicted proteins | sample 728181 | NCBI WGS metagenome assembly LULK01 (sample SAMN03860291, study PRJNA289734) | marine metagenome | biome: seawater column; feature: ocean; material: water; isolation source: Red Sea water column Station 169 - depth 10m | place: Saudi Arabia: Red Sea | collected 2011-10-15 | depth 10 m | reverse complement strand
ATCTAGACCTGGTGACATGGGCTTTGATATAGTTCACTCAAATTTACATAAAACATTTGCTACACCTCACGGAGGTGGTGGACCTGGTTCTGGACCTGTAGCAGTAAAAAGTTTTTTAAGAGAATATTTACCAGGACCAATAACAGAGAATAAAGATCGTAAATATAACTGGTATCATCCAGAAAATAGTATCGGAAGAATGCACGGATATCATGGAAACTTCTTAGTTACTTTGAGAGCATTAGTTTATATGAAATTACTCGGTAAAGAAGGTCTAGATAAACTCGGTGCTTATGCTGTTTTGAATGCTAGATACTTAAGTTCTAAGGTTTCACAAATTATTCCACTTGCATATGATGAACCATGTATGCATGAGTTTGTAGCGTCTGTAAAAGATCTAAAAAAATCACATAAGATTAAAGCTTATGATGTTGGAAAAGCTTTACTAGATAAAGGTTTTCATTCACCAACAATTTATTTTCCATTGATAGTAGAAGAAGCTTTGATGTTCGAGCCAACAGAAACTCAATCAAAAGAAACATTGGATGATTTAGCTGAAAATTTAAAATCAATTGTTGATGACCTACAAAAAGATGACACTGTGCTTGAAGATTATCCGAAAAACCTTCCAGTTGGAAGACCTAATGAGCTTATTCCTGCAAAATATTTGACAGTTAATTGGGGAGACTTTGAACTTCTTGAAATAACTGAATAATATGTAAGTATGTCCCTTACGAAGTTAGATATAGATCGATTTATTACTACATTAAGGACAAAATCAAAAGAATTTAATTCAATCAGTAATGTTCAATTGGCATCGATGTTGGAAGAGACAATATCGAATATTAAAGAAGTAGCATTTTTCTGGGCAACTATATGTTCGGACAACAAAGGAACGACAAAAACTCCTGCAGAGGGTGAAGAGTGGTTAGGTGGTCCTTTTGCCTCAGTATTAGCAACTCAATATTACATAAAAAGTCTCACCAATGATGACGACTTAGTTGAAAAAAAATACAACAGTGAAGAAAATAGTTATAAAGTTTTCCCAAACAGTTTTACGGAGCGCATTACATTCCCTTTCATTGATGCGAAAGTTATTTTTAATAAATCTATGTCATTTGAGGATATTAATAAATACAGAGGATTTTCAAAAAGATATGATATCGACCCATCCATAACTTTAGTGTTAGGTGCAGGAAATTTTTCTTCAATTCCTTATTTAGATGTCCTCTATCATCTGATAACTAGAAAATCTGTAATTTTGCTAAAGCTTAACCCAGTAAATGAATATCTAAAACCTGTATTTGAAAAAGTATTTCAAAGCTTTATCGAACGTGGTTACATTATTGTTACAACAGGCAATATTGACGAATCAAAATATATGGCTAAACATCCAGGCATTAATCACATACACTTAACTGGTTCAGATAAAACATTTGAAGATATTGTATATGGTAGAGAACTTACAGAAAAAGAAAGAAAATCTAAATCTCTTTCAAAAATAAATAACAAACCTATCACATCAGAACTTGGCAATGTAACTCCAATTATTATTCACCCAGGCAAATGGTCAACTTCAGATATTAAATACCAAGCGAGAAAAATTGTTACAGCCAAATTAAATAACAATGGTTTCAATTGTATTGCTGCACAGGTAGTTGTTTTACCAGATGGATGGGGACAAACTGAAACTTTAATTAAATTTGTAAAACATTACATGAGTAAGGCAAAAGAACGTAAAGCTTATTATCCAGAAAGTATTGAACGTTTAGAAAAACTTGAAAAAGATAAAGGATATGAAAGGGTTAACGCGTTGAGTTGTGTTACACCTCATTTAACACGTGAAATTAAAGCCTATAGTAAATTTGAAATAGATGAAGTTTGGTCTTCAACGATATATTTTAAAAAAATAGAGTATACAAGTGTTGAAGATTTCGCAAATAAAGCTATTGATTATTGCAATGATGAGCTTTGGGGAAATCTCGGAGTATCAGTAATTATAAAAGATCACGATAGAAAATTTAACAATCATATTACTAATTTGTATGTTGATAATTTGAACTATGGTACTGTCGCTATTAATGAATGGGCAGCAATTGGTTATATAATACCTCAACTTCCCTGGGGAGGCTTTCCTGGTAATAGAGATAATGACATACAAAGCGGTCAGTCAGTAGTTCATAATTCAATGCTTTTTGAATCTCCATTAAAAGGTGTTGTTAATACTAAATTTAGAATATCTAGAATAATTGATCCGCCTTGGTTCGTTACTAACAAGAAGGCAAGAAGATTATTTAAGAATCTGACTTACTATCAAATTCACAATTCAAATATAAATTTCTTAAAATTAATTTTTGCTGCACTAGTATAAAGTTATGAAAAAGTTCGGTTTAATCTTATTAGCTTTTCTACTTATATTATGTAATTCTTCAAATGAATCAACAGATGTTGTTGACACAACTACAACAACAATTAATGAAGAAAACACTATTGACGAAGGAGATGTTACAACAACTTCACCGACAGACAGCTCATCAGATACATCTATCGTTGAAAATTACGAATACGATAAAGAAAAAATGTCACCATTTACAGGCTTAGAACTCAGTCCAGAATTATGGTTAAAAAGACCACGTAGAGTTATTGCTTTTAAAGTTGATAACAATCTAAATGCAAGACCACAGTCTGGCCTTCAAGAAGCAGATACTGTTATGGAAATTTTAGTCGAGGGTGGTATGACAAGGTTCCTAGCTTTTTATATGGACAAAACAAGTTCATACGTTGGTCCTATCCGATCAGCTAGACCTACCGATCCAAATTTGGTAAGACCTTATGGAGGTATCCTTGTTGTTTCTGGTGCAACAGCAGGTTTGATTCCTGCAATCAGAGAATTAGGTGTTCCAGTTCTAGAAGAAGTATCTGCTCCAACAATGTTTAGAATTGCAAATAGAAAAGCCCCACATAACTTATATGCTGATACTGAATTAGTAAGAGAATATATTGATCAAAAAGGATTTCTCTTTAATCAAGATGTTAATCCTTTGTACGAATTTGGAAATGATCAATCAAATTGGGTAACGGGTGCTGGAAGGGTAACTGTGAGGTACAGTGATTTTACAACAGTAATTTGGAAACTTGATAATGATCAATATAGTAGATTTATTGTTGATGGTTACTCACCTGAAGACGATGCAGTCGCTCACAACTTCATAACTCGAGATGGCTACACTGACATACTTCAAATTCCTACAGTGGTGGTTATTCAAGGCCCACTTTATAATGACGAAGTTACTACCTTACCAAGCGTTCTAACAGTAGGTGTTGGACCAGTAACAATTTTTAGTGATGGAAAATATATTGAAGGAACATGGAGACGTAATGATATAACTGATCCATTCGAATTCATTGATGCCAATCAAAATCCAATAGAGGTTCCACCAAGCAAGCAATGGATACATATATTACCATTGAATGGTGAAATAATTATCTCAGAAAATTAAATCCTTTAATTTAATAACTTTTTACAGAAATTACTAAAATATTTATAGGGTTGTGTATGCATAAAAATTTACATAAAGATTTATATTCAAAAAGAAATAAGAAAAAAAATTATCCTCCTGTAAATAAAACAACAATAATTTCATCAGATAATGACGATATTGAAATTGAGGGAAGCGTCGATGTTGTTAATAAGAAAAAATATAATCGTTTAGCTTTATTTACAACAATTATTGCCACTGGACTAATTATTTTTGGTTATTCAGTTTTTAGTAGTAATTCTCAGAGTGAAATTAATTTATTATCTGTTGAGCAAAATGAAACAATTCCTGAAGATTCTAACGCCACAACAACTTCAACAACAACACTAACATCATCAACAACAACTTCAACATCATCAACAACAACTTCAACATCTTCAACCACTACTTCTATTCCCGTTATTGTTCAAAATATATCAGACGCTCAGAATCAACTTACAATTCTTGGTTTATATACCGGTGAAATTAATAATGAACTTAATAATGAAACCGTAGCAGCATTAAAGGAGTTCCAGAGACTTGCTGGACTTTCTGTTGATGGTATTTTAGGACCAAAAACTAAAGCAGCACTAGAAAAAGGAGAGAACTCATATATTGGTATTGGTGGTGCTGATGTTAATAATGTTGAAGTCATAATTTACTCCAAAGATATTGAAAATGCTCAAAAATCCTTAAAGGAACTAAATTTATACAATGGTGAAATAGACGGTATTAATGGTAATGGTACCAAATCTGCAATTAAGGAATTTCAAAAATTAGCTGGTTTGTCTATAGATGGTGTGCTTGGACCAAATACAAAAGCAGCATTAGCAAAAGGAGAGGATTCATATGTATTAGTCAATACAATTGAGAATAGTTCAATATCTAATAATGGTAGTTTGACTGTTGATTTGGTTAACTATAACCCTAATGCTACATGTATTGTTGGATATGTTAATGAGGCACAAATTTGGGTTCCTGATCCTTGTTTTTATCCAGTATTCGTTTTTAGATATGGACAAACTGCACAAGTAAATTCACAAGCTGAATTAGATGCTTACTTAAGTCAAAATTGGTCTTTAACTAAAGAAAAAACATATAATTCCCTTGGTGAGGTCCCTACCCAGAACTATACAAAAGGTATTAACTCTCCTGTAAATGGATTAATAATGCCAACTGGTTCTAATAACTCAATTGTAATTGGTATTAAAAATGACAATAACGTTAATGCCAGACCACAATCTGGACCTCAAAATGCTGATGCTGTTTTTGAAGTACTTGTCGAAGGAGGTATGACATGGTTTATTAATATTTTTTATCAGAGCGACACAACTTATCACGGTCCAATTCGATCTGCAAGACCAACTGACCCTACAGTTTTAAGACCTCTCGGTGGTGTGCTTGTAGCTAGTGGAGCAACTGGGGGATTGATTCCTGAAATTGTTGATATGGGTGTACCAGTGATAACAGATAGAAGACCAGATTATTTTAGGATTAATTCTCGAAGAGCCCCACATAATTTGTATGCAGATACAAACAAATTGAAATCTACAGCAATATCCAGAGGATATAGAAAAACCAACACACCTCAACCACTGTTTCCTTGGGGTGAACCTTCTTTTAATAATTGGAAAACAAATTCATACTTAACTTTAACTTTTTCTGGATACACTGAGACAACATGGACATGGAATGGATCAAATTATGTTAGGACATATTATGATGCCTACAAAAATCAAAAAAGTGATAATGCTCATTACTGGTCTGATATAAATGGAAATACAGGACAGATTGCATTTAAAACTGTAATTGCATTATTTTGTGAACCCTCAACAACAACATATTGTATGTTCCTAAAGGAAAAGTTTGGATTTCTCTTGTTCCAAACACAAAAAACCCTTCTTTTGGGTAAATAGCTTTACTTTTTAGAAATGTTCGTGGTAATCTAAGAGTGCGTTTCAATTAAGTGTGATACGCAGCCCTGTTGGGAAGCCTCCTTTTTGGGGGCTTCCGTTTTTTTAGAGCTTTTCAGATAAGATATCTAATGTATCGCCCCAAACAATATCAGGAACGTATGCTATTAAGTAATCACATTCAACTTCAGAAAACTGATCCATTGTTTCAAAAACTTTTTCTTTTACTCCAACAAGTGGTTTGCTTGTATACATCTCCTCAGGAATACCTGTAACTTGGACAATTTTACTTAATTTGTCATCTAAATCTTTTTGATTTTCTCCAATAATTACATTTGTATGAAGTGTCTTTTTTATTTCAGAGTATTCACGTTTTTGAACTTCACAGTGTTCTTTTAATATTTTGGATTTATGAATAAAGCCTTCAACATCAACATCCCAATTTCCATAATCACCGTACTTTGCTAGCAATTTCAATGTAACTTTTTCTCCACCACCACATACCCAAAGTGGTGGATATGGTTTTTGTAATGGTTTTGGTTGGTTTATTGCTTCTTTTATTTGATAGTACTCACCTTCAAATGTTGCTTTCTCCTGGGTTGTCATTGCAATATATATTTGTAAAGCTTCTTCCAACATTTTTAATCTGACACCAGCGGAGGGATATTCATATCCATAAGCTTTATATTCTTGATCATACCAACCAGCACCAATAGCAAATTCTAATCTGCCTCCAGACATGGCATCAATACTAGATGCTATTTTTGTTAGATACGCAGGGTTTCTATATGAATTACACGTACACATTTGTCCAATTCTTACTTCTGATGTTACTTGAGATAAAGCTGCCATTAGCGACCAACATTCAAATGTTGGATCTTGTGTTGGTGATGGAACAGTGTGAAAGTGATCGTATACCCAGACAGATTCATATTTTAATTTTTCAATTTTTGCGGTTGATTCTAAAATAGTATCCCACTGATCTTTTGGATCTATTCCATGTAAATCCATTCTCCAACCTTGAGGTACCATTGCACCAATTTTCATTTTTTATTCATCCTTTTTAAAATCATTAATAAATCGGATAATTCTTCTCTTTTAGGCCGATTTTTATATATATAAAATAAATATATTAACAATGTTATTAAAAAAATGAAGGTAATGCTTGATGTGACAAGTATTGTTAACCCTCTTTCCTTACATTGTCTCCAATTTGCACCTAATCGTTCTGAATAATCACTATTACTCGTTGCTTGGACAACTTCGAAGATGTCACCACATATAATTTCATAACTTCTGAATTCATTCAATGAAATAGCGTTATATTTCAGTGTTACTGTCGAAAATACATTTATTAAAATGGTGATTAGTAAAAAAATAATAAGCTTGATAGGAAATTTTATATTAAACATAATCAATATAAACTCTAACAAATGGAAAAAATAAGCCTCTATAAAGAACAATTATCGAGAATGAGATCAATGAATAGGTATTACCACGATCAATTCTTATTAGATGTAAGAATATTGTTCATTTTCAATACAATATTTATATTTTTGTCATTTAATAATAAAAACGCTCTTTATTTAATTCCATTAATTTCATTATTTGGTTCTGTTCTATTGAGTTTTCACGCTTATTTTCTAATATTTTCTAGACATTACAGTGAATTTATCGAAAAGAGAATCAACTCTGAATATGATGAGAGTGTTCTTATTGCTCATGAATTAGAAAATGATTATTTCTTTCCTACACAGGATCGAAAAATTGTTGTAGCTGTACTTAACAAAGGTTTTACATGGTTTAGTTTCGTAACATTATTTATTACTCTTTATGGAATATCTTCATATATTTGGTCGATGGTTCAAATTGTAAATAATGACTTAAACATGATGTATATTTATTTAGTATCGACGATAACATTTATTACACTTGTAATAGGTTACTGGTGGTTTGTTTCTGGAACTGGCGAGAAAAGATTAGAGAAAGTTTTTAATAAACATGGATAGCAAGAATTTTTTAGAAGGTACATTTGATCCTTATATCGGACATGAAATTATAGAAATAAAAGAAAACTATGTAAAAAGTTCACTTGAAGTCAAAGATTATCACAAACAACCTATGGGGATGGTTCATGGTGGGGTAATAGATACCATGGCTGAAGCTGCAATATCTTATGCTGCTTATTTCACACAAGAAGGTACCTGGGTCGGTGTAAATAACAATACTGATTTTATCAGGGCAATCACTGAAGGAACTATCATATGTGAAGCAACTCCCATTAAGCTTGGCAAAAGATCACAAATCTGGGAAGCAAAAATATTTAACAATGATACTGAATGCGCACGGTCAACAGTACGATTAACTAACATTGATAAGTCATGAAAAGATACTTAATTTTATTTGTGTTATTATTAATTTTTTGCAGTGAAGACACTGTAGAAGAACCAATTATAGAAACTACGGAGGTTACAGAAGTGGCATACGACAAGACTTATACATCACCGCCTGATATGACTATCAATGAACAGGCTAAATATATTGCAACTATTGAAACATCACTAGGAACCTTAGTGATCGATTTGTATGCTGACATAGCACCNNNNATACAAGGTGGAGATCCAAGTGGTACTGGGCATGGTGAAATGGGTAAATATCCTGGTTATGAATTTGAGGATGAATTAGATTATCCAATGAATTATGCAAAAGGAATCGTTGCTATGGCAAATAGAGGGCCAAATACTAATGGAAGCCAATTTTTTATTATGCACGTTGACTATCCATTGCCATATCAATACACAATATTTGGTAAAGTTTCTGAAGGCCTTGATACAGTGGACTCAATAGCCAATGTTCAAACAGGCGACAATGATAAACCTGTAGATGATGTAGTTATAAAAAGTGTAAAAATTACAGAGAAGTAAGAATTTTTAACGACTTTGTAGTCAATATCCCGCCGGCTAAACCTTTTTTTGAACTTTTAAGAAATCCTTTTGTGAAACATTCTTTTGTAAGGTTTTTAACATAAGACTCTTTATATTTTATTTTTTCACTAATTTTTCTAGATATATTTTCACCATATTCTCTTTCGGTGTTTAAGTAGAACAATGAGTAAATAGCTAATAAATCTGATCTGTTGTTGTATTGCTTTTTATTAATTTTTTTTATTAAATCCTTTGACGTAAGTACTGGATCGTAAACAGGTGAATTTTTCTTATATGTTTTCTTATCTAGATCAATATTTTTATCAATTAATTTAATACTTGTTTTTACTAAATTGTGGATATTAATTTTTCTTAGATCTGTTGAATTAATATTTGTAGATTTTTCTTTATTTTCAATAACTATTTTGTTACATGTAAGTTGATATTGATTTATTGGAATAAATTCAAGATGTACATTTTGGTTTTTAATTAATTTTTTAAAAAAAACAGATGTTTAATTAATTTATAGTTTCTTAGGTAGAATAAATAAATAATTAATATACAAAAGTAATGATAAATATAACATTTCCTGATAAATCAGTAAGAAAATATGAATCTAGTATTACTGGTAATGATCTAGCTAAATCAATTAGCAATAGTCTTGCGAAAAATGCTATTTGTATTGAAATTAACGGTGAATTGAGAGACCTTTCATATTTAATTGAAAATGATGCAGTCTGTAAAATTTTTACCAAAGATGATCAATATTCCCTTGATACATTAAGACACTCAACTGCACATGTTATGGCACAAGCTGTATTAAATCTATATCCTGGCACTGAGTTTGCTGTTGGGCCTTCCATTGATGATGGTTTTTATTATGATTTCCTGTTTAAAGAAAATATTAAAGAGACTGACTTAATCAAAATTGAAAATGAAATGAGAAAAATCAGTAAATCTCAACAAGACTTTGTTAGGGATGAAATTACTAAAGCTCAAGCACATAAAATGTTTAGTAATCAATCTTTTAAACAAGAACTAATTAACTCAGCAGACAAAAGTGAAGGTGTCTCCGAAGAAAACATATCTATTTATACAAATGATAAATTTAATGATTTATGTAGAGGTCCTCATGTACAAAACACTAGTTTGATTAAACATTTCAAATTAACAAAGCTTGCTGGAGCTTATTGGAGAGGAATAGAAACAAATCCACAATTACAAAGAATTTATGGAACAGCTTGGTTTACCAAAGATGATTTAGACAGTTATTTAAAAAGACAAGAAGAAGCAGAGAAACGTGATCATAGAAAATTAGGAAACGAATTAGATTTATTTATTAGTACAGAGGAGACAGGTCCTGGACAATTTTTATGGAAACCAAAAGGTGCTGTATTGAGACAAATCATCGAAGATTACTCAAAAAAAGCACATTCTGAAAATGGTTATGACTATGCTTACACTCCACATATTGGTAGATCAGTCTTATGGGAAACATCGGGCCATTTAGATTACTACAAAGAAGGCATGTTTCCTCCATTAAAGAATCAAGAAAACGATGAAGAGTATTATCTCAAACCAATGAACTGTCCTTTCCATATTCTTATATACAAGAGTGACATTAGGTCCTATAAAGAGTTACCTCTCAGATATTTTGAGCTAGGTTCTGTATATAGATATGAAAAATCTGGTGTGTTGCATGGTCTATTAAGAGCTAGAGGTTTTACACAAGACGATGCTCATATATTTTGTACAACAGACCAAATTGAGGATGAGATACTTAACCTATTAACATTTTCAATTAAACTATTGAAATCTTTTGGTTTTGATTCAATTGAAGCTGATCTTTCTACAAGGCCTGATAAATCAATTGGAAACAGTGATGATTGGGACAAAGCAACAAATAGTCTAATTTCTGCACTTGAAAATCAAAATATATCTTATGTTACAGCTCATGGAGAAGGTGCATTTTACGGACCGAAGATTGATTTACATGTCAAAGATGCGATTGGCAGGCGATGGCAATTATCGACTATACAAGTTGATTTTGCACAACCTGATAATTTTGATCTTCAATTCGTTGACAGTAATAATAAAAGAGTCAAACCCGTCATGATCCATCGTGCATTGCTTGGATCTATTGAGAGATTTACTGGAATTCTTATTGAAAACTATGCTGGTGAATTTCCAGGTTGGTTATCACCAGTACAGGTGAAAGTTCTTACCATTGGTGACGTTAGTAATTATGTAAATAAAATCACTAAATCAATAAAAGGATTTAGATACGAAGTTGATGATCGAAATTTACGACTTGGTGAAAAATTACATGATGCATCTAAAGAAAAAGTCCCTATCACCATAATTGTCGGAGAAAAAGATGAATTATCAAATACCTTAGCTATAAATATACGTTCACAAGATAACCAGCAAAATGTGAAGTATGAAGATGCTGTTAAACAAATTAAAGCTAATCTTAAGACACCGGTTTTTAAAATATAATGGCTGAAGGCATAAACATTAATGAAAAGGACGTTCAGAAAGAAAACGTACCTGATGATTTGAACTCTCTGGCAGTAGGAAGCTACGTTATTCCAAACCCTCTTAGAAGAAGAAGATTTGCCCATCTAGTGTTATTAGCATCCCTAATTGCGTTGGGTTTAAACTTTACATTAGAATTAGGAGATTTACTACCGTCATCAATAATTTTAGGATTAACAAGTATTTTTATATATGCTATTGATAACAAAATCTCATTAAATCAAAATGAAATTCTTGAATTTTTAACAGATAAAATTAATCATTCAATAGGGTATTACTCCATTGCTTTAACTTTTCAATTTAAATTTAAATTAAGACTCTTAAATCCGGTTTGGACAGTCATTGTATATGATCATAAAAATCCACCATCTTTAAAAACTATCTTAGAAATCGATGCTTTAAATCTTGTTCTTATAGGTGATATCTATACCGAAGAAATAATTGATGCTTGAAAAGTATTTTAAACCTGCTTCTGAAAAATTTGCCGTTCCATTTATTAATATTTGTATAAAGCTTGGTATTAAGCCAAATGTACTATCTTTCTTAGGATTATTGATAGTAATTACTGGATGTTTTTTGTTTTTAAATGACATTAAGACAGCTGGTACATTAACAATTTTTATTGGTAGCGCAATTGACGGATTAGACGGACCTTTAGCAAGAACAACCAATATGATTTCAAAAAAAGGCGCTTTGCTTGATTCATTTATTGACAGAGTCGGTGAACTTTTTATATGGAGCGTAGTTGCTGTTAGGTTTACTTCAACAGATTTTGAATTGTTTGTTATATTATCAATCGTTACTGGATCAAATTTAATTCCATATTTAAGAGCCCGTGGTGAGTCTTTGGGAATAGATAACAAAGTTGGTATTGCTGCTCGTCCAGAACGTGTAATATTTGCTGTAATATTTATGCTTTTTGAATTGCCTTTTTACAGTATTTATATTTTCACATTTATATTGTGGATTACTGTTTATCAAAGATTTAATATTCTATATAACAATTTCAAATGAATATTTTACAGTTTCTACTTATTAGTTTGAGCCATAAAACTTTAAAAATCTTACCATATAGATTGGTAAGACTATTGTCTGTTCCAATTGGTACTCTATATTTTCTTTTGACATTTAGATCATCAATAAAG
>LULK01000534.1_pt1 | contig 12065 bp, 10 predicted proteins | sample 728181 | NCBI WGS metagenome assembly LULK01 (sample SAMN03860291, study PRJNA289734) | marine metagenome | biome: seawater column; feature: ocean; material: water; isolation source: Red Sea water column Station 169 - depth 10m | place: Saudi Arabia: Red Sea | collected 2011-10-15 | depth 10 m | reverse complement strand
GAACAAAATACTGTGGGATGTGGTTTGTCATCAGGAAAAAAATCAAGATTGTCTTGGATTGAAAAAGAGAGAAATGTTGATGTCTTTGATGTCAAAAAAGATGTAGTCCAAACTTTAATTGAGGCAGGGTATAAATCAGAAGAATTTTTTATAGATAACAAAACTCCAAATTATTATCATCCTGGTAAATCTGGTAGATTATTTTTAAAAAAAGACGCAGACTTAGTAGCAGCTTATTTTGGAGAAATTCACCCCAACATAACTAAAAAAATCGACATGAAAACAGAATCGTTAGTAGGTTTTGAAATTTTTTTAGACAATTTGAAATTATCAGTAAAAACCTTAAATGACCAAAAAAATAAATTTAATGTTTCAGATTATCAAAAGTCTGAAAGAGATTTTGCATTTATCATAAACAAAGATGTTAATGCGCAAGACCTAATTAATGCTATTGCAAGTGTAGACAAGAATTTGATAAGCAATATTAAAGTTTTTGATGTTTATGAAGGTGACAATATTCCTGAGAATCAAAAATCGATAGCAATAAGTGTTACTATACAATCTACAGAGAAAACATTAAATGACAATGATTTAGAAAGTATTAATAAGTTAATTATTGAAACGGTAGAAAATAAAACTGGCGCAAAGATCCGGTCTTAATAAAAATGACCACAATTGATCATATAAGAAATTTTGCAATAATTGCACATATAGACCATGGCAAATCTACAATAGCAGATAGAATAATTCACAAATGTGGAGGATTAACCGAAAGAGAGATGAAAGCTCAAGTTTTAGACTCAATGGAAATTGAGAGAGAAAGAGGTATTACTATCAAAGCTCAAACGGTGAAACTTAATTACAAATCTAAAAACGGTAAAGAATATATTTTGAATATTATTGATACACCTGGTCATGTAGATTTCAGCTATGAGGTAAGTAGATCTCTTTATGCATGTGAGGGTTCTATACTTATTGTTGATAGTACTCAGGGCGTAGAAGCACAAACACTAGCAAATGTCTATCAAGCTATGGATATAAACCATGAGATAATACCTGTTCTAAATAAGATTGATTTACCAGCATCAGATTTAGATAGAACAAAAAAACAAATTGGAGATGTGATTGGTATTGAAACTGAAAATGCCATTCCCTGTTCAGGAAAAACAGGTGAAGGCATAGATGACATATTAGAACAAATAGTCAATCAGCTACCTGGGCCAAAGGGTAATCCAAACCAAGATTTAAAGTGTCTGTTAGTGGATAGTTGGTATGACACTTATCTTGGAGTTGTAATTTTAGTCAGAGTTATTAATGGTAAAATTGTTAAAAATATGAAAATTAAAATGCTCTCGACCAATCAAGATTATATTGTAGAGAAAGTTGGATTATTTACTCCAAAGCCAAAAGATATTAATGAACTAAATTCTGGAGAAATAGGATTTATAACTACCGGCATAAAAGTATTATCAGAGACTAAAGTTGGAGATACAATTTGTGACGCTTCAAAACCGAAAGTTGAAGCTTTACCAGGCTTTAAACCAAGTAAACCAGTAGTTTTTTGCGGTTTATTTCCAGTAGACAGTTCTGAGTATCAAAAACTGAAAGATGGATTGGCAAAATTACAACTGAATGACGCAAGTTTTTCTTATGAAGCAGAGTCATCTTCGGCTTTAGGTTTAGGATTTAGATGTGGATTTCTAGGATTACTACATCTTGAAATTATATCTGAGAGATTAGAAAGAGAATTCGATGTAAATTTATTAACAACAACACCAGGTGTTGTCTATAAAGTTAAGATGAATAATGGAGAAATTAAAGATTTACAAAATCCATCAAGTTTGCCTGATCCAACTCTCATTCAATCGATCGAAGAACCATGGATAAAAGCTACAATTATAACACCAGACAACTATCTAGGATCAATAATTAAATTGTGTCAGGACAAGAGAGGAATTCAAACAAATTTAAGTTATTCCGGAAATAGAGCGGTTATTTCTTACGAACTTCCACTTAATGAAGTTGTTTTTGATTTTAACGATAGAATTAAATCAATGACAAGTGGATATGCAAGTTTTGATTATGAGATAATAGGTCATAGAGATGGTGATTTAGTAAAACTTGGAATTTTAGTAAATGGTGAACCTGTTGATGCTTTGGCTATGATGATACACAAAGACTTTGCACAAAAGACTGGCAGAGAGGTTTGTGAAAAACTAAAAGATTTGATACCTAGACATAATTTCATGATACCTGTTCAAGCTGCGATTGGAGGGAAAATAATAGCTAGGGAGACAATCAAAGGGTTTAAAAAAGATGTATTAACCAAAATTCACGGTGGTGGAGCCACTGACAGAAAAAGAAAGTTACTTGAAAAACAAAAAAAAGGGAAAGCAAGATCTAAACAATTTGGTCGAGTAGAAATACCCCAAGAAGCTTTTATTGGTGTTTTGAAAATTAATAAAGAAAAATGAATAAAAAATACTTGACCACTTAAAAATGGACACAAAATCTTTAATTAAAAAAAATTTAATCTTAAATTGGATTTATAAAATTCAAAAAATTTATAAAAATAAAAAACCTAATTTTCATTATGGAGAATTTGCTGAGGATATTTTTATAAATCGTGTATTTAAGAATTTAAAATCTGGTTTTTATATTGATATAGGAGCCTATCATCCCTTTAAAGGTTCCTTGACCTTTTTACTTTTTCAAAAAGGATGGAGAGGATTAAATATAGATTTAAGTGAAGACTCTATAGAATTATTTAAAATTGCAAGACCGAATGATCTTAATGTAAATTGTGCAATAACAAACTTTAGTGGAGAAACACTTTATTATCAAAATTCTGAAATAAACCAACAAAATTCACTTATAAAAAGAAATAATCGTCAAAAAGAAATTAAAGTAAATGCTTTCACACTTAACGACCTTTTAAAAAAGAAAAATGTTACTCAATGTGATTATCTAAATATAGATACTGAAGGAAACGAAATTGATATTATACAAAGTATTAAATTCGATGTTATAAAACCACAATTGATTTCAGTTGAAGATAATAGTTTTGATTTACATAGTGAAAATAAAAAAAAAATAATAAATTTAATGAATGAAAAAAATTATCAAATAATTAATATAATTGGAGTTACAATGTTTTTTACAAAAAGTAGTAGTGTTAATAAGTTTTTTGATCTTATTAATATATAATTATATTCTGTTTTTTTTTAAGGATTTCAATTGTTTTTAATATTGAAAAACTTAAATTTAAATTATCCTTATAATAATTTAAATCCGATTTAAGTATGTCATTAAATGCTAAATTAATTTGATTGGCTTTTTTTATCTTTAAAATTTTGTTTTTGGTATGTAAAAATTTTATTTCGGCATTTTGAATTACTTTTTTTGAAAAAATAAATTTAATCTCTATTTTACCATTTGCGCCGATAATTTTAATATAGTTCTTATACAATGACTTGAAACCCCATGCTAATTTAAAAAGAACTTTATTTTCGTTTTTAGCAGTTAAATCTCCTTTAATATCTAATCTATTTTCTTTTATAATTTTTTTTTTTAAAATATTTATTTTTTTTGAGTTAAATAGAGTAAACATTATTGATAAAGGGTAAAATCCAACATCATTTATTGCACCACCTCCCATTTTCTCTGAAAAGCGGAAATTATCTTTTTCTTTTAGTGGTATTTTGAATTCTGATTCCACTTTTTTGATATTACCAATGAGTTTTTTTTTCAAAATTGTCTTTAATTTTAAAAATAGTGGATGATGTTTATATTGTATAATCTCAAAAAATCTGACTTTATTTATTTTTGAAATTTTTAATAATCGTCTTAATTGAGAAGTTTTTAAACAAATTGGTTTTTCACATATAACATTGATTTTGTTTTGTAATGCAAATTTGATATTTTTGAAATGGTCAGAATTTCTTGAGGAAATATAAACAAAATCTATATCTTTTTTTGATTTTAACTCATCTTTATTTTTTAACCATTTCACATTTTTAAAATCTTTATTTTTATTGATTTTTTTAGTCAAGATATATTTTATCATAATATTTTTGTTATTTTTAATACTTGGATAAACTTTATTTTGAAAATGATTACTAAAAGACCATATTGCAAGTTTGTACATTATATAAAAGAAACTAAGGTTCTTAAATGAGGATTTACAATTGCATTTTCTAAAATTAATTCTTTAATCTGGTTCAAAGTAATCCATTTAAAGTCAGATCCAATTCTAACCTCACTTTTTCCAACGTGTTCAACCAGAATTCCAAGATTTCTCTTGTTTTTAAGTCTTCCTCCCTCTTCAGACACCCACTGTTTAAAGATGACTTTGCAATTATTTTTTTTTGGATGTTTAAAATATTTTAAATATTTTACCTCTCTGCCTCCATGAGATCTCTTGATGTTGCTAAACGTAGCTTGAACCGTAGGGCTCAATTGAATAAATCTATAGTTACCAGGTTCAAATTTTGCATTAATTAGATAGTGCGGTGATTTGTTTATATCCTTTTTCAAAAGGCCTAATATTCCACCATCATAGCCGGGCTCTGTGAACATTGGTTGATCCCAACCTTTATTTACTTCTCTTTTGAAACTTTTAATCACTCTTATCCCTTCTACCTTATAAAAGGAGCCAGAAGTGTGTATCATTTGTCCTTTAGTATTTATTTTCCAATTATTACATTTATTAAGAGGTATGGTTTTAATTTTTATTTTAGATTTTTTTATTATATTTCTATACCAACTCTTGATTTCTTTAATTGAATTAAGGGATTTGTAGTTACCAGATAATTCACTTCTTAATTTAAGTATTTCGTTTTTTTTAATTTTCATAAAATTTTTGGGGAGGGGACATGAGTAATAAATCTTCCACCTCTATTGATAAATTTTTTTTCCTTTTTAAATATTTCATCTTTAAAATTCCATGCGCCCAAAAAAGCATAGTCTACATTATTTGGTATACCGTTATATCTTTTTATAGGGATGTGAGTACCGGGTGTAAATTTACCAGCTTTTGTTGGTGTTGTATCTAAAAAATATTTTATAAATTTTTTATCAATCTTACAAAAATTTAGGACTGTACTCGATTTGTAGGTAGCACCATATCCTATTATGTTTTTTTTTTCTTTTTTTAGTTTTTGAAAAATTTTTATCAGATTTTTTTTTGATTTCAAAACTTTGTTGGCAAAAATTCGATAAGTTTGTAATTTATTTATTCCAAAATTCTTTTCTTTTAATAAATGTTTATTTACAGTATTTGAAATTTTAATTGTTTTGTTATTAATTTTCTTAAAATACACTCTGTTTGAGCCACCATGAGTTTTAAGTTCTTCAACATTAAATACTTCTAAACCACTTTGTTTAGTAATATTTTTTAGTGCAGTTATTGAAAATACATAGGCGTGTTCATCATAAAATTGATCGTAAGATAATTTTTGAAGAGACTTTAATAATGAGGGATCCTCAAGAATGAAAATTCCATTGGAATTAAGTGAATTTTCTATAGCTTTAAAAGTCTCGTTTAAATTATGAATATGGCTAATTGTGTTAGCGGAATAGATGATGTCAAATTTTCCGTGTTTACTTAAAATTTTATTAGATAATTGAAATGTCCAAAATTTATCATAAGTTTTAATTTTCATTTTTGAGGTTAGATCTGCCAAATTTTTACAAGGCTCAACCCCTACATTATTTATGTTTGAAAAATATTTTATGAAAACACCATCATTACTACCAATTTCTAAAATTGATTTAGGTTTAAATTTTTTTTTTATTTTATAAGCTAAATTTTTGTATGCTTTTTGCATTGTTTTGGATGCTGATGCTCTGTGAGCATATTTATCATTAAACATTTTTTTTGGTGGTACAAAATTATCTAAAGAGACTAATTTGGTCTCTTTATTATAGATCAGTTTCAGATTATAAAAAAATTCATTTTTAGGTTTATTGGTTTTTAGAAAATTGTTTGTTATTGGATGTCTTCCCAAATTTAAAAAACTAATTTTTTTCATATATTAATAATCTTTTTGAGTTTATTTGTATTCATACTCGTGTTAATTCCAATCAAATTTTTAGATTTCTTGTTTATCTTAATTTTTTTTACATTTGCATTTAGTTCTTTTGCAAAGTTGTAAGCACTTTGAATTTTTCCACCAATATTTATTATTCCTTTTTTGTTTAGAAGTTTTAAAGTTAATCTTGCTGCGTCGGTTTTTTTCATAAAGCAGGTTAGATAATCACTAAAAGCAGATTTGTGTGGAAAATTATCATCATTCATACAAACTCTCAGGATTAATGAATTTTTATAAATATGGCATGCACATTCACCCCCGAGTTTTGACCAACCATATTCATTAAAGGGCATTAAATAATTTTTTTCGGTATAGTTCCCTTGTTTTCCCGGGTAAACAAAATTAGTTGAAATATAAATAAGTTTAATTTTTTTTCTAATACATGCTAGAGTAACATTAGCAGTTCCCACAATATTAGTTAAGATACTTTTTTCTAATTTCTTTTTATGATCAATCATAGGAGTTGAAAATGCAGCTGCATGAATAAAATAATCTATCTTTTTTTTCTTGATAAAATTACTTATCGAGGAAAAATTATTAATATTCATCTCATTCTTGTTAGGAGCAATGATTTTGTAGTTTGAATTAACTTTTTTAATTGCTTGTGCAAATTTTCCTTGACCTCCTGAAATTAGAATTGTTTTCACGATAAGATATATTCTTTTAAATTTTTGTCTTTTTTGGATAAATTTGGTCTTCTTATATTCCATTTAATTTTAAATTTTTTATCATTCCAAATAAATCCACTATTATTTTTAATTGAGTATTTTTTATTTAATAGATAAAGAACTGTATTTGATTTATCTAAGCAAGAATATCCATGCGCAAATCCTTTTGGTATAAAAAGGACATCATTTTTTTTTAAATTGTGGTAAAAAATTTTTCCAAAATCTTTACCTTTGTTTAAGTTTACTGTGACATCAAAAATTTTACCATCAATTATATAAACTAATTTTTCTTCATCCATATTTTTATTAAAATGCATACCTCTTAAAACATTTTTTCTTGAATTAGTTAAGATACTGTAAGAAAATTTTGAAATCATCAATTTTGGAGTTATCTCTATAAGATATCCACGTTTATCTTTAAATAACTTGCTTTTATATTTTATCGGAAGCATTTATTTTAAATTAAATTTTTTAAATACTGAGAATATCTACTGTTTCTATTAAATCTAATTCTATTCAAAATATTCTTTTTGGTTATCCATTTGTTATTTAAAGCAATTTCCTCTAAACAACCAATCTTAAAACTTTGTCGACTTTCAATATTTTGAATAAAATTGTTTGCACTATGTAGATCGTGAAAATTACCAACATCCATCCAAGCTGATCCCCGGCCAAGCTTGACTACACTTAACTTTCTTTTTTTTTTATAAAAATTTATTAAATCAACAATTTCTATTTCACCTCTTTTTGAAGGTTTGAGGTTTTTCGCATATTTTGAAACGTTTTTGTCGAAGACATAAAGTCCGGTAATAATTAAATTTGAATTAGTTTTTTTGGGTTTTTCAACAATACGTTTTATTCTATTTTTTCTGTCAAATTCTACCACACCATATGCCGAGGTATTATTGCTTGGATAGAGGTATATATTGCAACCTAGAGTTTTTTTAAAAGATCTTTTTATAATAGGTGATAGCATATTTCCATAAAAAAAATTATCACCAAGTATCATTGCCACAGACTCATTATGAATAAATTTTTGAGACAAAATAAATGCATCTGGAAGACCCCTTGGCTTAGATTGCACAATATATTTAATTTTAATACCTAAATCTTTTTCATCACCTAATGCTTTCTTAAAATTGACTTCTTGTCTCTCATTAATTATGAAAATGAATTCTTTAATTCCAGAAAGCATCATCAAAGACAATGGATAATAAAACATTGGTTTATCGAATAAAGGAAGTAATTGTTTATTCACAGACTTAGTTACAGGAAACATTCTTGAACCCGTACCTCCGCATAATATTATTGCTTTTTTAATCAATTAAACCGAGCCTTTTGTAGTTATAAGTTTTGTGAGTACTTTTTAACCAATTTTTGTTATTTAGATACCAATTAATTGTATCTTCTAATCCAATTTTTAAACTTTTTTGTATTCTATAATTGATTATTTTTTTAAATAAACTTGTATTAAGTGCATATCTTTCGTCATGGCCAGGTCTGTCTCTGACAGTTCTTAAAAATTTTTTTTTACTAAGGTCTGTCAATCCTTTTGACTTCATTATTTTAAAAATGAGAGTTGCAATTTCTATATTAGAAACTCGCAAACCTGAACCAATATTGATCTTTTTAAAATTTCTCTTAGATATTATTGCTTTTAAAATAGCCTCACAACTATCTTTTACATGTATCCATTCTCTAATATTTTTACCTTTACCATAAATAGGTGCAGGTTTATTTTTTAAGTAATGTAATATTAAAGTTGGTATAAATTTTTCAGGATATTGATAGGGTCCATAATTATTCGAAAGATTAATGATTTTAATATTTGTTTTATAGGTTCTGTTAAATGATGATGCGATAAGATCCACGCTACCCTTTGAAGCAGAATAAGGCGATGAAGGATCATATGGATCAGTTTCTTTTGAATATCCTTTAATTAGAGATCCATATACTTCGTCAGTAGAAATTTGAAAAAATTTTATTTTCTTAATTTTTAAATAATGAGAGTAGGCAAAAAAAAGATTTATTGAAAGATCTATATTATTTTTGATAAAATTGAGAGGATCATTTATTGATCTATCAACATGACTTTCGGCTGCAAAATTTATTATCAAATCAGGCTTAAATTTTTTTAAAGTATCCAAAATTTTTTTATAATTCTTAAGATCATTTTTGATAAAGAAATATTTTTTTGGATATTTAATTATTTTGAACCTTTCTGGGGTGGAAATTTCAGATATTTTATCGATATTTAATATTTTATAATTTTTGGATGAAATTAAATTTACAAAGTTTGTACCTATAAACCCCGAACCACCTGTAACTAAAATTTTTTTCATTTTTGATCTATCTTTGGCCGATACCAAGGCTCTTTTAATATATATGAATTATATAATCCACTAATTCTAGCTAAATATATTTCTTTTTGTATAGGGTTTTTAGAGTAAATCATTAGTCTTATTAATGATCGTATTAAATAAGGTAATGTTGATATAAAAGAGTAAATATAACCGTAATATTTTCTTTTGTAGTAAAATTTAGACCACATAAGATGCCAATTCCTATTTACCTCAACAGGATGATTAAATTTTTTATCATGTGATCCTAGTTTGTTAGAATATTTGATTGGTACTTGATAAATATTAATTTTTTTCTTTAAAGCTCTTCTTAAAAAATCTGCATCTTCGTAGTATAAAAAAAATTTTTCATCAAAACCCGAAAGTTTAAGAAATATTTTTTTTTCTATAAAAAAACATAACATGCCTCTAGTTTTTTCAATTTTTTCTACATTGACTGGACAATCATTCTCATCCGAAAGTATAAAAATGCTAAATTTATCATTGAATTTTTCACTGAGCTTCTCAAGTTTTTTTATAGAGTCTTTTTCTACAAAATTATCAGGACTACAAAAAAGAATATTTTTAGTTTTTGTTAATTTTGCACCAAGATTTGCAGCCTGTCCAAAACCATAATTTTTGTTTAAAATTATCTCAACGTTTTTATACTTTCTTTCAATTTTATTTTTTAGTGAGAGATTTTGTGAATTTTCAATTACTATGATTTTGGTATCTTCATCATAAGATTTTATGTTTTGTTCAATTAGATGTTCACTTTCATAAGAAACTATAATTACTGTAGTATTCATTGAATTATTAATATATTAAATTTTGTTTACAATCACTATTGGATTATACTCCAACTAACAGGAGAGGTGGCCGAGAGGTTTAAGGCGCACGCTTGGAAAGCGTGTATAGGGTTCACTCTATCGCGGGTTCGAATCCCGCCCTCTCCGCCACAAAAAATCAAAAAAAGATGGGTAATTTTTTTATAAATTGTAGCTAATAATTTAATTATAAATAAACAAATTTTAAAAAAAATGTTATAATTATATTTTCCAAAAATATAAAAAAATGACAAAAAATAATTATCAAGCAGACTCAATAAAAGTTCTAAAAGGTTTAGACGCTGTCAGAAAAAGACCAGGAATGTATATAGGTGATACAGATGATGGTACTGGATTACATCACATGGTATATGAAGTTGTAGATAATTCAATAGATGAAGCCTTAGCAGGACATTGCAAAAATATTGATGTAAAAATTAATTCGGATGGTTCAGTCACGGTCAGTGATGATGGAAGGGGAATTCCAGTTGATATACATAAAGGTGAAAAAAAATCAGCAGCAGAAGTAATAATGACTCAGCTTCATGCTGGTGGAAAGTTTGATCACGATTCTTATAAAGTTTCTGGAGGTTTACATGGTGTTGGAGTTTCAGTGGTTAACGCCCTTTCAGAAAATTTAAAACTTGAGATACATAGAGATGGAAAAAAATACTTCATAGAGTTTAAAAATGGAGAAGCAAAGTCTCCTTTAAAAGTATTGGGAAAATCAAAAAACACAGGCACATCTATAAATTTTAAACCATCTAATGAGATTTTTTCTTCTACTAAATTTAGTGAAAAAACTTTAACTAAAAGAATGAGAGAGTTAGCTTTTTTAAACAAAGGTATAAAAATAACCTTAACCGATGCAACTACAAAGAAAGAGAGAATTAATGAGTTTAAATTTGATGGAGGAATTTTAGAATTTGTTAATTTTTTAGATGAAAAAAGAGAGAAACTTCAGAACAAAAACGGAAATGACTTGTTTAAAAAACCAATTTATGTAGAGGGTAAAAAAAAAGATATAGAGATTGAATGTTCTTTAAAATGGAATGCTTCTTATTCGGAGGAAGTTTACCCTTACACTAATAATATTTATCAAAAAGATGGAGGCACACATTTACTAGGATTTAGAAGTGCTTTGACCCGGGTTATAAATAAATATGCAGGTGAGCATAACTTACTCAAAAAAAATAAATTTACTATTTCTGGTGACGATATTAAAGAGGGTTTAACTTGTGTACTATCCGCAAAGATACCAGATCCTAAATTTTCATCTCAAACTAAAGATAAATTAGTTTCTTCAGAGGTTAGGATGATTGTAGAAACAGTAATTAATGAGAAATTATCTATATGGTTTGATCAAAATCCATCTATTGCTAAAATTATTTTATCAAAAGTAATTCAAGCTGCTCTAGCAAGAGACGTAGCCAGAAAAGCAAGAGAAAATGTTAGAAGAAAAGGTGCACTTGAATTAAGTGGACTTCCTGGAAAATTAGCAGATTGCCAGATAGGAAAGCAAGATGGCACAGAATTATTTATCGTCGAGGGCGATTCTGCTGGAGGCTCTGCAAAACAGGGAAGAAATAGATCAAATCAAGCAGTTCTGCCCTTGCGCGGTAAGATTTTAAATACATATGTTGAAGATCTTAAATTAAAGAATAATTCAAACGGTAATGGAGCTGATCAAAGGACTAAAGCTTTATCTAAAATGATTTCTTCTAATGAAATTGTTACGTTAATTAATGCGCTTGGACTCGATCCAAAATCTCAAGAAATAGATCTTAAAGATTTGAGATATGGTAAAATAATAATTATGACAGATGCTGATGTAGATGGATCACATATTAGAGCATTACTATTAACTTTTTTTAATAATAAACCATTCAATAAATTAATTGAAAATGGTCACATTTATTTAGCGCAACCCCCGTTATTTAAAATTAATAAAGGTTCCAAAGGTATTTATATTAAAGATGAGAAGGAGCTAGAGGACTACGTAGTAAATAATAATAAGGAATTAAAAAAAGTAAAAAAGGGTTCTAAAGATTACATTAAAGCGCTTGATGTAGAAAAATCAAAAATGAATATCCAAAGATTTAAAGGTCTTGGAGAAATGAACCCAGATGAGTTATGGAG
>LULK01001759.1_pt1 | contig 12100 bp, 15 predicted proteins | sample 728181 | NCBI WGS metagenome assembly LULK01 (sample SAMN03860291, study PRJNA289734) | marine metagenome | biome: seawater column; feature: ocean; material: water; isolation source: Red Sea water column Station 169 - depth 10m | place: Saudi Arabia: Red Sea | collected 2011-10-15 | depth 10 m | reverse complement strand
GATATCGGCATCTTTCATTGAGGATTTCCAATTATCATCATCCCAATCAATTAAATATGAAATTTTATCTTTTATTTTAGGATATTTACTTAATTTTTTTTCAAACAAATCTTTTGTGACACTGCTATTTTTTTCACCTTCTAAGTCACAAGGCAAAGATCCTTTTTTCCAATGATTGTTTCTTATATGAATTTTAATTTTATCTTTAGTCATTTATAAGTTAGTATACTAAAATAATAAGGAAGCTGGCGATTATTTGAGGTGCTAGTGGTACACCCGACTTCACACTACCTCACACTAGTTATGCGGATAATTAAAATTTGATTGAAAATAATTCGCATAAAGACTCGTCAATTTAAGCAAAAAACTATACCTCAAACTATACCAAGTTGAGATAAATCAACTTAATATAATATCTTTATTCTACTCGTGAATATTCTGATTTAACTCTACGTAAAGGTATGGAGGTTTCAACTGAAGAAACACCATCTATTACAGTAAGTTTTTTTGTTAAAAATTCCTCAAATTCCTCAACGTCTTTAACCGCAATTCTAATTAAGTAATCCTTAGCACCTGTCATTAACCAACATTCAACAACTTCAGGAAAATTTAAAATTTTTTTCTCAAATTTATCAAAATTTTTTGATTGTTGTTTTTCTAAGCTTATAAATATAAATGCAGGAAATTTGTAACCAAGTGAAGTTTCATCAATATTTATTGAATAATTTTTAATTATATTATTTTCTTCTAATTGGTTTATTCTTCTTGCGGTAGGAGCAATACTTAAATTTATTTTCTCACTAATATTTTGAAGTGTAGTTTTGCTGTTATTTTTAAGTATTTTTACAATCTTTTTATCAACTTCATCCATATTTTTAATAAATTTTATTAATATTTATAAAATATCTTATAAAATTTACTAATATTCAACTATAAATTAGTAATAATAGAGAAAATTTATTTTTAATTTCATGTAATTAATAATTATATGAATAAATCTAAATCATTTGATCCAATCTGGGTTCCAATTATTTCTCAATATCAAAACACAAAAAATTTAGAACTAGATGAAAAGCTTATTCAAAAACATATCCATTGGTTAGACCCACATGTAAAACAATTCTTGGTATGCGGAACTACAGGAGATGGATGGAATTTAACTGATAAATTAATTTTAAATTGGTTAGATATATTAAATGATAACTCTTTAATCAAAAAAGATAACAAAATATTATTTGGAGCATTTGGAAAAACAACAGAAGATGTTCTAAGACGTGCAGATATCATAGAAAGATATCTAGTTAAAAATGGATCATCTGCAGGTTTTTTTGGATTAACTTTATGTGCTCCCGTTAACGAAAACATCAAACAAAAAGAAATTATTTCACATTTTAAGCGTATCATTGAAAATACACATTTACCAATTTCTATCTATCAATTACCTCAAGTAGTAAAATGTAAAATTGAACCTGAAACTTTAAAAATATTAAAAGATAATTTTCAAGATAGAATTCAATTATTTAAGGATACTAGTGGTGAAGATGATGTTGTGAATTCTGGAATTAATTTTAATGATTTAATATTTTTAAGAGGAGCAGAAGAAAATTATTTTGATCATTTAAAACCTAATGGGAAATATGATGGATTTTTATTAAGCTCAGCAAATTGTTTTGGTAAAATTTTAAGAGAAATTTATAATAATGTTGCAAAGGGTAATTTTAAAGATGCAGAAAAAATGTCTGAAGAACTAAGCGATATAATTAGAATTTCATTCTCAGAAGGTCAAAAACTAGATTTTGGAAACCCTTTTTCTAATGTAAATAAAGCATTTGCTCATGTCTTAATTAATAAAGATAATCATTTATAATTAAATTATACAATAATATTGAGTAGAATAATGAATAAAGAAAACGCAAGTAAACTCTGGAAAATTATTCAGGAAGCTGGCGATTATTTGGTAGGACAATTACCTGATCACCCCAATCATCCTAAAGGAAGAAACCCCTACGCTCATGTTGCAATTTGTGTGAAAAGTAAATTTAATGCCAGTTACAAAGATATACCTGATGATCAATTAGATGATGTAATTAAGTATATTGAATTTTTAAAGGAAAATCCAAGCTAATTAAGATTTAATATAGTTTAAAAAAGTGTCAATATCACTAGGATCTGTGTTCCACGCTGTCACTAATCTAACCGCATTATCATCCCATTCATCGTCGTTTATGGTGTAGCCTTCTGAGTTAAGTTGATCAATTATTTCTTTAGGCATTTTAACAAACACCTCATTAGCATCTGTTGGATATGCAATTTTTATATTTTTGTGCTGTTTTAAACCTTGGCTTAGTTTTTTTCCCATTGCATTTGCGTGTTTGGCATTTTTTATCCAAACATCATTTGAAATGTATGCATCTAATTGTGCTGAGACAAAACTCATTTTTGATAGTAAATGCCCCGCTCTTTTCATTAAAAATGGTAAGTTACCAACTAATTCTGGTTTAAAAAAAATTATTGCCTCTGCTGCTAAACATCCATTTTTTGTTGCTCCAAATGAAAGTACATCAATACCTGATTTCCATGTCATTTCTGCTGGACTGCAATTTAATGAGACTAAAGCATTAGCAAATCTAGCTCCATCCATGTGTATATTAAGTTTATGTTTATGAGCTACTTCAGAAATATTTTTAATTTCATCTAAATTATAAGCTTCTCCTGTTTCAGATAGTTGTGTGATACTTACAGATGAGGGTTGTGTATGATGGACAATTCCTTTTCCACCTATTGAATTGTTAAGTTCTTCAGCTGTAATTTTTCCATCTATTCCATTAAGATTTACTAACTTTGCTCCACCTGTATAAAACTCTGGAGCCCCACACTCATCAACATTGATATGTGAAAGTCTATGACAATAAATATTTCCAAATGAAGGTGTCATTGTAGATAACGCAAGTGCATTGGCTGCCGTCCCTGAGGATGTTGGAAAAACAATTACTTCTTTTTCAAATATTTCTGAAAATTTATCTTGTAAACTCTTTGAGAGATCATCATTGCCATAAGGCGTTCTATCTCCATCATTAGCTTTTAAAATGGCATCTAATACTTCTGGACATGCTCCTGTAACATTATCGGATGCAAATTTTACTCTATCTCTTTTTGTTTTAATTGTTGCCATTATTGTTTAGGAAAATAATCTTTTAATGTTCCTTCTCTGTATACATCTGCAGTACAACAATGAAGACCTCCTCCGAACGCATAGGCATCTCTAAGCTCGACAGGTACAACTTCCATACCTAATTTATCTAATTGTTCAGCTTGATAAACTTCACTTTTCTCTACACAAACAGTTTTTGGATCAAGAACAAGTACATTCATGGATAGCCAAGTTGAAGAATAACACAGTGGAGGTGGTTCATTATGAGCTGGTTGTGCGCTATCTACGATTTCCCATCCATTATCCTCAAATAATTTTCTTTGATCTTTAGGCAATCTTCTTTGTGGGTTATTAATAATTAATCCTTCTTTAATTGGTGTAAAAGTTGCATCAATATGGATTGGATAAGGATCGCCTGGAAAATTTACTGCATGAACTCTATGATCTTTATAATGTCTTTTAATCCAATCAATTCCTTTTAGATTTGTTGTAAAACCATGTTGAACGACTAAGTCTTTTCCAAATCTTAAAATATCAGCTGCATCAAACAAAGGTTCTTCTTCTGTTGTTACAAAATACTTTTGCTCAGTCCACTCAAGTCTTTTTTGTACTCCGATTTTATCTGATAAATAATCTTTTCTATAGTCTGCATCTGTTAATCTTGGTTTTGGAGCTGACTCATGTCTCATGTTTGGATCTTCATTATAATACTGTTTTAATAAAGGTCTGTAGCAAAGGTATTCAAACCATCTACATCTATAACTCATTGTAGCTTCTAAAATTTCATTCCCAACTGTAAGCAAAACATCTCTTGGCGGCATACATCCAAACATTGTTTCAGCCTTCCAATCTGGTGTTGAAGTAGGTTGATTAAAGTCCAAAGGCGTTGGTCTATCAACCTTAATTTCACGTTTTTCTAGCATGGATGAAAAATTATCTAAAAGTTCATTTGCTTTATCAACCGTGTCTTTTGTTCTTGGGCCAAACTGACCTCTCATATCGCTATCTTCAGGAACTTTTGCATCTAAAGCTGGTTCGGGAGCAGGAATACAAGTCCCATCAGCACGTCCAACTATTACATGTTTTAATGGATCCCATTCATTCCAACTATTTACAATTACTTTATCTGACATTTAATTTTTTATAATATTATGATCAGGTCCAAACGGAAATTTAGTAATATTTTCAACGCCATCTTCTTTGATCACTAAAATATCGTGCTCTCTATAGCCACCTGCACCAGGCTTTCCCTCTGGAATCATAATCATAGGTTCCATTGATATCACCATGTTTTTTTCAAGAACAGTATCAATATCTTCTCTAAGTTCCAACCCCGCCTCTCTTCCATAAAAATGTGAGAGCATTCCAAATGAATGACCATAGCCAAACGTTCGATATTGAAGATAACCTAATTCAGCAAATAAATTATTTAACTCCTCACAAATTTCAGAACACTTTACCCCTGGTTTGATTAATTCTAATCCACGTTTATGAACTTTTACATTTGCTTCCCAAGCTTTTAAAGATGCATCATCAATTTCATTGACAAACAATGTTCGCTCTAAAGCAGTATAGTAACCTGAGATCATTGGAAAAGTATTTAAAGATAATATATCTCCATTTTGTAATGCTCTATTTGTTTTTGGATTATGCGCTCCATCTGTATTAATGCCTGACTGAAACCAAACCCAAGTATCCATATATTCCGCATCAGGATAAGACTTTGCTATTTCCCTCTCCATTTTATCTCTTCCTGCTATTGCAATCTCTAATTCTGATTGACCAGGTTTTATGTGTTTTACAATTTCCTCAGGAGTTTAATTTTTCTTTTATATCTAAAGTTACATGATCATTTTCAATTCCAATTGTTTTTGGAGGATCATCTCTTCCAATTATAGATACAATAGCTCTTAAAAAATTATCTCTTTTCCAATCAGTATAGATTACGTTATTACAATGTGACCTTCTCCAAGGTTGACTTGCATCAATATTTGCAGAAATTGTTACTATTTTATCTTTTGTGACTACACATCCATATGGTCTTCCAAATGAACAATAAATAAACCCTGTATAGTAAGCAATGTTATGCATCGAGGTTAGAATTACCATATCCATGTTATTATTCGACATAACATCTCTAAGTTTTGATACTCTATTTTTGTACTCTATATCTGAAAAGGGAAGTTTTACTTTTTCACCATTATTCAATTCAAAAAAATCTGGTCTTTCCATAAAAAACTAATTTAAACCAATAAATCTTCTATTGGATTGCATGATCATGCTGTAATAGAAAATTGCAATAAATATAAAAAAGCCACCAATAATTGTGTTTGTTGCTGGGACCTCATTGATACCGAGCCAGGGTAACCAAACCCAAAATATTCCTCCAATTACCTCTGTTAAAGATAACAAAGTTAAATCTGCAGCAGGAATATTTTTTGAACCAATTGAATATAATATTAAACCTGCACAAACTAAAGTTCCATGAGTTGCAAACAAAGCTTCATTTTTACTAGAAGATAAAAATTGACTGTCATTTAAAATCAATATTACCGATGAAAATAAAAAACAAAATAAACCTGCAATTGCTACTGTTGTAAATTTAGGTGTTTCTTTTCTCCAACGCAAAGTTACAGAAAAAACAGAAAATCCAAGAGCAGATGCTAAACCAAAGACAAGACCGGGAAGAGAGTTTGTTCCACCTGTTCCAAACGCCATTACAACAATTCCAAATGTTGCAACTAAAATTGCCACCCAAACTGTAAGTGAAATTTTTTCTCTTAAAAATAAAAACCCTAACAACGCTGTTATAAATGGCATTGCAGCTAAACATAAAAGAGTTACTGCGGCACTGGTATTTGTGATTGACCATATAAAGGTCATCATAGCTGTACCCAATCCAATGCCGCCTAAAACACCAGAAATACCAACTTTAAAATAGTTTTTATAAAAATCTAATCCTTCTTCAAAATATAGATAAAGATTTAATAAAATGAATATTACTAATCCCCTTGTAAATAAATATTGCCAAGGGACCAATTGAGGTTGATCAATATGCCTTACAACATACGGTCCAAATGACCATAACAGTCCAGCAAAAAGAACTATTGGTATTGCAACTTTTGGATTTTTAAGATCGAGCATCCCGAATTTTTAATCTTATTTTAAATTTGAGACAAGAAAATACGATTAGTTGATCAAAAATTCATTAAGACCTGATGCTGAGTAAACATCTATTAAATTTCCTTTATTGAATACTGAAACACCATCTTTAAATACACCCCAAGCGTTAGATTTAACAAAAGGCTCGATTTTATAAGACTCTTGTCCCTCAAATACCTCAAATTGAACAATGCCTTTTTTATCAAAGGTTAATTTTCCTTTAACAAATCTTGTAAATTTTTTCTTTTTGGAAAATTTATTTTTTAGTTTTGCAAATATTGGTTTTTCTGCTTTTAAACCTAAAGATTTAAATAACAACGGGATTACAAAAAATCTAAAACAAGCAACTGAGGAAATGGGATTACCTGGTAAACCAAAAAAACATTTATTGTTATTAAATTTTGAAACTTCTGATTAAAGAGTTTAGATAAATTGTGTTTGAATTTCTTATTTTCCACGAAGGTATATTTTTTTTATCAGATAATTCATTTCCTGATGGATAAAAGACTATATTTACTTTCTTTTTAACTAATACTTTATCTATACCTAATGTTTTTAAAGATAAGATATGAGCAGGATTTATTAATTCTCCTTTTCTAATTATTTTATTTCCTTTTTTATAATCTGAGCCTTTTGGTCTAATAAATTCTGATTTTTTAATTTTTTTATTAATAATTATATATTTTGCATTTTGTTTACTTGGAAAAAACTCAATATCCTCAATTGGAATAATGGTATCAAAAGGTTTTTTAATAATTGCACCTGTCATTACCTCAATACATGATAATTTGGGAACTTTTTTGATATAAGGGTTGTCCCCTGCTGCAATAGTTTTAAGAATTTTAAATTTTTGAAATGTATTTTTTGTTTCTTTTGAATTTACTGCAAAACCATCAAACGCTGTATTATCATCAGCGGGATAATCAGATTTAGCAATCACTTCTTTGCTCGATATTCTGTTTAAAGCATCTTTTATTGAAACAATTTCACTGCCAATTTTTAATGAATTGTTATTCAATTTACTTATTGCTGCTTTATAAGAATTCATATCTTTTTAGACGCTTCCTCTAAATCTATTTTAGTATTTATGTTTAAAAAACTATTATCGTCTTTAGGATCTAATTCAATTATTTCTGTTCCAATTTTGTTAGCCCAATCTTCAACTTTTCTATCCCCTGCTTCTAAGTCTTTTCTTAATTGACTTTTAAGCTCCGCTGACCATAAGCCAAAAATATTGTGTCTTTTTTCACCACTTTTTAAAAAAAACAATTTTTTGCTAGATTGTCTTTGAGCGGTCATCATTTGATCAATAATTTCAATTTTGAAAAAAGGTGTGTCACAAGGAAATGTCATAATCCACTTATAATTTTTTGAATTATCTATTATCCATTCCATTGAAGATAGCACACCAACTAAAGGTCCTAGTTGTCCATCCATAACATCATTTGAGTAAAAAACATTGCTTATATCTTTGTTTCTTTCCTCATTTGAGATGATTAAAATTTCTTTAAATCTATTTTTAAGTTTTTGAATTGTATGTTCGATTAAAGTTAAATCTCCCAATTTGGCATTTGCTTTATTCCCACCAAACCTTCTTGATTTTCCACCAGCTAATATGACTGGCAAAACATTGTTTTCGCTCATCAAATTAAATATAAGTCATATATCTTTTTAATAAAGGTCAATAAATGGACTTAGAAATTTTAAAAATTGCTTCAGATACTAGAAATCATAAAGTTTTAAAAGATAGCTCTCATTTTGCTAAATTTAAAAACCCTTTATGTGGAGATGAAATGAATGTTAGTCTTATGGTCAAAGGTGAAAAAATTACTGATTTTGCTTATGAATGTAAATCATGTATTTACTGCCAAGCTTCAGCAAGTATTTTGTCAAAAAAATCTATTAACAAGTCTATTAAAAAAATGAGAGAAATTATAATTATTGCTAACAATTTTTTTGAAAATGCATCTGAAAAATTTCCAAAAGAGTGGAAAATATTAGAAAAACTTTTTAATAAAAAAAATATTTCAAGAAAAGAGTGTCTTCTGTTACCTTTTAAAACATTGGCAAAGGCCTTAAAATCTTAATATGAAAAAAGATCAATTAATTAAATCTTTACTAGCAGGACTTTTTTCTGCAATCACAATAGGTGCTTTAACTTATTTAACTTACAAAACTACATTTGGTTTATTTTTGATTGCTTCATTTGGATCATCAATGGTTTTATTGTATGGATTTCCAGAAAGTCCTTTTGCACAGCCTAAAAATATATTTTTTGGTCATTTTTTAACATCCGCTGTTGGAATTATTGTTTTAAATTTTGTACCGCTTCCAATTTATATAACTATTCCAATAGGTGTGGGCTTAGGAGTTAGTTTAATGATCCTTTTAGATGTGACTCATCCACCAGCAGGTGGAAATCCAATTATAGTTATCATTGGAAGTGTTTCTTACGATTATTTGTTAAGTCCAATTATACTTGGATCAATTATTGTTTTAGTATTTGGGATAGTTATCAATAAGTTTGTATTAAAGAAAAAGTACCCTCAAAAATGGATATAAAATACAACGTATCAAAAATTAAAGGTTCAAAAGAGGAAATCGTAAAAGATGCTGTATCTGTTGAGGAACCTTTAGAAATGCGCCTTAAATATAAAAAGAATGGAAAAATTGAAACGCAAAATATATCTATAACAATGAGGACACCTGGAAATGATGAAGATTTAATTAGAGGATTTTTATTTAATGAAAGAATAATTGAGAATATGGATGAAATAGATAGCATTCAACATATAGGTGATCCTGTTGGAGATTATAATTTACATAACGTTATTGAAGCTACAATAAATAAAACAGATAATTTAGATATTGGTAAATTAAAAAGAAACTTCGTAACAAACTCCTCGTGTGGAGTATGTGGAAAAACTTCATTAGACTCAATTGAAGTATTAAAAAATGATAAATTAGATTCGCATTTTCCAAAAATAAAAGAGGAGATAATTTTAAAATCTCCAAGTCTATTGATGAATGAACAGTCTGAGTTTGCAAAAACTGGTGGAATTCATGCTAGTGCTTTAATTGATGAAGCGGGTTTGGTAATAGCTACCCGTGAAGATGTTGGAAGACATAATGCTTTAGACAAATTGTTAGGTCATACTATTCAAAATGGACTGCTTAATATAAAAGCTCAGTTTATTGCCTGCTCTGGAAGGTTGAATTTTGAGCTAGTTCAAAAGGGATTAATGGCAAATATTGGTATTATGGCTGGTGTGGGTGCGCCTACGAGTCTCGCAGTGGATCTAGCTAAACGTTTTGACATGACTCTATTAGGTTTTGTAAAAGAAAGTGGCTTTAATATTTATAATAATAAAAAAAGGATAGTATTAAGCTAATTTATAAAGAGTATGTCTAAAAACATAAGTAATTTATCCGGAAGAATAGGCTTAAAAAATAATCTATTTCAAAAGCTATCTGACAGATCCTTAAATTCTAAAGATGATGCAGGGATAAAGGAAATAGCTGAAGAATACAAAATGGGTGTTTCAACTATTCACGGAGCGGAAAGTTTTTACGAATTTTTAAGACCCTCGCACAGAGAGAAGAAAGCATTCGTATGTAATGGAAGTGCTTGTATGTGCGCAGGTACACAAGAGCCTTTAAAGAAAAAATTACAAGAAAAATTAGGTGACGATAAAGTTGGCGAGATGTTTTGTCTTGGCCATTGCTATGAAAATCATGCGTTTCACTATGATGGAGAAAATTATGCAGGTAATGACATCAATCAAATAGATCAAATCATTAAAGGTGAAAAAATAAAACAAGAAAAATTCTTTTCAAAAAGTTTTGCAACAACAAGTTTTTTAATGGATGATAAATTATCAAACTTTGATCAATTCAAAGAGCATTTAGAAAAATTTATTAAAACGGATAAAAAAGAAATCATAAACTCGTTATTATCTTCTAATCTTACAGGTAGAGGTGGCGCAGGATTTCCAACAGGAATGAAATGGGATTTCTGTAGTAAAACAAAATCAGAAAAAAAATATGTAGTTTGTAATGCTGATGAAGGAGATTCTGGTGCTTTCTCAGATAGATATTTATTGGAAGATCAACCACTTAAAGTGTTATTTGGAATGATAGTTTGTGGTTATGTAATTGGTAGCAATGAAGGAGTACTTTATATAAGAGGTGAATATCCAAAATCAATTGAAGCAATTAATGGATGTATTAATTCATTAAAAGAAGCAGGATTATTAGGTGAAAAAATATTAGGAACAGAATTTTCTTTTGATTTGAATATTTGTATTGGACAAGGTGCTTATATTTGTGGAGAAGAAACAGCTTTAATAGCATCTATTGAAGGTAGAAGAGCAGAAGTAGATGTAAGACCTCCATTCCCTGTAACAGAAGGATTATACAAAAAACCAACTGTAGTTAACAATGTAGAAACATTAGCAGCTGCAACTGGAATTTTACTAAATGGAGCAGAAAAATTTTCATCAGTTGGAAATAAAAAATCTGCTGGAACAAAACTAGTTTGTCTAGATAGTTTTTTTAATAATCCTGGTGTTTATGAGATTGATATGGGAACACCAATGAAAAAAATATTTGAAGAATATGGTGGTGGATACAAAGAAGATGTAAAAGCATTCCAAATTGGTGGACCTTTAGGTGGAGTAGTGCCTATATCAGAAATCGAAAAACTAAATTTAGATTTCCAAGAATTTACTAAAGCAGGTTTTATGTTAGGTCATGCGAGTGTTGTTAGTATTCCTAAAGATTTTAATATGGCTGAATACATTCATCACTTATTTGAGTTTTCAGCTGAAGAGTCATGTGGAAAATGCTTTCCTGGAAGAATTGGATCCTACAGAGGAAAAGAAATGTTTGATCAGTTAAAGAAAGGAACATCTAAAATTCCACTTAAACTTTTGAATGAATTATTAGTCACCATGCAAAAAGGATGCTTGTGTGCGCTTTGTGGAGCGATACCAACACCCATAATGAACATATTAAAGTATTTTGGTGATGAAATTAAAAATGATATAGTAAAAGATAATTAATGAGTGCGGAAAAAAGAAAAGTTGCCTATATAGATGGAAAACCCTATGAAATAGGGCCAAATCATACATCCATTTTAAAATTTGTAAAAAGTTACTTGGGAGAAAAGAAGGTACCAACACTATGCGACGACCCTAACCTTGCACCTTATGGTGCTTGTAGAGTTTGTTCTGTTGAAGTTGCTCTAGAAAAAGACGGTCCAACTAAAGTAGTTGCATCATGTCATACACCTGTTGGAGAAAACCAACACATATTTACAAGTAATGATGGATTGCAAAATTTAAGAAAAAATATTGTTGAGTTAGTTTTAACAGACCATCCAATGAATTGTGATACTTGTGAAGTAGATAAAAATTGTGAACTTCAAACTGTAGCAAATGACTTAGGAATAAGCGACCATAGATATAATAACCCTAAACAACATAAAGGAACTCCCAAAGATACTTCTCACTCTTACATGAGAATGAATTTGGACAACTGTATAAATTGTGGAAGATGTGTAAGAGCATGTGATGAAATTCAAGGTTCATTTGTTTTGACAATGAGTGGAAGAGGATTTGAGTCTAGAATTACTACTGATAATGATATGCTCTTTGGTGATTCGTCATGTGTATCTTGTGGTGCTTGTGCTCATACGTGTCCAACAGATGCTATTTCAGATGTATTTCAATCTAAATCAGTAAAAGTAGATAAAAAAGTTAGAACTACATGTTCATACTGCGGTGT
>LULK01001983.1_pt1 | contig 12105 bp, 10 predicted proteins | sample 728181 | NCBI WGS metagenome assembly LULK01 (sample SAMN03860291, study PRJNA289734) | marine metagenome | biome: seawater column; feature: ocean; material: water; isolation source: Red Sea water column Station 169 - depth 10m | place: Saudi Arabia: Red Sea | collected 2011-10-15 | depth 10 m | reverse complement strand
GCTCGGCGGGGGTGCGTGCTCACGGCGCATGTCTACCCCGTCCGCCCCGCCGAGACGTCACCCGCGCACGGCCGAGACGTCACTCGCGCACGGCCCAAAGGTCACCGGCGCACGGCCGAGAGGTCACGGGCGCACGGCCGGGCAGGTGGCATGCTCCCCGCATGAGCATCCGTCCCGAGCTGCTGGAGGTGCTCGCACGGCGGGCCCTGACCGAGGACTCCGCCCGCCCCGAGGCCGTCGAGAGGCTGCACGCGCGCGGCGGTCGCACCGCCCGGGAGAACCTCGCGGCGCTCGTCGACGAGGGCTCCTTCGTGGAGTACGGGCGCTTCGTGACTGCAGCCCAGGCCCAGCGCCGCCCCCTCGACGAACTGCTGGACCGCAGCGTGGCCGACGGGATCGTGGGCGGGCTCGCCACCATCGACGGGCAGCAGGTCGCCGTGATGTCCTACGACTACCTCGTCATGGCCGGCACCCAGGGGATGCGGGGCCACCGCAAGACCGACCGTCTCATCGACGTCATCGAGCGGCTCGGGCTGCCGACCGTGTTCTTCGCCGCCGGCGGGGGTGGGCGGCCCGGGGACACCGACATCCCGCTGGTCTCGGCCCTGGACGTGACGACGTTCGCGGCGTGGGCGCGGCTCTCGGGCCGGGTGCCGCGGATCGCGGTCGTCGAGGACAACTGCTTCGCGGGCAACGCGGTCATCGCCGGCTGCTCCGACCTCGTCGTCGCCACCGAGCGCGCCTCCCTCGGCATGGGCGGCCCCGCGATGATCGCGGGCGGCGGCCTCGGCGACGTCGCCGCCGCCGACGTCGGGCCGATCGAGGTGATGGAGGCCAACGGGGTCGTCGACGTCACCACCGACGACGCCGTGGGGACCGCGCGCGAGCTCATCGGCTACTTCCTCGGTCGCTCGGCGGGCTGGACCGCGCCGGACCAGGCACCGCTGCGCGACGCCGTGCCCGAGGGCGAGCGCACCGCCTACGAGCTGCTGCCGATCGTCGAGACGATCTGCGACGAGGACTCGGTGACGGTGCTGCGACCTGCCTTCGCCCCCGAGCTGCTCACCGCGCTCGGCCGGATCGAGGGCCGCACCGTCGGGGTCCTCGGCAACGACACCCGGCACTGGGCGGGCGCGATCACCGCGGACGCCGGCGACAAGGCCGCCCGCTTCCTCCAGCTCTGTGACGCCCACGGCTTCCCGGTCGTCTCACTGGTGGACACCCCCGGGATGATGGTCGGCGCCGACGCGGAGCGCACCGGGCTGGTCCGCCACACCTCGCGGCTGCTGGTCGCCGCGGCGCGGATGGAGGTGCCGCTGGTCGGCGTGGTGCTGCGGCGCGGCTACGGCCTCGGTGCCCAGGCGATGCTCGGGGGCAGCACCCACGAGCCGCTCATGACACTGGCGTGGCCTGGCGCGCACCTCGGCGCGATGGGGCTCGAGGGGGCGGTACGGCTCTCGATGCGCCGCGAGCTCGAGGCGATCGAGGACGAGGAGCAGCGTGAGGCGCGGTTGCGGGAGCTGACGGCGTACGCCCAGGCGAGCTCGACGGCGCTGGAGGTCGCCCGCGTCTTCGAGATCGACGACGTCATCGACCCGGCCGAGACCCGCGGGGTGCTGGCACGGCTGCTCGACGCTGTTGATCGTGACGGACGCCTGAGGGGCAGCGGACGGCCGGTCGACACGTGGTGAGCCGATGAGTTCCGGCGCGCCGACCGGTCTGACCCCTTCATGAGGAAGCTGATCGTCACCGAGTTCATCACCCTGGACGGCGTCATGGAGGACCCGAGCTGGACCTTCTCGGAGGTCCCGTTCGAGGAGGCGGCCTACGACATCAAGGGCCGCGAGCAGGAGGAGGCCAGTGCGCTGCTGCTCGGCCGGGTCTCCCACGACGAGTTCGCCCCGGTGTGGCCCTCGATGGAGGAGTTCGAGGCCTACAACGCGATGCCGAAGTACGTCGTCTCCTCGACGCTGCAGGGCTCGGACTGGAACAACACCCACGTGCTGCGCTCTCTCGACGACGTCGCCGCTCTCAAGGCACGGACCGACGAGGGCGACGGCCCGATCTACGTGCACGGGTCGGCCACCCTGTCCCAGGGCCTGTTCTCCGCCGGGCTGGTCGACCGGCTGCACCTGCTCGTGTTCCCGCTCGTCCTGGGCACGGGCAAGAGGCTGTTCGCCGACCCCGGCGAGAAGGTCAAGCTCGAGCTGGTCGAGCACGCGGCGTCCGCCAGCGGGGTCACGCTGCAGGTGCTCGACGTCGTGCACTGACCGGCGCCGGCGTGCGGCGCCGACCTCTCGGCCGTGCGCGAGTGACCTCTCGGCCGTGCGTCAGCGACGTCTCGGCCGTGCGCGAGCGACGTCTCGGCGGGGAGGGCGGTGCGCCGGTCAGCCCGTCACGGCTCCGTGGGCGGCGGAGGAGACGATCTTGGCGTACTTGCCAAGGACGCCCTTGGTGTACTTCGGCGGGTTCGGGGCCCAGCCCTCCTTGCGGGAGTCCCAGTCCTCGCCCTGCTCGACCTCGAGGGTGCGGTTGAGGACGTCGAGGGTGATCTTGTCGCCGTCACGGACGAACGCGATCGGGCCGCCGTCGACGGCCTCGGGGGCGATGTGCCCGACGCACAGGCCGGTGGTGCCGCCGGAGAAGCGTCCGTCGGTGAGCAGCAGGACGTCCTTGCCGAGGCCGGCACCCTTGATGGCTCCGGTGATGGCGAGCATCTCGCGCATGCCGGGGCCGCCCTTGGGGCCCTCGTAGCGGATGACCACGACGTCGTTGGCCACGATCCTGCCCTCGGCCAGCGCGTCCATCGCGGCACGCTCGCCGTCGAAGACCCGGGCGGTGCCCTCGAAGACGGTCTCGTCGAAGCCGGCCGACTTCACCACGGCGCCGTCGGGGGCCAGCGAGCCCTTGAGGATGGTCAGGCCGCCCGTCTTGTGGATCGGGCGCTCCAAGGAGCGGATGACGTCGTCGTCGAGCGCCGGCGGGTTCAGGTCGGCGAGGTTCTCGGCGAGCGTCTTGCCGGTGACGGTCAGCGCGTCGCCGTGCATGAGGCCGGCGTCGAGCAGCGCCTTCATCACCACGGGGATGCCGCCGATCTTGTCGACGTCGTTCATGACGTACTTGCCGAACGGCTTGAGGTCGCCGAGGTGCGGCACCTTGTCGCCGATGCGGTTGAAGTCGTCGATGCTCAGGGGCACCTCGGCCTCGCGGGCGATCGCGAGCAGGTGCAGCACGGCGTTGGTGGAACCACCCAGCGCCATCACCACGGTGATGGCGTTCTCGAAGGCCTCCATCGTCATGATCTGGCGGGCGGTGATGCCCTTCGCGATCAGGTTCACCACGGCCTCGCCTGAGCGGTGGGCGAAGCCGTCGCGGCGACGGTCGACGGCCGGCGGGGCGGCCGACCCGGGCAGCGACATGCCGAGCGCCTCGCCGACGGCGGCCATCGTGTTGGCGGTGTACATGCCGCCGCAGGCGCCCTCGCCGGGGCAGATCGCGCGCTCGATGCGGTCGACCTCGTCGCGGCTGATCCTGCCGGCCAGGCAGGCGCCGACGGCCTCGAAGGCGTCGATGATCGTGACGTCCTTGCCGTCGACCTGGCCGGGCATGATCGAGCCGGCGTAGAGGAAGACGCTGGCCAGGTCCAGGCGGGCGGCGGCCATCAGCATGCCGGGCAGCGACTTGTCGCAGCCCGCCAGCAGCACCGAGCCGTCGAGGCGCTCGGCGTTCATCACGACCTCGACGGAGTCGGCGATGACCTCGCGGGAGACCAGCGAGAAGTGCATGCCCTCGTGGCCCATGGAGATGCCGTCGGAGACCGAAATGGTGCCGAACTCCAGCGGGTAGCCCTGGGCGGCGTGCACACCGTTCTTGACCGCCTTGGCCAGCCGGTCCAGCGACAGGTTGCAGGGGGTGATCTCGTTCCAGCTGGACGCGACGCCGATCTGCGGCTTCTCCCAGTCCTCGTCGCCCATGCCTACCGCCCGCAGCATCCCTCGCGACGCGGCCCGCTCGAGACCGTCGGTGACGTCGCGGGAGCGGGGCTTGAGGTCAGGGGTGCTGTCGGGTCCGGTCATGGGGGAAAGCCTACGTGCGACGGCCCTCACGCTCTCGACACGTCTCAACCCTCCGGCTGCGCGGCTGCACACCGACGCCCTAGCCTCTTCGGGTGACTGGATCCCATGCCGCTCCCCCGACGGTGACCTGGCCCGACCACGCCGCCGTCCTCTTCGACCTCGACGGCGTCATCACGCCCACGGCCGAGGTGCACATGCGCGCCTGGGCTGAGATGTTCAATGAGTTCCTCCGAGGCTACGACGGCCCCGCCGAGGACACCTCGCCCTACACCGACGCCGACTACTTCGCCCACGTCGACGGCAAGCCGCGCTACGACGGCGTCCGCGACTTCCTGGCCTCGCGCGGCATCTCGCTGCCCGAGTCCGGCACCGACCTGTCGGTGGTCACGCTGGGCGACCGCAAGAACGACGCCTTCAACGCCGTGCTCGAGCGCGACGGCGTCGACCCCTACCCCGGCACGGTCGCGCTGCTCGACCACCTGCGCGACCTCGGTACGCCGCTGGCGATCGTCTCCTCGAGCGCCAACGCCCCCGCGGTGCTGGAGGCCGCCGGGCTGTCGGACCGCTTCTCGACGATCGTCGACGGTCGCGTCGCTGCCGCCGAGGGCCTGCCGGGCAAGCCTGCGCCCGACACCTTCCAGCACGCCGCGGACACCCTCGGGGTCCCCCGGGAGGCGGCCGTGGTCGTGGAGGACGCGGTCTCCGGCGTACGCGCGGGTGCTCGACGCCGGCGCCGACGTCGTCGTCGCCGACCTGGTCGAGCTGGTCCCGGGAGCCTCGGCGTGAGCGGGGCGCAGGTCCACAGCGACCCGCTGGACCGCAGCCGCTTCCCCGTCGACCCGTGGCGGCTGGTCGAGCGGACGCCCAGCGACCACGACCTCGGCGTGACCGAGACGCTGTTCACGGTGGCCAACGGCTACCTCGGCATGCGCGGCAACCCCGAGGAGGGGCGCGACGCGTTCGCGCACGGCACCTTCGTCAACGGCTTCCACGAGACATGGGAGATCCGGCACGCGGAGGCCGCCTACGGCTTCGCCCGCACCGGCCAGACGATCGTCAACGTCCCCGACGCCAAGCTGATGAAGCTCTACGTCGACGACGAGCCGCTGATCCTCGGCACCGCCGATCTCGAGCACTACGAGCGCATCCTCGACTTCCGTGACGGTGTGCTGCGCCGCTCGCTGGTGTGGCGCACCCCGTCGGGCAAGCGGGTCAAGGTCGACTCGACCCGGATGGTGTCGATGACCCAGCGTCACCTCGCGCTGCTGACCCTCGAGGTCACCATGCTCGAGGGCGACGCCCCGATCGTGATCTCCTCCCAGCTGCTCAACCGCCAGGACGGCACCGACGAGTACCACGACGCCGCCGAGGCCATGGGCGCCGGCGTCGACCCCCGCAAGGCCGGCACCTTCGAGCACCGTGTGCTGCTGCCGCGGATGAGCCGGGTCGAGGACGACCGCATGCTGCTGGGCTACCAGTGCGCGTCGTCGAGGATGACGATCGCGGTCGCCGCCGACCACACCCGTACTGGCTCAGGGCGTAGACCACGTCGGCGTCGATGTGGACCTGCGCGGTGCCGGCGGCGTAGTAGGCCGATGCCTCCTCGCGCGGAGTGCCGGTGCGCGAGCTGGCCGACCGGTGCGACCGCACCCTGGACCGCGCCGCCCGGGCGGGCATCGGCGAGGCCTTGGCCGAACAGCGCGCCTGGTTCGACACGTTCTGGGACGCCGCCGACGTCGACACGCTCTCCGAGCGCTCCGACGACGAGGCCCGCGCGACCCAGCAGGCGATCAGGTTCAACCTGTTCTCCCTGGCGCAGGCCTCCGCACGCGCCGACCAGTGGGGCGTGCCGGCCAAGGGCGTGACCGGCTCGGGCTACGAGGGTCACTACTTCTGGGACTCCGAGATCTACGTCGCGCCGTTCCTGACCTACACCCAGCCGGCCCTGGCCAAGAACCTCCTGCACTTCCGCTCCCGGATGCTCGACGCCGCGCGGCACCGGGCAGCGGAGATGGCACAGAAGGGCGCGCTCTTCCCGTGGCGCACCATCAACGGCGAGGAGGCATCGGCCTACTACGCCGCCGGCACCGCGCAGGTCCACATCGACGCCGACGTGGTCTACGCCCTGAGCCAGTACCTCGCCGCCACCGACGACGTGGGCTTCCTGCTGCGCCACGGCATCGACATCCTCGTGGAGACCTCGCGGATGTGGGCCGACCTCGGCTTCTGGCGCGAGAACGGGACACCGACCTTCCACATCCACGGCGTGACCGGGCCTGACGAGTACACGACGGTCGTCAACAACAACCTGTTCACCAACGTCATGGCGCGGCACAACCTCGAGCAGGCCGTCGCCGCCGTCGAGCGGATCCGTCGCGACCACCCGGTCGACTTCCGCCAGATCTGCACCCGCCTCGGCCTCGACGACGAGGAGGTCGCGGAGTGGGCGCGCTGCGCGGAGGGGATGCACATCCCCTTCGACGAGGGCCTGGGCATCCACCCCCAGGACGACTTCTTCCTCGACCGCGAGGTGTGGGACCTCTCCCGCACCCCCGACGAGCTGCGGCCGCTGCTGCTGCACTACCACCCGCTGGTCATCTACCGCTTCCAGGTGCTCAAGCAGGCCGACGTGGTGCTCGCGCTGTTCCTGCAGGGCGACCGGTTCACCGACGCCGAGAAGCGCGCCGACTTCGAGTACTACGACCCGATCACCACCGGCGACTCCACGCTCTCGGCCGTCGTGCAGTCGGTCATGGCCGCCGAGGTCGGCTACCACGAGCAGGCCTGGGACTACTTCCTCCAGGCGTTGTACGTCGACCTCGCCAACCTGCACGGCAACACCGTCGACGGCATGCACATCGCCTCGACCGGCGGCGTCTGGTCGGCGCTGGTCTGCGGCTTCGGCGGCATGCGCGACCGCGGCGGTCGGCTGACGTTCGACCCGCGGCTCCCCGACGCCTTCGACCAGCTCACCTTCTCGCTGGTGTGGCGCGGCTCGCGGGTCCGGGTGCGGCTGGCCGAGGACGCGATGACGTTCACCGTGGTCGCGGGCACGGGCGGGGTCCCGGTGTCCGTCCGCGGGAGCGAGCACGTGGTGCATGCCGACGAGCCCCTCGTCGTACCCCTCGGTGAGGCCGGCGCCGCCGGCACCCGCCTCGCACGCCCCCTCGACGAGCACCCCCAGCTCGGCGGCACCCGCGCCGACGGCTCCAAGATCACCGCCGGCGTGCCCGAGCCGATCCCGATGCCTGAGGACGAGCCCGACCACGCGGGTCCTCCTCCGACCGAGCCGCCCGCCTTCGGCCTCCAGGACTGACCCACACACCCGACGCCGAGCCGGCGCATCAATACGCCGGCTCGGCGTCGGACGTGAGTCGAACCGGCGCATCTATGCGCCGGTTCGACGTGTGGGCGGCTCAGACCGCGGCCGCTCGCACGCACATCACGTCCGGCAGGTCGCGTACGGCGCACAGCCACGTCTCCCCGGCATCGGGCGAGACCCACACCGACCCGTTGCGCGCGCCGACGTAGACGCCCGCCCTGGCGTGGTCGTCGACTGCCATGGCGTCGCGCATGACTCCGACGTAGAAGCTGTCGGGCAGCCGCCCCGCACCCAGCTCCTCCCACGAGTCGCCGGCGTCGCGCGAGCGCCAGACCCGCGCCTTCGCACCGACCGGGTAGCGCCCCTCGCCCCCGCCGAGCGGGAAGGTGTAGATCGTGTCGGGCTCGTGCGGGTGGACCACCATGGGGAAGCCGAAGTCCGAGGGCAGGCCCTCGGCGATCGAGGTGTAGGAGCGGCCCTCGTCGTCGGAGCGGAAGACGCCGCCGTGGTTCTGGACGTAGAGCCGCTCGGGGCGCGAGGGGTGCCGGGCGACCTTGTGCACGCACTGCCCGTAGGGCGGGTACTGCTGGCCCTCGGGCAGGAAGATCGCTGAGATGCCCTGACTGCGCGGCGACCAGGTGCCGCCGTCGTCCGTGGTCTGGTAGACGCCACCCGTCGAGATCGCAGCCGTCACGGACGTGGGGTCGCTGGGGTGCGGCAGGATCGTGTGGAACGCCTGTCCGCCGAAGCCGGCGCCCCACTCGGCGCGGTGCGGGTGGTCCCAGAGACCGCGCTCGAGGCTGTAGGTCTCCCCGCCGTCGGTGGAGCGGAAGATCGCCCCGGGCTCGGTGCCGGCCCACACCACCCCCGGCTCGGCGCCGGCCGTCAACTGCCAGACCCGCTCGACCGAGGCGTCGACGTCGTCGGGGAAGCGGGGGGCCTGCTCGGCGTCGCGCCAGGTCTCACCGAGGTCCTCGCTGATGCGGACCTGCGGCCCCAGCCAGGACGAGGAGGCGCCCACCAGGAGGCGCGGCGTGGTCCCGCGGGTGTCCACCAGGCAGGAGTAGACCTCCTCCATGTCGCTGTGCGGGCCGCTCCACTCCCAGTCCAGCCTCGCCTCGTCGGAGCGCCCGACCCAGAGCCCCTTGCGCGTGCCCACCATCACCACCGTGCTCGCCACGGCTGCCTCCCGTCCGTCGTCCGCCACATCCGATCACCTAGGTTGACCCGGTGACCGGGCCGACCTCATCGAACACCTCGGCACCGACGGTGTCACCGGTCTGGCTCGTCCTCATCGGGATCGCCTCGGTCCAGCTCGGTGCCGGCTTCGCCAAGTCGTTGTTCGACGACGTCGCACCGACCACCATCGTGTGGCTGCGCCTGGCCACCAGCGTGCTGGTCCTGGTGGCGGTGCTGCGACCCCGCGTGCGGGGCCGCAGCCGCGAGGACTGGATGGTCGTGCTCGCCTTCGGCCTCAGCCTCGGGTTGATGAACTGGGCCATCTACCAGTCCTTCGCCCGCATCCCGCTCGGGGTCGCGGTGACGATCGAGTTCATCGGGCCGCTCGCGCTCGCCGTGCTGGGCTCGCGACGGCCGCGCGACCTGCTGTGGGTGGTGCTGGCCGGCGCCGGGGTGCTGCTGCTCGGCTTCGACGGCGACCACCTCGACGCCGCCGGGGTCGGGTTCGCCCTCCTCGCGGGAGGGTCGTGGGCGGCGTACATCCTGCTCAGCGCCAGGACCGGGCAGCGCTGGCAGGGGCTGGACGGCCTTGCCGTGGCGAGCGTCGTCGCCACCGTCCTCCTCACACCGCTGGCGATCGGCATCGGCGGGTCCGACCTGGTGGATCCCCGGGTGCTGCTCATCGGTGCCGCCGTCGGCGTGCTGTCGTCGGTGATCCCCTACAGCTGCGAGCTGGTCGCGCTGCGCACCCTCTCCCCCGGCGTCTTCGGCATCCTGATGAGCCTCGAGCCGGCCGCCGCCGCGCTCGCCGGGATCGTGGTGCTGGGCGAGCTGCTCGGCCCCCCGCAGTCCGCCGAGCCGGCGCGTCCTTCCGGAAGGTTGCGCCGGCTCGGCACCCCTTCAGCCGCCTGTGGATGGCCGGGTGCGGACCCATTCACGTAGACGTCACACGCCCGCCCTTGTGAGAGCCCTCTCACCTCCTAGGGTGGGTGACGTACCCGCCGCTGGCCCCACCCACTGGCTCCCTGTTCCCCCGGAGGAGGCGTCCCACATGCAGTCCCAGGCACGCCGCCTCACCGTGCTCACCACGACGCGCAGCGTCTCCGGCTCCGCCTGGCAGGTCCTCGCCTCGAAGCTGCCCCTCACCTCACGGTTGCAGAGCTCGCTGGTGACCTCGGTACACCGGTGGGCCGTGGACTCCCAGCGCTCCGCGTGCCGCAACGCCATGGTCGCCGGCACCGCCCTGGCGGTGCGTCGAGCCGAGCGCGAGGAGGTCGAGGACTTCTTCGCCGGCAGGGTCCCGGGTACGGCGACCGAGCAGGACCGGCTCGACGCCCTCCAGCTGGAGTCGACGTCCGCCCCGGACGCACAGGGTCACCCGGGTCACACGGCCCACGGCTGAGCACCGCCCCCACGCACTCCGCCGCTGGGGCACAATCGCGGGCATGCCGACCTCTGCGGCCCGACCGGTCACCACCTCCCCCGTCACCTTCCACGAGGTGCTCTCCGACGACGGCACCCTGCTGCGTGCGTGGACCAACGACCCCGACGGCACCAAGCCGGGCCCCACGGTCGTGCTCTGCAACGGCCTGGGCACCAACCCGTGGACCTGGCCCGCGCTGCTCGACCCCGCCTGCGAGGTCCGGGTCGTGTCGTGGAACCACCGCGGCACCGGCGGCTCCCAGCGCCCCACCGACCCCGAGCGCTGCGGGATCGAGGAGTTCGTCGAGGACGGCCTCTCGGTCATGGACCACTTCGGCGTCGCCAAGGGCGTGCTGATGGGCTGGTCGATGGGCGTGAACACGATGTTCGAGCTGGCCTTCCGCCACCCCGAGCGGGTCTCCGGCCTCTTCGCGGTCGCCGGCGTCCCCGGCGACACCTTCGCCACCATGCTGGGCCCGCTGCACCTGCCGCACGTCGTGGCCCGCACCCTCACCATCAACGCCACCCGCGTCGCCAAGCACGCCGGCTGGGCGCTCACCCCGATCGCCCGCCGCCTCCCCATCGGCAAGCGCGCCGTGGACCTGCTCAGCCACAGCGGCTTCATGCTGCCCGTGAAGGACCCGGAGATCACCGCGAAGGCGGTGACCGAGTTCCTCACCACCCCGATGGGCTGGTACTTCCACCTCGCGCTGCGCACCTCCGAGCACGGCCGTGTCTCCCTGCGCAACATTCGGGTGCCCGCGACCTTCGTCGCCGGCCGGTGGGACGTCCTGGCCGGCGCGCGTGACATGCGCACCGCCGCCGACCGCATCGAGGGCGCGACCTACGTCGAGCTCCCGGGCAGCCACTTCCTCGGTCTCGAGCACCCCGACGAGGTGCACGCGCTGCTCCTGGAGCTGCTCGAGAAGGTCTCGTGACCCGCCTGCGCCGGGGCGTCGCTGCCGCCGCGGTGCTGCCGCTCGCGCTGACCGGCTGCCTGCAGGAGGGCAGCACGTCCACGGTCACGATCATCGAGACCACCGCGACCGGCACCCCGCTGCCCGCCCCGACCACCGCACCTTCGAGCACGGCCCCCACCGAGGAGCCGACCGGGACCGACGCCGCGGAGGAGTCGGGCCCCCCGGAGCAGGTCGGCACCATCGCCACCGGTCTCGCGGTGCCGTGGGGCATCGCGTTCCTGCCGAACGGCGACGCGGTCGTGACCGAGCGCGACTCCACGCGCGTGCTGCTGCTCCGCGGGCCCGAGCACGAGGTCGTCGAGGTCGCCACGGTCGACGCCGCCGCGCCCGCGGGCGAGGGCGGGCTCCTCGGGGTGGCCGTCTCCCCGTCGTACGACGACGACGGGCTCGTCTACCTCTACCTCACCACCCCCAGCGACAACCGGGTCGTGCGCGGCGTCCTCGACGGTGACCGCCTCGGGGACCTCGAGCCGGTGCTGACCGGCATCCCCAACGGCTTCATCCACGACGGCGGGCAGCTGGTCTTCGGACCCGACGGCTACCTGTACGTGTCCACCGGTGAGGCCGGCGACCCGCCGCGTGCCGCCGACCCCGACGACCTGGGCGGCAAGGTCCTGCGGATCACCCCCGACGGCGACCCCGCACCCGGCAATCCCGACCCGGACTCCCCCGTGTGGTCCCTCGGGCACCGCAACATCCAGGGTCTCGCCTTCGTGGGCACCAAGCTGTGGGCCTCGGAGTTCGGGCAGGACCGCTTCGACGAGCTGAACCTGATCACCGCCGGTCGCGACTACGGCTGGCCGGCCGTGGAGGGCGAGGGCGGCAAGGCGCAGGGGTACGTCGACCCCCAGGTCACGTGGGCCACCGACGATGCCTCGCCCTCGGGGCTGGCATACGCCGACGGCCGGCTGTGGCTCGGTGCGCTCAAGGGTCAGCGACTGTGGCGGGTGGAGGTGAAGGGCAAGAGGGCCCGCAAGCCCCGCGCGTTCTTCGTCGGCGACCACGGGCGGCTGCGCTCGGTCGTCGCCGCCCCCGACGGCACCCTCTGGGTCACCACCAGCAACCGCGACGGCCGGGGCTCCCCCGTCGACGGGGACGACAGGATCCTGCAGATCCGGCCCTGAGC
>LULK01002664.1_pt1 | contig 12111 bp, 12 predicted proteins | sample 728181 | NCBI WGS metagenome assembly LULK01 (sample SAMN03860291, study PRJNA289734) | marine metagenome | biome: seawater column; feature: ocean; material: water; isolation source: Red Sea water column Station 169 - depth 10m | place: Saudi Arabia: Red Sea | collected 2011-10-15 | depth 10 m | reverse complement strand
ATACTATATCAAGAACAGGTCATGGAAATTGCAAAATCACTTGGCAATTATACTCTTGGAGACGCTGATTTGCTCAGAAGAGCAATGGGAAAGAAAAAACAGAAAGAAATGGAAAATCACCGATCAAGGTTCGTAGATGGATGTAGTAAAAACAAAATAAACGAAAATATTGCTAGATCAATATTTGATAAAATGGAAAAATTTGCTGGTTATGGGTTTAATAAATCTCACTCAGTTGCATATGCGCTATTATCCTATCAAACAGCATACTTAAAGGCGTATTACCCTACAGAATTTTTCTCTGCAGCTTTATCCTCAGATATGGATAATACAAATAAAATAATAAACTTGTTGGCAGCATGTCATGAATTGGATATCAAGATTAATGCTCCAAATATAAATTCATCAAAATACAATTTTGAGCCATATGATAATAAATCTATTAATTATGGCCTGTGTGCGATCAAAGGGGTTGGTGAAAATGCAGCAAAACATATAACCGAAGTAAGACTGAAGGATGGATTATTTGTAGATATTAACGACTTTTGTTCAAGAATAAACTTGAATACAGTAAACTCAGGTACCATCGAATCTCTTATATCTTCGGGATGTTTTGATAGCATTAGCAAAGAATCTAGGACTTATAATATTGATAATTTAAATAAACTTATGTCTCAAGGATTAAAAACTCAGCTAGATATAGCATCAGGACAAAGTGAACTATTTACTGGTGAAGTGAATGAAATAGTTACTAGAAAAGAAAAAAAATTATCTGTTATTTCACCATCAAATGATGAGCTTATCAGAGAGAGAAAAGTCTTAGGATACTGCTTATCAAGTCACCCTATTAATAAGTATAAGGAGGAATTGATTGAAATGAAACTAAAAGATATTTTACAAATCAATGACAATATTATTAATAATTCTATTACAAAAATGACTACAACTGTATCAGGAGTAATATTAGATTCACGATCACAAAAGATCGGTAAAAACAAATACATAAATATATTTAAAGTTGATGATGGTAGTCAGTGTATAAATATTTCCTTTTTTGAAGAAAAATATCTGAAATATAAAAGTATCATTAGAGAAGATACAGTCTTATTTTTCAACGGCGAGGTCTTTATTGATGATTATGACTCGCAATTATCAATGCGCGCTGAGAGTGTCTTTACATTAGATATTGCTAGAGAGAAGTATTCTAAATATCTGAAAATAGTTCTATCATCAGATCATGTATCTAAAGAAAAGATTTATAATATTAAAGAAATAATTTCAAATAATAATTCTGGGAAAACTAAAGTCATTCTTTCATATAAAAATCGTAATGTAATCGTTCCAGTGAGTTCCAAAGAAGATATATATGTGAAGATAAATGATAAACTATTATCTGAAATCAGATCAATTGCTGGGAATGAAAATGTCGAAATTAAATACCAATAGTATTTTCATTTATATTTAATATAATACAACAATGTCTGATTATAATCCGAATTACTTAGATTTTGAGAAACCATTACTAGAAATTGATAATAAGATTAAAGCTATTAAGACCAGTGCTAGCGCATCTCAAAAAGATATAAATAAAATAGAGTCACTTAATAAAGAACTTGAAAAGAATATATCAAAAATATTCTCCTCATTATCAGACTGGCAAATATCTCAAATTGCTAGGCATCCTTTACGTCCTTATACACTGGATTATATTTCTAATATGTTTACTAACTTCATAGAGATACACGGCGATAGGATGTTCGGTGATGATAAAGCGATCATTTGTGGTCTAGCAAATATAGATAATGAGTCTGTAATGTTAATAGGGCACCAGAAAGGAAGAGATTCAAAGGATAAAGTATTCCGTAATTTTGGTATGCCAAAACCTGAAGGGTATAGAAAAGCTCTTCGAGCTATGAAACTGGCTGAAAAATTTAACATTCCTATACTTACGTTCATTGATACACCCGGAGCATATCCAGGAATAGATGCAGAATCCAGAAATCAGAGTATAGCAATAGCAGATAATTTATACGAGATGTCTAAAATTAAATGTCCGATCATATCTGTCGTTATTGGAGAGGGGGGCTCTGGAGGTGCTTTAGCTATCGGTGTTGCAGACAGACTTGCTATGCTGCAGTATAGTATATACTCGGTCATTAGCCCAGAAGGCTGCGCGTCTATCCTTTGGAAAGATGCAGCAAAAGCTAATATTGCAGCTGAAGCCTTATCTATCACATCAGAGAAACTTCTTGGTCACAAGCTTATTGATAGGATAATACCAGAGCCATTAGGTGCTGCTCATAGAGATTATAATGCTATGTATTCCTCGCTAAAGTCTAATATAATTGAAATGATAAATGAGGTTAAAGCAGTTCCACTATCAGAATTATTAGACTCAAGAGCATCAAAAATTTCATCTTATGGACAATTTGAATCTAATTAAAGTCAAAAATAAAGTATATCAATCCCTTGAAAATACAGGCTACAATAATTTTTTATATAAGTGGTGGATCCGACTCTCTCTTTTTATTGAAAATCATTCATGAATTATCAAATAAGTGTGATTATAGTATTCGAGCAATTCATGTTAATCATAATTTTTCACCTAATTCTGGAGATATGGAAAATTATTGTGTTAATGCTTGTAAAGAGCATGATGTAGAGCTAGTTATCAAAAACTTAAATAGTAATATAAAAAGTAATATAGAAGACCACTTAAGGGATCAAAGATACAGAGAGATATTTACTGTTATGAATGACAACGAAGCTTTAGTATTAGGTCATCACTTTGATGATCAAATTGAGACATTCTTCTATCGTCTATTTCGAGGTTCATCTCCAATCGGTCTCTCATGCATGAAGGAGATATCTGTAAGAGAAAGCAGAAAAATCTGTAGACCACTCTTATCATTTTCTAAAAAAATAATAGAAAAGTGTGCAGAAGAAGAAAGAATTAAATTTATCCATGATTTGACCAATAATGACATCAGTTTTGATAGAAATTATATTCGTAAAAACATAATACCTACCGTTAAGAAAAGATGGACAGGATTTAGCAAAGTAATGGAGCATAATATTATGTTACAGAACTCTTATAAAAACATTGCTAATGACTATTGCAAAGCAATCTTCGATCATATTGTCACGAATAAACAAGCAGATATTAATGTGCTGAAAAGCTATCCTAAATATTTACATAGTATATTCCTTAGATATTTTATGAGCCAAAGCATTAATTATGAACTAAGTAAAAATGAATTATCAAGTATCCTAAAACTATTTTATAGCGATAATAATGACTATCCTAAAATCATACTTAAAAACAATTTATCGATTATTAGATATAATAATTTTTTCTATATTGTTGAGGATAAAATTAAAAACAACCTTAGTGAGCAGCTATGGGACTTAAAACACGATATTTTCTTTGGGGACTTCAGTTTGACTATCAAGGAGTTAAAAGATAAAGGAATTTATGACTGTTTGTGCAAAAAAGCACCCATTACACTGAGAAATGTAAAAGGTAAAGAGCGCATGATGCTCAATAAACATAATCATCAAGAATTAAAGAAAATCTTTCAGTCTAAGAGTATCCCTCTGTGGGAAAGACAGAGGTTTATCTTACTTTTCTCTAAAAATGAGTTGCTAGTTGCATGTGGGTCGGAGCATACTTTCATTTCAACTGAGTTGAGATAAATATATATCTTTTTGTTCTAATAGATTATAATTTAAAAATCTGAATGGCTAGATATATATTTATTACAGGTGGTGTTGTTTCATCCCTTGGAAAAGGTATTGCAGCCGCCTCCCTTGCTTCTTTGTTCAAACTCAGAGGATATAAGGTCTCACTCCAAAAGCTTGATCCATATATAAACCTTGACCCTGGTACCATGAGTCCTTTTCAACATGGAGAGGTATTTGTTACTGAAGATGGCGCTGAGACTGATCTAGACTTAGGTCATTATGAGAGATTTGTGGGAATTACCATGAGCCAAAATTCTAATGTGACTGCAGGTAGGGTTTATTCAAATGTAATAAAAAAGGAACGTGAGGGAAAATATCTTGGCAGTACAGTTCAAGTAATTCCGCATGTGACAGATGAAATTAAAGCTCTCATAAAAAGAGGGTCTAAAGGTGCAGATATCTCTTTTGTTGAGGTTGGGGGCACTGTTGGGGATATAGAGTCTCTTCCATTTCTAGAGTCTATCAGGCAGTTGAACATGGAAATGCAAGATAGTCATACTTTATTTATTCACTTAACTCTTTTGCCTCTTGTGGAAGTAACAAACGAGATTAAGACTAAACCAACGCAGCATTCTGTAAAAGAATTAAGATCCATAGGGATACAACCTGATGTTTTATTATGTAGGGCTAAAAATAAAATCGATAATCATATTAAAAATAAAATATCTCTATTTACTAATGTTCATAAAGATGCAGTCTTCTCAGCCCAAGATGCATCCACAATATATCAAATTCCGATCGAGTATAAAAATCAAAAAATTGATGACTATATCTTGAAAAAATTAAGACTTCCACATAAGAAATCTGTGATTAAACCATGGGTAACATTTACAAATAAACTGAAAAAATGTAAGAGAAAAGTAAGAATTGGAATGGTTGGTAAGTATGTTGAACTAGCTGATTCCTATAAATCTCTTAATGAATCTCTTCTTCATGCGTCTGTTCATAATGATACTTCCCTTGAAATTGAATTTATTGATTCAGAAGATATTAAAAAAACTAACATGAAAATGCTAAATAATCTTCAAGGAATAGTAGTCCCAGGTGGGTTTGGTAATAGAGGCGTAAACGGTAAAATACTCACCGCTTATCATGCACGTATAAATAATATTCCATATTTAGGGATTTGTTTAGGAATGCAAATATCAGTAATAGAATTTGCCAGAAATGTTTTAGGTCTCAAAAAGGCTAATAGCACAGAGTTTGATCTTAATACTCCTCATCCTGTTATCTCTCTTGTTTCTGAGTGGGAAGATTATAAGAAAGGCAAACTTAAAGGTAATATTGACCAACTTGGTGGTACTATGAGACTGGGTGCACAAAAATGTAAGCTCGTAAAATCATCATTGGCACATACACTTTATAAAAAGAATATCATTACCGAAAGGCATAGGCACAGATATGAGGTCAATAATAGCTATATCAATAAATTTCATAATACAGATTTGTTGTTTTCTGGGTATTCAGGAAATAAGGATTTGATGGAGATTCTAGAGCTAAAAAATCATCCTTGGTATTTGGCTAGTCAATTTCATCCGGAATTTACGTCATCACCTATGAAAGGCCATCCGCTCTTCAATAGCTTTATTAAAACTGCATATGACACAAAATAAATATAAACTTGTTTCAACAGACTATTTTACATTCATTTCTGGTCCCTGTGCTATTGAATCCGAAAAAATGGCTATGATGACCGCTGAGTTCTTAAAAAATATCTCTGAAAAGTTAAATATAAATTTTATCTACAAATCATCTTTTGATAAAGCTAATAGATCTTCTGTTGAATCGAAAAGAGGTGTTGGTATTACTAAAGGACTAGAGATATTAAATAAGGTTAGAAATGAATTTAATATTCCTGTCTTAACTGATGTACATGAATATACTCCATTTGATGAGGTAGCTGATGTGGTTGATGTCCTTCAAACACCAGCCTTTCTATGTCGACAAACAGATTTTATAGTTAAGGTAGCAAGTACAGAAAAACCGATAAATATAAAAAAGGGTCAATTCATGTCGCCAGAAGAAATGAAATTCGTTGTTAAAAAAGCACAATCAACTGGTAACAAAAGTATATATTTATGTGAAAGAGGATATATGTTTGGGTATAATAACCTTGTTTCTGACATGAGATCACTTGTAGTCTTGAAGGAGAACGATTGTCCTGTAGTTTATGATGCATCTCATTCGGTTCAGAGGCCGGGCGCGAATAATGGTGCTTCAAGCGGCGATAGGAGGTATATTTCTCCTCTAGCAAAAGCGGCTACAGCAGTTGGTATAGATGCATTATTTATAGAATCACACCCAGATCCATCAAGTGCAATTAGTGATGGTGATAATTGCCTAAATATCAAGGATATAGAGGGTTTACTTAAAGAAGTTATAAAAATTCATAACGCTGTAAAGAACTAACATCAGGGAAGTTTAATGAACAAAATTAGGAAAATTATAGGACGTCAGATTATTGATTCACGGGGAAATCCTACATGTGAAGCAGATGTAATACTTGAAAATGGTATAGTAGGGCGGGGCGCAGTCCCATCAGGAGCATCTACTGGAAAACTGGAGGCTTTGGAGCTAAGGGATAACAATGCCGATAATTATGATGGGAAATCAGTATTAAATGCCATATCAAACATAAATCTTGAAATTTCATCCAAAATTGACCCCAATTATGAGTTCAATGCAATACTTGCAGCAAGCATTGCATTTGCAAAAGCGACTGCATTAAGTAGAAATATTCCATTATATCAGTCACTTACGGATGAATCTTCATATATGCTTCCAATACCTATGATGAATATTATTAATGGAGGCTGTCATGCTAATAATCGCCTTGACTTTCAAGAGTTCATGATATTGCCCATTGGCTTTGATCTTATTAGCTCTTCTATAAAAGCAGGAGCTGAAATATTCCATTCGTTGAGGAAATCACTTGATAAGCTCAAAATGTCGACTGCTGTGGGTGACGAGGGTGGTTTTGCACCAGATTTAGATGGTAATAGAGAGGCATTAGAATTAATTTTAGAATCAATAAGTAAAGCTGGATACAAACCTGGCGAGGATATTTTTCTCGCTCTCGATGTTGCAAGCAGTGAATTTTATCATAATGGTCATTATGAGCTTGCCTCTGAGAATCTCAGTCTTACATCAAGTGAGTTTATTAAATATCTAACTAATCTTAGAGCTGATTATCCAATTATATCTATAGAGGATGGTATTGCTGAAGATGATTGGGATGGCTGGTTTGATTTAACTAAAGAGCTAGGCATGAATACTCAATTAGTTGGAGATGATTTATTTGTCACAAATCCGGATATTTTTAAAAAGGGTATAGAAAAGAAAATTGCTAATTCAATTTTAATTAAGTTAAATCAGATCGGGACGATTACAGAAACATTAGATGCAATCAATTTAGCAAAAGAAAATGACTATAATTTTATAATTTCGCATAGATCTGGTGAAACAGAAGATGTCACAATTGCTGACTTAGCGGTTGCTACATCATCAGGTCTAATAAAAACAGGATCAATGTCAAGATCTGATAGGGTAGCAAAATATAATCAATTGATAAGAATTGAAGAGGAACTAGCAACACTTGTGCCAAATAACAAATTATCAAAATACATTAACTAATGAAAAAAATACTTTTTATTTCTGGTTTATTTGTATTAATTAATTTGAATTATTCTCTTTTTTTAAAAAATAATAACATCTTTGACTTCTTATTTTTAAATTCAGAAAATAATCTTCTGATAAGTAAGATCGAAACTCTCGAAAAGAAAAATAATGATCTTTCCCTAAAGATTAAAGAACTCTCATCTTCGTCTCATGCTTTAGAAAATTTTGCTAGATATAATCTTGGCTTAGTTAGAAATGATGAAACATTTGTTCATGTAATAAAAAAATGATAAAAGATATTTCTGTTGTTTTACTTGGTGCAGGAAAAAGTAAAAGATTTGACACTAATACACTCAAGCAAAATGTTAAAATTCATGACAAAAGAGTAATAGACTATTCTGTTGATTTTTTTAGAAAACACTTCAAAGTCTCGAAAAAATATTTTGTAATTAATAAAAAAATTCAACTTAAAACACTTGCAGAAAATGAGCATATACTATACGGATCAACTAGTAGACTGAAATCCTTAAATAATTGTCTGAATTATATCTCTAGTAATAATCTTCAAACGAAATATTTACTTGTTCATGATGTTGCAAGACCCATACTTAATCTAGCAGATATAAAAAAAATTATTAGGGAAATTCATAAAAAAGTTGATGGATCAACATTAGGGTACCCACTTACTAACGCAGTCAAAGAGGTAAAAAATAATACTATATACTACAATATTAATAAATCTAACTTATGGTCAACATTTACACCTCAAATATTTAAAATGGAAAAACTTTATCATTCAGTTAAAACATGCCTAGATGAAAAGTATGATGTAGATGATGATATTGAGGCATTATTGTTGAATAGCCTGAAATGCTCTATGATTATGTCTAGTCCAACTAATATTAAAGTTACTTATAAAAGTGATATTAATTATATTAAGAAGTTATTATGAATGATATACGCATTGGTTTTGGTTATGACTTTCATAAACTTATAGAAGGTGACTCACTAAAATTAGCTGATGTAAGGATTAAATCAGACTATACAGTTTGTGCTCATTCTGATGGCGATATTGTCTTACATGCTTTATCTGACTCAATATATGGTGCGATTGCTAATGGCGATATAGGCACGCATTTTCCATCAAACGATAAAAATCTTAATATTCGTAGTAGTGAAATTCTATCTCATGCCTATAAAATGCTTGAGGCGTCTGATTATCACATCAGTAATGTAGATATTACTATTGTACTAGAAAAGCCTCGCCTTCAAGATTTCATATTAGAAATGAGAGAAAATATTTCTCGTTTGATATCACTAGATATCGATAGGATAAGTATAAAGTCATCAACCTCCCAGAAAATAGGCCTTATTGGTAATAATCAAGCAATAGCATGCTATTCATCTATTCTTGTTAAAAAATGAAAATATCATCAAATTCCATTATCATTAATGTCGACTCAACTATTTTAAGTAAAGAAGAGTGTAAATTATTGGAAAATGAGATTATTGGGGGTGTAATTTTATTTGATCATAATTATGAGCACGTCGAACAGACTATATCGTTAATCGATTCAATAAAATCAATCAATAATAATATATTAATTGCTGTAGATCATGAGGGTGGCCGTGTGCAGAGATTTAGAGAAGAATTTACTTCACTACCTTCTTTTGAGAGTATTGGAAACATATATTCAGATGATCAAGATTTAGCTGATGAAATTGCATACTATTGTGGCTATATCTCTGGATTTGAACTTAAGCGAGCAGGTATAGATATTAATTTTTCACCCGTTGTTGATTTATCATCAGAGAGTAATGTATTAAATAGTAGAACTTTCTCTAGAAATCCAGAAGCAATTTTCAGTTTAGCATCAAGATATATAATGGGACATATTGATAATGGAATTATGCCGGTTCTTAAACATTTTCCAGGTCATGGTGCTGTTTTATCTGACACTCATACTACTATATCAGAGTGTAATTTTGACTATGATGAATTATCTCCTCATGTTGAGCCATTTAAAGAATTATATAAAAAATTCAAAATTCCAATTATGACTAGTCATATTACCTATAGAAAAATATCGCCAGAGCCAGTAACTGTGTCCTCAAAGTGGCTATCTGAATTATCGAAGACCATATTTGATCAGAAACCTATATTTATTAGTGATGATTTAGAAATGTCTGCTATTTCTAAGAACTTCGAGAATGAATCAAAGGTTGATATTCTAAATAAAACATTTAATGCAGGTTGTAATTTGGCGATTATTACTACAATGCAAAATAAGCAAATCATTAAATGCAAAGAAAGTTATTACTATTTTCAAAAGGAGTATATTGATCAAAGTAATAATATTGACAAGACTATTGCTGAAGATATTAATCTGCTATGCTTTAAAGATAAAAGCTTTTATGAAGATAATAGCAAAAATTATCATAACGCGCTTGAGGGTTTAAAAAGTCAAATAGAAAAAAAATGAATATAATTTTAGATAATACATATTCAAGTTTAATCTCAATAACAATCATTGCTTTAGTCTTATTGTTCATTAAAAACAGACTTATAAATATAATCCTAAAAATATCTGAAAAAACTAATACTGTGTATGATGAACTACTACTTCATTCAATCAAAACCCCGTCATCTTACCTTATTATAATCGGTTATCTGTTGATTGTATTTGATTATTTTATAAAACAATATTTGATTGAATTTACAGTTTCTTTATCAAGCTCAATATTTTTACTAATTATACTAATGATCTCTTGGTCAATTTTACGTGGGTTAAATTTTTACTTGGCATCGAAGCCTTTTATTAAAAATCTAAGCAGTGACGATGATGCGACACTTGTGTCTGAGACTTATGAAATTGTCGTCAGAATTATAAAAGTTATTGTTATAGTAATTACATTATTAATTATCATGCAGGAACTTGGTCTGAGCATTTCTGGACTACTTGCTTTTGGTGGTGTAGGCGGTCTAATTGTTGGTGAGTAGGAGAATTCATAAAGTCACCTGATAGGAATATTGAAGGTATTGTTGAAAAAATAGGTTGGAGGTTAACGGTAGTTAGGACTTTTTCTAAGAATGTTCTCTATATACCGAATACTGCTTTCTCAAGCATAATAGTTGAAAATGCTACGAGAATGTCAAACAGACGAATTAATGAGACTATTGGCATACGTTATGATGATTTAAGTAAGATGAAGTCTATTATTGATGACGTTAACACGATATTATCAAACAATAAAAAAATTGATCAGTCTCAAAAAGCTAAAGTATACTTTAAAAGTTTCTCAGCATCTTCATGTGATTTTTTTATATATGCCTTCACTGTTACAAAGGATTGGGAAGAATTTTTAGCTATTAAACAAGACATTCTCCTTGATGTCTCAGATATTATAGAAAAGCATAAAGCAGAAATAGCATACCCAACTACAACAGTTTTTATAAATAAAGACTAGTCCGATATATCTTTCATCATCGAAATAACTTCTTCACATAACTCACAGAAGTTATCTTTAGAGATGTTCTGATATTTTAAATTATATTGATCAGTTAATTTAATTTTATTCTTTAATACAAAATGATTAATTAATTTATCATTATCTATCAGACTTTTAGGATTTAAAGTTATGAAAGTATTCTCTTTGTTAATTTTAATTTTATCGGCTTTAATACGATTGCCTTCAATCTTCACTCGAGTTAAAGAAAAGAGATTATTGAGATAATCAGGTATAGGGCCATATACATCCTCAAGTTTGGAAACAATATGATCAATATCATAATCATTCTTTGCATTAGAAATATCATTGTATATCTCTAAACGAAGGAAAATATCTTCAACATAATCTTGTGGTATTAAAGTGGAAATGTAGCAATCGACATCTGTGTGGATATGGTTATTAGTTTCATGGTGATTTTTCAACTGCTTTATAGCTTTCGATAGCATCGATGTATACATTGCATAGCCTATTTCAAATATTTGTCCACTTTGTTCTTCTCCTAATATTTCACCAGCACCCCTTATTTCTAAATCATGGCCTGCTATTTCTATACCACCTGCTAAACTTTTTGTTTTCACAAATGCGTCTATTCTCTTTTCTGCATCTTTTGTAAAATTATTCTGATCACATAATATAAGAGCAGCATAGGCTTGCTTGTTACTTCTACCAACTCTTCCTCTAAGTTGATGTAACTGTGATAATCCAAAATTTTGCGCATTATTTATAATTATTGTATTCACATTAGTCATATCTAGTCCACTCTCAATTATGCTAGTGCAGACTAAAATATTAATTTCTTCATCAAGAAAGCTATTCATAATTTTTTCAATTTCATTATTTGATAATCTTCCATGAACCTTTTCGATAATAATATTTTTATTACATTTCTTAATTAAATTTATCTCATCATCCATAGTTTCTATATTATTATGGATATAGAGTACCTGACCACCTCTTGTTATCTCACGTTGAATATATCTATTCAGGTTATCATCTGATTTGTTGATTATAGCTGTTTCAATATTCTTCCTACCTACAGGTGGAGTATTTATGATACTCATATCTTTTATTTCTGAAAGTGTTGAACTCAAAGTTCTAGGAATAGGGGTTGCAGTCAAAGCTAACACATCTATATTCTCTTTTATTTGTTTTATAGACTCTTTGTGTTTAACTCCAAACTATGCTCCTCTTCAATTATCAATAAACCCAAGTCAGCACATTTGAAATCTTTATTCAACA
>LULK01001518.1_pt1 | contig 12144 bp, 13 predicted proteins | sample 728181 | NCBI WGS metagenome assembly LULK01 (sample SAMN03860291, study PRJNA289734) | marine metagenome | biome: seawater column; feature: ocean; material: water; isolation source: Red Sea water column Station 169 - depth 10m | place: Saudi Arabia: Red Sea | collected 2011-10-15 | depth 10 m | reverse complement strand
TTATAAACTTGTCTAAGGAAATCTTAAGACCCTTTTTTATTTTCATATCTTACAATTGTTAGATAAATTCCTATTAGAAAGAATATACAACTAATTATTTGTCCCATAGTTAGATTAAATAATAAATAACCTATTTGTTCATCGGGCACTCTAAGAAATTCAATCATAAATCTAAAAATTGAGTAACAAATTAAAAATATTCCAGACATCAAACCAGTTATTTTCATCAATCCTTTGTTTCTTAAATAAATTAAAATTAAAAAAAGTATTAATCCTTCAAATATAGCTTCATATAATTGAGTTGGATGTCGATATAAATTATCTATCTTAATAAATTGTACTGCCCATGGAAGATTGGTTTCAGTGCCATATAATTCTGAATTTATAAAATTTGCTATTCTTCCAAAAAAAATACCTATCGGCGCAACAATAGAGATAACATCTAAGTAGATAAAAAAATTTTGATTATTTTTTTTAGCGAAATAGATACTTGCTAATACAACTCCTATTAAACCTCCATGAAAGGACATTCCACCTTCCCAAATTTTAAAAATATCGATTAAATTATCTAAATAATAGTTTGGGTTGTATAGTATAACGTAACCTAATCTCCCACCAATTATGATACCCAAAATAACAAATGTTAAAAAATCGTCAAATTTTTCTTTTAATTCTACATTTGATATAAAAAACCTCTTACTTAAAATCCATCCAAGCAAAATTCCAATTATATAAGCTAAAGAATACCATCTTATTTCAATTGAAAAAATTTGAATAGCAACTGGGTCAAAATTATTAATGAACATTATAAGATATAATTATAATAAGTTACTATATAAATATATGAAAAATTCAAAATTTATTATAGATAAATTTGCTAAATTATTCGAGCAAGGTTTAGTTTCATCAAAAGATCTCGCTGATGAATTAACAAATATATTAAAATCTAAAAGAGATGAAGTGGTTTTTAAAATGAAACTTACTAGCAAGAAAATCTTGAAAAAAAATTAAGTCAAACTAAAAGTAAAAAAAATAAAAAAACTAAACTGGTAAAAAAATCTTAACACCGAGACCTTTTAGTGAGGATTTTTCTAATTTAATGTTTCCACCATGGGATCTGATTATGTCAGATGCAATTGATAATCCCAAGCCAACACTGGATTTAGAGTCCGCTCTTCCTTTATCGATTTTATAAAAAGGTTTAAATACATTGTCATATTCTTTTTCTGGAATCCCTGGTCCATTATCCTCAACTTTTAGAAAAAGATTGTTATTATTTTTATTTAACTCAACAACCACTTTATCACCGTATTTAATTGCATTATCTATCAAATTATTGATACATCTTTTAATTAGATTTTTTCTTCCATTAATATGAATTCTAGATGGTATTTTGAAAGATATATTATCGTTATTATACTTTTTGATTATTTCTTGAATTAATTCACTTAAATCAAACATTTCATCCTTTTCAAGATATGCAGAACTTGTAAATTGCAGATATTCATTGAGCATTTTTTCCATTTCATTAATATCTTCAGAAAGTTTATTTGCTAGTTCTTTTTCTTTAATAAAAGCTATTTGTAGTTTCATTCTAGTCAGTGGAGTTCTTAAATCATGACTAATTCCTGAAAGCATCTCAGATCTTTGATTTAAATGTCTAATTATTCTTTTTCTCATTTTATCAAATTCATAGCCAGCTTGTCTAATTTCAGCTGCTCCAGATGGTTTAAATTCCTCTATCTCTTCTCCTTTACCAAATTTTTCAGCTGCTCTTGCAAGATTTGTAATTGGTCTAGTTTGGTTTTTTAAAAAGATTAGGGATATCAAAACCATTATTAAAGCTGGTACGGTTATCCATAATGCAAAAATTCTCGCTGATGAGCTTGTGACTCTATCTCTAGGAATTAAAAATTTAAAATAACCATCTTGATATTTGATTCTAATATCAATTAATTCTTTATAACCTGTTGTATCAAACCAAAATTCTGAAGTACCGTATCTTGATTTAAGCTCTCTTCTAAGTGTTCTATCAATTGGACTAAACCATCTCTCATCATGATTATAATTAAAATCATTATCTTGAATAAATTCTATATTCAAATCTTGATAAATAGAGAATAAATTTGTTATTTCATTTTTATTATAAATTTCGTCATTATAAACTTCAATAAAAGTACTTATTTCATTCACTACTGCTTTAGTCATTCCTTTATTTGTCTTAATCCAAAGGCTATCAAAAAAAACAAATGTTACTACTATTTGTAAAACAATTACTGGAACAGCTACAATTAATAATGCTCTGTAAAATAATCTTTTAGGTAAAATATTTTTTACAAATTTATTTAATCCATAAAACATATCCTGCTCCCCTAATAGTTTGTAAAAATTTTGGATTTTTTGGATTAGTCTCAATTTTTTTTCTTAGTCTTGTTATTATAACATCAATTGATCGTTCTTTATCTAAATTAATTAATACACCTATATCTTCTCGAGAAAAAGTTTTACCAGGACTATTAATCATTTTTTCAAGAATTACTTTTTCAGTGTTATTAATTTTATACTCATTATCTTTTTTAATTATCATTTGTTTATTTAGATCAATCTTAATATCATCAAATTCTATCACCCTTAATTGATCATTTTTTTTCGTTTTATTAATTATATTTTGAATTCTTAAAATTAGTTCTTTAGGCTCGAAAGGTTTTGGAAGATAGTCATCAGCACCAATCTCCAGTCCTTCTATTCTTTCGTCTGCTTCGCCTTTTGCTGTAAGTAATATAACAGGTGTTTCTAATTTATTTTTATTTTCTTGAATAAATTCTAACCCACTTTTTCCTGGCATCATGATATCAAGTACCAATAAATCAAATTTTATTATTTTAACTTTTTCAGTTGCATCTTCAGCGCTTACTGCAGTTGTTACCAAATATTTATTTTCATTTAAGTATTTTTTTACTAGCGATCGAATTCCATCATCATCATCTACTACTAAAATATGAGCAATAAAATTATCCATGAATTATTTTACTTAGAACATTATCAAAATTAATCACCTCTTCAGAGCTTGAATTAAGTAAAGCATTATAAATTCTTTTTTTTTGGGTTGAAAAAATTTCATTAGAAATTTTTTTTCCTTTATCATTTAAATACAAATGTTTAATTCTTGTATCTATTTCGTCTTTTTTAAAAACAATAATATCTAATTTGATTAAGTCTTTAAGCACTCTATTCAAACTTTGTTTAGTGACCTTAAGTTTTTTTAATAGCTCGGATATCGATATGCCTTCATACATAGATAATAAATGAATTACTTTCTGATGAGCTAGTCCAATTGAATATTTATTAAGTATCTTTTTGGAGTCAGAAAATGTTTCTCTATAGCTAACAAAGAGTTTTTCTATTAAATCTTTTAATTGATCATCTTTTAAATATAAAAGTTCTTTCATATTGGTAAGTTATATTGACATATTATAGATACAAAGATATTTTTTTATAATTAATTTTTTAAATATTTCATAAATGATACCCTACGATAAAAGATCTGGAAAAATATGGTATAATGGTGAATTGGTTGATTGGTCAGACGTCAAAGTTCATGTTTTGAGTCATGGATTACATTATGCAAGTTGTGTTTTTGAGGGTGAGAGAGTTTATGATGGTTCTATTTTTAAATTGGAAGAACACACTTCAAGATTATTTCATTCTGCAAGAAGAATGGGTTTCGAAATACCTTATAGTGAAGATGAAATTAATACAGCATCAAAAAAAATAATTACAACTCAAAAGGTTGAAAATGGTTATGTTAGGCCAGTAGCTTGGAGAGGAAGCGAAATGATGGCTATTTCGGCTCAACAAACAAAAATACATGTAGCAATTGCAACATGGGAATGGGGATCATATTTTGATCCAAAACTAAAAATAGAGGGAATTAAACTTAATATTTCTAGTTGGAGGAGACCAGCACCAAACACTATTCCTTGGGATACAAAAGCATCAGGACTTTATATGATTTGTACACTGTCAAAACATGAGGCAGAGAAGCAAGGCTATACAGACTCGTTAATGCTTGATCACGAGGGCAATATTGCTGAGGCGACTGGTGCAAATATTTTTTTTAAAGATAAAAATGGTGAGTTACATACTCCAATACCAGACTCTTTTTTAGATGGCATTACAAGGAGAACAGTAATTGAAATAGCAAAATCTAAAAATATTAAAGTTAATGAAAGAAAAATAAGTCCTGAAGAATTACCAAATTTTGTAGGATGTTTTTTGACAGGCACTGCAGCAGAAGTTACACCCGTGTCTTGCATCTCGAAATATCAATATAAAGTTTGTAAAACAATAATTGATTTGAATGAAAGCTATCAAACTTTAGTAAAAAAGAAAAAAGCTGCTTAATCTTTGCTATCTTCGGAAATAGCATGATCAATTCCTTTTCTCATGTATTCATAACCAGTAAAAAGTGTTAAAGCAGCAGACAGCCAAAGTAATATGATACCTATTGTTTGAGCATTATAATCTTGAAAATTTATAATTTTGTTTCCAGTATCTCCTGATAATAAAAGAGCTATAGATACCATCTGTAAAACAGTTTTCAATTTTGCAAGGCTTGAAACAGGTAATTTAATTTTTCCTTTTGCTAAAAATTCCCTTAAACCAGAAATCAATATTTCTCTAGTTAAGATTATAATTGCAGCAATCACCTCATAATTTTTTATAGTACCATCCATTACTAAAAGTATGAGTGCAGTAGCAACAATTATTTTATCAGCTATTGGATCTAATAATTCACCAAGTTTAGACTCTTCACCCAAAACTCTAGCTAACATTCCATCTAAAAAGTCAGTAAAAGATGCAATAATAAATAATATTAAAGCAGTAAGGTCCCCATAAAAACCCGGTAAATAGAATGCTAAAACAAAAAAAGGGACTATTAAAATTCTTCCCACAGTTAGAATATTTGGAATTTTTTTTAACATAATTTTTATTCGTGAAAGTAATTATAAATCTTTTTTGCAACTTTTTCTTCAACACCCTCTACTGATTTAATTTCATCTAAGCTTGCGGACTCAACTGCTCTTGCAGAGCCAAAATGATTTAAAAGAGCTCTTTTTCTTATAGAGCCTATACCTTCAATTTGATCAAGTAGTGATTTGCTGATTCCTTTTTTTCTTTTAGCTCTGTGTGCGCTAATAGCGAATCTATGAGACTCATCTCTTATTCTTTGAAGAAAAAAGAGAGTAGGGTCATTTTTCTCAAATTTAAATTCTTTTCCATTATGAAAAAAAGTTTCATTTCCACTATTTCTTTGCTTACCCTTAGCTATAGCAACTATTGGTAAGTCGTGAAGTCCTAGTTCGTTCAGAGCTTCTCTTGCAACTGAATATTGACCCTTTCCGCCATCAACCAAAACTAAATCAGGGAATGTTAAGTAATTGTCTTTTTCCTGTATAGCTCTTTTAAACCTTCGGTTTAGCACTTCACGCATCATCCCATAGTCATCTTGCTCATTCTTTTGTATTTTAATATTAAATTTTCTATATCTTTTTTTTATAAACCCTTCATCACCATAAGCAATTAATGCTCCAACACTATTTGTACCTTGAATATGACTATTATCATAAACTTCTATCAAATTAATATTTGTTCCAAGATCAAATTTATTTGCAACTGCATCAAAAAGTTCTCTATTATTCTGACTTTCGTAAAGTTTTCTAGTTAGGCTATCTTTGGCATTTTTAATTGCCTGATTAATTACTTTTAACTTTGATCCTTTCTTTGCAACGGATATATCGATTTGTTTTTCCTCTTTTTGAGAAAGAGTTTTTTCAATTAAAATTTTTTCTTTGATTTCCTCAGATAGTATAATTGATGATGGAACACTTTTATTTTCATAAAATTGAGAAACAAAGGAATTTAATATATCACTTAGTTTTTCATCAGGATCATGCTTTGGAAAAAAAGCTTGATTACCCCAATTTTGTTTTGATCGATAAAAGAAAACCTGAATGCAAGTTTTACCAGACTCTTTATAACCAGCGATTACATCAGCTTCAATTAAATTTGCTTCATTAATCCTTTGTGATGATTGAATAATATTTAAAGATTTTATTCTGTCTCTTAGAATGACTGCTTTTTCAAAATCTAAATTATCGCTTGCATTTTCCATTTGGTCTGAGAGACTTTTTTGTATTTTTCTCGATTTGCCAGATACAAATTCAATGGCGTCATCGACTGTTTTTTTATATTCATTTTTTTCTATATACCCAACACACGGACCAGAACATCTTTTGATTTGATATAAAATGCAAGGACGCTCTCTATTTTTAAAAACTGTATCATCACAAACTCTTAAATGAAAAATTTTTTGTATCATTTTTATAGTCCAATTTGCAGATCCCGCAGATGCAAATGGACCGAAATAAAAACCTTCTTTTGTTTTTTTTCCTCTATGTCTTTTTATTTGTGGCCACTTATCTTTATTACCAATAAAAATAAACGGAAAAGACTTATCATCTCTTAAAAGAATATTAAATTTTGGTTTATGTTTTTTTATTAAATTCGCTTCAAGAAGAAGAGCTTCACTTTCATTTGATGTAGTTGTTATCTCAAGCTTTCTTGTTTGAGATAACATTCGTTCAGTTCTTATGATATGATTTTTTTCCGCAACATAACTTTTAAGTCTGTTAGGCAAATTTTTAGCTTTACCTACATAGAGAATATCCCCTTTATCGTTTAACATTCTGTATACGCCAGGAAGTTTCAGATGAACATTCTTTAAGAATTTCCATTTTTTCAATCTTAAGCATTATTTTACCTATTCTCTTATCTTTAAAAAGTTCATTAAAGACTGCTTCAGCTAAAGTTTCTAAGAAATTATAGTGCTTTTTTTTAATAAGTTTTTTTATTAATTTTACAATAGTTGCATAATTCACAATGGACCTAAGATCTTTATCGTTTGAAGGCTTTTTATCTTGATAATCAATTTCCAAACTAAATTTTACTTTTTGCGCTTTTTCTTTCTCAAAATCATAATAGCCGAGCTTTAAATCTAGTATAAGTTCATTAATGAGAATTTTTTTCTCATAATTGAATAAGCTTTTGTTTTTATCTATTTTTACAACTTTGAGATTGTTTTTTTTCATTCTTTGCCTTTAATTATATCTGGTGTCTGCCAATTTAAGCTTTGACCACTATCTATTGCCAAAACTTGACCTGTAATAGAACTGTTTTTTATAAAAAAGTCAACCGCATTACAAATCTCATTAACATCAACTTGCTTTTTAAGTGGTGTAGCAAAATATTGATTTTTAAAATGTTTTTCCAATTGTCTTTTATTTTTAATTGTTGGTCCAGGGGCTATTCCATTTACTCTTATGTTTGGTGACAAACTCATCGCACTCGTTTTGGTTAAAGTATAAAGGCCTGTTTTACTTAATGTGTATGAGAAGAAATATGGAGTAAGCTTAAATACTCTTTGATCGATTATGTTAATAATGTTGTTATTTTTTCCTTTGATATTTTTTGAAAACTCTTTTGATAATAGAGCAGGAGCTTTAAGATTTGTAGAAATATGTTTTTCCCAGCTTTTAGAAGTAAAGTTTTCTAATTTATCATTTTCAAATAATGAGGCATTATTTATTAAGCAATCAAAAAATTTCATTTTTGATCTTGAGAATTTAATAATTTTAATGATATCTTTTTCCTTACTCAGATCCCCTTTAATTAAATAAATTTTTGTTCCATAATTTTGAAGTTTTTTTTTTAAATTCTCAGCTTTCGACTTAGATTTATTATATTGTATTACAATTTGCTTGTTTGGACCTGATAATTTTTCAGCTATTGCGGCACCAACTCTTGTTGCCCCACCAGTAATAATTATCCTCTGTGCTTCCATTTTTTATCTCTTTTTTTTGTAACCTTAGTACCAGGCATACCCATTGTCGATCTACCTTTTGGATAAAGTTTATTTTTCACGTCATATTGTCTTATTTTTGGGTTTAATGTGATTTCTAATTCAGTGCTTTCTAACTTTCTTATTTCATCTCTTATTTTGGCTGCTTCTTCAAATTCTAAGTTAGAAGCTGCTTCTTTCATTTTTTTATCGAGAGCTTTTAAGTGTTTCTTTAGATTTCCTCCAACATTAGATCCTTCACTAATTTTTACATAATCTTTTTCGTAAACACTCTCTAAAATATCATTAATTTCTTTTTTAACTGTCTTAGCATCAATTTTGTTTTTTTTGTTATATGCTAATTGAATTTTTCTTCTTCGTTCAGTTTCTTGGATTGCCTTTTTAATACTCTTCGTTTCTTTATCAGCATAAAGAATAACTTTTCCATCTACATTTCTAGCGGCCCTTCCTATAGTTTGAATTAATGAAGTCTCAGATCTTAAAAATCCTTCTTTGTCAGCATCTAAAATTCCAACTAAAGCACATTCAGGTATGTCTAATCCCTCCCTCAATAAATTAATTCCGACTAAAACATCAAAGACACCCATTCTTAAATCTCTCATGATTTCTATTCTTTCAAGTGTGTCTATATCTGAATGGAGGTATCTTACTTTTACTCCATTTTCATGAAGATATTCTGTTAAGTCTTCTGCCATTTTTTTAGTTAAAGTTGTAACTAAAACTCTATGATTATTTTCAATTACTTTTTTACATTCATGCATTAAATCATCTACTTGGTTTTTAGCAGGTCTAATTTCTACAGGTGGATCAATTAACCCTGTAGGTCTAATAACTTGATCTATAAACTTACCTTTTGTTTGTTCTAATTCCCAAGGACCAGGAGTTGCAGAAACAAATACTGTTTGAGTTCTCATCAGATCCCATTCTTCAAATTTTAACGGTCTGTTATCCATACAAGAAGGAAGCCTAAATCCATATTCAGCTAAAGTACTTTTTCTAGACCTATCTCCTTTGTACATCCCATTAAGTTGAGGAACAGTTACATGACATTCATCAACAAAAATTAAAGTATTATCTGGGAAGTATTCAAATAGAGTGGGTGGAGGTTCTCCTGGCTTTCGTCCAGATAAAAATCTTGAATAATTTTCAATACCAGCACATGAACCAGTAGCTTCTATCATTTCAAGATCAAATTTGGTTCGTTCCTCTAATCGTTGAGCTTCAAGCAACTTGTTTTCCGCCCTGTGTTTTTTTAGCGTTATCTCTAATTCTTTTCTAATATTTATAACTGCTTGTTCTACTGTTGGCTTTGGAGTTATATAGTGGCTATTAGCATAAACTTTAATTAAACTCAAATCCCTTACTTTATCTCCCGTCAGTGGGTCAAATTCCTCTATTTGTTCAAGTTTGTCTCCAAATAAACTTAAACGCCAAGCTCTATCCTCTAAGTGAGATGGAAAAATTTCTAAATACTCTCCTCTAGCTCTAAATGTTCCTCTGTAAAAATTTTGGTCATTACGTTTATATTGTAACGCAACTAATGATTTGATTATTTGTTCTCTATTATAATCATAATTTTTTTGAAGCGTTAAAGTCATTTTACTATAAGCCTCAACTGAACCTAAGCCATAAATGCAAGAAACACTAGCAACTATAAGAACATCATCTCTTTCAAGAAGAGATCTTGTTGCTGAGTGTCTCATCCGATCTATTTGTTCATTAATTGATGCTTCTTTTTCAATATATGTATCTGATCTAGGAACGTATGCTTCAGGTGTATAATAGTCATAATAAGAAACAAAATATTCAACTGCGTTATCAGGAAAGAATGTTTTCATTTCACCATAAAGCTGAGCTGCAAGAGTTTTATTTGGGGCTAAAATTAATGCTGGTCTATTAGTTGCTTCAATTACTTTTGCCATTGTAAAGGTTTTTCCTGAACCTGTTACACCAAGTAGTACCTGATTGAACTCCTCTTTATTTGCGCCATTAACTAATTTTTTAATAGCCTCTGGTTGATCGCCAGCTGGTTTAAAATCAGATTTAATTTTAAACTTTATTCCTCCTTCAAGTTTTCCACTAATTTTAGGATTTTTACTCTGAATATCTGTAATTAAATCTTGATAAGTATTTTCCATATATTAAAGAAAGTAGTAGAATTAATTTATATTTCAATGAGCATAATATCTGACAGTTTAAAGAGAATTAAACCATCACCAACAATTGCTGTCACTCAAAAAGCTAGAGAACTTAGGGCAGCTGGAAAAGATGTGATTGGTTTAGGTGCAGGAGAACCAGATTTTGATACTCCTGACAATATTAAAGATGCAGCCATTCAAGCAATAAGAGATGGTGATACAAAATATACAGCAGTTGATGGAACTCCAGCATTAAAAAAAGCAATTGTTGAAAAATTTAAAAGAGAGAACAATTTAGATTTTACCACTGACCAAGTAACTGTAGGGACTGGTGGTAAGCAAGTTCTTTATAATACTTTTATGGCAACTTTAAATAAAGGTGATGAAGTTATAATTCCTGCACCTTTCTGGGTATCGTATCCTGATATGGTCCTATTAGCTGGAGGAAAGCCAAAAATAATTAAATGTGAGGAGAAACATGGATTTAAATTGACTGCAAAAAAACTTAAAGCAGCAATTTCAAAAAAAACTAAGTGGCTTATATTAAACTCTCCATCAAATCCAACTGGAGCTGGTTATACCAAGGATGAAATTGATGATTTAGCTAAAGTTTTAATAAAAAATAAAAAAATTCATATTTTAAGTGATGATATTTATGAACATATTAAATATGATAACTTTAACTTTTTTACAATTGCACAAATATCAAAGTTAAAAGATAGAACGCTTACAATGAATGGGGTTAGTAAATCCTATGCAATGACTGGATGGAGGATTGGTTATGCAGCTGGTCCAAAAGACATTATTAAAGCTATTGGTAAAATTCAGTCTCAGTCAACTTCTATTAAAGGAATAAGCTGTCTTACACCAAACGGTGCTTTTTATGTATTTCCAAGTTGTAAAGGATTATTAAATAAAAAGACAAAACTTAAAACAGATACTGATTTTGTTCAGAAGTTACTTGAAAAACAAAATGTTGCAGTAGTTCAAGGATCAGCTTTTGGATTAGATGGATATTTCAGAATTTCTTACGCTACATCAATGGAGAATTTAAAAAAAGCGATGGAAAGAATTAAATCTTTTTGTGAAAGCTTAAATTAGTGAGATAAAAATTTCTCAGCCTCTAGCGCAGCCATACATCCCATACCTGCTGCAGTCACGGCTTGTCTAAATGTTTTATCTTTTACATCTCCTGCAGCATAAACTCCAGGAACATTTGTTTCAGTTGAGTCAGGTTTTGTAATTAAATAACCTTCTTTATCCATATTCAATTGGTCTTTAAATAGTTGTGTTGCTGGGTCGTGTCCTATTGCAACAAATAATCCATCTAATTTCAGTTCATCAACTTTATTTGTTTTGACATTTTTTATTTTAATTCCTTTAACATTCTTAGGTTCTTTATCACCAATTACATCCTCAACAACTGAGTCCCAAATAATTTCAATTTTTTTATTTTCCATTAATTTTTTTTGAAGCATCTTTTCAGCTCGCAAACTATCTCGTCTATGTATTAATTTTACTTTAGATGCAAATTTTGTTAAAAACATAGCTTCTTCAACAGCAGCATTACCACCTCCCACAACTGCAACCTCTTTATTTTTAAAAAAGAAGCCATCACAAGTTGCGCATGCAGAAACACCAAAACCTCTGAATTCTTGTTCAGAGTCTAAATTTAACCACCTTGCTTGAGCACCTGTAGAAATGATGATGCTATCTGCAGTATATTTTTGTCCACTGTCACCAGTGGCTTCAAAAGGTTTAGATTTTAGATTTACTGATGCAATGTGATCTTCAATCATTTCAGTTCCAACTGCTTTAGCTTGGTCTTTCATTTGATCCATTAACCACGGACCTTGGATAACATCTGCAAAGCCAGGATAATTTTCAACATCAGTAGTAGTGGTTAGCTGTCCTCCTGGTGCTGAACCATAAACTAATATTGGATTTAGCATCGCTCTTGCAGCATATACTGCTGCAGTATATCCAGCGGGACCAGATCCAATTATTAACACTTTTGTGTGTTTAGTTGGATTTTGACTCATATGAAAGCTATATAGTGATTAATGACTAAATTAAAAGGTTTAT
>LULK01001145.1_pt1 | contig 12168 bp, 13 predicted proteins | sample 728181 | NCBI WGS metagenome assembly LULK01 (sample SAMN03860291, study PRJNA289734) | marine metagenome | biome: seawater column; feature: ocean; material: water; isolation source: Red Sea water column Station 169 - depth 10m | place: Saudi Arabia: Red Sea | collected 2011-10-15 | depth 10 m | reverse complement strand
GGCATTTACAAAAACACACACCGGTCTTTTATCTTTAAAATCAAATCTTTTAATGTCATTTAGAAGATCTTTGGTTACGTTTCTTGGACTATTTTCATAAAAAATAAATCCTAAATATTTTATTTCATTGATCTGAATGACTTCATTTAAAAAATTTAAGTCTGCAATTCCACAAATTTTTATTAAAGGTTTCATTAAGTCTTTAGTCTATTAAGAAGATCTTTCTCATAGGTATTAATATCTATATTTTCATTATATTTTGGGCCTAAAAAAAATAAACCCTTGGCAGGAGCTGTTCTACCAGCAAATGCTCTGTTTCGTTTTTCCAGAATCTCCTTTACCGATAAAGGATTTTCATTTTTGGAAATATCTATCAATGTACCTACCATTATTCGAACCATGTTTTGTAAAAAAGCATTTGCTGTAAACGAGAGAATTATAAATTTATTATGTTGTTTTATATTCACATCTTGCATAGTCTTTACAGGATTTTTTGAATTGCAATTAATACTTCTGAATGATGAAAAATCATTTTCTCCAATAAACATTGCTTATTGATCATTCATTTTATTAATATCAAGATCATTTGTTACCCAGCAGCAAAAATTATCAAAGAATAAAGGCTTTTCTTTTGAGTTATATATCACATATGAATATGTTCTCTCTATTGCTGAAAATCTTGAATTAAAATCATCTTGAACAGAACATATTTCTTTAACAGAGATTGATTTTGGTAGATTTGAATTTATTCCTTTTATCCAATTAATTTCATCTCTTTCAATATTTGTTTTAAAGTCAAAAACTTGTGAGATTGCATGGACGCCAGCATCTGTTCTACCTGAGTAATTAATAGTTATATTCTCATTAGTTATTTTTTTTAGTGAGGACTCAATATGTTCTTGAATTGTTTCAGCATTATTTTGTCGTTGGAAGCCTGAAAATTCAGTTCCATCATACTCAAGAGTCGCAGCTAGTCTCACGCTTTTTGTATTTTATCCAATAGTATATTTGCATCATTTAATAATGACTCATCGCTAGTTTTTTTGATTAAGTCTTTCAAAATTAGTTTTGCATTTTCAAAATCATCCATTTCGATATACATAACGGCTAAATCTAATTGTTGCTGAGATTCGTCATTTTCAATACTTAGATCAACAGGCATGATGTTTTTTGAATTATCTTCTTTTGGCTCATCAAAATCATAATCAATGCTCGTTTTGGAATCTTTGATTTTTCTAAAATTTATATATATCAACGCAAGCAGAATTCCTGAAATCAAAGATATTAGTGATATAAAAATTATGTCCATTAATTGAAAATTTGTATTGGAGGTTTCTTCTTTTGAATCTTCAACTTTCTCAAGAAATTCCTCCGCAGACTCAGCGCTGATATTTACTCCTAATTCTTTAGTATTTTTTTTAATAAAATCTTCTGGTGTAAAATTCTCATCAGTAGAAATAGATCGTTCATCATTTTTCTCAATATCTGTGGTTTCTTTTTGTTTAATTTCTGCATTCTTTGGTGCAGTTAGAACCAATAGAGATTTTGAGGCTGCAGTAAAACGCTTAGAAAAAGATTCATTCATTTCTATGAATGACTCTTTTGCAAATTCAAGTGATACCTGTCTCATTTCAGACTGTGTTGGTATGCTGATATCGATGTCCTTTCTAATTAGATTGATATTATCATCAATAAAAGCTTTGCTATTTCCAAGATAAATTGACCACATTATCTGATAAATTGAAATATCTTGATTTTGGCCCTTTATTTTTTCGGCCATGTTCCAAACAGTAGAAATCTCAGAGCCTTTAATAATTTCTATTTCTTGAATTTCCGGCTCAACTTTTTCAGCTTGCTCAAGTTTATTTGAAGCTTCACTTCTGCTTTTAGCTAATGAAAATGCGGTTTCAGATGAAATTCTTTCAGGTTTATTTGGTTTTGAATTATTAAAAATATTTCTTACTTTTGAAGGCAAATATATAAAAATATCTTTCGCAAAATTTTCTTTAATTAAGATTTTAAAGCTGAAATAATCTTTTAAATATTCGTCATCTAGAACAATAGTAAATGTTTGATAATTTCCATAATCATTTATAAGCGTATATGCAATAAATGATTCATCTATAGGATTATTGGTTTTATATTCATTTAAGACGATGTCTCCATCTTTGATACTTGCATTTTCAATCTTGAACTCTATTATTCTCTGATCTTTATCATTGAGTTTTATTTTAGGTGAAGAAAGTGATAAATCTGAAAAAATATTTATGCAGAATATCAATGGTAATAACAATAAATATCTCAACATAACTTATTATTCTCTACTAGACCTTCAAGGATTTGAACAGTATTTAATGCAGCACCTTTTCCATAAACATTGTCAGCAACTATCCACATTGAAGTCCAGTTTTCACTATTTATAATTTGTGATCTTATCCTCCCAACAAAAACATCTTCGGTATCGTTTGCATTCTCAAGCGGAGTTGGATATTTTAATGACTCAGGATTATCTATTACTTTAATTCCACTTGAATTATTTAATAATTCAATTACCTTTTCTCGAGTAGTTTCTTTGATTGTTCTTAAAAATATAGCTTCAGAATGACCATTAATTACAGGAACTCTTACGCAAGTTGCCTGAACTTCAATATTTTTATCAAGAATTTTTTGTGTTTCCCAGACAAGTTTCATTTCTTCCTTTGTAAAATTATTTTCTAAGAAGATATCACATTGAGGGATTACATTAAAAGCTATTTTTTTGGGATAAATCTCTTGGTTTATAGAACTATCTTTAATTTGATTTTTTAATTCTTGTACTGCTTGTTTTCCTGTTCCAGAAACTGCTTGATAGGTCGAAACATTTAAAATGTCTACTTTTAGTTCTTTATGAATAGGATTTAATGCCATCAATAATTGAGATGTTGAGCAATTTGGATTAGCAATAAGAGATGGTCCTCTAAGTTTATTAATTTCTTCGCCATTTATTTCAGGAATAATAAGTGGAACATCGTCTTCGTATCTAAATTCAGAAGATAAATCAATTACATATATTCCATTATCCACAAAATTTCTTGCATGCTCTTTGGCAACTTTAGAGCCTGCAGAAAAAATTGCTATATTAATTTTTGAATGATCAAAATCTTTAAGATCTTGAATTACATAAGCACTGTCATTAAATACTAGCTCTTTACCAACGGAAGAATCACCAAGTGGGTAAAAATTATTTATTTTTGTTGCTCTATTCTCTAAAAGAGTCATAATTTTCTCACCAACAACTCCAGATGCTCCAATCAGTGCTAAGTTAATTTGACTATTCATTTTCAATATTCTCGATAATCTTCTTAGCAACCTCTGAAGTCTTTAAATAATTTTCACCATTTGAAATATCCTTAGTTCTAAAGCCTTGCTTAATTAAATTTTTGATTGCTAGATCAATTTTGCTTGCTACCATTTCTTCTCCTAAAGAATATTTTAGTGCCATTGATAAAGAACCAATCATGGCTAACGGATTTGCAATATCTTGTTGAGCAATGTCAGGAGCACTGCCATGACATGGTTCGTACATACCTTTAAAGGAGCTATCTAATGAAGCTGAAGGAAGCATGCCTATAGATCCGGTTAATGTGGCTGCAATATCAGATAAAATATCTCCAAATAAATTGCTTGCAACTATCACATCAAATTGATTAGGATCTAAAACTAATTGCATGGCTGCGTTATCTGCAAGTTGATGAGACAATTCAACATCAGGATAATCCTCTGACATCTCTGTAACAATTGATCTCCAAAACTTTGAAACCTCTAATACGTTTGCCTTTTCTACAGAACATAATCTACCCTTTCTTTTTTGAGCTGATTCAAATGCAATTTTTGCAATTCTTCTGATCTCATCTTCGTTATAAACCATTGTATTGAATGCATAGTTTGGATTTTTATCTTTTACAACACCGCGAGGTTCACCAAAATATATTCCTCCAGTAAGTTCTCTTACAATTAAGATATCTAATCCTTGAATAATTTTTTCTTTTAAAGGAGATGCATTCGATAATTCTTCAAATAAAAACGCAGGTCTCAAATTTGCAAACAGATTTAGTTCTTTTCTCAAAGTTAATAATGCATTTTCTGGTCGATCTTCCCAGCTCAAATTATCCCATTGCGGTGCTCCTACGGCACCAAAAAGAATTGCATCTGCCTCTTTTGCAGATACTAAAACATCTTCGGGAATTGGAGAACCAAATTTTTCATAGGCAGTTCCTCCAACATCAAGAATTTTTGTAGAAAAATCAAGATTAAATTTATCTACAATGAATTCCAGAATTTGTATGGCTGAGGAAGTTACTTCCTGTCCGATACCATCACCTGGAAGTATTAATACTTTTTTACTCATTTGAATATCCAAGGCCTTGTAGAGATTCTGTTTTTTTCAAAATCAATTATTTTGTCTTTATCTTTAAATGTTATATCAATGTCATCTAAACCAAATATGATTCTATCGATTAGATGTTTTTCAACTTCGAATGTTATACATTTTTGATTGTATATGATCTCTTTTTTTTCTAAGTCTATGGATAGTTCAAGAACATTTTGTTTAGTCTCACTAAATAAAAATTCTATTTCATTCTTATCTAAGATAATCGGCAAAAGTCCATTTTTAAAGGAATTATTATAAAAAATGTCTCCGAATGATGACGCAATGACAGCTTTAATTCCGAAATCTCTTAATGCCCATACTGCATGTTCCCTAGAAGAACCACATCCAAAATTGTCCCTTGAGAGAAGTATTTTAGATTCGTTATATGGCTCTTTATTTAAAATAAAGCTTTCATCAATAATTCTTTCTTCCAAAACCAAATTTTTTAATTGATTTTAAGTACTCTGTTGGAATAATTTGATCAGTATCAATGTTATCTCTGTCTATGTGAGCAACTACACCATCAATTATTAATCCTTCGCTGTTAGATTTCATGATGGGTCACCAACTGTTCCATTTATTGCAGTAAATGCAGCCATAATAGGACTCATTAAGTGCGTTCTACCTAAATAACCCTGTCTGCCCTCAAAATTTCTGTTTGATGTTGAAGCACATCTTTCGTGAGGTTTTAATTGATCTGGATTCATACCTAGACACATAGAACAACCTGGATCGCGCCATGTAAAACCTGCATCAGTAAAAACTTTATCCAATCCCTCATTTTCTGCTTGTTCTTTAACCAAACCCGATCCTGGAACAACAATAGCCTCAGAGATATTCTCTGCAATTGTTTTACCTTTAACAATTTCTGCAGCTTGTCTTAAATCTTCAATTCTGGAATTTGTACATGATCCAATAAATACTTTATCAAATACAAGATCAGACAATTTTGACTCATTTTGAATACCCATATAATATCTAGCAAGCTCAACATTCTTTTTGTTTTCTTCATTTGAATCAATAATTGTTGGAATTGGGTCATCAAAGTTTACTACCATTTCTGGAGATGTTCCCCATGTCACTTGTGGTTTAATTTTAGATACATCGATTTCTATTTCGTTATCAAATACTGCTTTATCATCGGTTCGAAGGCTCTTCCAACATTGCTTCGCTTGATTGAATAATTCGTCATCTAAGAAAGAATTTTTTTTAACATAATCGATTGTTGTTTCATCAGGTGCGATTAGTCCCACCTTTGCTCCTGCTTCAATAGCCATGTTGCAAATAGTCATTCTCCCCTCAACAGATAATTTATCAATATATGAACCTGAAAACTCAATGGCATAGCCAGTCCCTCCAGCAGTGCCTATCTTTCCAATCAAATATAAGACAATATCTTTAGACGAAACATTCACCTGTGGCACACCCTCAAATCTTACATTCATATTCTTGAGCTTAGACACTTTGAGACATTGCGTTGCAAGAACATGTTCAACTTCTGATGTACCAATACCCATAGCTAAACAACCTAATGCACCATGAGTTGAAGTATGTGAATCACCACAAACGATCGTCATGCCTGGAAGTGTATAACCTAATTCAGGTCCAATTACATGAACAATTCCTTGTTTATTTGATTGAATATCAAATTGTTTTATTCCAAATTTGTTACAGTTTTTATCTAATTCTACTACTTGAATTTTTGAAATCTCATCATTAATCAAATCGGATGTAAAATTATTACCTCTTGTTGTGGGCACATTATGATCGGGAGTAGCTATATTTGCATCGAGCCTCCAGGGCTTTAGATTTTTTTTTGATAATCCTTCAAACGCTTGAGGAGATGTGACCTCATGTAAATAGTGTCTATCTATGTATAAAAGAGACTCTCCCGAGTCGAGTTGGGTAACATGATGCTCTTCCCAGAGTTTGTCGTATAAAGTCTTCATTATTTTTATTCGTTAAATGGAAGATTTTGCTTAACATCAGCACATTGTGCTTTATTAATTAAGAAATGATCCACTAAGACTAAGCTAACCATAGCCTCAGCAATTGGTACCGCTCTTATGCCCACACATGGATCATGTCTTCCAGTAACTTCTATATCAACTTCTTTACCATCTTTATCGATAGTTTTACCCTTTGTTTTAATGCTTGATGTTGGCTTAATTATAAAACTGAGGCTTATATCGTCACCATTAGATATCCCACCTAATATCCCGCCTGAATTATTTGATGAAAAACCTGACTTTGTTATTTCATCTCTTGCTTCTGAGCCTTTTAGATTAAGTAGATCATCAACATTACCAACAGATACTGACTTTACAGCATTGATTGTCATTATTGCTTTTGCTAAATTTGCATCCAGCTTTTCAAAAACTGGATCACCTAAACCTACAGGACAATTCTTAACAATAACGCCTAACTTTGCACCAACAGAATTACCCTCTTTAATTAAATTATCAAACATTGAATCCAAGTCAGTTAATTTAGATTCATCACAAAAGAAGTATTTATTATCTATATCTTTATAATTGATTGATTCAGCTCTTACTTTTCCTATTGCAGAAACAAAACCATTTACTTCAACTCCTTCTTTTTTAAGAATCTTTTTAGCAATCGCACCTGCTGCAACCCAATTTGCTGTCTCTCTTGCACTTGCTCTTCCGCCACCTCTGTAATCTCTATGACCGTACTTTGCTTGATATGTAATATCTGCATGATTAGGTCTGAAGACATCTTTAATATTAGAATAATCTTTAGATTGTTGATCTTTGTTGTAAATTATCATTCCTATAGGTGTCCCAAGGGTTTTTCCCTCAAAAACTCCAGATAATATCTGAACAGCATCGTCTTCCTGTCTCTGAGTGGTTACATCTGATTGACCAGGCTTTCTTCTATCCAATTCAAGCTGAATATCTTCTTCTGATATTTCTATTTCTGGTGGACAACCATCTAAAATACAACCCATAGCAGTGCCATGACTTTCACCAAAAGTCATAATTTTAAAAATTTTTCCAAACGCATTGCCTGACATGGCGATAATTATAGTCCAAAAAGCTAAAAAAGCTTTATTTTATGGGATTTTTGAAAATAGATTCTGAAAATCAATAACAGAAGTTTCTTCAAGATTTTTTTGATTCATGCAAAGTTCATAAATTTTGCTAGATGCTTCATCATCAAATGTTATGTCTAAATTATCTTTAAATTTCTTTTCAAGGACAGGGATACCTTCTTCCCTTCTTCTCTTATGACCTATTGGATATTCAACCTCAACTTCGTTAGATGAAGTTCCATCATTAAAATGAATTTGAATTCTATTTGCAATTGAGCGCTTATCTGCTTCTAAGTATTCTTTAGAATATCTTTTATCCTCATTGATAACCATTTTTTCCCTTAATGCATCAATTCTTGTGTCTTTGGCGACATCATCCTCATAGTCTTCTGCCACAAGATTGCCTTTCAAAAGTCCAATTGCAACCATATATTGTAAACAATGGTCTCTATCAGCAGGATTATTAAGCTCCCCAACCTTAGAAATGATCCTAATAGCAGATTCATGTGTAGTGATTTCGACAGATTTAATATCGTCAATTTTATCTTTGATGCTTTCATGAAGTTTTACTGCTGCTTCAACCGCAGTTTGAGCATGAAATTCTGCTGGAAAACTTATCTTAAAAAGAATATTTTCCATAACATAAGTTTCAAAAGGCTGAGGTAAAGAGAGTTTTTCACCATTAAATGAAACGTCTTCAAATCCCCATACTGGCGCAGACAAAACACCAGGATATCCCATCTCTCCCGACATAGTAATCATAGCTAATCTTACTGCTCTGCTAGTAGCATCTCCGGCCGCCCAGCTTTTTCTTGAACCTGCATTAGGCGCGTGTCTATAAGTTCTAAGGCTTTGGCCATCTAGCCAAGCCTGACTGACAGCATCTTTAATTTGATCAAGAGAGCCACCCAATAATTTAGTTGCTACTGCTGTTGAAGCAACCTTCACCAATATGACGTGATCAAGTCCAACTTTATTAAAACTATTTTCCAGAGCTAAAACACCCTGAATCTCATGAGCCATAATCATTGACTCAAGTACAGTCCGCATTGTTAATGATTCTTTTCCATCTGCAATGTTTCGTTGTGAAACATAGTCACAAACCGACAAAATTGCACCTAAATTATCTGAAGGGTGTCCCCATTCTGCTGCAAGCCAGGTATCGTTATAATCTAACCATCTAATTGTACAGCCTATATCAAAGGCACCTTTAACAGGATCTAACTCATAATTTGTACCAGGTACTCTGACACCAAAAGGAACTTTAGTATCTTTAACAATTGGTCCAAGCATTTTTGTACATGCAGGAAATTGAAGAGCAAGAAGACCACATCCAATTGTATCTATAAGACAATTTCTTGCAGTATCTAATGCCAAATCTGATTCAATTTTATATGAAGAAACGTAATTAGCTATTTCTGAGACAAGTCCATCAAATCCGGGTCTGACATTCAGATCAACATTTGAAGACATATTTTAGGACCTGTCAGAAATATCAACCCAATCTGAAGATTCAACTCCAATATATTCTGCACTAGGTCTAATGATTCTATTATTTGCTCTTTGTTCCATACAATGCGCTGCCCATCCAGAAACTCTAGACATTACGAATATTGGTGTAAACAATTTAGTGGGTATACCCATATAAAAATATGCAGGAGCATGGAAGAAGTCTGCATTGGCAAACATTTTCTTTTCATCTGCCATCACCTTTTCAACTTCCTCAGCTACTTGATACAAAGTATCATTTTCGGCCAACTGAGATAATTCCTTAGCATATTCTTTTATGACTGCGTTTCTTGGATCTCTTATTGAGTAAACAGCATGACCAAAACCCATTATCTTCTCTTTGTTACCTAGCATTTCGATTATTTTTGTTTTTGCTTCTTCTTTTGAAGTCCAGTTTTCAATTAATTCCATGGCTTTTTCATTTGCACCGCCATGAAGAGGCCCTCTTAAGGAACCAATTGCAGCTACAACACAAGAATGAATATCTGACATGGTAGACGCACAGACCCTTGCTGTAAAAGTGGATGCATTAAATTCATGCTCAGCATATAAAATTAATGATACGTCCATAACCTTTCTGTGAAGATCAGATGGTTTTTCTCCATGGAGTATATGTAAAAAATGACCAGCCATACTATCCTCATCATTAACTAGATCAATATCTAACCCCTCATGAGAGTATTTATACCAGTATGTAACAATTGATGGCATAGTCGCAATCATTCTATTAATTGAGTTCAATTGATTTGAAAACTCTCCTTCTGGCTCAAGGTTTCCTAACATTGAGGTGCCTGTGCGCATAACATCCATTGGATGTGCTGATGACGGGATTTTTTGCAAGACAAGCTTTAATGAGTCTGGAAGATCTCTTTGATTTTTAAGTAACTGTTTGTAATCATCTAACTCTTTTTGATTAGGTAACTTATCGTATAAAAGCAAATAAGCAACTTCTTCAAAACATGATTTTTCAGCAAGTAACTCTATTTTGTGTCCTCTATAGGCGAGTCCTTCAACTTGACCAACAGTTGAAAGAGAAGTTTCTCCTGCGACTTGACCTCTTAAACCCGCTCCCTCTAATTTTTTTGTCATGAACTTTCCTTATTATTATTCTCAAACTGTTCATCAAGTTGTTTCTCAAAATTGTAATAATCAAGAACTTCGTACAACTCTTCTCGGGTTTGCATTATATCTAACAGCGGCTCTTGTGTCCCGTCTTTAATAATTGAATTATAAATTTTTTCAGCTGATAAGCTCATAGCCCTAAATGCTGTCAATGGATATAAAACCATATCGACACCAACATCGCTAAGTTCTTTTTGCGTAAACAGGGGAGTTTTTCCAAATTCAGTTATATTCGCTAGTAATGGAGCAGAGAAATTATTCTTAAATTCTTTATATTCTTCAATTGAAACCGCTGCTTCAAAAAAAATTCCATCGGCACCTACATCTAAATACTTGCCACATCTTTCAATAGCTTTCTCAATTCCTTCAGATGCAAGAGCGTCAGTTCTAGCCATTATGAAGAAAGAGTCATCAATTTTTGCATCTAACGCAGCTTTTAATCTGTCTTGCATTTCATCAATAGAGACAAGTTGTTTATTTGGTCTATGGCCACATCTCTTATCAAAAATCTGATCTTCAATATGCACTGCAGCAACATTTGCATTACCCATTTCAATTATAGTATTTGAGATAGCATCAAAGTCACCCCAACCAGTATCTATATCTACTAATAAGGGCAAAGATGTTGCACTAGTTATTCTTTTTGCATCAATTAATACATTTTCTAAAGTTGTAACACCAAGGTCAGGAAGCCCATAAGAAGCTGCAGCCACTCCACTACCTGATAAATATATTGAATTATGATTTGCTAATTCTGCTAACTTCGCACTATAGGCATTTATGGTTCCAGGAATAATTAAAGGTTTATTATTTTTTAAAGCATTCCTAAATTTTTGACCAGGTTTCATCTTAATAATATTTGATTCCTCTTATGATTCTATCCCTATTATTTTTTCTTCTCCATCTATTTGTATCTCTCAAACTGTAAACACACCCGCAATACTCTTGTTGATAAAAATGCTCTCTTTTTGAAATTTCTAGCATCCGAGATGACCCACCATTTTTTCTCCAGTTAAAATCCCAATATGTCATGTTCTTATATCTTGAAGCAGATCTATGTCCTGAACTGTTTATTTGATCCATATCTTTCCATCTTGAAATTCCAAGAGTGGTTGCATAGATATTAAAACCATTTTCATAAGCAAAAAGTGCTGATCTCTCAAATCGCATATCAAAGCATTTTGTACATCTTTCACCTCTTTCAGGCTCATTTTCTAATCCTTTAATTCTCTCAAACCAATTATCTTTATCGTAGTCTCCATCTATACATTTAAAACCAACTTTTTCACAAAATTTTCTATTTTCATCTTTTCTTATTTCATATTCATCAATTGGATGAATATTAGGATTATAAAAATAAACTGTCGTTTCAATATCTGAAGCAGCAATAGCTTCAATGATTTCTCTGTTTTTTTTAGACTCAAAAAAAAGCTTCTTCACTAATACTTCTAAATCATCTTGACCTCGTTTTATACCCAGATGTTCTTCAATCTGATGGATTATAGATTCATCACTATACAAATTGGATACAACATCATCAGATTTCAATGTTTCGAAGCTATATTTTTCTGCTATATCTAGAAAAGTACTTTTTCCTGAGCATATTAATCCAGTTACGAGATAATTCATTATCGTAGTATTATGGTGAGGAGAACACCTATGACCATGATTATAAGCAAGGTTAGTAGTAATGGTTGTCTTCTTGTCATTTTCTATTGGGACAGTGATTTATTTGTTCTCTCGAGGTGCATAAATTATTCTCTAGCACATGAAAACCGCACTCATTGCGCATTACCATGCTACCTGGCTTTTCCTTTTTTTCTTCATATTTCTTATTCCTTTTAATAAAGAAATAAGCCACAATTAGCACTGTAAGAACGATAATAATTTTCATACTTTTTTTAATGAAATTATTTCATATTAATTGTAATAATTAAACATATCGATTATGAACAACCAAGATAAAATTGATTTTATTGTGGGTTGGATCACTGATTATGTCAGTAATATGCCCAATCCAGCGAAAAGCCTTGTAGTGGGAGTCTCAGGCGGAATTGACTCGGCCCTAACA
>LULK01001064.1_pt1 | contig 12195 bp, 10 predicted proteins | sample 728181 | NCBI WGS metagenome assembly LULK01 (sample SAMN03860291, study PRJNA289734) | marine metagenome | biome: seawater column; feature: ocean; material: water; isolation source: Red Sea water column Station 169 - depth 10m | place: Saudi Arabia: Red Sea | collected 2011-10-15 | depth 10 m | reverse complement strand
CTGTCTGGTTGGGTTGATTAGACTTTCTTTGGTGCACCTCTTTCTTCTACCTCTTGATCATGAAATTTTCTAGTTTCAACCAGTTCTGGTATAAGTTTATCTAATTGTTCTAGAGTCCATAAATTGTCAGTAGTAAAAGATTGAATAATCGCAGGTTGTTGCATAATACCAAGTATTCCACCTTGAGAATGTATGATTTGTGAAGTTACCTCGCTTGCTTCCTCTGTACATAGCCAGGCTACAACAGGGGCTATTTGACCCGGTCCTTGTGTCCAATCATTTTCATCATATTTTCTTCCTGCAGCTTCAATAAGATCAATTGTCAGTCTAGTAGCTGCTCCAGGAGAGATTGTATTAACTGTACATTTATACTTAGCAACTTCTAATGCAAGTGATCTTGTAAAGCCGGCTATACCCTCTTTGGCTGCGCCATAATTAACTTGTCCAAAATTTCCAAATAATCCTGAAACAGAGGACATGTTAATAATTCTGCAACCCAAGACATTGTTATCTCTTATATGCCTTACTAAGGGTCTTGTGCAGTTATAGTGACCTTTTAAGTGAACCTCCATGATGACATCCCAATCTGATTCTTCCATGTTATAGAGCGTTCTGTCCCTTAAAACTCCTGCGTTATTGACAAGTATATCTGCACGACCGAAAGACTTTATTGCGGTATCAAATATATTTTGGCCCCCCTCAACGGTTCCTACAGAGTCATAATTAGCTACTGCATCTGAGTCCAAAGCATGTATCTCCTCAACAACTTGATCAGCTATTTTTCCTTCGCCACTTCCGTCTCTATCTCCACCTAAGTCATTGACAACTATCTTGGCCCCCTCCGATGCTAAATATAGACATATTTCTCTTCCTATACCCCTTCCAGCTCCAGTAATAATTGCTACTTTATCTTTTAATCTAGCCATAATTTTCTCCCTTAATTATTCTACTTCAAAAAAAAATTTAAGGTATTTATTTAGTCTCAATTGATGTATAAATGTGCTTAGTTATCAAGGAGAATAACTGTTTATGGTGGATAATCTAAAAGCTCAATCAGCTACGTCGAGGACATTGTGGACCTATGGTTTTGGATCCATTGGGGTAGGAATCAAGAACAATCTGCTAGGGACGTGGTTACTGTTTTATTACAATGCAGTTTTGGGACTAGAAGCTTGGTTGGTCACTTTAGCTATAGGTATTGCACTAGTGATTGATGCAATATCCGACCCATTTGTGGGCATTTGGTCGGATAGAGTCAGAACTAGATGGGGCAGAAGACATCCTTTCATGTACGGGGCCGTTATACCTTTCGCGCTTTGTTATTACTTAATTTTGCAAGACCCAGGAGATATTTCTGATTCTGCTTTGTTCACAAGACTATTAGTTTTGATGATCCTAATGCGGATCGCTATGACATTTTATGAAGTGCCTAGAGGTGCTTTAGCACCTGAACTCACTAAAGATTATGATCAAAGAAATATAATAGCAGGTATTGGCATGGCTCTTGGTTGGATAGGTGGCGCCGGTATTTCTTTCATTCACATGGAATATTTCCTAGTCGACAGCTTTTCCAATGGTACTGGATATCAACTATTGGCATTTTGGGGTGGTTTAGGCATTTTTGTGAGCACGGTAATAACTACAGTTGGAACTCACAGTCGTATCCCCCATTTACATGTACCACCTAAAAGATCATTTAAAATAGATAGCTTCTTTAGTGAAGCCAAAGAAACGCTCTCCAATAGGTCATGGATAGTTTTATTTGCCTCAGGATGTATATATTCACTAGTTGTGGGTACTGATACAGGTGCAGGTACTTATTACAATAATTATTTTGTGTTGTATTTATAGCTCTTTTTGCTCCTAGAATTGCTATTGGTAGAAGCAAAAAGAAGATAGCGGTTGGAATATTCTTAACCTCAATTGTGGTAGGACCTATGCCTATGGTTCTTAGATTGCTTGAACCCGTAGTAGGTATGCAACTTTTCCCATCAAACGGCACCGATCTAATTTGGTGGATACTTCTAATTCATAGTTGTGCACTAGTATCGATAGGCTCCTTAGGGTTTATCTTTATTACCTCAATGGCTATGGAGATTGTTGAAGATGTGGAAAGGGCAACGGGGAGAAGCGAAGAAGGATTGCTAGGAACTGTTAGCTCTATGATACAAAAATTGATAGGTGCAGGTGGCGTATTAATAGCTGGAGTTATTATTACATGGGCTGGCTTCGATGATCCTGGAGTAACAGAAGAAATGAAGAGTGGAGCATTGATTGGCTCTAGACCGATAGTTTGTTATTTAATCATAGGTGTTTGTTGCTTTATATTTCTATGGCAAAGCACTCTTCCAATTAATTTGAATCAGGAAGCAATTTATAATTTTGGAGTTATTCCAGCAGCTGTTCTAGGCAATGAGGACAGCTATATAAGCCCATATTTAACAATTTTTACTTCTATGTTCATGCATGGAGGATGGATGCATTTAATTGGCAATATGGTCTTTCTTTGGATCTTTGGCGATAACATTGAGGATAGTATGGGGCACAAGAAATTCCTAATTTTTTATCTGATATGTGGTGTCGCTGCTGCTTTGCTTCAGGCATCAATCGACCCAGAATCCAATATCCCAATGATTGGCGCAAGTGGTGCAATTGCTGGAATTTTAGGAGCATATTTGGTTCTTCATCCAAAAGCTAATGTAAATGTTTTGTTTTGGTTATTTATCTTTATAACAGTAATAAAAGTTCCTGCTTTTATTGTTCTAAGAATCTGGATCATTAGTCAATTTTTTAATGTTTCAATGGGTAATGAAGGTGGGATTGCGTATTTTGCTCACATTGGTGGTTTTATAGCAGGTTGCTTTTTAATTTATTTTTTTAAATATTCTCATATAAGGTTATTTCAAGAGGGAAATTCAAAATCTTTTGAATCAAGTAATTTCTCTATTGAAGGATTTTTTAGTCAAAGAAGAGAAAGAGATTTTATGCAGGAATTTATCGACACAGCAAACAAAAAAGATAAAAATTAATTAATGCGATACATATATTATCTGTTCGGAACTGTCCTTATTATTTGCGGGATATACATATCCGGAATATATCTAGATTTATATGGTGAATTAGAGGAGCCAGGTTTTTCAGTGAATTCTGAACTTCCTAAATCTTTAGTGGATAAAAAACAAATTTCTCAAAAACCATTTGGGAGACAGAAGCAAATCTTATTTGGAGATACCCATGTTCATACTACATATTCAACTGATGCTTTTCTTTGGAGCTTGCCAATACTTAATGGTGAAGGTCCTCATCCGATAGCTGATGCTTGTGATTTTGCAAGGTTTTGCGCCAATCTAGACTTTTGGGTTTCTACGGATCATGCAGAGGCTTTAACACCGAGAAAGTGGAAATCCATAAAAGAAGCAGTAAGAAATTGTAACAGTCCCACAGATGCAAAAGATCCTGATTTAGTTACTTTTCTTGGATACGAGTGGACCCAAGTTGGAAATACAGCTGATACACATTATGGTCATAAAAATGTGATGTTTCTAGACATTGAAGAGGGTAAAGTTCCAGAGCGTGCAATTGGAGCAGGTGGATTAGCTACTAATGGAATGAGAGCCGGTATACCTGGGCAATCAAGACAGTTGAGACCTGCTGCACTACTTGATTTTGAAAATAGACATCGGTATTTTAATTTTATAGCTTTTGCAGATGAATTAGCTGAAGCGCAAATGTGCGAAGAGGGCATACCTTCAAGTCAATTAAGCGACGATTGTTATGAATATGCTGATACTCCGAAAGATTTATTTGAAAAGCTTAGAGATTTAAATTTCCCAACGATTGTAATACCGCATGGGAATACGTGGGGTTTTTACACTCCCCCTAACTCTACTTTAGATAAGCAGCTAGAAGCAGATTTTAATGATAATAATTTGCAAATTCTGTTTGAGGTTATGTCGGGTCATGGAAATTCTGAAGAGTATAGGTCATGGAGATCATTAAATGTGGATCAAAATGGAAATTTAATTTGTCCTGAGCCTACTAAAGAATATTTACCAAGTTGTTGGAGAGCTGGAGAAATTATTGAAGAAAGATGTCTTAATAACGGATTTTCAGATAGTGAATGTTCTTTAAGAGCTGAAGAGGCAAGGGATAATTATGCTGTAATGGGTGTCGTAGGACATTTAACTGTGCCCGGTGTAACAATAGAAGATTGGCTAGATTCTGGACAATGCAGAGATTGTTATCTACCTTCTTTTAATTATAGGCCTGCGGGGTCAGCTCAATATGGGCTTGCCATCTCTAATTTTGATGAAGAAAGTCCCAAAAGATTTAACTTTGGATTTATTGCATCGAGTGACAATCATAGAGCTAGACCAGGCACGGGATACAAAGAAATTGATAGATTTGTCACAACTGAAGCCAATGGACCAAGTCATGACTATGTGGGCGAAGTTCTTTACCCTGTTGAGGATTTGGAGCTTTTGAAGCAGAGCGAGAAGCTTCCTTTTTTACAACAGGAGGATTAGCTGCTGTTCATGCCTCTGGTAGAGATCGGCAATCTATATGGCAAAGTCTAACCAGTAAAGAAACTTATGGGACTACAGGGGATAGGATTCTTCTTTGGTTTGATTTAGTGAGTCAAGATTCACTAATTCCAATGGGAAGCACTGTCAATCAAACAGACAACCCTATATTCAGAGTCAAGGCAGTTGGTGCATTTGAGCAGAAGCCAGGATGTCCCGATTATTCCTCCACTGATATAACTAAGGAGGAAATAGAGAGAATTTGCAAAAATGAATGTTATAACCCTTCAGATACAAGAAAAATTATCTCCAGAATTGAAATAGTTAAGATTACACCCCAGATTGCAAAGTTCGAACGTATCGAAGATCTTATTGATGATGCTTGGAAGACTTTTGAATGCAAACCAAGCCAGCAAGGATGTGAGATTGAGTTTATAGACGAAGAGTTTGAAGATAATTCAAGGGATACAATTTATTACGTTAGAGCAATCCAAGAACCTTCACCTGTAGTGAATGGTGGCAATCTTCGTTGTACTTTCAATGATAAAGGAGAATGCATTAAGGTAAATATCTGTTATGGTGATTCAAGAACTGATAAAGAAGATGATTGTCTGACACTTTCAGAGGAAAGAGCTTGGTCTTCTCCTATTTATATAAATTTTACTGAAGCTTAAGATAATACTCATAAATCATGGAAAAGCAGCCACAAGAAACTCAGTTAGATTTCAAAACAAAGTTCTTTTATGGGTTTGGATCCATATCATTTGGTATTAAAAACAACGGTTTTAGCTTTTTTGTTCTTTTTGTTTATAACTCTGTATTCGGCTTGCCTGGATGGATGACTGGACTTGCGCTGAATATAATTCTAGTAATTGATGCAATCACAGATCCTTTAGTTGGTTATTATTCGGATAGAACCAGATCTAAGTGGGGTAGGCGACATCCGTATATGTACGCCGCTGCCATACCAGTCGCGATAACTTACTATTTCCTCTGGACACCTCCTGAATACTACTCCGATTGGCAACTATTTTTCTATTTTTTGATCTGTGCAATCATTATTAGAGTTTTTATAACATTTTATGAGGTCCCTTCTATATCACTAGGACCTGAGCTTACTAGCAATTATGTAGAAAGGACTTCCCTAATGTCTTTTAGATATTTCTTTGGTTGGTTTGGAGGGTTAACCACTTACAATTTAGTTTGGTTTTGGTTTGGACCAAATAATGTAACTGATACATATTCTGATGGTAGATTTAACCCTGATGCTTGGGCAGATTATGGTTTAGTCGCAGCTTTTCTTATTTTTGTCGGAATCCTAGTCACCAGTCTTGGTACCCATAAACATATTCCAAGGTTATTAGCTCCGCCAGAATCTAAAGCTGCACCTCTAGGAAAAGTGCTAAAAGAACTTAAAGAAACCTTACTCTCTAATAAGTCTTACATGTTTCTATTTTTTTCAGGTCTTCTTGCCGCTATGGCAGGCGGAATTGAAGCAGCATTTGCAATATATTTTGATTCTTTCTTTTGGGGTTTAAACACGAATGAGATGTTAACAAGAGGGCTATGCCTTTACCTTGCTCCAATAATAGCCATTTTCATTGCTCCAATTCTTACAGATAGGTTTGGTAAAAAGAATACTGTTATGTCCATTTGGGCATTTCAGATAATATTTGCTGCTTTGCCTTTTGCACTCAGATACATTGATTTGGTTTATGGAACTTCTCTTTTCCCAGCTAATGGTAGTGCTTATCTATTACCTGTGTTGTGCGTACATGTAGTTATAAATGTCTCCGCAGGAATCATAGTATTTGCTACTCTCGCCTCGATGCTTATGGACTTGGTTGAAGATATTCAGCTTAAGACAGGCAGAAGGGAGGAAGGAATACTCTTCTCGGCTAGAAGTTTTGCGGATAAAGCAGTTAGCGGTTTTGGTTTAACGTTTGCTGGAATAATTTTAACTCTTATTTCTTTTCCTGACCCTGAAGCGCGACAGATGCTCGATAATGTCATTCCAGATCAAATACTGGCTAACTTAGCTTTATGGTATGTACCAATTTGTATTATTGCTTTTGGAAGTGCCTTATCTCTAGTTTCAGGTTACACACTTACCCGAGATGATCATGAAGAAAACGCTGCAAACCCAGATACTAAGGTTTGGAAAGATAGTTAATGCTTTACGCACACTTATACAACTCACCAGTTGGAGATATAAGCTTAATAAGGGACGAAATGGATTTAATAGGCTTATCTTTTTCAAATCAAATCCTAAATAAAATTGAAGCAAAAATTGATATAAATCTCTTTAAAATAATAATTGATCAGTTAAATGAGTATTTTTATGAAGGTAGAAAAAATTTTACTATCCAATACAGATTACCCTTCACTGGTTTTAGATCAGCAGTTTTTAAAGAGATGATTAAGATACCTTATGGAGAATGTGTTTCATATTCTTATCTTGCAAAAAAAGTTGGTAATCCGAATGCTTATCGAGCAGTTGGTACTAGCTGTGGAAAGAATCCACTTCCAATAGTCGTGCCTTGTCATAGGGTTATATCAAAATCAGGATTAGGGGGCTTCACTGGGGGATTACATGTTAAAAGATTTCTCTTAGAGCTTGAAAGCAATTAAAATTCAATAATGAGTGCAATTATATCTATAGAAGAAAAATTGAAAAAAGCTCTAGATCCTAGTCATCTCGAGGTAATAGACGAAAGTTATCTTCATAATGTAGAACCAGGTAGAGAATCCCATGTAAGGATAGTGGCTATCTCTAATCTTTTTGAGGGACTCAATTTAGTTAAAAGACATCAGCTTATTTATGCCGAGATACAAGAAGAGATAGATGGACCGATACATGCCTTATCTATTCATACTTTTACCGAAAATGAATGGATAGAAAAAAATAAAAAAGCAGAGCCTTCTCCAAATTGTCTGGGCGGCAGTAAAAACGATAACTAGAAAATTAAAATGGCAGATAATCATGTCGTTACCTTCTATTCAATAGAAAAAATAGGTGACCATAAAAAAGTTGGTAGGACTGTTGAACGACACTGTATTAAAAACAATATTGTAGGAACTTTTTTTTCTACGCCGCAGGGTATCAACACTACTTTGTCTGGAAAGAAAAAGGCCTTAATCGAGCTTGTTTCCTTATTGGAAAAGAAATTTAAATTAATAATCAAAGATGAAACATGGTCTTCGTCTAATTCTTTGCCCTTTAAGAGATTAAAAATAAAGTGTAGAAATAGATTGTTACCATTAAAGGGTGATTTCGATCCAGTTAATGCAAGAGGTAAGCATTTGAATTACCAGGACTGGAATAAATTAATTACGGATCCCAATACAATTATTCTTGATGTCAGGAATAATTACGAAACGGAAATAGGCACCTTCAAGAACTCCATTATCCCCAAAATGAATAATCTAACCGAATTTCCCGATTTCGTTGATAAAGAGTTATCTGAAACAAAAAAGAAAAAGATAGCTATGTTTTGTACAGGAGGTATAAGGTGCGAAATAGCCTCCTCTTTCATGATGAACGAAGGTTTTGAAGATGTCTATCAACTTGATGGTGGTATTTTAAGATATCTCAAAGATGTTCAAGAAGAAAACTTATGGGAAGGCGAATGTTTTGTTTTTGATGAAAGAGTAACTGTAGATAAGAATTTAAAACCAGGAAGTTTTCTTCAATGTTTTGGTTGTAGAAGACCTCTATCAAAAACTGATCTTGAATCAAAATATTACAAAAAGGGCGTATCTTGTCATCAGTGTTACAACATCTCTTCTAAAAAAGATAAGGAAAGATTCTCTCAAAGACAATTACAGATTGATTTAGCGGAAGAAAGAGGGCATGTTCATATGGGTGCTAAAGCAAAACAAAATAATATATAAAAATGTCTAAAGTCTTTTCTAAATTCGTTACATCTTACCCAAAGATGCTTTTTATTTCTTTTCTTATCGTTTTAACTTTCTCTATATCAAATCTTAGTAACTTTAAGCTAGATGCCTCATCTGACTCTCTTGTATTGGAGAGTGATGATGATCTCAAATATTATAGAGAAGTAAATTCTGATTATTCTTCATCTGACTTTTTAATAATAATCTTTAAACCAAAGGAAGACCTATTTTCTGATGTGACCATTTCTCAAGTGAGAGAAATGGTAGATATTTTTGAACAAATCGAAGGAGTTGATTCTGTTCTTAGTTATCTAGATGCGCCATTACTTTTTAGTCCTAAAATGAGTATGAGCGAACTAGCTGATAATCTTCGGACTATTGAAGACGAAGGCACTGATAAAAACTTAGCAAGGCTAGAATTCAAAAATAGCCCTTTATATACAGAACTACTGACGGATAAAGATGTAACTTATACCGCAATGCAATTATTGCTAGAAAGTAATGATTCTTACGAAGCAGCTATTAATCAACGTTATCAAATTCTTGACCTTATAAATTCTGAACAATATTCCCCTGCTATTCATGATTTACAACTACAAAATATAAATGAGGAAATAAAAACACTCAATTCACAAGCATCTATAGATAGAGATGCGCTAATTGAATCGACAAGAAAAGTCATAGAAAGTTTTAGAGACAACGGTGATATATACCTTGGCGGTACAGCTATGATTGCTTCGGACATGATTAGTTTTATAAAAAGCGATCTTCAATATTTCGCTCTTGGTGTGCTGATTATGTTTGTAATAACTTTAAGTCTCATTTTTAAAAAATTACGTTGGGTTGCAATGCCCTTGATTTCGAGCGCTTTAATTGCTCTTTTCGTTATAGGGTTTTTGGGCTGGATGGACTGGAGGGTTACTGTAGTTTCTTCAAATTTCATCTCACTTTTATTAATAATATCAATCTCTTTAACAATACACTTAATTGTTAGATATCAAGAGTTGTATGAGATTAATCCTTCACTCGAAAAAAAGGATTTAGTAGCTTTAACATTAGAGCAAATGTTGAAACCATGCTTTTATACTGCTCTAACTACAATCATTGCTTTTGCCTCTTTGGGAGTGAGTGAAATTAAACCCGTTATGGACTTTGGTAAGATGATGGTTGCAGGAATATTTTTTGCTTTTATTTTTTCTTTTTTTCTTTTTCCAATATTCAGTCTACTTTTTACCTCTAGTCTTGACCAAGAATCGAAAGATTTTAGTAAAGGGGTAACCGTAGGTTTTTCTAAGTTAACAGAAAAATTAGGGAGTTACATTAGTCTTATTGGTATTATTTTATTTTGCATATCTATATACGGTATCAACCAACTTACAGTTGAGAATAGATTTATTGACTATTTCAAGCCATCTACAGAAATCTATAAAGGTATGGACTTACTTGATAATAAGCTTGGAGGTACAGCACCTTTAGATATTGTTATCAATGCACCCAAAAATTGGGTAACTGATGCTGAAGATGAGTCTTTCGATGATGACTTTGGTTTTGAAGATGAGGAATCAACTATTAATGGTTACTGGTGGAATACTATTTCTTTAGAAAAGCTTGAGCAGATTCACGACTACTTAGATTCTTTACCAGAGATAGGAAAAGTTCTTTCTGTTGCTAGTGGTATAAAAGTAGCTACTGAATTGAAAGATGGTGAGCCTTTGTCGGAGCTAGATTTAGCTCTTGTTAAAAATATGCTTCCGGAAGATATTAAAGAGAATTTATTGAGTTCTTATATTAGCAATGACGAAAATCAAGTTAGGATATCAGCCAGAGTGATTGAGTCTGCCGAGGGTCTCAATCGAAATGAACTCTTGTATGAAATTTCTGAGACTTTAAAAACAGATTATAATTTGGAAGAAGAACAATTTAGGCTGACTGGCTTAGCAGTGCTTTACAACAATATGTTGCAAAGCTTATTTGATTCCCAGATCGGTACTATTATTATTGTCTTTAGCATTATTTTTTTAATGTTTTTAATCCTTTTTCGTTCTTTGTATTTATCCATTATTGGGATTATTCCTAATCTATTGGCAGCAGGAGTTGTATTAGGAACTATGGGTATTTTTTCAATACCCCTAGACATTATGACCATTACTGTTGCTGCTATCAGTGTTGGTATGGCAGTAGATAATACGATCCACTATATTCATAGATTTAAAAAAGAATTTAAAGTTTCAGGAATCTATATTCAAGCTATGAAAGATAGTCATAGAACCATAGGAAGGGCAATGTTTTATACTTCATTAACAATCATTCTTGGATTTTTAGTATTTTCAACTTCTAATTTCAATCCAAGTGTCTACTTTGGGTTCTTTGTATCATTAGCGATGGTTATGGCATTATTAGGAGCACTAACGTTATTACCCCAATTGATTCTTTATTTTAAGCCATTGGGAAAAGAAAAATTAATAGGAGACTAGTATGGGACCACTAAAGGGATTCAAGATAATTGAAATGGCTGGAATAGGTCCAGGGCCATTCTGCGGCATGATTTTGGCTGATCTTGGAGCAGAGATAATAAGAGTTGATAGAGCTTCGGCTGCAGGGACAGGTTCAAGAGAAGAGCCAGCTAACCGTGGGAAGAAATCAATCGCTGTAGACTTAAAGAGCGAAGATGGAGTAGAGGTAGTATTAAAGTTAGTAGAAAGTGCTGATGCTATTTTTGAAGGTTTCAGACCTGGTGTAATGGAAAGATTAGGACTAGGACCTGATGTATGCCAAAAAAGGAACGAGAAACTAGTTTTTGGAAGAATGACTGGATGGGGTCAAACTGGTCCATTAGCAAATGCAGCTGGACATGATATTAACTATATTGCTTTATCAGGAGCTTTAGCTGCAATGGGAAGAGATGATTCTCCACCTGTTCCACCTTTAAATCTCATTGGAGATTTTGGAGGCGGTGGCATGTTATTGGCATTAGGTATTGTTGCTGCTCTCTTAGAGACTCAGAATTCTGGTAAAGGCCAGGTCATTGATGCAGCCATGACTGATGGATCTTCTCTACTAATGACAATGATGTATTCAATGCATCAATCAGGGTTTTGGAACTTGGAACGCCAAACTAATCTTTTAGATGGAGCAGCACATTTTTATGATACTTACGAGTGCAAGGATGGAAAATATGTATCAATTGGGTCGATTGAACCTCAATTTTACGCCTTACTTTGTGAAAAGGCTGAGTTGTCAATTGATGACTTTGGAGATCAAATGAAACGAGATACTTGGCAAAATAAAAAACAACTGATTAAGGACGTCTTTTTAACAAAGACAAGAGAAGAATGGTGTGATCTTATGGAGGGGAGTGATGTATGTTTTGCACCTGTATTGGATATGAGTGAAGCACCTTTGCACCCGCATAATATCGCTCGACAAACGTTTATTGAAATTGAGGGTGTAACCCAACCCGCACCTGCTCCAAGATTCGATAGAACTCAAAATGAAATTACGCTACCACCAGCCATTGCAGGTGAACATTCAAAGGAAATACTAGAATCAATAGGTATTGATAGTAATGAATATGATAGATTGATTTCATCGGGTTCTGTAGTTTGAGAGAGCTCATCCTAATCTCCGGAGAGAACTGTAATTTATGCAGAGAAGCTCAACAATTACTTTCTCAGATATATCTGAAAGACTGCATAATTCCCACTGTAGATATATATTCAAAGAGAACATATGTTGATAAATATTGGGATAAAATTCCAGTCATACTCTATGG
>LULK01001084.1_pt1 | contig 12199 bp, 9 predicted proteins | sample 728181 | NCBI WGS metagenome assembly LULK01 (sample SAMN03860291, study PRJNA289734) | marine metagenome | biome: seawater column; feature: ocean; material: water; isolation source: Red Sea water column Station 169 - depth 10m | place: Saudi Arabia: Red Sea | collected 2011-10-15 | depth 10 m | reverse complement strand
AACCAAAATATTTTCACTAACTAGCTTTGCAGCCAAGACTCTGGTCAGATGATGAACTGCTGCCTTTGAAGATCCATAAGGATATGTCTCCATTGATGGAACATTTAAGCCATCAATAGAACCTATATTAATCACCCTGCTAGGATCATCTTCAGTAGCCCTTTCAGAGAGAAGTTCTTTAAGTATCTGAGTTATAAAAAATATGGACTTCACGTTAAGGTCCATAACTTTGTCCCACCCTTGTTCAGAAAAGCTTTCTAATGGCTCACCCCATGCTGCTCCTGCATTATTTATCAAAAAATCAATACCATCTTCATTTTCTTTCAAGACTTCTACAAAATCTTTTATGCCCTCCATCGAGCTTAAATCACATGGAATTGGAATACATTCATTTTGATATTTATCAGACAACTCTTTCGCTTTATCAATTAGAGCAGGAGCTTTTCTGGCAGAAATATATACTTTTACTCCGTTTGCAAGAAAACCAGCAGTAATCATTTCACCAATACCCCTTGAGCCACCAGTAACAACAGCTATTTTATTTTCAATATTAAATAAATTTTCTATTTTCATATTCAACTTCTCATAATTAAGTTACCAGATATATTGTAATGTAAATTAAAGAAACTTAATTTAATTAATTGTTATCTAGGGTAGAATAATTTATGGATTTTTTAATAAATTTCCTTCTATTAGGCCTATCTTTGTCAATATTAATATGGGGGGCTGACAAATTTGTAGATAGTGCTTCAATAATTGCAAAGCAACTTGGCATTAATGAATTAACTATAGGCCTAACAGTTGTTGCTTTAGGAACTTCTGCTCCAGAAATTTTTGTTGGCATCTCATCAATTATTAATGAGAGTGAATCTTTAGCAATGGGCGCTGTTGTTGGGTCAAATATTTCTAACATTGCTTTAATTTTTGGTGTTTCTTGCATAGGTATTGCTGCTAAACCCAAAAAAACTCCATTAGTACAATTTGTTCCATTTTTATTATCATCATTTATTCTCGGTTATGCACTAATTGATTTATCAATTTCAAAATTTGAAAGTGTTTTACTTCTAATAATTTTTTTATATTTTATATATGTTACATATCAAAACAGGTCTAATGATGATCAAATGCAAGAAGATTCTTTTCCTGAAGAAGGTTCAATTTATACAATTTTCGCACTTTTATTTGGATTAATTGCTCTTGTAGCTGGATCAAATTATGCAGTGGTATATGCTGAAAAAATTGCAGTTCTTTTAAAAATTTCAGAGCTTGTTATTGGACTAACCATCATAGCTATTGGAACTAGCTTGCCTGAATTAGCAGCTACGATTAGTGCAGTAATTAAAAAGAAAACTGATATGGTTGTTGGAAATGTAATTGGTTCAAACGTCTTAAATATAACTCTGGTCGTTCCAATTATCGGATTTTTCTCAAATGTTCAACTTGATAGCTTAATTCTATCAAGAGACTTTTTTGTAATGATTATTGCAACAATCTTATTTGTGATTATTGGTATATCCTATTCGTCTAAAGCATTTGGCATTAATTCAATTAAACTAGTTGGACTGATCTTAGTTTCTAGTTATTTGATATATATTCTTAGTTTAAGTAGCTTAATCTAAGCTTTTCTAAAATAAAGGAGAATTATTCCAACAAAGAAAGCACAAACTTCAAAAACAAAAAATGTATTATAGAATCCAGGAGTGGTCGGCAACATCGAAAAAATAACTCTGCCCAATGCAATTGACCCTACAATAAAAGTTATTAACTTGATTGAAAATATTCCGATATTTTCTTTAAAAATTCCCACTAAACACATAATACCTATACAAAGATTAAGACCTCCGTATATTCCTGCAATTTCAGAATAACCAATCTGAGAAGTAACAGATAATCCTACTGCTTCCAAAAAACTTGGGTAGCCCAGTTCTAATGCTCCAAGCAAAGGATCTAAAATTGCCCATACACCAATAGTTCCGTAGATTACTGCCATGAACAACAAATAAATTCTATTTATCCAAATCAAGTCATATTCTCCATTTTGTAATAAAATTAGCATTCATTATATATATATTTCATATGAATACCGATTTAATAAAATATATTACATTTTTTAGTTTGTTTATTGTTTGTATTAATATTAATGGGAAAATTATGCTTGATGAAAATGACAAATTAGTGTCACCCCTACCAAAACCTTATGATGGTTTAGTATATTCTGTCGACGACCTGAAGTCTTTTATCGTCTCTACTGTGAAATCAAACAAACAACCAATTATTATATTTGGTGCAAACTGGTGTCCTGACTGCAGAATATTTTCTGGAACAATGGACATACCAAAAATTAAATCATACATAAATGATCATTTTGCAATCTTGTACATAGATGTAAAAAGATATGAAATAAACATGCAGTTAATGGAAGAATTTGGAATTCCATCTGCAGAGGGGATTCCAAGAGTTTTAGTATTTGATAAAAGAATGAATCTTATAAATAATTCAAATACAACTGAATGGAGAACTGCTAGGGAACGATCAAGTCAAGAAATTTTTGATTTCTTTCAAGACATGACTACTAATTAAATTGTCTGCTTGCACTTGCAAATATTAGATAAAAAATTCCACCAAAAATTAAAACAAAGGAGCATATGTAAAAAATTGAGCTCCATGAATTAGTTATCTCAAGAATAAACCCTGCAACTATAGGTGCAAGAATTGCAGCAATCATTCCGATGCTTCCTGCAATTCCAACTAACGAACCAGTATATTTTGGACCAAGGTCTGCATGATTTACTCCAAATCCACCAGCACAAATACCTGAACAAATGTTAATTAAGCAGAGCAAAATTACAGCATTTAAGAGAGAGTCCTCAAAAGAAATTAAATATAAGAAAAATGCAGATCCGAAAAATCCTATTGAATTGACAGTTTTTCTAACCTTGATAACTTCATAACCTTTTTTAATTAAGTTATCAGCCAGAAAGCCTCCCAATATCAGCGCAATCATTGCGACTAAACACGGAATTACAATTGAATATATAAATGCATTTGAGCCTAAATCTATTCCCATACCGCCTTGAGAGACAGGAGCGTTAACATATTTTGGTAAATAAGATAAAAATGTGTAAAGAGACCAATTATTACAAAATGTAGCAACAGTAATTGCCATAAATGGCTTATTTTGTATAAGTTTGAGAAATGGTATCGATGAAGCAGAAGTTTTTGCAGGTGCCTCTGATTGTATTAATTCTAATTCGTTTTTAGATAAATTTTTATTGCTTTCAGGAAAAGATGTAACAGTTGTGTTCCAAAAAAAATACCAAAAAAAGCCTAAAGCTCCAAAGGTATAAAACACCCATTCCCATGAATAATTGGCTATGATTAAGGCAGCAACTGCATATCCAAACAAAGTTCCAGCAGCAATTCCGCTATTTGTGAAACCTACAGCTCTAGTCCTTTCTTTAAAAGGTATCCATCTTGCATATATAGCATGCCATGATGGGAAAGTTACGCCCTCTCCAAGCCCCATTAATATTCGAATTAAAATCAGCCACCACAATCCTTGATATGAGAAAAAAGGAGTAATTATTGTAAAAAATGACCATATTAATAGAGCATATCCGAGAACTTTTTTACCGCCATATCTGTCTGCTAAATATCCTCCAACTATCATAGTAATCATATATCCAAAGTAAAAAGATCCTAAAATAATTCCAACTTGAGATTCAGACCAGCCAAATTGCTCTTGCATTGGAATTATTGCTACAGAAATGTTTACTCTATCGATGTAACAGATAAACACAGCTAAAAATGATAAAAAGATAATCTTAAATCGGTATGGAATAATCATTCAGGAGTAAATTTTATTGGCATCTCTTGAATTGCATGTACAAAATTATTTGGTGCTACTTTCCAGTCACCATTCACTTCAAAATCACTAAAACGAGTCAAAAACTGTTTATAAAACTCTCTTAATTGCATCAATGCAACAGGCTTGCCTAAGCAAGTATGTCTTCCAATACCAAATGCTAAGTGTTTTTCAGCATTTTCTCTGAGAATATCAAACTTGTCTGGATCTTTGAAAATTTCTGGATCTCTGTTAGCAGCTCCATACCACAAAGAAATTTTTTCGTATGGACCTATCATCTGTCCATTTATTTCAGTTTCCTCTAAAGATGTTCTTCGCATATGGATAACCGGTGATACACATCTTACAGTTTCATTTATAAAGTTTGGTAAGAGCTCATAATTCTCTAATAAAATTTCTTTTTGTTTTGGGTTGTCATGAAGTAACTTAATTCCGCCACTCATAGTATTTCGAGTTGTATCATTTCCTGCAAAAATTATTAGCAGCCAAGAACCATCAAGAAATTCATCTGAGAGTTGTTGACCTTCGATTTCTGCATTGGCAATTGCACTCAACAAATCGCCGGATGGATTTTCTCTTTTATTTTTTAAAATGAATCTCCCATATTCAAACATTTCGTCAACCATTGCATTAAACATATCAACCATTGCTGGATCTGGTGTACTGTCAGTTTTTCCTTCGTTCTGTTCTTTTATCATTTCATAGGTAAAGTATTGAGCCAATTCTAGAAATTCCATCCAAGTTGCTGTACTAGATTGCATTCACCCATAGGAGCGATGACATCTAATAATTCGCCAACTTTAACAGACACTTTTTTTTGTAATTCATCTACGTAACCAGATTTAAAAAATGGCATGTGTTCCTTACGAAGCCCAAGATGCATTTCTCCATCTAAATTTAGCATATGGTCGATGGTAGATTTAAAAAGTTTTGGGTGTCTATTTTCTTCAGTGCCTAAAGTTAATAAATTTCCAGTAGAGTATTGTGAGGAGAAGATCTTAGGATTCATAGATACATGTTTTATGTCGTTATATGAAGTTAAGACCCAGTAACCAGGCTCAGGATCTGTTGGCATTGGGTCATGGAAGAATACTGGAGATTTCTCTCTAAGTTCTTTATATAAACTAATTGGTTGTCCTTTAGTAAATAAGTCAAGGTCGTTCAAAGAGCCTGAAGGCTTATGAGGATATGAAATATTGTGTTTTGGATGATTAATCTTATTACTTAAAATTTCATCAGATAATATGTATCCTGGGTTTGGATTAGTCACCTCCACCTCCTCCAGCATCTCCACCTGCAACTGTTCCATCTGAGGAAGGATTTGGATGAGTAAGATATATGCTAGACATAAACGCTGTACCGTCTCCAAGAGCTGCAGTTATTTCTTTGAGATTTAGTTTTTCACCCAAATCAGAGTAAGGCTGCACATCTCCAGAGTCTTTATCTACAATAAGTGCATCTTTTTTTGATACTAAAATAATATCTCCAGAAATTATTACTAAGAAGTATTGATTAAAATTGAACATAGATTTTTTGAATCTTTTTCGAAATTTAATCTTGCCAGTCTTCCATGACATTTTTGATATTTCTCTTGAGGAAGAAAGAAAGTACATGTATCCATCATGTGAACTTGGTATAAATGGAATCATTGAGCTATGAAGATAATCTTGATAATGAGACCATAAAAAATCTCCATTATCACTTTTAAAACAATGAACCATTTTAGAGCTCCATGACGAGCTAAAAACAATAATATAATCTTCGAATTGTCCTATGATGTTTGGCTTGTAACCTGGAGAAATGTCTCCAACCCATACTGGTTTATTTTTAACTAGGTCGTATTTTGCAATAGATCCTTTTTTGCCAAAAATTGCTACTTTATCCATGAGTGCAATTATATATGTTTCAGATATGAGGAGTCGAACTCCTCATATCTGAAATAAAATTAGAAGCTATAGGTATATCTCAGCGCTATAGTTCTTGGAGGTATCCACTGCATCCAGTTTCTTGGTCTCCATGATGTGTCATCAACTGCATAAATATATGCCTCAGTTCTCTTATCAGTTAAGTTATCTATTGATAGTTGAAGCATAGAATTTTCACTCAAGTCTAATCCTAGATTAAAGTTTAGCTTAGTATAATCAGGTGAACTTGAATTAGGATTCTCAGCAAAAGTATTAAAGCTATCTCCGTAGTAATTTACGTCCAGTCTTGCATATGTAGGATATGACATTATGGTCGTGTCATAGACCAGGCCAAGATTCCACTGGGTTTCTACAGTGTTTGGAAGTCTATCTCCAGCAGAAGCACCTAGAGAATCAATATCAATTGAAGTTTCTGCAGTCATAGAGCTTCCTGCAAAATCTAAGGAAACTGAATCATTAATAGCGTAAGTAAAGTCGACCTCCCAACCAGAAGTCTCTGCTTTACCTCCATTAAAGTTATATCTCCAACCACAACCAGGTGTGACTTGGATTATTATTCCGTCCCAATCAACATCAAAATAAGTAACATTAGCCGTATAGTTTTCACCTCTAGCTTTTACTCCGAATTCAGTTGTCTCAGCCTCATCAGAATTGAATCTTCTTGAGAAGTTTGCTTGTGCTGCTTCATCACTGCTACAGAATGGAGGAAGTGGTGCCTGATTTCCACCAGGTCTATACCCTGCTGCTTGAGTTGCATACAAGGTCAAGTCCTCGTTTACTAAATAACTAACAGCATATTTCATTCTAGTATCAGACTCTGAACCAGATAATTCAGCACAGTCAGTTCCTGCCGGATCAGTACCGTCACAGCCAGTGCTATCCATATAAAAAATACCGTATTGATATGTTTTTGATGCATCTTCAATTTCATAATCTCTGATGCCTAATGTAAGCGTTAATTTGTCATTTACGTTGTAGTCAAACTGACCATAAAGAGATGTCTCTTCTTGCTCATTAAATTCAGTATATGAAGCATAATACAAGTAAGGATAGCCTAAATGATCCGAACAAAATGGTGGACAATATGCTGTAGCATCATAAACAGCCGGATCAACTCCAGCAGCAATCGAAGTAACATAATCTAGCCAATATGCATCGACTGCATATTGAGTTTGTGAAATTGAATTAGGTTGTTCCTCAAATTTATAGTTATAGTAACCAATAGTCCACTCAAATTTTCCAGGTTTTGAAACTAGTCTCAATTCTGTAGTATCTTCATAATATTTGTCACCATCCACAATAAGCGGTGCAGGAACATAATCATCCATATCAATTCTAGCCCAGTCAGTCACAGCATCTTCTTCTACTGTTCTATCAGAGATAATTAAATTTGCATCGAAAGCACCAAAATCATATTTAATATTTGCTATTAGTGTTTCTCTTGTAATATCTTCAGACTCATCTGCTGATAATTGTTCTGATGGATAATATTTCGTCTTTTTCACAAATAGAACGTCATCATTATTAATATATATTGGGGAATATAAATCTTGTGATTCAATTTTCGAAAACAAACGATTAACTATATTTGTGGTTAATAGATTGTCATTATAGGTTCGATTTATTCGCCCTGATCTGAAATAATCAAGATTATACGAATCAGCGATCATAGCTAAAGAACTCTCATTTGCGTATAGTTTTTCTTTAATTGAGTCAAGTAGTGAAAAGTACTTTTCGGTTCCTTTGATATTGCTAATCTGATCTCTGATTTCTTTTTTGACTTGATCATAAGTCTTATCATCAGGCGAGGAAGTCCCTATCAACTTGATGATATGAATTGCATTAGACTCTGAAGAGATAAGCTTAATCTCGTCATCTTGCATGTTACTTAAATTAGATTTTATAATATCAGGCAGATCAATAATTGCTTGTTTACCAAGATATCCTGAGCTATTTTTTGTATCTTCACTGACATCATACTTATCAGAGATATATTTGAAGGATTTATTTGATTGCAATTCTTCGAGTGCTATTTTTGCAGTATTCAGGACATTGTTTTTATTGTCTCTTATAGGAAAAACAAGATGGTTTATTTCAAAAAGTTTGTCAGCTGAGTAGAGGCCTGTCTTAAGATTTTCTTTATATCTAGTTTTAATTTCCTCTTCCGATACCTCAATCGACGATATGATATTTTTTTTATCTAATCTGATATAGCTGAATTCCGCTTCAGGATTAGACTTAAAATCACCCTTATTATTTTGATAATACTCGTTTATATCTTCAAGAGATATTTGTGTAAAGTATTCTTCAATTCTTATTTACCTTTTTCCCGGTAATCACATGCCTTGCAATTCGGCTTCGTTTCAGGTGTATTATCATCAGCAACAAGTTTTATAATCTTTTCGATATAACCCATGAACCATTTATCATCGATTGGCACTTCAAACCAACTTGCTTTATGTTCTATTGAGAAAATATCGTCTTTTAATTTCTTCATGCTTAAATCAATATCTGGTACAAATGAAATGATACCAAGTTTTGTTACCGGACTCAGTCTAGGTTTATCTTCTTTATTATTTTCTAAGGCATATTTATATGCATGAAGTTGAGATGAATAAGAGAGCGCACCTTTTTGTGTCAATGCTGATGTTTTAAAATCAACCACTGCAAACGATCCATCATCCAATTAGACTGATAATCACCGGCTCCAGTATTAGAGTAGTTATATCTGTAAATTGGGTGTCTAGTATCTGGGTTAATAGCGTTAGTACCCCATTTGAATTCAAAGTCATCAGCACTATCAGTAATATAATTAGTAATAGCATTGTAGTTTGAATATTCACCTAGGTTTAGGTATGCTCTTTTCTTGATACTATTTGCAGCTTTGATCCAACCTTCAGCGTTACCACCATAATACATATCGTATGTAGGAGGAACACCACCTTGGCCAAAGTTACTAATTGCAGAATCAAGTAATCCTAGTGCAGCATTATATACTGACTGACCAGAGTCAGCAGCAGGATTAAGGTTCTCAGAACCTAATAATGCTTCAGAATAAGGAACATCACCAAACATGTCTACTAAAGTTAACATAATGTATGCTTGGAAAACCTGACCCATACCAATATGATATGTAAGACCGTTTTCACTCGCTAGGGCATTCATTAATCTAATATCCTCCATCATACCTTGGTAAGCACTTGACCAAGTACCAGAGAATGAACCTGGAGAATAAGCATCTCTATACATTCTGTCACCACCTAAGTACGCAACTCTTGTAAGTCTTGCACCTACATCACCTACATCATCAACCCATGAAGCAAAGTCTTCCTGAATATTATTAATAAATAAGTCAGTACTTGCCTGAGCAGGGTTTAACGCATTAGGGTTAACAGTTAGATCTAACTCAGTAGTTTCACATGAGCTTAATACTAGTAAACTAGAAAAAGCTAAAATCGAAAGTTTGTTTAAATTTTTCATAATTTATTATATTTTGAATTAGAATGTTAATTTTAAACTTACACCGTATCTTCTAGCACTAACACCGTTGAAGTATTCAAAACCAGAACCGTTACCAACACCAAGACCGGCGATGTTTGGATCATAGTTAATACCTTCAGGAGTATTATAAGCATCATACCAAAGGTTGAAACCTTGTGCAGCAACAGAAGCCGCTCCAAATGGAGTTTTATCTAACCATTTTTTAGGTACATCAAAAGTAAGTGAAACTTCACTTAATCTTATCACACTAGCATCCCAAGTTCTTAACTCGTCAGCTCCTAAAATCAAGTTACCGAAGTAAGTTGTAGCGTTATCAATTTGTTTATTGTTTGGAGATCCATCAGCAAGAACACCAGGTAAAATATATGGTAATTCTCTATCAATAGTATCTACTGTTTGACCTCTTCCAAGTAATGTCATGATAAAACTTGAATACATATCACCACCAATTGTAGCATTAAGTAGGAAATTTAAAGAGAAATTTCCATAAGTAATAGTGTTTCCTAAGTTTGCAACAAAGTCAGGCTGACTATCACCGATTAACGAGTACTTATTGGTTTTGTAGTTTGTATCGTTGTTTGTACCATAACTACCAGCAGCATCAATTAATGGTCTACCAGAACTATCTCTTGAAACAGATGTTCCAATCATAGATGTTAATGGTAATCCAGGAATTGCAGCGTTACCTCTTGTAGAGAAACCAGCATAAACAATTTGATCCGTATTTTGTCCAAGATCTTCAACAATCGATTGGTTAGTTGTATAGTTTATACTTGTGTTCCAGTTAAACTTATCACCTCTAATCCAATCAGCGTTTAGATCAATCTCCCAACCTGATGAACCAATCTGACCAATGTTAGTACTTGTAGAAGTATAACCTGTTGATGGGTCAAGTGGTTGAGTTATAATAAGATCGGTAGTTTCTCTGTCGAAGTAAGAAATCTCAGCAGATAATCTATTATCAAATAAATTAGCTTCAAGACCAAACTCAAGTTCAGCAAGTAACTCAGGCTTTAAACCTAGGTTACCAAGAGATGAACCAGATGTGTTTGTAATTACATCAACACCATCAATCTTAAAATCTTTTGTATTTAAGTTAAGTACAGATGAAATCGGATATCCCGTTGGGAACGTTGCAGATGTACCATAACTAGCTCTAACTTTAAGGAAATCGACTGGTAAGTTACCAAAGTCTAAAACTGAAGTTGGAACGAAAGATATACTTGCAGAAGGGTAAGTAATAGATCTATTTTCTTCTGCTAGGTTAGATACCCAGTCAGTTCTAGATGCTAATGTTAAATACAAGTAATTTTGATAATCTAGAGAAGCTTGACCAAATACACCAAGTATGTTTCTTCTAGAATAAAATTCAATTTCTTCCTGTGAGTTAAAGTTATAATGTCTTAATACGTTAAATACATTCTGACCAGTACTTCTTACACCATTTCTATCATATTCTCTTGCATTTGATGTAGCACCAGCGTTAAAAGTCATAGACCAATCACTGTCAAGCTCGTAATCTCCGTTAACAGTTATTTGGTGGTTAAATATAGTAGCAGTATTATTCCACTTTTCGTAGAATCCAGATTGTGTCTCAAGACTTCCGTCAACACCACCTTTGTTTTGATAACTTGTGTTATCCTCACTATATACATCATAACCATATCTATATTGAATGTTTAAATTATCAGAGATGTCATATTGTACTGAAGTACCACCATAAACCCTGTGAGTTGCTTGCGCATCCTGAGTATTTGCAACAGTCCAAAGTGGGTGTTGTATACCATTTGAAGATCTATAGTAGATAGATGCTCCAGTAATAGGGTGTGCATATGGTAATTGACCTATACCAACAGATCTTGGAGTATAGAATACGTTACCATATAATGATGAATCAGAACTACCACTACTATATGCCGCAGCAATTGGTGGAGTTTTAAAATCAGTGAATGAATAGTTAAGTGTTCCGTTAACAGTAATTTTATTTGACAAAACAGCTCTACCACCGAAACTAATATTGTTTCTTCTTAGAGTGTTTCCAGGAGTAAATCCTTCATCATCTAAATTACCATAGTTAACATTATAAGAAACTTTCCCGTCATCACTTTGACCTCTGAAGTTAATGTTAGTATTGATAATGCTTCCTGGCTGGAATAAATCTCCAACACTGTCATAAGGCTTCCATTCCCACATAGAGTCCATAGATAAGCCTAATAAAGGCAATAGATCTCTTGCAAGGAATCTAGCATTAAGGTTACTCACATATGGGTGTTTTAAGAACCCTGCTTGAGTAGTACCGTGCGGTGAAGCACCTGAACCATTAATTTGAGACTGTCTACCCCAACCTGCTGGACCTGCCTCGTCGAAACTAGGACCCCAGTTAGAGAAGAACCATCCAAAGTTTTGGTTAAAACCATTACCATACTGATTCTGATATTCTGGCTTCATGGCAAGCTCATTCGTGAAGTAAGACGTATTAACAGTCACTTCATTTTTTTGAGCTTTCATACCTGAAGCTGTAGTACCGGATTTAGTAGTTATTAAACCTACACCGTTTCTACCTTCCGATCCATAAAGTGTAGCAGCAGCTAAACCTTTAAGAACGTTAACAGATTCAATATTATTTGGATCTAGATCTAGGAATCTTGATGAACCATTGTTACCAGAGGTAAAACTACCCATTGAGTTAGTATCACTTGCAAAAGGGACACCATCAACAACGAATAACGGTTGGTTACTTGAACTAAAGGTACTTAAACCTCTAATTATAACACTTGTTCCTGACCCAGAAATACCACCTTGATTTGTTACTTGTACACCAGAGGCTTTACCAGAAAGAACACGCGCAACATCACCAGAAGCTCTATTTTCGATTTGACTATTGTCAACCTCCGATACAGCATATCCT
>LULK01001564.1_pt1 | contig 12206 bp, 15 predicted proteins | sample 728181 | NCBI WGS metagenome assembly LULK01 (sample SAMN03860291, study PRJNA289734) | marine metagenome | biome: seawater column; feature: ocean; material: water; isolation source: Red Sea water column Station 169 - depth 10m | place: Saudi Arabia: Red Sea | collected 2011-10-15 | depth 10 m | reverse complement strand
TATATTATGCTCAGACATTAAGTTCTCTTGCTAAACATTATGGATTCTCGCTAGAGGAAAAATGGTCAAAATTACCAAAAAAAATAAAAGATATTATTCTTTACGGATCTGATGATGAGGAAATAAAATTTACATATGATGATGGTTATGAGAAATATTCACATAAAAAAACTTTTGAAGGTGTAATAAACAACTTAGAAAGAAGATACTTAGAAACAGATAGTGATTGGAAAAGGGAGGAAATTGCTCAATATCAATCAGATACTAAATGTGAAAGATGTAATGGTCATAGATTAAAAGATGAAGCATTATGTGTAAAAATTGATGGTCTTCATATTAGTGAGGTCACAGAAAAATCAATTTCAGATGCTGCAATATGGTTTGATAATTTAAAGAATAATTTAGACAAAAGACAAGTAAAAATTGCAGAACATATCTTAAAAGAAATTAATGAGAGATTAAATTTTTTACTAAATGTTGGTCTTGATTATTTAACTCTTTCAAGAGAGTCTGGAACTTTATCTGGTGGTGAAGCACAAAGAATAAGATTAGCATCGCAAATCGGTTCTGGTTTAACAGGTGTTTTATATGTCTTAGATGAGCCATCAATAGGTCTTCATCAAAAAGATAATGTTAAGCTTATTAATGCCTTAAAAAGGTTAAGAGATTTAGGCAATACAGTTATTGTGGTTGAGCATGATACTGAAACAATGGAGAATGCAGATCATATAATTGATCTTGGACCAGAAGCTGGGAACAAAGGTGGTGAAGTTGTAGCAGCAGGATCAATAAATCTAATAAATTTAAAATAAATGTACCATCAAAAAGAAGATTAGCAAAAAATGGAAGATTTTTAGAAATTACAGGTGCAACTGGAAATAATCTTAATAATGTAAACTTGAAGATTCCATTGGGAAGTTTAACTTGTGTAACAGGAGTATCAGGCAGTGGAAAATCTACTCTTGTGTTACAGACTCTTTACAACGCTTTAAATCTCACATTAAATAATAATAAATCTAGAAAAATTCCAAAGCCCTTTAAAGGTTTTAAAGGAACAGAGTTAGTTGATAAGATTATAGATATTGATCAATCTCCTATCGGAAGAACTCCTAGATCTAATCCAGCAACTTATACAGGTGCATTTGGTCCTATAAGAGATTGGTTTACAGGATTGCCTGAGTCAAAGTCTAGAGGTTATAAACCTGGAAGATTTTCATTTAATGTTAAAGGTGGAAGATGTGAAGCATGTGAAGGTGATGGTGTTATAACTTATGAAATGCACTTTTTGCCGGATGTTTATATTCAATGTGACGAATGTAAAGGCACAAGATACAACAGGGAAACTCTAGAAATTAAGTTTAAAGATAAAAGTATTGCTGATGTATTGAATATGACTGTCGATGAAGGATGTGAATATTTTGAAAATATATCTAATATTAAAACAAAATTACTAACATTAAAAAAAGTTGGTTTGGGGTATATTAAAATTGGCCAACAAGCTACAACTCTATCAGGTGGGGAAGCTCAAAGAATTAAGCTAGCTAAAGAATTATCAAAAAGATCTACAGGTAGAACAATGTACATACTAGATGAACCAACTACTGGTTTACATCAACATGATATAAAAAAATTACTTGAAATTCTCCATACATTTGTAGCTTTGGGAAATACAGTTGTTGTAATTGAACACAATTTAGATGTAATAAAAACAGCTGATTATATTGTTGATATGGGCCCTGAAGGTGGTGTCAAAGGTGGAAAAATTATCGCAGAGGGAAAGCCAGAAGAAATTTGTAAAATTAATGAGAGCTATACTGGAAAATTTTTGAAACCACTTTTAAACTAAGAAAAAATCATTGTTAAACTTAATCAAAATTAGTATATTTAGTTATGGATAAATTATTAGCTTCTTTACCAAGAACAATACACGCTTCGCTAGCATTAGCTGTGATTGTTTTTTTTGGATTATTCTATCAAAATGACGGATTTAGTTTTGATAGACTTTTCTGGTCATGGTTGACAAGATTTTTTCACGTCGTAGTAGCTATAATGTGGATAGGTCTTTTGTGGTACTTTAATTTTGTGCAGATTCCGAACATGAGTAGAATTCCAGATGAACAAAAACCAGCAATAGGAAAAGTTATTGCTCCAGCAGCTCTTTTTTATTTTAGATGGGCAGCAGCACTTACAATTTTATCAGGATTTTTGCTAGCTTGGTTAAACGGATATCTTCACGATGCTATGACTTTTAGTATAGGCTCGGGGGTACCAAAACATACTGCTATTGGAATTGGGATGTGGCTAGGCGTTATTATGGCTTTTAACGTATGGTTTGTAATTTGGCCTAATCAAAAAAAAGCTTTAGGTATAGTAGAATGTGAACCTGAGGTAAAAGCAAAATCAGCTAAAACAGCAATGTTGTTTTCAAGAACAAATACTTTGTTATCTCTACCGATGCTACTTTCAATGGTAGCTGCTCAAAATTTATATTAGTTTTTATCCTCTCTAAGGACTGTTTTTTGAGACACATTTAGTCTTACTAACACTGTGTTTGCAATATAAATTGATGAATAAGTCCCAAAAATTACCCCGAATATCATGGCTAAAGAAAAACCTTTCAAAACTTCACCGCCAAAAAAGAATATTGAAAGCAACGCTAATAGAGTCGTTACAGAAGTTATCAAAGTACGAGACAAAGTTTCGTTTATAGAGATATTTGTTAACTCAAAAATTTTAATATCAGAATATTTTCTTAAATTTTCTCTTACTCTATCGAAAATAACAACTGTATCATTCATTGAATAACCAACTATTGTGAGTACAGCTGCAATTATTGAAAGATTAATCTCTAGGCCCAATAAAGAAAAGAGACCAAGTGTAACAATGACATCATGAAATAAAGCTACTATGGCACCTAAGCTAAATTGCCATTCAAATCTTATCCAAATATAGACAAGCATTAAAAATAAAGCCGCTGATATTGCAATAATACCTGATCTTAATAATTCAGTACTAACTTTAGGGCCAACATTTTCTACTCGTCTGAAATTGAAGCTGTTCCCGAATGATTTATCAAAATTCTTTTTAATTTCTTCAATTACATTTTTATTTTCATTATTTTCAAACTTAATTAAAAAATCAGTCTCATTACCAAAATTTTTAACAGATACATCACCCAAATTCATTTGACTTAAATTATCCCTTAGTGAGGAAACATTAATCTTACTGTCTGTAGATCTTAATTCAATGAGAGTTCCACCTTTAAAATCTATTCCAAAATTTAAACCTTTAAACGTAAGTAATAATAACGAAACAATCACTAAAGATACTGAAAGAATATTAAATTTATTATAATATTTGTTAAAGGCTATCATCTAAATCAGTCCCTCTTTTTCTTTATTTTTTGATACATACAAAACTGTCAATAATCTTGCTATAAAATAGACAGTGAATAATGTTGTAAATATCCCAATTCCTAGTGTTAATGAAAAACCTTTAATTGGACCTGATCCCATAAAGAATAAAATAATCGCTGCTAATAAAGTAGTAATATTCGCATCTAGTATAGCAGTTCTGGATTTTGTATAACCACTATCAAATGCTATTAAATTATTTTTTTCACTCTTTAACTCCTCTTTAATTCTTTCAAAAATTAGAACATTTGCATCAACAGCCATACCCACGGTAAGAATTATTCCTGCTATACCAGGTAAGGTTAAAGTTGCTTCAAAAATAGTTAGTATTCCAACTAATATGAAAAGATTTAATATTAAAGCAATATTAGTGATGATTCCAAAGATTTTATATTTAACAAAAATATAAAGTATGACCAATATAAAACCAATTAACAAAGCAATCATTCCTGCGTTTATAGAGTCCTGTCCTAAATCTGGACCAACAGTTCTTTCTTCAATAATATTTAGAGGGGCAGGTAATGCACCTGATCTTAAAAGTAAGGCAAGATCAGTTGCTGATTGAAATGTAAATCCTCCACTGATTTGGCCAGAACCGGTAGCAATTGTGTCTCTGATAACTGGAGCACTAATAACTTTTCCATCCAAAACTATAGCTAATCTTTTACCAATACCTGTAGAGGTGGCTTTACCAAATCTTTTTGCTCCTACCCTATCCAGTGAAAAGGTCACAACAGTCTCATTGTTTTCTGTATCCATTCTTGGTTGAGCATCTAAAAGATTTTCACCACTTAGTATAATTCTTTTACTAACTATTGCTTCCTCGGTACCATCTTCAAATTCTAATTTTTCTGCACCGAATGAACCTTCGGTATCATTCGTAACAAATCTAAATGTTAAATTTGCAGTTTTTCCAAGTAAAGATTTTATTCTCATTGGATCATCTAAACCTGGTAACTCAACTAATATTCTATCATTACCTCTTTTTAAAATATTGGGTTCATTTGTACCGATTTCATCTATCCTTCTTCTAACTATTTCTAGCGCTTGATCTTGAGATGATGTTTTTAGATTAATTATTCCTTGCTTTGAAAAAGAAACCTTAAAAAAATTATTTTCCTCAACTATATCTAATTGATGTGATTTAAATCTTTGATAATAAGGATTTAATTCACTTTCTTCTGACGCAAATTCATCCAAGATAGTTTGTTTTGAATTTTCATCTGAAGTAAATGATAAGGTCTGATTTGAAAGTTTAAAATTTGTAATTCTTACATTTTTTTCTTTAAAAAAATTTCTTATCGTAACTGTTAAATTTTGAAGTTTTTGCTCAATTACTGGATCATTATCAATTTCCAGCAAAAGATAAGATCCTCCTTGTAGATCTAAACCTAAATTAATTTTTTTATTTAATATTTTGTTATCAAAATTAAAAAGGTTTGATAAAGCAAATATAATAAAAAGTAAGGAAATTAAAGTAATAAAAATAATTCTTAATTTTGAAAAATATAACACTTTAAATTAAAAAAAATTATTTTTTTACTTCTTGAGAGTTCATTAGACTTTGAACACCAGTACCTCTAATCACCTCAACTGTTACGTTGTCAGCAATCTCTACTTCAATTTTATCATTATCTACAACTCTAGAAATCGTTCCTGTAATACCACCAGACGTTACAATTTTGTCACCTTTTTTTAAGCTCTCAACCATGGCTTTATGTTCTTTAACTTTTTTTTGCTGAGGTCTTATTAAGAAAAAATAAAAAATAACAAAAATTAAAATTAATGGTATAAATTGTCCTATTCCTGCACTATCCATAAAACTCCTTAATTAAAATTGATTATTTATACTATCTCAAAGATTAAAACAACTTTATTTGACAGAAATTTTTTCCAAATTGTCCATATACGGTCTTAAAACTTTTGGAATTATTATTGAACCATCTTTTTGTTGATAATTTTCTATAACTGCTATTAAAGTTCTACCCACAGCTAGACCACTCCCATTTAAAGTACCAACATAAAGAGTTTCTTTTTTCTGATTCTTATATCTCGCTTTCATTCTCACAGCTTGAAAAGTTGAACAAGACGAACAAGAAGAAATTTCTCTATATTTTTTCTCTGAAGGTAGCCAAACTTCAATGTCATAAGTTTTTTCAGCACTAAATCCCATGTCACCGCTGCATAGGATCATTTTTCTGTATGGTAATTCTAATAGATCTAAAATTGATGTTGCACATTTCGTCATTCTCTCAAGTTCTTCTAGACATTTTTCTTGTTCGACGATACTGACCATTTCAACTTTGTAAAACTGATGCTGTCTAATCATACCCTTTGTATCTTTGCCATAACTACCTGCCTCTTTTCTGAAGCATGGTGTAGATGCAACAAATCTCATTGGTAGATCTTTTTGATTAATCATCTTATCTTTAACAATGTTAGTTAAAATCACTTCTGCAGTAGGTATCAAAAACTTTCTTTCCCCATTATCATCTAGTTTGATTTCAAATTGATCATGCTCAAATTTAGGAAGTTGACCTGTACCAAACATTGTACTTTCAGAAGCGAATAAAGGTGGTGAAATTTCTTCATAACCATTTTTTAAAATGTGCGAATCTAGCATGAAATTTGAAATAGCCCTTTCTAATAAGGCCAGTTTATTTTTTACGAATACAAACCGTGCACCTGTAGTTTTTGTGGCTAGGTCAAAATCAAGCATTCCAAGTTTTTCACCTAATTCATAATGTGATAAGGGTTTAAAATCAAAATTTGGTATTTGACCTGATTTCATTATTTCTACGTTATCATTTTCATCTTTTCCATTCGGAACATCTTTATGAGGAATATTTGGGATAAATGATAAAATTTTATCTAGTTTTTTCTTATTTCCTTTAAGTTATGCATTAGAATCTTTAAATTTCTTATCCTCTATAAACTTTACAGAAAAAATTGATAATTCATATAAAATTAATAATGGAATCGCTAAACCAATTTGGGTTATAGGGTCAGGTGGTGTTAATAATGCTGCTGCTGCAAAAATTATAACTACAACGTATTTTCTTCTTTTCTTTAAAAATTCAGAATCAACAACACCAATTCTTGCTAGTAAACTTAAGACCACAGGTAATTGAAAACTTATACCAAAAGCGAAAATAAGTTTCATGACTAATGATAAATACTCATTTACCTTAGCTTCAAGTTGTATCGGTAAATTTGTGGATAAACCTGTGCTTTCAAATGATAAAAAAAACTTTATCGCTAAAGGCATTATCAAATAATAAACCAACATCCCTCCAAGAAAAAAAAGTACTGGAGTTAATATTAGATAAGGTAATATTGCATGTTTTTCATGTTTATATAAACCAGGCGCTATAAATTTCCAAATTTGCATAAGTATAAAAGGGCAAGTGACAAAGAATGCTGTAAAGAAAGAAATCTTTAGATATGTTAAAAAAGTTTCTTGAAGAGCGGTAAATATTAATCGTCTGTCAGTTCCATCATCTTTAACGGCTTGGGCGAAAGGATCTACTAAAAAACCATATAAATTTTCTGCAAAAAAATAACATCCAACAAAAAAAACAATTAGAAAAATAAAACTATGTATAAGTCTTTTTCTTAGTTCAGCTAAATGGCTTACAAAACCACCCTCTTTATCATTCTGACTCATGTTTTTTTTCTTCTTTTTTTTCTATTTTATCATTTTCAATATCAATATTTGAAACTTCATTTTGGACATTATTGATATAATTCTTAATTGTACCAATCCATGAGCCAACTTTTTTTAACATTATTGGAAAATCTTTTGGTCCAAGAACAACAATAGCTATTGCTACGATAATTAAAATCTCAAACCAACCAATAGTAGGCATGTGATTTAATCTTTTTTGTTATTATCTTGATTATCTTCGGAAATATTTTTAGGTTCGTTGTCATCAGTAACATCTGATGCCATACCTTTTTTGAAGCTCTTAATTCCTTTAGCAACATCTCCCATCAAACTTGAGATCTTACCTCTTCCAAAAAGTAAAACTACAAGTATAACAACAATTGCTATCTGCCAAATTCCTATGCTCATAGAAAAGTTATATATCTTTTATTCTCAATTTAAAAGTGACTTTTTTTTAACCTAAGTTATGAATTCTTATTTTTCTCCTCAGAGTCTAAAGTGCTGCTTAGCATTTCATCAATATTTGAATAAATATCCTCTTTTTTACCATCTTGTTTCTCTTTATAAAATTTACCAGTTCCAAAAATTGCATTATCAATATTTGTACTATCGATAAGACCAGCGGCACCCAATTCATCAACGGTGGGTAAATCGGATAACTTTTGAAGATTAAAATGACTTAAAAAATCATCAGTCGTGACATATTGAATTGGTTTTCCAGGGACATCTTTTCTACCACCTGGTTTTACCCAGTTTAACTCCATCAAAATTTCAAGAGTATTTGTGCCGAATGCAACACCTCTAATTTCCTCAATTTCAGCACGTGTTACTGGTTGATGATAAACAATGATTGCAAGTGTTTCAATTGCAGCTCTTGATAATTTTTTTTCAACAGTTTTTTCCTGTTTCATAATTTCAGAAAGATTTGGCGATGTCCTAAATGACCATTTTTTTGAGATACACACTAAATTAATACCTCGATTGGAATATTCGTTTTGTAATTTTAATAAAATTTTTTCGACATTAGTTTTTTTTGAAATCTTATTTTCTATAGTTTCAATATCAAGTGGCTCAGCAGCTGCAAAAACTATTGCCTCAATTTCTTTTTCAATTGAGGATAATTTATTAGGAAAATCAATAACATTATCTTTTTTAGTATTTCTTTTATTCATTATTTTTCCTTAATAAAAATATCATCAAATAAATTTTCTTGTTTAATTTTTAAGTTACCTTCTTTCACAAGCTCAAGTGATCCTGCAAAAATACCTGCTGTACCAGTTTTTTTGTATTTTGTAATACTCTTAAAATTTTTAGGTATCAAGTCCTCTAATTTTTTCCAATCAGTTAGTTTTCCAAAAAAATCTCTGATTGTTTTAATCCCCTCTTCAGTTGTAAAAACAGGGAGTTTAGGAATATTTATTTTTTGAAAATCTTTGGTCATAATAATAGTTGAATATGTTTTTAGTAATTCAAATAAATTTACTTTAATTTCACTGTTATAAATGGGTCTAATGCCTGCTCTTACACCTCTTGTTCTGATTTCACGACCTAATCTTTTACGCTTTAACATTTGTTCAGATAATAATCTGATTAATTCTAATTTTTTAAGTTGGAGTTTTAATTTTTCTGCCACTTCTTGAACTTTAAACTCTTCCTCAGGTGTTCCAGGTAAAAGAAGTTTAGATTTCAAATAAGCAAGCCATGTGGCCATAAGTAAATACTCAGAGGCGGACTCTAGGTTTAGATTTTTTTGGTTTGTTATAAAATCATGAAATTGATCTGCTAGTTTTGTAATAGAAATATTTTCTAAATTCACCTTTTGAGATTTTGCAAGGTCTAACAATATATCTAATGGACCGTTATAATTTTCAATATCAACACTAAAAAGTGAGGAATCATTTTCTGTCATAAACGAATACTAACTTATTATCTTGTAAAATTGTGATGTTTTTTTTATTACAAATTTGCTTATGAAAGGTGAATTTTGAGCAACAATTTCCATCTCATTTTCTTTAGCATTACAATGTAAAACAAGATCACAACCAGCATTAAACGCATTGATTGTATTTTCTTGAATTTTACCTTTTAAACTTTTCATAGATATATCGTCAGAAATCAAAATATTCTTAAAACCTATTTTATTTCTTATTAATTTTATCATTTTTTTAGAATGCGTTACTGTATTTTTTAAATCAATCTTTTTGAATATGATGTGGGCTGTCATTGCAAAAAAAGAATTTTTTCTTTTGAAAGGAAAAAAATCATTTTTTAATAAGTAATCTAAATTTTTACTAATTACGGGTGTAAAATGGTGACTATCAACTTTTGCTAAACCATGTCCTGGTATATGTTTAATAACAGTTCCTACGCCATTATTATGGTGATAGTTGATACAATAATCGCCAATTTTAGAAACTATTTTGGGATTACTAGAGAAAGATCTGTCTCCAATAATTGATGATGAACCTTTTTTTCTAAGATCTAAAACAGGACAAGTATTAATATTAACTCCTATCAATTTTAATAAATATGAAGTTTTATCAATAAATAGTTTATAGAAAAAATTAAATTCCTTAGGTTTTTTTATAAACTTTTTGCCAAAAAATTCAGAGGTTAAATTTTCAAAAGATATAATATTTTTAAGTCGGTTTACTCTACCACCTTCTTGATCAATTAAGATTGGATATTTATCGTCATTAAAGATCTTGCGTATAGACGTAGTTAATTGTTTTGCCTGTTTAATATCTTTTATGTTTCTAGTAAATAAAATTACTCCCCATGGCTTATATTTTCTAATAAAATTCTTTTCTCTAAGGTTAAGTTTTGTCGATTTAATGCCGATAATAAAAGATCTTCGATTATTCATTAATCAAGAAGTTTCCAAAAATTAAATTTTTTCTTTTTATCTTTATTAGATTTTTCTACATATTGAATGATGTCTTTAGTATCATTTTCTAAAACTGGCAATTTTTCAGAATAAATATCAATTTTTTTGTCAATATTACTCAAAGATCTAAAAGAATTTTTTTTATTATCATCTGAAAAATAATACTTACCTGTAAAAAAAATAAAAAAACTGATGAATAATAAAAATATTAAATATTTAATCTCCTTTAGCATCACATTTTATCTGGCGTAGATACGCCAACTATATTCATTCCAGATTTTACTACATTGGAAATAGCTTTTAGAAAAATCAATTTATCATCTGTTATCTTTTTTTGATCATTAATAAATCTTTTGTCTGGATTTTCCTTACCTAAATTCCAATATGAATGAAATAAAGAAGCTAGTTCATATAAATAAGTTGGTATTCTATGCGGCTCAAGCTTATTACAAGATATATCAATACACTTAGGCCATTCGGATAATTTTTTTAAGATTTTAATTTCATCTTTGGAATATTCAAAATTGTACTTAGTAATATCTAGATCTGAATTTAAATCTTTATCAAGATGTCTATATACTGAACATATTCTTGCATAACAGTATTGAACGTAATAAAGGGGGTTATCTTTTGATTTTTCTATAACGTTATCAAAATCAAAATCGAGTTCAACATCACTACTTCGATTTAACATTATAAATCTTGTTGCATCTTTTCCTACCTCATTAATTAAATCATCTATAGTTATATAGTCCCCTTTTCTTTTAGACATTTTAAAGGGTTTCTTATCTTTAATAAGTTTAACAAGTTGGCTAACTTTACAAATTAATCTATCTTTAGAGTTTGATAAAGCTTCAACAGATGATGAAATTCTTTTTATATAACCAGCATGATCCGCGCCTAAAATATTAATAAGCCTATCAAATTTTCTGTCTAATTTATTTTTGTGGTATGCAACATCACTTGCAAAATAAGTCCAAGCGCCATCAGATTTTTGTAATGCTCTATCTTTGTCATCTCCAAAATCAGTTGATCGAAAAAGTAACTGTTCACGCTCAACCCAATTACTGTCATCTTCACCTGCGGGTGCCTTTATCTTTCCTTTATAAACAAATTTATTTTTTTGAAGAAATTCAACAACTTTTTCAACTTCTTGATTTTCAACTAATTTCTTTTCACTGACAAAGTTATCATGATTAATACCAAGACTTCTAAGATTACTTTTGATTAACTTTAATGCTTCATTAATAGCTAAAGAGGTCAATTCTTGAGATATTTTGTCAAAATGTTTAAAATCAATGTTTTTATTTGAATCTAAAATATTTCGAGCAAAATCAATTAAATAGTCTCCAGGATATAAATCTTCATTATCATCTGGAAAAGGTTCATTAAAAGAAATCTCTCTTATTCTATAATAAACTGACTTTGTAAAATTTATAATCTGATTACCGTAGTCGTTTATATAATACTCTTTTGTAACTTTATTATTATTAAATAATAAAAGATTAGCCATCACATCGCCTAATATTGCTCCTCTACAATGGCCAACATGTAAAGGGCCTGTTGGATTAGCAGATACAAATTCTATTAGGTAATTTCTTTTTGACCATTGCCACATTAGTAGAAATATCACTATCAAATTTTGAAGGTGGAATTTCTGCAGTTATCCCGTTAAGTGAATCTGGTAAAATTAAATCTCCATTTGAAGATAGTGTTGAAAGGATTTCTTTTATTTTATCTAAATACTGTTCAAAAATATTCATTTAAAGTTTTTGTGAAGGTTGATTGCATATCTGTCTGTCATTCCTGATATAAAATCTGAAATTGCTCTATATTTATCCTTTGAGAGATGATTTTTTGAAATAAATTTTTTAGGGTTTTTTTGTATTTTATTAAACAGTTTTTTAATTATTAATTTGCCATTATCGTTTTTTTTCAGAACTGTTTTATTATTATACATCTTTGTTTTTAAAAAGAATCTTATTTCATTTACAGAATCTTTGACTTTTTCAGAAAAATCTACCGTTGTTAAATTTGCTTTAGTAATATCTTTATAATTTTTTATTTTGTTAATCTTCAAATTAGTTTTGGTATTTTTAATTAAATCTCTTATCATTTGATCAATAGAGTCTCTTATAATCTGATATGTTGCAATTTTATAGTTTTGTTTGTTTATCTTTTTTTTATATTTTTTATAAATATCTTTAAAAAAGTTAATTTCAATTAACTCCTCTAGTTT
>LULK01000527.1_pt1 | contig 12220 bp, 9 predicted proteins | sample 728181 | NCBI WGS metagenome assembly LULK01 (sample SAMN03860291, study PRJNA289734) | marine metagenome | biome: seawater column; feature: ocean; material: water; isolation source: Red Sea water column Station 169 - depth 10m | place: Saudi Arabia: Red Sea | collected 2011-10-15 | depth 10 m | reverse complement strand
CTCTAGGCGCTAAGACAACTACTGGCATACCTTCCTCTATTAATGCCAAAGGTCCGTGTTTCATTTCTCCAGCGGGATAACCCTCTGCATGAATGTAGGACAATTCCTTTAGCTTTAAAGCACCTTCTAAAGCTATTGGAAAAGAGAAACCTCTACCCAAAAACATTGATCCTTTTGCTTCATTAAAAGTATTAGAAACTAATTGTATCTTGTTATCAGTTAACAGAGTTTTTTCGACTAACTTAGGTAATTCTTTAAGATCATTAAGTTTTTGACTAAACAGGCCTTTATTTAAATCACCTCTTAATAATCCAAGTTTTAATGCTAAAATATATAGTATTAAGATTTGACCTAAAAAAGCCTTGGTTGATGCAACACCAATTTCTGTCCCACAGTGAATAGGTAATACAAATTCAGAGTCTCTTGCAATAGAGCTCTCTATAACATTAACAACAGCACAGGTTTTCATTCCATTTTTTTTACATAAATCTAAAGCTGCGTAAGTGTCTGCTGTTTCTCCAGATTGAGAGACAAATATATATAAAGTTTCTTTTTTAAATCTATTTTTTCTGTATCTAAATTCTGAAGCAATATCTACATTAACATCTAATGAAGTTAGTTCTTCAAACCAATATTTTGCCATCAAACATGAATGATATGCAGTCCCACAGCCAATTAGGGTAATTGATGAAAATTCTTTATCTTTCCATGGAAAATTAAAAATATTAATGTTGTTATTTGAATGATCAACATACTCCTTAATTCCATTTTTTAAAGTAATAGGCTGTTCTTCAATTTCCTTTGCCATAAAATGTTTATAATCACCTTTATCATATTTTTCCTCATCAGATGACAATTCTAAAACTTTTTTATTTATCTTTATTCCATCTTCATTAAAAAATTCTACATGATCTTTTTTAACAATACAAAACTCTCCATCATTCAAATAAGTTATTTTATTGGTCATTGATTTCAATGCATAAGAGTCAGATCCTAGATAATTTTCATTTGGACCATAACCAACTGCAAGAGGTGATCCTCTTCTAGCGCCGACAATTAAATCTGGTTGATCTTTAAATATTATACCTAAAGCAAAACTGCCATGTAATGATTTTAAAGTTTTCATTATTGAGTTTACAATATTTTCAGTTTTAAGATTTTCAGTAATAAGATGAACAATAACTTCAGTATCAGTTTGTGACTTAAACTTATGTCCTTTACTTACTAAAAATTTTTTTAATAAAGTAGAATTTTCAATTATTCCATTATGCACAACCGACACATTTTGAGAAGAATGTGGATGAGCGTTAATGCTATTTGGTAAACCATGTGTTGCCCAACGTACATGACCAATACCGATAGTGCCTACCATACTTTTTACTAAAGAATTTTTTTCAAGATTATCAACTCTTCCTTCAGATTTTACTTCATTGATTAATCCACTTGAAAGCGTTGCAATACCTGCTGAGTCATAACCTCTGTACTCTAATTTTTTTAATGAATTAATGATCGTCGATGAAACTGGTTTGTTGCTATTTATTCCTATAATTCCACACATATTTACTTTTTCTTTTTTTTATAATTTTTTACCTCTGTCTGTAAGCTTCTAGTTAATGCTAATGTTTTTCTTCTAACGTTTTTAGTAATAACTGAGCCAGCACCAATCACACTATTTTCTTCCAAAGTTAAAGGAGCAACTAAAGATGTGTTTGAACCAATAAACACATTATCTTTAATTTTTGTTTTGTTTTTTTTTACTCCATCATAGTTACAAGTAATTGTGCCTGCACCTATGTTAACTGATTTACCTATAGAGCTATCTCCAATATAAGTTAAATGACTTGCTTTAGAATTCTTGCCTAATACACTTTTTTTTACTTCAACAAAATTTCCAACTTTAGATCCATCTTTTAAAACTGAGCCTGGTCTAATTCTTGCATATGGACCGACATCTACTTTATTTCCTATTTTACAATCCTCCAGATGAGAAAATGATTTTATGATTACATTATTTCCAATTTTTACTTTTGGACCAAAAACAACATAAGGCTCTATAGTTACATTCGTACCAATTCTTGTATCTTTTGAGAAAAAAATTGTTTCTGATCCAATCATTTTGACACCCATCTTTAAAAATTTATTTCTTAAATTATTTTGAGAATTTTTTATTTTTAATCGTTTCATCTTTAAAATTCTTTATATTAAGTATATACCTTTCTTAATTCACAAAATATTTCTTAAAAATACTTTTGATTATGAATAAAAAATTTACAATTCTTTTTGATTTAGATGGAACTTTAGTCGATACAGCGCCAGACTTAATGAGAGCTCACAATCATGTAATGAAAAGATTTGGTTATCCAACAAAATCAACTGAGGAAATTAGAAATTTGGTTGGACAAGGGGCTGGTGCAATGCTTGGAAGATCTATTTGGGGGCAAGCTAAAAAGGAATTTGGAAAAATTGAGGATGAAAAAATTAAAAAAGAGATGGTTACAGAATTTGTAGATTTCTATGGAAAAAATATTGTTAATGAAAGTAAGCTAATTAAAGGTGTAAAAGATTTTTTAGTTTGGGCAAAAAAAAAAGAAATTTTGATGGCAGTTTGTACAAATAAACAAGAGCATCTATCTATAGATCTTTTAAAAAAAATCGGTATTTATGATTTTTTTGAATATGTTGCTGGACATAATACATTTGATTATTGTAAACCAGATCCAAGACACTTAACATCTGTTATAGAAATTTTAGATGGAGATATAAAAAAGTCTTTAATGATTGGTGATAGTGAAACAGATGCAAACGCAGCGAAAGAAGCCGGAATTCCTATTATTTTGTTGGAAGATGGTTACACAGAAAAAAATATAAATGAAATTTATCATAATCACTTAATAAGAGACTTTGTAGGAATTGAGAAAATTGTAGAAAAATATCTTTAATATTGATTATTTTTTTTTAATCATTAAAAACAATTTCGATTATTAGGAGTTATTTTGAAATTACATAGTGTTAAGGTTTATCCATCTAAAATATACTTGCCCAAAAAAAATCAACTTGCATGGAAAATAGCTGAAATAGCAAGTGACAAAGCAAAGTTAAGTAAAGATTCGATTGAAATGGTAATTAATAGAATTATTGACAATGCATCAGTTGCAATAGCATCTTTAAATAGAAAACCAGTTATAGCATCAAGAGAGATGGCGCTTAAACACCCTAGAAATAATGGAGCAACTTTATTTGGAGTTAATAATGAATTAACGTTTGATTGTGAGTGGGCAGCCTGGTCAAATGGAACTGCTGTAAGAGAACTTGATTTTCATGATACTTTTTTAGCTGCTGACTATAGCCATCCAGGAGACAACATTCCTCCTCTAATTAGTGTAGCTCAACAAAATAAAAGAAGTGGTTTGGATCTTTTAAGAGGAATCATAACTGCCTATGAAGTCCAGGTGAATTTAGTTAAAGGAATTTGTTTACATAAACATAAAGTCGATCATATAGCTCATTTAGGTCCGAGTGTAGCAGCTGGAATTGGTTCGATGTTAAGATTAAATACTGAAACTATTTATCAAGCAGTGCAACAAGCTCTTCATACTACTATTTCTACTCGGCAATCTAGAAAAGGTGAAATATCAAGTTGGAAAGCATATGCTCCTGCGCATGCTGGAAAACTTGCGATAGAAGCTGTGGATAGAGCAATGCGTGGTGAGGGTGCTCCCAGTCCTATCTATGAAGGTGAAGATAGTGTAATAGCAAGAATTCTTGATGGTAAAAAAGCCTTGTATAAAGTTCCTCTTCCAAAAAAAAATGAAACAAAAAAAGCAATTCTTGAAACTTACACAAAAGAATATTAAGCTGAATATCAATCTCAAGCTTTAATTGACTTAGCAAAAAAACTTAAAAAAAAGGTTCAAAATTTTAATCAAATTAAAAAGATAGATATTTATACTAGCCATCATACACACTATGTAATTGGAACAGGTGCCAATGATCCTCAAAAAATGGATCCAAACGCAAGCAGAGAAACACTAGATCATTCTATTATGTACATATTTGCTGTGGCCTTAGAGGATGGAACTTGGCATCACGTCAAATCATACACTAAAGCGAGAGCCACAAGAAAAAGTACAATTAGAATATGGAAATTAATCAAAACACATGAGGACAAAAAGTGGACTAAAAGATATCATGATCCAAATCCAAAGAAAAAAGCATTTGGTGCTAAAGTTGTAATAACTCTTAAAAATGGTACAAAAATTACTGAAGAGCAAGGTGTTGCTGATGCTCATCCTTATGGAACTCGTCCCTTTAAAAGGAGAAATTACATCAACAAATTTTTGACTCTTACAGAAAATATATTAAGTAAAAAAGAAACTGAAAGATTTTTAAGAACAGTGCAAAATTTAAGAAAACTTAAATCAGGACAATTAAATAAGTTAAATATAGAGGTAAAAAAAAGTAAACTTAAAAGAAATATAAAAAGAGGAATTTTTTAATGCACTTTGTAGAGAAAGAACCAAATCAAAAAAGAGAAGATTTTGTTAAAAAATTAAAATCTAATAAAATTTTAAGAGTTCCTGGTGCTTACAACCCTTTGACTGCAAAATTAATTGAAGAAATTGGGTACGATGCAGTTTATGTTTCAGGTGGTGTGATGGCTAACGACCTTGGTTTTCCAGATATAGGTTTAACAACACTCCAAGATGTGAGTACACGATCTTATCTTATTTCAAGAGTAACAAATCTTCCAACAATCGTTGATATTGATACAGGTTTTAAATCTTGTAAAGAAACAATTGAAACTTTTGAAGAATTTGGGATCTCTGCAGTTCATTTAGAAGATCAAATTGAAAGGAAAAGATGTGGTCACTTAGATAACAAAGAATTGATATCTACTGATGCAATGGTCAGTAAAATTAAAGAATGTGTATCTGCAAAAAAAGATAAAAATTTTCAGATTATTGCTAGATCAGATGCAAAAAGTGTAGAGGGAATTGATAAAATGATTAATAGATGCAAAGCTTATATCGATGCAGGTGTTGAAATAATTTTTCCAGAGGCTTTACAAGACGAAAAAGACTTTGAAAAAGTAAGAAAAGAATTATCGTGCTACTTATTGGCAAATATGACTGAGTTTGGTAAATCAAAATTATTTAATTATAAAGAACTTGAAAATTTTGGATACAATATAGTTATTTATCCAGTTACAACACAAAGATTAGCAATGAAAAATGTGGAAGATGGATTGAGAGACATTTATGCAAATGGACATCAAAACAATATTATTGATAAAATGCAGACACGTAAACGATTATACGAACTTGTTGATTACGAGAAATATAATAGTTTAGATGAAAAAATTTATAATTTTAGTACTAAAGGTCATGAATAATGAGTGATGATATTAAAAAAGGATTACTTGGAATAGTTGTTGATGAAACTGAAGTTTCAAAGGTAATGCCTGAAATCAACTCTCTTACATACAGAGGATATGCTGCACAAGATTTATGTGAATATTGCAGGTTTGAGGAAGTTGCTTATTTAATTCTAAATAAAGATCTGCCAAATACAATTCAGTTAAGAAAATTTGAAAAAGAAGAAAAAAACAATAGAGAGTTATCAAAAGATCTTTATTCAATGCTTAAAAAAATGCCTAAAAAATCTCATCCAATGGATGTAGCAAGAACAGCTGTAAGTATAATGGGTCTTGAAGACAAAGAAACTACTGACTCTTCTCCAGAAGCTAATATGAGAAAAGCTATAAGAATTTTAGCTAAGACGCCTACAGCTTTAGCAGCTTTTTATAGATTAAGAAAAGGTAAAAAAATCATTAAACCTAAAAAGAATTTAAATATTGCTGAAAACTTTTTTTACATGTGTTTTGGAAAAGTACCTCAAAAAGAAATAGTTAAAGCTTTTGATGTTTCTCTAATTTTATATGCTGAACACAGTTTCAATGTATCAACATTTACAGCAAGAACTATTACAAGTAGTTTGTCTGATATTCATGGTGCTATTACTGGAGCAATTGCAAGTTTAAAAGGTCCTCTTCATGGAGGGGCTAATGAAGAAGTAATGCACATGATGAATAAAATTAAATCTCCTAATAATGCACTCAAATGGATTAATAGCGCTTTAGATAATAAAGAAGTTGTTATGGGTTTTGGACATAGAGTTTACAAATCTGGCGACTCTAGAGTTCCTACAATGAGAAAATATTTTGCAAAAGTTGCTAAAATTAAAAAAGATAAAAAATTTGAAAAAATCTACGACATTGTTGAAAAAGTAATGATTGAAAGAAAAAATATACATCCAAACGTGGATTATCCTACAGGACCCACATATCATTTGATGGGTTTTGACACAGATTTTTTCACACCAATATTTGTAGTTTCAAGAATAACAGGTTGGTCAGCTCATATTATGGAGCAACATGCAGCCAACAAACTTATTAGACCTTTAGCTAGTTATAAAGGTAATCAACATAGAAAAGTTGTTCAGTTAAATCAAAGATAATTAGCTAAACGCTTCTGCCCAAGTTCCTTGGGTTGATGCTTTAGAATATTCTGTTGCACGACCCTCAAAGAAGTTCATATGTTCAACTGCATTCAACATAGTATCTAACCAACCTAAAGGATTTTTTTCAACTTTATAAATTGGTTCTAATCCAAGCTGGCTTAATCTTCTATTTGCAATAAATCTAATGTAGTCTTTAACTTCTTGAGCTGTTAACCCTTCCATCGGACCCATTTCAAAAGCTAGATCAATGAAAGCATCTTCATGTTCAACGATTATTCTGCAGGCTTCATAAAGTTCTTTTTTTAATTTAGGTGTCCAAATTTCTGGATTTTCTTTTATGAATTCTTTAAAAATTCTTATCATAGAATTGCAATGAAGAGTTTCATCTCTTACTGACCAGGTAACAATCTGGCCCATTCCTTTCATTTTGTTATGTCTTGGAAAATTTAGGAGAATTGCAAAGCTTGCAAATAATTGTAAACCCTCTGTAAACGCACTAAATACTGCAACTGTTTTTGCAATATCTTCTTTAGAGTTGACATTAAAACCCTGCATGTAATCATATTTATCCTTCATTTCTTTATACTTCATAAATGCAGAGTATTCAGACTCAGGCATACCAATTGTGTCTAATAAATGAGAGTAAGCAGCAACATGAACTGTTTCCATTGCAGCAAAAGCTGTCATCATCATTAAAACTTCTGTAGGTTTAAATACAGTTGTATAGTGTCTTAGATAACAGTTATTAACTTCTACGTCAGCTTGAGTAAAAAATCTAAATATTTGAGTTAATAAGTTTTTTTCAGGCTGAGATAAATTTTTCTGCCAATCCTTAACATCATCGCCAAGTGGTACCTCCTCTGGCAACCAATGAATTCTTTGTTGAGTTAGCCATGCATCGTAGCACCAAGGGTACCTAAATGGTTTGTAAACAGGATTTTCAACTAATAATCCCATTTTTTTTGGTTCAATAATTTTTTTACTCTCTACTTTAATCTTCTCTGCTACTGACATGATAAACACTCCTCGTATTCTGGTTGGTCTTTTTGTGATTGATTTTTAGATTTATAAACATTAGCTGTAATATCTGTTGATTTCGCATCATTAATATTTTCAGCTCTTTGAATTGATTTTGATCTGCAGTAATAGAGGCTTTTTAAGCCTTTTTTCCATGCATCAAAATGAATTTTGTGAAGTTCTTTTTTGTGAACATCTGCTGGCAAGAATAGATTTACCGATTGTGCTTGAGAAATATAAGGCGTTCTATCTCCACTTAATTCTATAATCCAGTTTTGATTTAATTCAAAAGCAGTTTTGAAAACGTCTCTTTCCAAATCAGTCAAAAAATCTAAATGTGAAACAGATCCTTGATTTGTAGTTATTGTTGACCAGGTTTCATCATTGTTTTTTCCATGACTCTCTAAGATTTCCTCTAAATATCTGTTACGAACATTAAAAGATCCTGATAAAGTTTTGTGTGTATAACTATTTGCAGCAATTGGTTCAATACCAGGAGAAGCTCCACCGCATATAATTGAAATTGAAGCAGTTGGTGCAATTGCAGTTTTATTAGAAAACCTCTCATTAAAACCATACTCAGCTGCATCTGGGCATGCTCCTCTTTCCTCAGCTAAGTTCTTAGAGGCCTGATTTACTTTTTCATGAATATTTTTAAAAATCTTTTTATTCCAAGCTTTGGCCATCACAGACTCAAGTGGTATTCTATTTTTTTGAAGATATGAGTGAAAACCCATCACGCCAAGACCAACACTTCTTTCTCTGTCCGCAGAATATTTTGCGTCTTTAAATTGATCTGGTGCTTTTTCAATAAAATCACTTAAAACATTATCTAAAAATCTCATAACATCATTGATCATATTCTCATCGTCTTTCCACTCGTCATATTTTTCAATATTTAAAGAAGATAAGCAACAAACAGCTGTTCTGTCTTTACCGTCTTTATCAATACCAGTTGGTAAAGTGATCTCACTACATAAGTTAGAAGTTTTAACAGTCAAGTTTGCAAGCTTATGATGTTGTGGTATCTGTCTGTTAACAGTGTCAATATAAATGATATAAGGTTCACCGGTTTCAATTCTTGCAGTTAACAATCTAATCCATAAATTTCTGGCTGAAATAGTTTGTTGAACTGAACCGTCAGCAGGACTCTTAAGAGCCCATTGCTCATCAGTCTCAACTGCTCTCATGAAAGCATCTGAAACTAAAACTCCATGATGAAGATTTAATGCTTTTCTGTTAGGGTCACCGCCTGTAGGTCTTCTCATTTCTATAAATTCTTCTATTTCAGGATGATCTATAGGTAAATAACAAGCAGCAGATCCTCTTCTCAGAGAACCTTGGCTAATAGCCATTGTTAAAGAGTCCATTACTTTTATAAATGGAATAATTCCAGAAGTTTTTCCAACTCTGCCAATTTTTTCACCAATTGATCTTAAATTACCCCAGTAACTTCCAATTCCACCACCTTTAGCTGCTAACCAAACATTCTCGCTCCAAAGATCTAAAATGCCACCCAAACTGTCTGATGCTTCATTTAGAAAACATGAAATTGGTAATCCTCTTTTAGTTCCACCATTAGATAAAACTGGTGTTGCAGGCATAAACCAAAGATTACTGATGTAGTTATAAATTCTTTGAGCATGCAAATTGTCGTCGGCATATGTACTAGCAACTCTTGCAAACAAATCTTGAAAAGATTCATTTTGACCTAGGTATCTGTCTTTTAAAGTTGCTTTACCAAAATCAGTTAATTTAGCATCTTTTGAACGATCAATTTTTATGATTATGCCTTTATCATTTTGAAAAAGCTCAGTTTCATTATTAAGTGAAAAAAGATCTGGTCGAGTATTCTTTGATGCTTGGCTTATTTCAGGGCTATATTCAGAGACAGCTTTCTTTAATGCCTGAGATAGAATTTTATTCATTTATTTTATTATATTTTGTTATTTAAACGAAAACAACTATATGTTGTGTGCGCTAAGTATCAATATACTATATAAACAGTAAATCAATAGAACATTTATAGAACACTAAAAAAAAAATTCAACTATAAAATCCAAAAAAATGTAAGTAATTAACAGCATGAATCAAACAGTAAAAATAGACCCTTATGGTTTTAGAGAATATGACGCAAGATGGATTTATCAGAAAGACATTAATTCTGAGGGAATCAAAGATCTTGGAAAGGGATTGGGAACCCAGATCATTAATCATACTAAAATAAAAAACCCAAGAATAATTGTTGGACATGATTACAGATCTTATAGTGAAGAAATTAAAGCTGCTCTCATAAAAGGTCTGCTATCGACAGGATGTTTTGTTGAAGACATAGGTTTGTCTCTATCGCCCATGGTGTATTTTGCTCAATTTAATCTAAATGCTGATGCGGTTGCGATGATTACAGCAAGCCATAATGAAAATGGGTGGACTGGAGTTAAAATGGGAATACAAAAAGGCTTAACTCATGCTCCAGAAGAAATGAAAGAATTAAAAGAAATTACAATAAATAAAAAATTTGTAGCTGGTCAAGGAAAACAAAAAATAATCAAAGGTTTTGATAAAATTTATAAAAAAGATTTAATAGACAAAAATAAGATTAAAAAAAAGATAAAGGCAGTTGTTGCTTGTGGTAATGGCACTGCGGGCATTTTTGCTCCAGATATTTTAAGGGGAATAGGTTGTGAGGTAATAGAATTAGACTGTAAACTTGATTGGACTTTTCCAAAATATAACCCAAATCCAGAAGATCTTAAAATGTTACATGCAATCGCTAAATCAGTTAAAGAAAATAATGCAGATATTGGATTTGGTTTTGATGGGGATGGAGATAGATGCGGCGTTATCGATGACAAAGGTAATGAAATATTTTCAGACAAAATAGGTCTTATAATAGCAAGAAACCTCTCACCAGATCATAAGTGTTCTAAATTTATTGTAGATGTAAAATCAACGGGTCTTTATGCTAATGACAAAATTCTTTTAGAAAATAATTGTAAGACCATATATTGGAAAACAGGACATTCACATATTAAAAGAAAAGTAAATACTGAAAAAGCAATTGCTGGATTTGAAAAAAGTGGACATTTCTTTTTTAATAAACCTTTAGGATATGGGTACGATGATGGAATTAATTCTGCAATTCAAGTGTGTCATTTACTTGATAATCAAGATAAAAAAATAAGTGAAATAATTAAAGAATTACCTAAAACGTATCAATCCCCCACTATGGCTCCTTTTTGCAAAGATAAAGAAAAATACCAAGTAGTTGAAGAGATGATAGATCGAGTAAAAGAAATCAAAGATAATAAAACTAAAGTTGATGGACAAGAAATAAAAGAAGTATTAACAGTTAATGGTATCAGATTTTCATTTGATGATGGTTCATGGGGACTTATAAGAGCTTCATCAAATAAGCCGTCCTTAGTAGTTGTAACAGAAAGTCCTACATCTAATGATAGAATGAAAAGAATCTTTGAATTTATTGATAACTTATTACAAAAAACTGGTAAAATTGGTAAGTATGATCAAAAAATATAAATTGATTGTATTGTAAATTAATTAAGCCTCTGAAAATTTTAAGAATTTAAAGAAGGTTGCTTCTTCATATCCTCTTTTTTAATACCAGCTACTTTCACTGGCTTTTTCATAGCATCTCTTCTGAAAGGTTCACCTAGCTCTTGATTTAAAATAACCTCTATAAACGTTGTAATTCCTTTCTTTTGGTCTTCACAGGATTTTTTGATAGCTAATGTTGTTTCATCCATTGTTCTTACTGTAATACCTTTTAAACCACATGCGTCTGCTACTTTAGCGTAGCTTAATTCTGGGTCTAACTCTGTTCCAATAAAATTGTTATCAAACCACAAAGTAGTATTCCTTTTTTCAGCTCCCCACTGATAATTTCTAAATATTACCATAGTTATTGCGGGCCATTCTTCTCTTGCGCACGAGCTCATTTCATTCATGCTTATTCCAAAAGCACCATCTCCTGCAAAACCGATAACCGGGGTATCTGGACAGCCAATTTTTGCACCTAGAATAGACGGGAAACCATAACCACAAGGTCCAAATAAACCTGGGGCTAAATATTTTCTTGGTTTTTCAAAAGTTGGGTATGCATTTCCAATAGCGCAATTATTTCCTATATCGCTTGATATAATTACATCTTCTGGCATCCCTGCTTGGATTGCTCTCCAAGCTTGTCTCGGTGACATTCTATCTGCATCTCTTTCTCTAGCTTCTTTATTCCAAACAGTTCCCTCATCATCATCCTCATGATCTAAGCTTGATAATTTTTGTAGCCACGCTGATTTAGTTTGATGAATTAAATCTTTTCTTTTTTGTCTATCTATATCACCTGCACTTGAAGGTAATTTCTCAAATATTTGTTTCGCCACTAATTTTGCATCACCGCTAATTCCAACTGTAACTTTTTTAGTTAATCCAATTCTATCTGGATTAATATCTACCTGAATAATACTTGCTTTTTTCGGCCAATAATCAATTCCATATCCAGTAAGAGTTGAAAAAGGATTTAACCTTGTTCCCAAAGCTAATACAACATCAGCTCTAGAAATTAATTCCATAGCAGCCTTAGAACCATTATACCCTAAAGGGCCAACAGCTAAAGGGTGACTACCAGGAAAACTGTCATTATGCTGATAACCAGAACATACTGGTG
>LULK01003105.1_pt1 | contig 12263 bp, 12 predicted proteins | sample 728181 | NCBI WGS metagenome assembly LULK01 (sample SAMN03860291, study PRJNA289734) | marine metagenome | biome: seawater column; feature: ocean; material: water; isolation source: Red Sea water column Station 169 - depth 10m | place: Saudi Arabia: Red Sea | collected 2011-10-15 | depth 10 m | reverse complement strand
CCGTCGTCGGGACGGCGCAAGCCCGCAAGATCCGTGGGGCTGGAAGCCGACGGCGCGGTGTAAGGCGCGGGCGGTTCGACGAGCAGTCGATAGGTGCCGGGCGCTACGAACGGAAAGCGATAGTCGCCCGCGGGGAAGGTATAGACCGTGCCACCGCTGTCGGTGACGTTCTGCCCGGTGACGACCGTGGACGGGTAGGAGGAGGTTCCGTCGTCGCCGAACACCTGCGCCGGCTGGCCGGTTGCTGCGTCGATCAGCGTGACGCGGCTGCCCGCGACGGGCGAACCATCGCCGCTGTCGAAGACGATGCCGAAGGGATCGACCAGAAAGTCGATCGTCGCGATGGCGACGAGGCTCGCATTGGCGCGATCGGTGACGCGGACCTGAATTGGCGCGCCCGGCGTGATCGACAGGCGGCAATCGCCGGCAACCACGGCGGGCGGAACGCCGATCGTGTTGATGATACCGACAAATTCGCCGCTGTTTGGTGCGGTTTCGGTCAGCGTGATCTGTTCATGATCGCCATTCTGCAAGTCGATGCTGACGGGCAGCAGGTCGCGCTGCGCCGGATCGGTATTTGCGGAGGCGAGGGTGACGCCGACAACAAGCATTTCGCCCGCGCGGAAGCTGGCGGTGCTCTGCAGCGACGCCGGGTTGGTCGGAAGGCCGGCATAGGGTCCGGCAAGCTGGATGAGTTGGCCCGCGCTTGCGGCGCTCAGGCCCTGGGCGGCGATGATCGACCCGCCGCAGGGGGTCGGAACGACCGGCACCGATTTGTTGCCCCCGCTGTCGACCAGGCGGTAGGTGCTGATGACCGGCTGCTCAGGCGGCTTTGCGACCACCGTCACATCGACGCGATTGGAGAGCGTTTGCGCCGCGCCGCCGCTGCCCGTCCCCTGCGCCGACGCGGTATTCGAAATCACCTGCGCATGCGCCGCGGGTGCCGCAGGCAGCAGGGCTGCCGCGACCAGGGCGGTCACATAGGAGAGGGTTTTCGAGCCGAAGGTCAAGTTGGTCCCTGCCGCGACGCCGTCGGTGTTGCAGGTGCCTGCCGTAACCGTGCCGTTGACCCGCGCCGAACCGGCGACATAGGTCAACTGCGTCGGGACGCTGTCGTTGATTGCGACCGACGTGGCGCTGGCACCGCCCGCGGCGTTGGCGACGAGGATGCAATATTCCACCGTCGCGCCCGGGATCAGCTTCGGATTCGTCGTTCCGTTGAACGGATCGTCGACCACGCGGCTGGTCTTGGTTACAGTGAGTGTCGCGGTCTTAACCGTATAATCGTCGGCGGCGCTATGCGACGCGTCGCGATTGGCGTCATTCACCCCGGCGACGTCCGCAAAGACAGTGTCCTTGGCGGCCGTATTGGCCCCGGCAGTCTGCGTAATCGCGGCGCCCTGCGTGCCCGAAGCCCCACCTTCACGTGCCGTCGCGCGCAGCTGGACGCCCGCAACAGCACCGGTGGAAAGACCGGCCGGGACGTCGGCGACGACGAACAGCCGGATCGGCGTATCGGTTGCAAGCTCGTCGATATAGGTGACGAGCGTATCGGCCGCATCGAAGCTGCCGACCGTACCCGACGACGTATTGTCGCGGTAGATGCGGACGTTGCTCACATCGAAGCTGTCGGTGCCGCCATGCGCAGCCGTCCCGCCAGCGACGCTACCCACTTCTTCGACAAGCAGATTGATCTTGCGGTCGACGACGAAGCTGTTCGACGCGGTCTGCTGGCCCTGTGCGACGCCGCCGACCTGATAGTCGACGGTGACGTTATTCGTAATGGTGGTGCCCGCGGTCGTGCCGGCCGCATAGGCCGGGCTGGCAGCGATCAACGCGACCGCTGTCATTCCGATGGCGCCCACATAAGTCAGCTTGCTGGTCATAGCTGAACTCCAGGCTTGTTCGGTCCCCTATTGCCCCACCGCCGGTGACCTTTAAGCGGTTATGATCAGAGGGTTATTTTACGACCCCCCTGAAGATGAGCTTGCCGGTCGCTCCCGCCGGGATCGGCTTCTGGAACGCCCAGCGAACGTGCGTGACGTCGGCGGGCTGCGCCGGGCGGCGCGTTCCATCGGCCATCGGCACGGTCAGATCGGCGAGCTGTCCCCACATCTTGCCGCCATCGACCGAGACGAGCGGCGGCGTATCGCCGGCGCCCGCAAAACGGACCGCTGAGGGCATCGGATTGGTGATGACGAACTTGTCGGCAGGCTGCGCGCCCGCGTTGCGATAGTTGAGCACGAAGACCAGCCGGTCGCCAGGAACGACGACCTTTGGTTCCTCGAGCAGGACGCGCTGCTTGCCGGCCGCGTCGGTCGTCACCCGCTCGACGAAGACATTATTGTCGAGCGCGACCTGGTTAGCGGCGAACGCCTGTGCCGGTGCGAGGGCGGCGATCAGAAGGAAAAGAGCCTTGCGCATGCGAATCTCCATCAGTCGATCTTGGTTTTGAAGGTAACGGTGTGGGTCTGGCCGCCCGCGACGGTGCCGAGCTGCACGCGGATCCGCGTGCCGTTGTAGTCGCCGGCATCGGCGTCGCTCGCATCGCTCAGCGGCGCACCGCCAAGAGTGATCGAGCCGGTGACATAGGATGTGTCGGCCGGAATATTGTCGGTGATCGCGAGACCGCTGACCGACCCCGTACCCGCGACCGTCGCGGTGATCGTGTAGGTGATCGTCGCGCCCGGAACGGGCTCGCTGCCGCCGAACCGGTTGAACCGACGACCGCATCGCCGCCGCCCTGGCCCTGGCCCGCGAAGGTGGTGCCCGGGGCGCCGGTGCCGGTCTTGGCCGCCGCGACCAGCGTCACGATGCCGCGATCATTGTCGGCGACCGTCCCCGGCGTCGTCGCAACGACAAAAATGCGCGCGCTCTGGTCGGGGTTGAGCACCGGATCGTTCGACCCGGCGGTATAGAGCGTATCGGTGGCGGGATCGAAGATGCCGTCGCCATTGTCGATATAGATGCCGGTGATGGTCGGGTCGTAATTGTCGCCGCCCACATTGGCGATCGTGCTGAGCCCGAAGGCTTCCTGGCCGTTGCCGGTGTTGGTCACGGTGAAGGTAAGCACCTGATTGGTGCCGCCAGGCGTCGTTGCGACATCCGACGGGTTGTTGGAGGCGACCGTCACGTCGAGCAGCTCGTCGACGCGCAGGTTAACGGTGTTCGAATCGATCGTCTGCGTTCCCGCTCCGTTGTCGAAGCTGGCGCTGGCGGTGTTGCTGATGGTGGATCCGGCCACCGTGCCCGCGGCATGCGCCTGCATCGGCAGGGCGAGCGCACAAAGCAACAGGGTGGAAGAAGAGGGTCGAAGAAGCTGATGCTTCGCGCCCCCCACAGGCGCTTTCATCATCGAATTGGCTCCATAATTGCTGGTCCTTGGGAGCCGTCCTCGCGGAAAAAGGGTAATTTCTGGTTAAAATGGTGAAAATACTCGGCCTTTTGTCCTAAATGGGGACAGGGCAATAATGGCGCACCATTGGGCCAATCCATTCGGGCGCCACTGGCGCCGACGCCAAAGTGCGCCTAAGAGGATCGGGTTCAACGGGAGCGATCGACGCAATGGAGGACAGCGAGCACCCGAAGGTGCCACCCCTGCTCAAAGACGCAGCGCAACGCGTTGAGATCGATGATTTTCGTCGGGACCGGTTGCTCGCGGCGCTGACGCTTATCATTGGTGCGGCCTTCTGCCTGGGGCTGCCCTTCGCGCTGCAGGCCGGCGCCGAATTCTTCCTGCCGCTTACCGCGGCGATCGTCGTTTCCATTGCCCTCGTTCCGCTGCTCGAATGGCTTGAACGGCGCCGCGTTCCGTCGGCGCTGGCGGCCTTTTTGGCGCTCTCGAGCTTTCTGATGCTGGTCAACGCGGCGCTGGCGATCATCGTCGTTCCCGCGACGGGCTGGTTCGCGCGCATCCCCGAATCGATCCCGCGCATCCAGAGCAATCTCGCGCCGGTGATCGATTTCTATTCGACCTTGCAGAAATTCGTCGACCGCACGTTGACCTCGGTCGCGAGCGGGTCCGAAGCGACCGCGCAGGCTATGGCCGCCACCGCGCCAACCTCGGTCGTCGACTATTTCATCTCGGCCGCGCCCGCCGCGGCGGTGCAGCTTCTCTTCGCGGTACTCGTGATCTTCTTCTTCCTCGCCGGATGGACGCGGCTGCGGCGCAGCACGATCCGGCGGCGCGGCAGCTTCGACGGCGCGATGCAGACCGCGCGCGTGATCCAGAATGTCGTCGATGCGACTGCCGACTATCTCGCGACGATCACGATGATCAACGCGCTGCTGGGACTGATCGTCTCGCTGTTGCTGTGGGCGCTTGGCATGCCGTCGCCCTTCATGTGGGGCGGCATCGTCTCGCTGTGCAATTTCGTGCCCTATCTTGGGCCGATCGTCGCCGCGATGCTCCTGGGTCTCGGCGGGCTGATGACCTTCGATGCGGTGGGGGTGGCACTGTTGCCCGCCGTCATCTTTATCGGGGTGCATCTGGTCGAGGCCAATCTGATCACGCCGCTCGTGCTGGGGCGACGGCTGACCGTCAATCCGCTGCTGATTCTCGTCTCGCTCAGCTTCTGGGGATGGGTGTGGGGGACGCCGGGCGCGCTGCTCGCGGTGCCGCTGCTCCTGATCGTGCAGACCGTCCTGGCCTCGACCGGCACCCCCGATCTTGCCGGTTTCCTTTTCGAACATGGGACGCTCACCGCGACCGAAGAGATGCGCGAGCGATTAAATCGAAAAGAGTTTGATCGGGACGGTTGACAGGTCGGGACGAGGGCAATATTGGCGCGGCTCCCAAGCGCAAGCGGGTGTAGCTCAGTTGGTTAGAGCGCCGGCCTGTCACGCCGGAGGTCGCGGGTTCGAGCCCCGTCACTCGCGCCACTTGCCCTGAATTTCGGCAGGTGGCGCCTCCTTCAATCCTTGGCTTGGGTCGCTTCCGTCTTTCGCGAATATATCGGATATTCGATCGCACCGGCCTTCTGCCGGGCAAGCTCCACCGGCGCCATATCGAACCCGTCGGGGATGGCGAACTGCTCCGGCGCATCGCAGACTTGCGCAATGCCGAAACGCCGCTGCATGACGTCCTGAAATTCGGTGAGATTGCCGATCGGGGCATCGCAGCGTAGCCGGCCTCGCTGATAATCGGCCGCTGCGCCTGCGATGGCGAGCAGCGTGATTGCACCGTCCGTATCGCCGGTCTTGTCGCGTAGCCACGCGAGTTCGGGCATCAGCAACCAACGCAGCGGATAGGCGGACGTCTCGCTTGCCAGGGGCTCGAGCAAGCGCCGCGCCCCGGCATAATCGCGTCCGGCCACGGCAGCATAAGCGCGGGTGATCACCGCATCGGTCGCGGCGTCGCCAGTCCGCTCGGCGCGCCGGAAATATTCGGCGACAAGGACATAGCGGACGCAATCGGCGCACGCTGTCCTGTCCCAGTCAGGCATGGCAACATCGGCCTGCGGATAAAAGAGAATGTCGGCGATCTTCGCGCTCGGCAGTTCGCGACGGCAGTCGGTCGAAATCAGCCAGCTTCGCGCATCGCGCGTCACCTCGATCGTCGACCCGGCATAGTCATAGGGGCAGGGCGGAACCTCGCTTTTGCTGCGGTGCGCCGTCAGCCCCATCTGTTCGAGTTGCAGACAGGGATCGGCAAGCAGGCGATCGAGTTCCGCCGCCGCCGCCGGAAGCAGGCGGCCGCGCTGGACGCGGCGGCTCTTGTCGGGGGCGGGCTTGACCTTCTCGATCATGAAACCATAGGCCGCATCGGGCTCTTCGAACAATTCGGGCGGCGGCGGGGGCGGTGGCACGGGCGGCAGCGTCCCATGATCGACGCGCAAGACTTGCCATGCCCCGGCCGCGTCGCGCCACAGGGTGCTGACGGTCGAAAAGCGGATATCCTGCGTGATGCTTGAACCGATCACGCCGCGCAGCATGATCGTTGCGCCGCTGCTACCCGGTTGCGTATCGGGATCGGGCGCCCCGGCCCATTCTTCGAACCTTGCCCGATAGTCCGGCGTGGCCAGGCCGTCGGGCGTCAGGGCGGCAAGATCATAGCCTTTGGCAGCGGCGGGGCACGCCTTGACGAGCGCCTTCACCTGCTTGCGCAGGCCGTCATCACGCGCCGCCGCCGGGGTGCTCACCAAAATCAGCGACAGGAGAGCCGCCGTTCCCATAAATACCCGCATCGCGCCTGCCTCCCCAATGGTGCGCGCAGGCTATCGAATAATCGGGCGGTGCCAATCCCTATTGTGGGGCGCGCCAGCGCCCGGTTTCCATCCAGCACAGCAGTGGCCGCAGCGGCAGCACCGGCCAGCCCCCGACCCACGGCGAGAGGCTGACGACGGCAGCCGCCCACGCCGTGATCAGCGCCAAGATCAGAAGGATGCCGGTCGGCTTGCGCCAGCTCGGCTGCGGATCGGCGGGGGGCTCGCTCACAATCGGTCTCCGGTAATGATATATTCCTGCTCGGTGAGGACCGCATCGAGCAAAATGTCGGTTTGTTCAATGGGAACAGTGTCAACTTCCTGCACCGACCAGCCGATCCCGATGCGCGGAACCGCCGGATTTTCGGCAAAGAACCGGTCATAATGCCCGCCTCCCTGGCCGAGACGGCCGCCGTGGCGGTCGAAACCGACGAGCGGGCAGAGGATGATGTCGGGATGCGCGATTTCGGCACTTTCGGGCGGCTGGGGCGATCCCCACGGCCCTTTTCGAAGCGCATCGCCATCGTCCGATATCCGAAAGGTCATGGCGGCCGTGCGGTCTGCGTGATGCGGCAGCGCGATGCGCCGGCCATCCAGCAGCAGCAGCGGGCGGATATCGGGTTCGTCGCCCCACGGTGCATAGGCGCCGACGACAGGGCTGGCATCGAGCAGCTTGCGGAGCGTGTCGGGAACGGCGCGAAAGGCAGCGAGCCGCCCCATCGGGTCGAGATTGGCGACGAAATGGCGGCGGCGAAAACGCAATCGTTCGCGCAGCGCCTGTTTCTGCGAAGCGAGGTCGGGCGTCATGCGGGCCGGGCCTCCTTCAAAGCCTGTCGGGTTGGCGGGACCACCATGGGTCGGTTTCCGGAAGATCCTCTGACGCCAGTAACGTCAGGTGGGGGCCATGTACGTCGGACCAGGGTCCGGGCAGGGACAGCTCCCTTGGATGATGTATCGCCTCAGGGATTTTCGCAACGGCTCGTGCCGGGCAGTACCCGCCGATGCCTATTTAGGGACGCGGGGCCCCATCCTCAAGCGCTTTGCTCAACCTTTGCGGCGAGCGCTTCGATCCGGTCGGCGATCTGGAGCAGTGCGCGGTCGTGCGTTGTGCGCGGCGCGGCTGCTACAGCGGGCGGCGGCGCGGCCTTAAGTGCCTCGATTTCCCTGCGGGCCGCAGCGAGTTCGTCGCGCGCCTGCGTTTCGCGGCTTTCCGCTAGCGCAACCGCGGCGCGCAGCGAATCGGATTGGGGCTCGGACCTGTCGACCTTGGCCTTTGCTTCCTGCGCCTCGTCGGCGAGCATGAGCGCCGCGAAGAGAAGCTGGCGTACCTCGGTGCTGCCGGGGATGGCGCGGACCTTTTCGTCGATCAGCCCGGCGAGCTTCTGAAGCTGCGGCTCCTCGCCGTCGGCGCAGGTCAGGTCATAGGTGCGCCCGGCTATGTTCAGTCGGACATCAGCCACGATTCGCCTCCGCAATCAGTCGGTCCAGTTCGCCGATAACAGCGTTAACTTCGGCCTTCAGGGCCGATTGATCGCTTGTCGGTTGATCGGATGCGCCGCGTTCTGCGCGCTCGGCCAGGCTCTTTTCGATGCGGCTCAGCGCGCGCTCGATGCGGCCGATGGCGAGGCTGGATTCGTCGAGATCGAGTTCCATGCCACAGGGGTAGCAGCGCCGGGGGAGGGGTGCAATCGCCTGTCGGCGCCGAAATGCGCGCGAATTCTTGCCGCGGGCGGTTGACTCTCGGCGGCGCCGCCGCAAAGGGCAGTCGCGCACGCCAGCCCAGACATAAGCGGGGAAAAGATGACACTGCCCGAACGCCAGCTCGCCAACGCGATCCGCGCGCTTGCGATGGACGCCGTACAGGCCGCGAACAGCGGTCACCCCGGGATGCCGATGGGCATGGCCGACGTCGCGACCGTCCTCTATTCGGATTATCTGAAATTCGATCCGACCGATCCGAAATGGGCCGATCGCGACCGATTCGTCCTGTCGGCGGGCCATGGCTCGATGCTCGCTTATGCGACGCTCCATCTCGCGGGCTATGCGCATCCGACGATGGAGGAAATCCGCAATTTTCGCCAGCTGAACAGTCCTTGCGCCGGGCATCCCGAAAATTTCGAGCTTGCCGGCGTTGAAACGACGACGGGGCCGCTGGGGCAGGGGCTTGCGACTGCGGTCGGCATGGCGATCGCCGAGCGCCATCTCAATGCCATTTACGGCGACGACCTCGTCGACCATCGCACCTGGGTCATCGCCGGCGACGGCTGCCTGATGGAAGGCATCAATCACGAAGCGATCGGCTTGGCCGGCCATCTGGGCCTTGGCCGCCTGATCGTGCTGTGGGACGACAACAAGATCACGATCGACGGGTCGACCGACCTTTCGACCAGCGAGGACGTGAAAGCGCGTTATGCGGCGACCGGTTGGCATGTCGACAGCTGCGACGGCCATGATGCTGCCGATATTCGCCGTGCGATCGACGCGGCGCTGGCGGACGGCCGCCCGTCGCTGATCGCGTGCAAGACGCTGATCGGCTTCGGCGCGCCGAACAAGCAGGGCACGTCGGCAACGCATGGTTCGCCGCTCGGCGCAGACGAGGTGGCGGCGGCGCGCGCCAATATGGGCTGGACCGCCGAACCGTTCGTCATTCCCGCCGACATTGCCGACGCATGGCGCGGCTTTGGACAGCGCGGCCAGGCGCTTCATGCTGCGTGGAACGATCGCCTTGTAAGCAGCGATAAGAAAAATGATTTTGAGGATCGCCTGAGCGGCAAGGTGGCGCCGGGCGATGCGTTCAAGGCCTATCTCGACGGGCTGGTTGCCGAACCGCCGAAGGTCGCGACGCGCAAGGCGTCGGAAAATGCGCTGACCGCGCTGACCGCCGACATCGCCTCGCTTGTCGGTGGCAGCGCCGACCTCACCGGCTCGAACAATACCAAGACATCGTCGACCAAGCCGCTGAACAGGAACGATTATTCGGGTCGCTACATCTATTATGGCATCCGCGAATTCGGCATGTCGGCGGCGATGAACGGGATGGCGCTGCACGGCGGCGTGATCCCCTATGGTGGCACTTTCCTGGTCTTTTCGGACTATTGCCGCGGCGCGATCCGGCTGTCGGCGCTCCAGCGTCAGCGCGTCGTTTACGTGATGACGCACGACAGCATCGGGCGAAAATCTCTGTCTGAAAGGCGGTTACCGTCTGCGCAGCGCCGCCGCGGCGCGCAAGGTTGTGCTGGTCGCAACCGGCTCCGAAGTGTCGCTGGCGCTCGACGTCGCCGAAAAGCTCGAAGCGGCGGGGCAGGGCGCCGATGTCGTTTCGATGGTGTCGACCGAATTGTTCGACGAACAGGATGCGGCCTATCAGGCCGATCTGCTGCCCGACGATGCCCTGATCGTCTCGATCGAGGCCGGGACGACCTTCGGCTGGGAACGCTACACCGGCCGCCATGGCCTGCGCTTCGGCATCGACAGCTTTGGCGCGTCGGCGCCGATCGACGATCTCTACCGGCATTTCGGCCTGACGGTCGACGCCATCACCCCCAAGATTCTGGCACGGCTCGGCGCATAAGACCGGCCGCCACCTTCCGCAGAAAGGACTAACCGACATGGCAGTGAAAGTCGCAATCAACGGTTTCGGACGTATCGGTCGCAATGTGGCGCGCGCCATTCTCGAGCGGACCGACCATGACCTTGAACTGGTGTCGATCAACGACCTGGGCGATGCCAAGGCGAATGCGCGCCTGCTTCGCCATGACTCGGTTCATGGCGCCTTCAACGGCACCGTCGAAGTCGATGGCAACGACCTGATCATCAACGGCAAGCGCATCCAGGTCACCGCCGAGCGCGATCCCGCCGCTCTGCCGCACGCCGCCAACGGCGTGGACATCGTGATGGAATGCACCGGCTTCTTCACCAACAAGGCCGGCGGCCAGAAGCATCTCGACGCCGGCGCGAAGCGCGTACTCATTGATGACGACGATCCATGCCTATACCAACGACCAGAAAATCCTCGATCAGATCCACGACGATCCGCGCCGCGCCCGCGCCGCCGCAATGTCGATGATCCCGACCTCGACCGGTGCGGCGGTCGCCGTCGGCCTCGTCCTGCCCGAGTTGAAGGGCAAGCTCGACGGGTCATCGATCCGCGTTCCGACGCCGAATGTGTCGGTGGTCGACCTCACTTTCACCCCGTCGCGCGAAACGACCAAGGAAGAAGTGAACGCGGTGCTCAAGGCCGCGGCCGAAGGCGCGCTGAAGGGCGTCCTTGGTTATACCGAGGAACCGCTGGTTTCGATCGACTTCAACCATAACGCCGCCAGCTCGACCATCGACAGCCTTGAAACCGCGGTTATCGACGGCAAGCTGGTGCGGGTGCTGAGCTGGTACGACAATGAATGGGGCTTCTCCAACCGCATGATCGACACGGCGGGCGTGATCGCGAAGTTCCTTTAACAATATCCTTGTGCCCCCGCGAAGGCGGGGGCCCATCTCCGACCGCATCGGAATGAAACCGGCGGTGATCAGGGGATAAGAGCGCAGGAGATGGACCCCCGCCTTCGCGGGGGAACACTCCGGGATCGGAGTGAAAGATGGCAGATTTCAAGACGCTCGACGACATCGGTGACGTCACCGGCAAGAAGGTGCTGGTGCGCGTCGATCTCAACGTGCCGATGTCCGATGGCGCCGTGGCCGATGACACGCGAATTCGCGCAGCGATGCCGACGATCCGCGAACTGTCGGACAAGGGTGCCATCGTTCTGCTGCTCGCCCATTTCGGCCGTCCGAAAGGGGCGAAGAACCCGACCCAGTCGCTCAGCCTCGTCATCGACGGCGTCGCCGACGTCCTCGGCCATTCGGTGATGTTCATTCCCGATTGCATCGGCGAAGGCGCCAAGGCGGGCGTTGCGGTCCTCGCGTCCGGCGACGTCGCCGTGCTCGAAAATACGCGCTTTCATGCGGGTGAGGGAAAGAACGACCCGGCGTTCGCCGATGCGCTTGCCGAAATCGGCGACATCTATGTCAACGATGCCTTTTCGGCGGCGCACCGCGCGCATGGCTCGACCGAGGGCATCGCCCACCGCCTGCCCGCCTATGCCGGCCGCGCGATGGAGGCCGAACTCAAGGCGCTCGACGCCGCGCTCGGCAATCCCGCGCATCCGGTTGCGGCGGTTGTCGGCGGCGCGAAAGTGTCGAGCAAGATCGACGTGCTGCGCAACCTTGTCGGCAAGGTCGATCATCTGATCATCGGCGGCGGGATGGCGAACACTTTCCTCGCGGCGCGCGGCGTCGATGTCGGCAAGTCGCTGTGCGAGCACGACCTCGTCGATACCGCCAACGCGATTTTCGACGCGGCGGACTCCGCAGGCTGCACCATCCATCTGCCCTATGACGTGGTCGTCGCGAAAGAATTTGCCGCGAACCCGCCGACGCGCACCGTGAACATCCACGAGGTCGCGGCGGACGAAATGATCCTCGATGTCGGACCGTGTGGAACGGTCCGCTCGGCGCCTTCGAGATTCCGCCGTTCGACGCCGCGACGGTCGCGCTCGCCCGGACGGCCGCGGCGTTGACGCGCGAAGGATCGCTGATTTCGGTCGCCGGCGGCGGCGATACCGTCGCCGCGCTCAACCATGCCGGGGTCGCAGGCGATTTCACCTTCGTATCGACCGCGGGCGGCGCCTTCCTCGAATGGATGGAAGGAAAACCGCTTCCCGGTGTCGATGCGTTGCGGAATTGATGGGGGCTAAGGGGGATAGCGACATGAAGATCAGGATTTTTGTCGCGCTGGCTCTTACCGCGATCAGCGTGCCGGTCATGGCGGCCGAGGAGTTCCCCGGCGCCATCATCGCGGATTTCTATATGTCGGAATTCTCGATCCCCAAGGGATGGGAACTGTCGTACAAGGGCCTCGACAATGGCGAGCAGGTCTTCGTTATGGACCGCGATCTCGACACCTATCCGCAGACCGCCTTTCTGCAGCCGATCGAGCAGATGCGCCGGCTGATGTGCGGCGATGACGAATTGAAGCAGATGGTGAACGGCGGCATCGTCGTGCGC
>LULK01002330.1_pt1 | contig 12273 bp, 10 predicted proteins | sample 728181 | NCBI WGS metagenome assembly LULK01 (sample SAMN03860291, study PRJNA289734) | marine metagenome | biome: seawater column; feature: ocean; material: water; isolation source: Red Sea water column Station 169 - depth 10m | place: Saudi Arabia: Red Sea | collected 2011-10-15 | depth 10 m | reverse complement strand
ATGGGCTCTGTTGTTGGAGAGAAAATTTCTAGAGCAATTGATCATGCTATAAAATTTAAGTCTCCTCTTTTGATTATTTCAAAATCAGGTGGTGCAAGGATGATGGAAGGAGCAATTTCTTTAATGCAAATGGCAAAAACTTCTGCTAAATTAACTCAACTTTCCAAAAACAAATTACCATATATTTCATTGTGTACTGATCCAACAACTGGGGGAACCACTGCTTCGTTTGCCATGCTCGGAGACATAATTATTTCAGAACCAGGAGCTTTAATTGGTTTTGCAGGCCCAAGAGTTGTAAAAGATACCACGGGACAAGATCTTCCAGATGGATTCCAAAGATCAGAGTTTCTATTAGATAATGGTTTTATTGACTTTATAAGTCATAGAAATGATCTAAAAAAGAAAATTAACATGTATCTAGATTTAATCCTTAATAAGCCTCTTAGATCATACAACTAAATCTTTAAAAAATTATACTATATTTGCCGACAAATTATTGATAAATGTATTTAACAAAAAGTATCAAAGAGGGATTATTCAAGGAACATGGTAAATCTGAGAAAGATAGCGGCTCAGCTGAAGGTCAAATAGCTCTTTTTACAACTAGAATAAACCATCTTACAAATCATCTTAAAAAAAATAGAAAAGATTTTAATACTGAAAGATCATTGGTCAAAATGGTAGGTAAAAGAAAAAATCTTTTAAACTATCTAAAAACTAAGGATATTGAAAGATACAGATCAATCATAAAGAAGTTATCTATAAGAAAATAGTTTTCATTGGTTGCTACTCACACAACACATTAAATTAATGAAAACATATGAATACAAAAGTTTATAAAAAAGAAATTAATCTTCCTGATGGTAGAGTTATTTCTATAGAAACAGGAAAATTAGCAAAACAGGCTGATGGCTCAGCAGTAATTCAAATGGGTAACGCTATGTTGCTTGCAACAGTCGTGTCATCAAGAACAGCAAGCCCAGTTGATTTTTTACCATTGACAGTTGATTACCGTGAAAAATTTGCATCATCTGGAAAATTTCCTGGAGGTTTTTTTAAAAGAGAAGCTAGACCGTCGAATGATGAAATACTCACAATGAGGCTTGTTGATAGAGTTTTAAGACCTCTTTTCCCTAAAGATTATCATTATGAAACACAAGTCATGATTCAGCTTATGTCTCATGATGATGATGTTATGCCAGATTCTCTTGCAGGCTTAGCAGCATCAACTGTTATACAGCTTTCCGATATCCCATTTGAGTATCCAATCTCTGAGGTCAGAGTTGCAAGAATAGATGGAGAATTCATAATCAATCCAAGTAGAGCAAAGCTTAAAGAATCAGATATAGATATAATGGTAGGAGCTAGTTATGATTCAGTCTCTATGGTTGAAGGTGAATTTAATGAAATTTCAGAAGAAGAAATGACTGATGCAATAAAGTTTGGTCACGAAGCTATTAAAGTACAAATTGATGCTCAAAAAGAATTAGTAAAAGAAGTTGGAACTGACAATATTAGAGAATATGACCATGGTATTGAAAATGAAGATTTGTTAAGTAAAATTCACAAAGATTGTTATGACAAATGTTATGAAGTGGCTAAACAAGGCTTAGGTAAAAAAGAGAGGTCCGAACAATTTTCAAAAATAAGGGAGGAATTACTTGATTCTTTTTCTGATGAAGAATTAGAGGAAAATGAAAGTTTGATTAAGAGTTATTTTTCCAAAGTAGAAAAAGAAGCAGTAAGAGAATTGGTTTTAAGTGAAGGAGGGCCAATTTGGTGTGAAGTAGCATATTTACCTTCAACTCATGGATCCGCAATTTTTACTCGAGGAGAAACTCAAGCGTTAGCAACAGTTACGCTTGGAACATCTAGAGATGCTAATATTATAGATTCTCCTACAAATCAGGGAGAGGAAAATTTTTATTTACATTATAATTTCCCTCCATTCTCAACTGGTGAAGCTAGGCCTCTTAGAGGAACGTCAAGAAGAGAAATTGGTCATGGAAATTTAGCTCAAAGAGCTTTAGGAAAAGTGTTTCCAGATGATTGTCCATATACAGTCAGAGTTGTTTCAGAAGTTCTCGAGTCAAATGGATCATCATCAATGGCAACAGTATGTTCTGGTACGATGGCTTTAATGGATGCAGGTGTAAATATATCCAACCCTGTCTCTGGTATTGCCATGGGTTTAATATCTGATGGAGAAAGATATTCAATTCTTTCAGACATATTAGGTGATGAGGATCATTTGGGTGACATGGACTTTAAGGTTACTGGAACGGAAAATGGAATTACTGCATGTCAAATGGACATTAAAATTAAAGGCCTGTCTTATGAAATACTAGAAAAAGCCCTAGAACAAGCAAGAGTTGGAAGGATTGAAATTTTAAATGAAATGAACAAAACAATTGATAAACCATCCAGTTCAGTTAAACCACATGCGCCAAAAATGATAAAAATGATTATTGATGGTGATTATATTGGTGCTGTAATTGGTCCTGGCGGTAAAGTAATTCAGGAGATGCAAAAAGAAACAGGAACCACAATTGTTATTGAAGAAGAAAATGAAAAAGGTGTAGTAGAGATTATGGGAACAGATCAGCAAATGATAGATTCTGTTATTCAAAAAATAGAGGATATTACATTTAGCCCTGTTGTTGGTGAAACTTATAATGTTAAAGTGGTTAAAATTTTAGATTTTGGAGCAGTTGTCGAGTTTAGACCCGGAAAAGAGGTTCTTTTACATATTTCCGAAATAGCATGGGAAAGAGTTGAGAAAGTTGAAGATTACTTGAGATTAGGTGATTTTGTTGATGTAAAATATGTAGGGTTTGATCCAAAAACCAAAAAACAAAAAGTCTCAAGACGTCTATTATTGGAAAGACCTCCAAAAAAAGATAAATAAATTGAAACCTTTATAGCTTTTTATCGTATAAGTAAGTAAAGGAACTAGATGAGACAATTAAAAATCACAAAACAAGTTACTAACAGGGAAACCGCTTCTTTAGATAAATATTTACAAGAGATAGGAAAAGTTGACCTAATTACAGCTGAGGAAGAAGTAGATTTAGCACAAAGAATCAAAGCTGGAGATGAAATTGCACTAGAAAAATTAACCAAGGCAAACCTGAGATTTGTAGTCTCTGTTGCAAAACAATACCAAAATCAAGGCTTAACCCTTCCGGATTTAATAAATGAGGGTAATCTGGGCTTGATCAAAGCTGCCAGAAGATTTGATGAAACAAGAGGGTTTAAGTTTATCTCTTATGCTGTATGGTGGATCAGACAATCCATTCTACAAGCTCTTGCTGAGCAATCTAGAATTGTTAGGTTACCTCTAAACAAAATCGGATCAATAAATAAGATTAATAAGATGTATGCTTTTTTAGAGCAAGCAAATGAAAGAGTTCCTTCTGCTGAAGAAATTGCCAAAGAGCTTGATATGACTGTTTCTGATGTCAAAGAATCTATGAAAAATTCCGGTAGACATGTCTCTATGGATGCACCTCTTGTTGAGGGCGAAGACTCTAACCTGTATGATGTTTTAAAGAGTGGTGAATCACCTAATCCAGACAAAAAATTGCTTCATGAGTCACTTAAAACAGAAATTGAAAGGGCATTGGAAACACTAACACCAAGAGAAGCTGATGTTGTTAGATTATACTTTGGCTTGCATGAACAACATGCTATGACGCTTGAAGAAATCGGTGAAACCTTTGATTTAACAAGAGAAAGAGTAAGACAAATAAAAGAGAAAGCAATCAGAAGACTAAAACATACTTCTAGAAGTAAAATCTTAAAAACATATTTAGGATAATTAATGAAAATTGTTGCTCCATCAATGCTCTCTTGCAACTTTGGAAAGTTAAAGGAAGAGATTGAAATGGTAAATCAAAGTGAAGCAGGCTGGTTTCATCTTGATATTATGGATGGCGTTTTTGTACCTAATATTACATTTGGAACTCCGATTCTTGAAGTTTTAAAGGAATATGCAACCAAGCACTTAGATGCACACCTAATGATAGTTAATCCTGAAAACTATATTGAAAAGTTTGCATCACTTGGTGCCAATACAATTACAGTTCATTATGAGGCATGCGATAACCTTCTAAATACCTTAAAACAAATAAAAAAACTTAATGTCAAAGCCGGAGTAGCTATCAATCCTGATACGGATGTATCAGTACTGGATTCTTTAATAAATGAAATTGATTTGATATGTTTGATGAGTGTATTTCCTGGATTCTCGGGACAAAAATTTATTCCTGAGACATTTGAGAGACTAGAAAAGCTTAAAAAAATTATAACAGATAAAAACTCTCAGGCAATGATTCAAATTGATGGTGGTGTTAGCATAGATAATGCAAAAAAATTAGTTTCATTAGGTGCTGATATCCTCGTTGCAGGAAGTTTTGTCTTTAATTCTGAAGATGCATCTACCACAATTAAAAAATTAAACTCAGTAATTAATTAATTTTTCTTTAGTTTTTTTTAAATTGAATCAATGACCAATTCAATAAATATTGTTGGATTAATGAGCGGTACATCCGTTGACGGACTTGATATATGTTACGTTTCCTTTGATAATCATGACCCTTCTAAATATGAAATTATTGATTGTGATACTATAGATTATGATAACAACTTAAAAACAAAACTTAAAAATATTATCAAACTGGACAATGATCAAATCAAGCAAATTGATAAAGAGTTTGGTGAGTTTATTGGATTAAGTGTTTTAAAATTTATAAAGAAAAATAAATCATATAAAGCTGACTTGATTTCGTCTCATGGACATACAGTTTTTCATGAACCAGAGTTTAACAAAACTTTACAAATTGGAAATGGGGAAATTATTAATAAGATCACCAAAATTAAAACTGTAAATAATTTTAGAGAACAAGATGTAAAACTTGGCGGCCAAGGCGCTCCACTAGTTCCAATTGGTGATAAATTACTTTTTGATGATTATAAATATTGTTTAAATCTTGGCGGTTTTACAAATATTTCTGTAAAAGATTCAAGTACAATTTTTGCATATGATATTTGTCCACTTAATACAGTTTTAAATCATTATGCCAATAAACTTGGTTTCGAATGTGATTTTGGTGGTAAATTATCAAAAAAAGGAGTAATAAATATTGATATGTTTAATGAATTAAATGATTTAGACTACTATAAAAAATCATATCCAAAATCTTTAGGACTTGAATTTGTTATTGAAAATATTTTTCCAATAACTGAAAAATACAAAATTAAAGAAGTTGATATTCTTGCTACATATATTGAACATGCAAGTTTTCAAATTAGAAGAAACATAGATTACGGGTCTAAAGTTTTACTTACCGGTGGAGGAACGTTTAATAATAACTTAATAAAAGCACTTAATCATGATTCAAAAATAAATTTTATTGTTCCAGATAAAACTATAATTAATTATAAAGAATCTTTAATTTTTGCTCTTTTAGGTTATTTAAAGATTAATGGTAAAGTAAATTGTCTTAGAAGTGTTACTGGTGCTTCTAATGATCATTCAAGCGGTGATATTTATGGTTAAAGCTTTTGAATCTTTAAATTTTTCCACCTAACCTTGATTCCTCCACCATCATGAATTTGTAAAGCAACCCCACCTACTCCTTCACCTATTATTGAATCTTTAATTTTAATCATTTCTAAATCATTAATCCAGGTTGTAACCTCATCTCCTAACACTTTTATTTTCATCTTGTTCCATTCTCCCATTTTTACAACTGAATCATTAGACTGATCAGGCTTGATTAACCATCCTCGACCATAAGATTCATATATTCCACCAGAATGTAATCCTGGTGGTGCAACTTCAACTTGCCACCCCTTTACTTTGGTACCATCAACAGTTGATCTAAAGAATACGCCACTATTGCCATTATTTTCCTGTTTAAAGTTTAATTCAAGAATAAAGTCATCGTAATATTCATTGGTGCCTAAATAACCATACTGCTCGTCGGGACCACTCTCGCAAACAAGCTCATTATTCTCAACATACCATTTTTCAGTTCCATAAATGATCCAACCATCCAGATTTTCACCGTTAAATATTGAAATAGTTTCTAATTTTTGGTTTTGATTACAAGAAAATAAAAAACCCATCAGGAGTGATAATAAATAATATTTTTTCATAAACACCACTGTCGATGTTAATCTAATAGTTTATTCTAATCTAAATTCAATTGTTGAAGTTAATTACCAAAGTCCTACAATCAATAAAGTTGATCTAAGTGAAGTTCTCGCAGTACCTGTTGAACAAAACACTGGATTGGATAGTAGGACAGAACAATTTAAAGGATTAATAAATCCTCATGTGATAAGGCGAGCACCTTTTGAAATCTTTGAGGTCATTAAACCATTAAATTCTAAAAGTATTATTACCAAAACAAACTATAGTTTGATTAATATTAAGATTCCAATTGATAAAGATTTAGTGGTGAAAAATCACAAAGTAGATTTTAAAATATTAATTAACAGCATACAATATAATTTAAAACTTAAAATAAATATTTACGATGCTTTAATACCTAACCTTGATTCTAGTAATTTCTTTTACACTAACTGGTTTAATTTATCTAAAATGGAGGAATATCATAATCTTACCAGATGGAGTTCTAAATGGTATATAATGTTGGACAAATACGCTAAAATGATGGCATCTGGCAGGCAGAATTGTGTTAAAATACCAGGAGAATTAATTAATTTAAAAGATGGAGAGATTTTTTTAGATGAAGAAAAAATGATTTCATTTGTAAATGTATTTCTTAAATATGGTTTTAAATATTTCGAGTCCCCACATCTCTTAGGTAGAGGTAAAAATGATGACTGGGGAAATCCTGAACTTATTACAAAACTCAGAAATGTAGGCTATTATACTGATGAAGGAAAAAATGAAATAGAAATTGTCACTAAAAAAATCAAAAAATTTACTGAAAAGTATAACTTAACAAAGCAATGGTTACAACATATTGCCGATGAGCCTACATCTGTTAATGCTAAATGCTATTCCGATGTCTCAATGCAAATCAAAACAATCTATCCTGAAATTAAGATAATGGAAGCAACAAATACTAGAGAAAGCTTAGGTAATGCAATTGATATTTGGTGTCCAATAATTAATGATTTTCAAGAAAATGAAGATTTTTTTAGATCAAGAGAAAAGTTGGGTGAAAAAGTACTTGTTTATACATGTTTGGTACCTGGCGGAAAATGGCTAAACAGGACATTAGATATGGAAAAAATTAGACAAGTTTATTTTGGTTGGGGTGGTTCAAAGTATAATACTATGGGCTATTTACATTGGGGTTTAAACCAATATAAAGCTGACCCTTTTACTCAAAGTGTTATAAAACATCCATCTCCAATTGCAGGTCCAAATAATTTCCTTCCGGCAGGAGATACTCATGTTATATACCCTGGTGAAGAGGGCCCTTTATCATCTCTGAGGTTTGAAGCTCACAGAATTGGATGTGAAGATTATGAGTTATTAGAAATGTTAAAAAAAATTGATTTTGATTTTCATAAAAAGATAATTGATAAAATTTTCATAAACTATACAACATATTCAACTAGTCTAAAAAAATATAAACGAATAAAAAAACGAATATTAAAAACTGTTAGCCTATGAAAAATTTAAAATATATAATCATATTTTTTATTTTCTCTAATTTGATATTTTCTCAGGGAGTTAAAACATTTTTCAAGAGTCCTGAGGGTAAATTTTTTATATCTTCTGATTTACATATTCATACAGTATTTTCTGATGGATTAGTTTGGCCAACTATAAGAGTTGATGAAGCGATTCGTGATAGCATAGATTTAATATCACTAACTGAACACATTGAATACCAATCTCATATAGTTGATATACCCCATCCCAATAGAAACAGATCATTTCAGATAGCTTCTGGATATGTTCAGAAACAACCCTTAGCTGTTGTTCATGGAACAGAAATTACTAAGGGCATGCCACCAGGTCATTATAATGCAATTTTTGTAAATGACGTTAATAAATTTTTTAATTCAGACAAAAAACCTAAAGAATTCATGGATGCAATAAAAGAAGCTAATAACCAAGATGCGTTTGTTTTTTGGAATCATCCTCATTGGGAAGCACAAAGAAGTGATGGTATAGCAAGACTTGACCCAATTCACAAAGAAATAATTAATAAGAAATATTTACATGGAATTGAAGTTGTAAATATGTTTACTTTTTCTGAGGAAGCGATGCAGATTGCATTAGAAAATAACCTTACTATGATTGGCACAAGTGATGTTCATGTCCTTATCGATTGGGATTTTAAAAATGAAAGAGAAAGTTATCATAGGCCTTTAACTTTTATAGTAGCTGAGAATAGAACAATAAAAGCAACTAGTGATGCTTTATTTCAGGGTAAAACTTTTATTTGGTTCCATGACTTGATTATTGGAAAAGAAGAAAATCTATATGACGTAGCTAGTGAGAATCTAAGTGTGATTAGTGAAGGTTATAATAGTGGTGGAATGTTTAGTGCTGAAAAACTATTGAAAGTAAAATTAATAAATCATTCCGTAGCACCTATTCAACTAAAATATTTGGGTGAATTTACCTTTCACAGTGATTTTAATTTTATAGAGCTAGCTCCTAAATCTGAAAAAGAGGTCTATATTAAAACTAAAAATATTTTGACAACGTTAGATCTTCCTTTTGAAATTTTGAACTACGTAATAGCTCCAAAAACAAACTTAAAAATCAATAAAAAAATAAATATAGAATGAAAAATGTATTTTTTGTAATTGCAATATTTTATACAATAAACCTCAATTCTCAAACTGATTTAAACTATTATTTTGGTAATACAAATAATTTTAATGAATCTATACCAAAACCAAGTGAAGTAATAGGTCATGAAGTAGGTGAATGGCATGTAACACATGACAAACTAGTTCAGTACATGTATGCATTAGCTAATGCATCAAAGAGAATAACAATTAAAGAGACAGGTAAAACTTATGAAAGCAGACCACTATTGATTTTAAAGGTCTCATCTGAAGAAAATATTAAAAATTTAGACTTAATTAGAAATAATCATTTAAAAATATCAAATGGTGCTAAAAAATCCGACTTTGAAAATATGCCTGCAATTGTTTACCAAGGTTACTCAGTACATGGAAATGAAGCAAGCGCAGCTAATGCTGCTTTGTTGGGCTTATATTATTTGGCTGCATCAAATGATACTGAAACGTTAAAAATTCTGAACAACACTGTTATTTTATTTGATCCATGCTTAAATCCTGATGGATTACAAAGATTTGCTACATGGGTTAATTCTAATAAAAATTTAGTACCAAATCCTGATAATAGTGACAGAGAGTTTAGCGAAGTTTGGCCTGGCGGAAGGACAAATCATTATTGGTTTGATTTAAACCGTGACTGGTTACCGGTTCAACTTCCAGAATCTCAGGCTAGAATAAAAACATTTACAGAATGGCTGCCAAATATAGTTACTGACCACCATGAAATGGGGACAAATTCTACATTCTTTTTTCAACCTGGTGTTCCATCGAGAGTAAATCCATTGATTCCTAATTTAAATCAAGAGTTAACAGAAAAAATTGCAAAATATCACGCTGATTATTTAGACAAAATTGGAAGCTTGTATTACAGCAAAGAAGATTATGACGATTTCTATTTTGGTAAGGGATCAACATATCCCGATGCAAATGGTGGCATTGGTATATTATTTGAGCAAGGTAGCTCCAGAGGACATATACAAAATAGTCAAAATGGTGTTCTTACGTTTCCTTTTGCCATACGAAATCAATTAACTACAACATTATCAACACTAAAAGCTGCTAGCTCACTGAAAAATGAGCTTCTTGCATATATGAATGCCTTTTACGTTAACAACTTTAATGAAAGTACGAAGTTAAAATATAAGGGAATTGGTTTTGGAAATAATCAAGATAAAACCAGTAGTTATCAACTAGCAAAAATTCTTAAGAAGGTGCCAGTCCGGGCAGGGAATTGTGATGGGTTTATTGGGAACCGGGTGCTTGAAAACTATGCAAAGGCAGCAAACTACATGATGGAAGATGGCACCTCACCATATGATATAGATAAAGCGATAGTAGAATTCGGATACCCTATGGGACCATTTCAAATGTTTGACCTAGCCCCTATGGGACCATTTCAAATGTTTGACCTAGCAGGTGGAGATATAGGATGGGCTGATCGAAAACGTAAAGCTGCATTTAGATCAAATGAAGAACGATATGTTTCTATTGCTGACCGTATTTGTGAAAAGGGTTGGTTTGGACAAAAAACTGGACGCGGTTATTATAAATACACACCTGGAGCACGAAGAGGAGAGGAAGATCCTGAGGTTCTGTCGATTATCCAAGAGGAAAGAAAAGTTAAGGGCATAGAAGCTAGGAGCCTATCCTCAGATGAAATAAGAAGACGCTACTTTGCAGCCATGGTTAACGAGGGTGCTAAAGTTTTAGAAGAAAAGATGGCCTTGAGACCATCCGACATAGATGTAACAAAACTATTCGGATATGGGTTCCCAAGACATATGGGAGGACCAATGAGATACGCAGATGTTTTAACAGCTTGAACTAATTGGAGAAAAAAATGGATTTAAATTTTACTAAAGAACAAGAAAACTTTCAAATTGAAGTACGTAGTTTTTTGAACGATAACTTAGAACCCCAAGTTGTTGAAAAGGTTAAAAATGGTATCCCTATCACTAAAGAGGACTCCGAAAGGTGGCATAAAAAGCTTAATGAAAAAGGTTGGCTAGCAGGCACATGGCCAAAACAGTATGGTGGACAAGAATGGGATGTTGTTGAAAAATTCATTTTTGAAGAAGAGTGTGGTTCTGCAGGAGCACCTCGAATTGTACCATTTGGAGTTGGCATGCTCGCACCAGTTTTAATGAAATTTGGCTCGCAAGAACAAAGAGATTATTGGCTGCCTAGAATGCTCACCGGTGAGGACTGGTGGTGCCAAGGGTACTCTGAGCCTGGCTCTGGTTCAGACCTAGCATCTTTAAAAACAAGTGCCGTGAAAGATGGTGACCATTACATCGTAAATGGTCAAAAAACTTGGACGACATTTGCACAACACGCCAATATGATCTTTTGCTTAGTTAGAACCTCAAACGAGGGAAAACCACAAGAGGGAATATCATTTATTCTGATTGACATGAACTCTCCGGGAATCGAAGTGAGGCCTATTATTACATTAGATGGTAGTCATGAGGTTAACGAAATATTTTTTTCTGACGTAAAAGTTCCCGCAAAAAACCTTGTAGGGGAAGAAAATAAAGGGTGGACCTATGCCAAATATTTACTGACTCATGAAAGAACTGGCAATGCAAATGTTGCAGTGTCAAAACGAAAAATCCAAAAGCTTAAGAAGTTGGCAGATGATGCAAAAAAGAATGAGCAACCATTGTCTAACGACCCAATGTTCGCATCCAGATTAGCACAGATAGAAATTGATCTGCAAAATCTAGAAATAACAAATTTAAGGACACTGGCTTCTGTAGAAAATGGTGAGGCACCTGGGGCAGAGAGCTCCATAATAAAAATTTTAGGTTCCGAGATAGAGCAAGATATAGATAACCTGACGCGAAAATCACTTGGGAAACGAGCTTTTGTTAATGAACCAGATGCACTTTCTACTGGTTACAACGGAGCAGAAGTTTTTCCTAAGGCTGCTGCATACGCGTCAGGAAAGTATTTCAATCACCGAAAAAAATCAATATATGCAGGGTCAAACGAAATCCAAAAAAATATAATTTCAAAACTAATGCTCAATTTATAGGAAAGAGAAACTAATGGATTTCAAACCGAGTCCTGAGAGGCAAATTCTATTCGACACTCTTAAGAAATATTTCGAAAACGAATACAGTCTTTCTGATCGTACTATCGCAGCACATTCTGATCTTGGATATTCAAAAAAAGCTTGGGAAGCCATGAGAGACCTGGGGATTCTCGAATCTCTTATAGACCCAGAACTAGATGGGTTTGGAGGCACAGCACTAGATATTTCAACCGTTTTTGAAGCTTTAGGAAGAGGTCTCGTCGTAGAGCCTTTTCTAGAGGTCGGGATACTTGCTGCCAAAGTATTATCAAAAGGAAATGATGCTCAAAAATCGCTTGTTAAAAAGATTCTTGAAAACGAGTGTTTACCTATCTTAGCCCACAGCGAGACAGATACGGAATACTCGAAAAGTTTTGTAGAAACGAAAC